>Ga0210059_1015386_pt1 | contig 11178 bp, 10 predicted proteins | sample Ectturendosymbi2_FD_188042 | JGI IMG/M metagenome (GOLD analysis project Ga0210059, IMG submission 188042) | Ecteinascidia turbinata endosymbiont from Florida, USA - Sample 2 (SPAdes) (version 2) | ecosystem: Host-associated > Tunicates > Ascidians > Unclassified | place: Key West, Florida... | reverse complement strand
CTAAAATAATCATGCTCACTAAAACAAATATTTGCTCAGTGTAAAATTATCTTAGAGGGAACACTGATCGTCAGCAATTTGAAAATGATAAACAAAATGTCGACGTTCCCCCTGGAAGAATTTCTGCGGACGACCATGAATGATTGTGCTTTCTCGCTTTCGTTTTTTCGTGCTTTCACTCATTACGAATTGTTTGTTTCTTTCAGTCTTCTTAATTTCGGTTGCAAAATAAACGCAATCAACCCGCTTCTTGTTATTATTTCATCAAAATTACCTGCAATAACAAATGTTATGCACAAATTACTACGGGTGTTGCAGACTATTCCAAACGACAATTAAAAACTATAAGGTTCCCCATTTCAGGAGCACCGATCTAAGCCGCATCCAAGTGACTATACGCTCACTTGCTGCAACATATGCCTACAAGTTAAAACAGCGCTACTGCACTATGCTGGCTACTGCCACCGGTAATTGTGATGTAACAAACGTAAACTACAATGCGAATAAGTACATGTCGTCACGTGAACTGTCTGTATTATGTCGTCACGTAAACTGTCTATCTCGAGTCCTCGATGTACCTGCGCGGACGCCAGTGACTATGTCAGATCGCTGTTATGTGCCACTTTTGCTTGTTGGTTCCCGTAGCGGTGTAGCGTTAAAGTTTGACCAGTTTTATCACTCAAGCTTCTTCTAAACCAAGCTTAGACTTGTTTCCTCGTAAATGTACGTATGTGGAACTGTGGAAGTGATTGATTTACGCATTATTGTCCTGTGAAGCATTGGGTTCATTGCAAATCGACATCGCATCCCCCCCACCAAATCAGCCTGTGTCCGCTGCTGATTGCATCGGCTTGAATTCGTTGTTACACAAAGCATGGTTGTGACTACGTGGTATCACAGATTCTTCACTGGTGTAAATCATACTGAAAAGATAAACTGCCTTACGGATTTATGCTCGATTAGGACAATTCGGCATAAAAAATTTGTCAAATTTTCGATAATGTCATACTGGATCGTAATCTTGATCACATAGCGAATCAATCTGTTATTTCATATTGCTCAACCTTTTTGAGACAAGGAAAATGTTTTTTTTATATGTTAGTGTGTTGTATTTCTTTTCATCTTATTCTTGCGCCCATACACAAGCAAAGCTTGGAGTTTGAAACTTAAATGTCTGGACTCACGACTTGTATAGCATAGCTTGCTGCGTTAAACATTTTTGTGTTGTATTCCGCAAGCTACTATAAAAATGATGATGCTGTGCAGCCCATATCCAAAGTTGAAATGTTGGAGAGCATCAGATTTTTGGGGCAGGCAGAATTCCTGTCATTGATATCAAATTCCAAACATTCAATAATTTTTATGTCTACCCAACGGTTTCTGTTTAGAAGCGGAAAAAGTATCTGCTTCTTATCCTGCGTGCGTAACAACTACAGTATACCTCAGTTTTTACCCGAATAACCGCATGCGCAGTGCCGTAACTGACGGGTGGGCAGGGCCCCGAGGGCGCTCCCTGGCAAGCTAAATCTAAAAACAGAGCCCTCCTTAGCTGACCTTTTGATACTTGGTATTCTTTTGTTTTTCAGTGGATTGTTGTTTTTTGCGCCTTTCGGGGCGTTTTCTTTTTTTATTTTAATCTTGTATAGGCATCCACGAAATCTCGACTCACTATTATTTCTCAACTTGTTTCTGAGTGTGGCTAGTGGCCCCCTAAGGTGGCCAGTGGACCCTTTCAGCTACGTTTTGCCCCCCATGACTCAAACCACTAGCTACGCCACTGCGCATGCGTTGGTGAACTTGGTTGAGATCCACAACGAAAGTATTGCCCTTCGGCATGAAGAGGTTAGTAAGAGGAGTGTAGAGAAATCTACGACTCAGTGATTACGCTCATGCTGCGCATTTGTCGTTAGAAATGCCCGAAACAATTTTGGGATGCACAAAGCATTGGGGGACAGTGACCCAAACCCCCCTTGAATACGGGCCTGACTACATGTAGGGAAAATTGTTTTTTCTTGATGCTGACGGTTGAGCTGAGATGCATGAATTCACATTTCAGTAAAAATATAGGCGTGGATAATAGCATGAAGTAAAGATCTTCAAGATAAAATTGTAAAAACTTTGCCTTGAACTCAGTTTACTGCCAAGATTCTCCAACTGAGTTTTCTAGGGAATTACATTTGACACAATATAAGATTTCATTCCTATACAATTAAGAACGTATTAAATAGTTTAAACCATATACTGTTATTCAGCTCGTCATTTTTTTGATGATTAAACGTCATCTCAATTCCGCATGCTTTGCACTCGTTTCGTTCTCTTCTGTGCACTGCAACCAACGAAACCCCTCATGAACGATTATTTGATTTAAAACGTCGGTCAACGTTTGGCGTTTCCGTCCCTACGTTATTAAGTGTTCCAGGGCCAGTGCTACTGAAACGTCACGGACGCTCCAGTAAATACGATCCGGTGGTATAAGAGGTCGACTTGGTCCACGCAACGCCAAATTTTGCTGTTGTTCGATTTCCTTCAGGAAAAAAGTCGACTGTTTCACTGAAAGATATTGCTCCCGCAGGATCGTCGCGTGGTACTAATTCGGGCGATATTGAACCCCCGTTGCAAATGGCGGAAAGTGTCCACCTGCCGCAGACGGTCACTGAAGATCCACCTGACACCGGTGATGTCGCTGCAGGGCCGAATACTAGTGATAGGATCACGTCAGATGAGGATGGTCAAACGCAGCCTGTTGCGAAGGAGACTGAACACAACGTACCCTAACGCAGGTCGACACGCCTTCGGAAACCAGTCGAGAGATACGGCACAGTTCCGTATTCGTGGTTGTGTTTTGCCTGTTTGTTTTGGGACGTTATAGCCCGGACTCTTTTTTGAGGGGGGGGGGAATGTGACGAAATCCTTGGGTTTAATTGGTTTCTTGTGCCTGCGCTTTGTTGGTTGATTACTTGACATTCCGCGGTTGGTGCCTGACTTACCTTGCTCGTCTTGCATTATTCGTGTGTGGCCTTGAAGGCGTGCTGGTATACTGATTCTGTTTCGTTCTGCTTTTCAGAGTGTATAGCGTTTCTTACTTTATTAAAACCAACAAGTGGTTGCTGATGATTGCGTTCAGCACACTCACGTATTTTAACTTTTGTATATTAGAAACACTGCTTACTCGGAGAATATTGATAAGGCTTATTGGGCGCATTTCTACGTTTTGTTTGTTTACTGCATAGCAAGGTGTCGACAGTTGCCTTAGCTTCCGCAATTGTGTCAAAGGTGTCACAACAAACCTTTTGATTAAATGCGTCCGCATTGGGTGATGGACGAAGCCCTTATTGCGCAGTGTATAATTCAAAGCTAGAAAAAAGATGAAGCCTGAGGTGACATGCACGATCTTCTATTATTTGTAGAACAGACTTCATTGTAGTCAAAAGGATGGAATATAATTTAATGGGCCAGGTTATTCTTTTCCTAATCATTACAAGCTTTAATATTATTCATTCCTCTGGTGTTTACAGTTTTTATGCTTTTTTAGTATTTTTAAGAAAAATCGGTAAAAACTGTGTCCTATGTAACAGCAGATCTATATACATAAAATAACATCAACAGGAATAACTGTGTTTTGGCTGAAAAGCACCGTAGACAGGAGTCCGTCCGAATCTCGTTGAAACATTATGCCGACAGCAGATCAACTTCTGTTTCTTCTATCGCTGCTAGCGCATGTTTTAAACATACAAGGTTGGTTTGAGATTGTATTTATTGTGAAGGTGTTTCTTGTCATTGCCATTGATTGCAGGCATATCAAACGTAGCCCTGTCAATGGGAGCACCAGTTTTTGAAAGTGAATTATCTGTTCGGTACTACGACATTTATCCTACGGCAATTCATCGAACGGCAATTCATCGAACGACAATTTATCGAACGACAATTAATCGAACAACAGTTTCTCGAACAGACAGTTTATCGAACCGACAGTTTATCGAACCGACGGTTCATCGAACCGACGGTTTATCGAACCGACAGTTCATCGAACCCACAGTTCATCGAAGGGAAATTTATCGAACGACAGTTTATCGAACCGACAGTTTTGCGAACGACAGTTTATTGCAACGAACGACAGTTTATGGAACCGACAGTTTATCGAAACGGCTTATCTGATTCAACTGTCACAAGACATTGTTACGGCGTGCGGTTACCACGCTGCCATGTACAGCTGCAGTCAGGGGCGCAACCAGCTCTTCATTTTGGGGGGTGGCAATTTTCATGAACTCTCATTCGATGACGTCATCGTGCTTATTCAACCGTGGTAAAACTTTTTCGCACTCGGTCACAGATATGTTTTTTTCGCAACATTTCCGAAAATGAGAACTTATTAGTCTTAATCAGGCTCGTAACTAGGGGGCAAAGCCTACTCTAAACATTTTTTCGCTCTCTTGGAAAAATGTGTTGGACATAGTTTGAAACTATTGGACATAGTTTAAAAAGTTGGCCCCTCCCAGAAAACCCTTCCCCCCTTCTGATGTCCCAAGCTGGTTACGGGCCTGCTTTTAATCAAGATGCAGACCGGACGATCAGGACAGAGTAAAACTTAGTAGCCTAATACAAACACCTGGTTCCGCATTCAACTAGTGCAGTCATGGCTTTGTTGTGTCAGATGTATAGGCTACTAGTAAACCTTCCTAACTTTTCGTCTTGTTTTAGAAATTTCATCAAATCGTTTATTAAGGCATTTGGTGTGAGATAATTTCTGCAGACGATACTGTGAGTGGCGAAGCTGTCAGATACAGGTGACTATTGTCAGGATATATTTAATCAATGATGCCATTGTTTTAATTGTAGATACTAGACTTCATCTGCCAATTGAAATACTCCTTAAAGTAACGTAGCAGGAACAGGACCCTTGAGAGGAATAAAATGTGCTGGTGCGAAAGCTGTTTTGGGCCCCCTATAACTAATTAAGAGCTTCACTAGCTTTTCAATACTATGACTAGAAAATGATGTGCTTTATTTGGTATTGTACTTACATCATAAACATTTACCAATGTTATTACTAAATTTCAAAAGGTCTCAGGCTGATCTCAAATAATCCACGTAACACACAGTTGCTTTGCGAATTTCGCAATTATACATCAAATTTAACATTAATAGTAGGCTGTAGTAATTCTCACTAACAAAAGCAAATTTAATACTTCTTTAAACCTAATATAGTAATAGAAGGACACGAAGAATTTCGGTACTCGCTTTGTCATGGATTCTAACAGTTTTTGAAAATTTTACTTGATTTACTGTCGTGATGCCGATTCAGGGTTGCGGAGCGGCAAGGAATCGGAGGCTTTTTGGTGGAGTCGGATTCCTAATGACACCAGGGGTCGAGTCGGATATTCTGTCCGACTCCGACTCCGGAAGTCCAATTGGATCATTTTTTACATCACACTCCTAAGTTGGGATTTCCTGTTGAAATGGTGCAATTTCTTATGAAACTTTTATTGAAACAGAGAATTCTTGCTTTGTACCACGATGTCCATTGAGTGTTAGTTGCTACAAAATTCTTGGCCGCCAAAATTCAGTAACTTTATGTTGAGGAGTCGGAGTCGGAAATTTTGGAAAGGTCGGAGTTGGAGTGGAAATTTTGAAAATGTCGGAGTTGGAGTCAGACATTTTACCTCCGACTCCGCAACCCTGGATCCCATACTTCAATGATGGCCTCTATTAACTTGGTCATGGGAGTGCAATCGAATTTTTGTAACCGAGATTTTCTTACTGATTACAAATTCTCGATGGGGTTAAGATCTAGCGAGTTTTCAGGCCAATCGATCCATCACATTTAATTTTGTTTCCTGAAAATCGTCTTCACTTTTTCAGATGAAAGACACGGGAAATATCCTGGAATTGTCCTCCACCATCTGGAAATGCCTTTCTCATATTCGGAATGGCTTTTCTCTCAATTACATCAGTGTATTTGTATAAATTCATCGTACCCTAAATTGGCATAAGTGAAGCTACTACTGAAAAACTGAAACTGCCCCAGAACATCTTTTTGTGTTCCTTTGCTAGCTCACTGCAATGGGCAGGACTTAATTGCTCACCATTCCTGATCCTAATAAATCTGCTGTGTTTTCCTGGAACAAAAAATGAGTTTCATCTGAAAACAGCACTCTTTCCGGTTTTCAACAGTCCAATATTTAAGCTATTTTTTGCACATTCTTAGCTTTTCTACCGGCCTCCGGTGGGCGGCGTCACACAGTACTTGAACTTCTGTAAACTCAGCATGCACCAAATCCTTCTGTAAATAAAAACTCGTCTTCTTAGCACACCTTTTGCAATGGCTGTTTGGTATAATTTCGCTGTTACGAAAGCGTAACAATGCAACTCTCTTTCCGAGGTGTAACATCTGCCATTAAAAATCGCAGAAATTCCAACATGCACAACTCTCAACCAGGGGTGGTTATTAGACTTAGGGCCAGAGTAAAAAGCAGAAAGCTGCCCCAAAACATTGTACAATTTGTGATATGTCATTTGCACAATATATGGTCTTGAAAAAGGGCCCATTGCCCCTATATTTGTTCACGTTACATCAAAAAAGGACCCCTATATTTCACACATGCTCCACAAAAATCTTACTTGCTGAAAGCAATTTCAATTTCTCATTTTGTCTGGAAGTTTGCTTCTGCGTAAAAGTCCATTTCACATTGTAAATTTTTTGAAGTTATTTAATTTTACATTGTTCTTCGTCTACACATTAAAGTTGTAAAAGGGCCCCCTTTGGCGCATATTTTGCTTCATTTTGAAAAACATTACTTTCTCCAGAGCTTGCGGCTCCAGAGTGGTTCATCAGCTTTTAAACAAAACAATGCAAAAACTAAGTGCGAAAGTCTCAAAGAGGGGCCCCGCGACATCTCTGAAAAAAGGGAGCCCCGAGACGACAGCCTTGTTCGCCTCTCCTAATATCCACCTCTGCTCTCAACTACATACAAAAGAATGAACTGGTTTCATTCCACAACACTATTGAGCTGATTAAAGTCCTATGTAACGTCACAAAAATATTTTTCGATCATTCCGTCATGTTACGCATTACATGGTGCGTTGGGCTAACAATGAAACAGCAGCAACTGAGATACTCCCAACCACACATCAAAAGAGTTTGACGATACATTGTATATCGACTAAAACCACAACTTTAGCCAATTAATTTGCACAAGATTGTATGAATAAAGTTATAACAATAAAAACTTTGTGCATAATTGCCCTTTTCCATTTTGAACACTGAGGTTCATGGGCCCCCTTTTGTGGGCCCCAGAGCGGCGCATCGGTTGCACCCCCCTCTCGTGGGGCCTGAGCAAGAATGCAACTTTAACTTTATTACGAATGTTTGGGCCAGGCTCGCCACCAGATGTGGGTGGGCCTAGCCACTTTTGCTAGGACTACCTAAACAACACCTAATAACTTTTAGGCTCTTGTGAATTTCGGATTTCCCTTGCAATGTTAGAGCTTGGCTGTGAAACCCCAGCAACGGTTAAGCACTGAACATAAAAGCAAAATGCTTAAAATAGTAGCCTACAGTACCTCTAGGCAAACGTAAAGCTAACACAATGCGAACATATGAGTAGGCTATGCTGTTTCTGTCACCAGGCATAGTCTACTGGGTGCAACTTTTGCCCCACAGGTGTGATAGCAATGCAGTGTTTATCGTTGACGTTTCAAGAGTGTATGCAATCTCTTCTTCAGAAGATGGCAAGAAACAAATTTAAAGCGTACACACACACTGCATTTCTGAAAATTTCCAGTGTGGTACACGAAAAAAAGGATAAAAAATGCCTTAGAAGTAGGTTACCAACATTTTAAACGATCTCCCAATTTTAACATATTTGTGGTTAAATACTATTCATATACAAAATTTTCGATTAGATGGCTTGTCTCAAGATATACCTTGTAAGGAGATGATTAACCAGTAAGACAAAGTAATTTTTAAGTAAGACTTTTCTTAAACATGATTAGAATACAAAATTTCAACTTTATAATCCAAAAGTTTCTTCAAATGTCAAAATTGCTATGCAATGTTTTGAAAATTTCGTGGGGGGGGCAAATGCCCCAAATGCCCCCCTTCTGGTTGCGCGCCTGGCTGCAGTCATAACTCCCTACTTATTTTTTCCAAGTGCAAAATCCGTTTTTATGTGTTTTCAGTATCGACTGGTGGTTAGCAGGAGTCAAACCCAGAGGTCAGAACAGCAGTGAAGCGAGCAATGGTAAATGATTGTAAAATAGTTTAGAAATGGAATTCATTTTAAGTGAGAAGGTGAACGGAAGTGACTTTGAAAGGTTCAATGTATGTCAGTAACAAAACTCGAAATGGCGTAACTTACTGAAAGTGTGAGGACCACTTCAAAGGTAAAAGTTGTGTGCTATCCACAGCCGAGGAAAACAGCCTCGTGAAAGCACCATCGGAACACAGTCATTTTATAAGCAGCTACCTTCGAGCAACTGCACACAGCTTATGATTAAAAAGTATTAGTAACGGTGTACCAGTGGTGCATCTATGTAAAATGGCGCCCATGGCAAAGTTTAAACTTGCGTCCTTTTAATAATAAATGAAATATTAGATAATGGCACAATTTTTACGAAAAGTAAACCATGAAGATAACAAATGTCTTAAAACAAAAATATGTGTTTATTTTTGTTTTAAACTTTTCAGAAAATAAAATATAACATATCCGTAAGGACTATAACAAAATTCTATACTTATTTATATTTATTATAAAGAATATAAAAACATTGAAATAGTAATATCATCATAATTTGTGCATAGAATCTTCCAAAAATGCACACAACATATTGCAACTACAAGTACATGAACATGAAGTGTATGAAGCAACAATTTCTTACAAAATGAAACACATTTACTTTGGATGGTACAATAAGTTATTTAATGTAAGTTATATATTACTTGTTCGAAAGACACATTTCTATCGAAACCAATATATCCAGCATTTTCTTTTTTAAATAACGCAACATGATAATTACAACCAGTGGCGTAGGAGCACAATCTGCCGCCCCTGGATCTAGCAGAAAATGCCGGCCCCTGATGCGGGTAGTGGTGTTATATTTATGACGCCATTGTGTTCAGTCAACCATGGTATGAAATTTTATTTTTTGAAGACTTTTATGCAAGACTTTTCGCCAAACTTAGCGTAAATTGTTGACTGCTTAACATTCCCGAACACCATGCTGCGGGGCCCAACGCACAGCTACAGCTGGTAATAGCTACAACATGATGATATCACCATATCAGCAGAGTATTCGAACAACCAGGAGAGTATTCGAACAAAAAATAAATTATTTTCGCGCTTATGTCAATAGATAAGAAACAAAGTACGCTACGCCAGCTCTAAGCGAAACAAGTGCTGCAGCATAAAGACAGCTCGCATATTCAACAAAACGTTACCAGAATCGCACTCTGCCAGGCAAAGGCCGGACAGTCACATCAGCACATAGACAGCAGAGTATGAAAAATATCGCATGCGAAACACACTCGGCTCTGCCAGCCAAAGCTGCATTTTATCAGCACAACGCTTGCCTCAATCCTGACGCTAACACTCCGATCATAATATTTCGTTGTTACTCAAGCTGAGCTCGTTGAGCCTTTGTCGAAGCAAAATTATATATTATATCTCCAAAATCAAGCTTTTCGATAAATTCACTTTCGAAGGAAAGAATCGCCAAAGTCGATAACCGACTTTCGCCCATAGTAGATCGCAAATAGTATTTTATAAATTTGAACATAGAGAAACTCCTCTCACAACCGGCAATTGAAACACCAATGGTAAGATAAAGTTTAAGATACAAACAAAAATACGGAGTCAAGTACGATTTGTTAGCCATTGTAAAACGTTTTTTTTGAATTTTTTCCGACTGCACGGAAAAACGGCTGCGGGGATCACTCAAGCAAGTCTGATGAACTGAAACAAAATGACTTGGATGTGATGATTCGTAGGGGCCAAAGATATGACAATCTGTCTGCTGCAATGTCAGGAACTCATGCAGGCGTTCAACGCAGAATTAAGGATCTCAATCTAAAAGCACTGTTTGTTCCATGCGGAAGTCATTCACTGAACCTCATGCGGTCGGATCTTCCAAGTTAAGTGATAGATTTTTTTGCTGTTGTGGAAAGAATCTATTCTTTCTTTTCTGCCTCAACAAGTGGAGGATTAAGGGGGGTGCTGGCTGGGCTGCAGCCAGGGGCCCACAAGATTTAGGGGGCCCCCAATCACTAAGTCGGTAAAAATGTGTCATATGTGAACAATACACAATACGCTGGAAAAGATACCAATTGGAACTAATAAGTAGGTGCTCTGTGCTCACTCACTGAAATTGCTTCGTTGACATAGAAGTACACAGGGTGACACAAAAAAAAACGATCATCACCTATACTTCAATAACTCTTCAAATAATTAATCAATTCTTTTTATTTTTCAGATTTACCAAGTAGAATTAATGTTCTAAGAGTCTACCAAATTTGACCTTCGAGAAGCCATGGACTACTGAGCAAAAGATATTTATAGTTGAGGCATATTTTCGGCAGAAGTCTATCCACGCAGCTCAATTGCAATTCAAAAAACGGTTCGGATGTCGTGAATTTCCTAAGAACAACATCTTCTGGTGTAGCACACCCCCTGAGCATTGTCTGCAAAGGCCATTACACTCTGTGAAGTGCACTGCCTGTGTTGCCATCTCAAAACATGGCATCATTGGACCATTCTGGTTCGAGGACGATAACGAACGGTCTGTGACAATCAACACCGAGCGATATGTCCAGGTGCTTGGCAAGTTCTGGACAGCACTTGGTCGACGGAGCGGGGTCGTTAGGGTCCTCCAGTGGTTCCAGCAAGATGGTGCCACCCCCACTCCTCAAACGAATCATTGGCATGGCTACAGCAGGGTTTCCCTGACCGACTGATCAGCCGCAGGTGTGACCCGCAGTGGTCGCCGCATTCACCGGACTTGAACCCCCAGATTTTTATCCTCTAGGGGATACCTTACGGACAGGGTGTATGGCAACAACCCCAAGACTATCCCTGACCTGAAGGCAGCAATCACAGCAGCAATAAGAGCGATCCCAAGGGAGGAATGCGGGAGGGTCATCGAGAACTTTGCCCGCCGGATCCAAATGTGCCTGCAGCGCCGGGG
>Ga0210059_1015384_pt1 | contig 11181 bp, 10 predicted proteins | sample Ectturendosymbi2_FD_188042 | JGI IMG/M metagenome (GOLD analysis project Ga0210059, IMG submission 188042) | Ecteinascidia turbinata endosymbiont from Florida, USA - Sample 2 (SPAdes) (version 2) | ecosystem: Host-associated > Tunicates > Ascidians > Unclassified | place: Key West, Florida... | reverse complement strand
GTTCGGGGATTCTAGGTAGGTTCGGGGATTCTAGGTGGGTTCGGGGATTCTAGGTGGGTTCGGGGATTCTAAGTGGGTTCAGGGATTCTAGGTGGGTTCGGGGATTCTAGGTGGGTTCGGGGATTCTAGGTGGGTTCGGGGATTCTAGGTGGGTTCGGGGCGTCAGTTTGATTTCGGGTCAAGTTGGATGTTGGGTTAGTCAAAACTTTCTGGTATAGTTGCGGGACTTTGTTAATGTTGCAATCAGACTAAGGATTACAACAGAGCAGGGGTGCGCGCCTTGTTTGCTATTACAGGCGCCATGAATTATGGAAATATCTCGGGCGTGCATACGTCGGCAGGCAATTTCTTCACAGGGAGTGCTTTTACTTTTTATGGTGGAACGAAACTCTTAAATTAAGTGGAATAAAGAAAAAAATTTGTGATAGGTAGGTCGAAAAAAAATTCGCTTGACTTAGTGTTTAACTCTACGAGTTAGTAACTGCTCATCTTGGAGTTTCGTTCTGACGCGATGTAGTGTTCAAAAGTGGGCAACAAAAATTCTGACGCAGGTCGCATGTGCCTCCACCCCTCTGCATACATGTGATCCATCCCCTGCATTAGAGTTTGGGTAAACAGTAGTTTTAGAAATCAGTTGAATTAAATTCTGTTGAAGACGTATAAATGAAAATTAGCTGCAATTCAAAAGACTTATTTACAAGGTAATAGAGTTATGTCGGAAATAGGGTTGCGAAAACGAAGCAAAATGACAAGGAAGAAGGCAATCCCGTTTTTCAGTGTCCCGCATCGCTTTGTGTATGAACGCTTTTTTGTCAACGCAGAAGATGATTACGTCAGCGAGAGTGAATGCAGCTGTGACGGGATGAGCGTGGACCTCAGCTTGGTAAGTTATTATTTGAGTTGCCGTGGCATCTGATTGACATTAACTCAAAGCAGCTTGTATCGAAGCTTCCAATCCAACGTACGCCCGCGCCGCACGTTGACACCAACTTAACGGCAACTTCCATCAGCAAGTTGTTATTTTGGCAAAAAAGTTTCTGGTGACGTCAGTGTTAAGCTTTTGGAAAGCCAAACCAGAACCTACCTCCAACTTTTAAGCGTTAATAAGTCAGGAAAGGTTAAAGTCTTCTGTGATCTGCCAAACAGTTCTTTGTAATATTGTCTTCGTGCGGGCTTGCCGCCGTTTCAAGATTTTACACAAAGCGTGTGTCGGAAGTGACGCAAGACTAATTGTTTCGAAAGTGTTACGTCCGGATCCAACCAGTAAGGTTAGGGGGGTGCGGTTTCAGTATTATTTGGTAGTCAAATCTCACAACGACTTCGGTACTGTAAAAAGGATGAAGTACTCTCCACAATACTGCTGTGACACAACAATAGACGACAGAATGGCCTTATGTCGCGAACAATGAGACAATTCGAACATGGCAAAAGTCTTATTTGGAATTGTTTTTGATATGTCGTTTTCCGAATTGTAGAAAATCATGGTGAATAAAGTAACTTTCGTAGATTCTAGTGGGGCTCCTGGATCCGCCCCTGGTTACGTCACTTCTGTGACGTCATTCCTTCCCCAGCGCCTCTAACTTTTATTTTTCGCGCTGATGATGGCGTACGTTTGCGCAGGACGATTCTTACTTTCCGAACTTCGCCGAACTCTACGACAACCTCCCCCACGTCGCGAGAACGAACGGTCTTTCTTGCGAAACGCGACCGGAAAAGGGTGACTCGCCGGAAGAACCGGGTAACTCGCTGGAACAAGCGAGTCCCGCAGCTTCTGCGTCCGCAACCGACGACAGCGGATCAAAACTCGTCGACCTCCCCAAATCACCCGTCAAACCCGTTCTTGAAGTTCCGTCGCGAGTATTCGCCGACACTTGGACACAAAGTCGTTTAAATGATCTACTCGCGCGAGTTACCGATTCGCGCGACGCCAGTACTCGCCACGACTCGGCGCAAGTCAAGTTTGGCGATCGGCGCAAATCGACTTTCGCCACTTTGTCAAACTCGCCCGTGCTGGACTCGTCATCGGCACGGATCCGAAATGCGGCGGATAGGCCCGGCCCGAAGCGGTGTCTCGTCAAACGGTCTCTTCGAAAGACACTGTCAGTCTCGCTCTCCCCCTCTTGCTTGCGGTGAGTCTTTGCGGACGCACAATCAGGGCGCAACTCCCCCCGGAGTGGTCGAAAAGATACATGGCCCGAATGAATAGGTTTGCGCGCTAAACTGCCGCACGTCAGGAACACAAGCCTTTTGCTTCTGTGTAAGAATAGCCGTGTTTCTGATGTAACAATGGTACACCGCAGCGTGGCGTGTTCTCGCAAACCTTCGACAGTTTGTTAGTTTTATTTTCGATCATGTGTTTTCTTTCGTTGTGGGAACGGTTTCTGTTGTTTGCCTCATTTTCTTGCACACCCGGCGTGCCTCATTTTCTTGCACACACGGCGTGCCAACTCTCGATCGACGGATTCAAAGCACGCGGCCGAATATTCTGGATGACGTCAAAAAAGCGATTGTTCGCACGTTAGATCGCGTCTGAACGTTTTCCATGCTCGATGCTGTTTGAACAAATATTCACGTCGTAAGTCTTTTTGCTGTTACGCTTTTGGCCGGCGACGAAAGCGAAGAAATCTTTAGAAACGCAGCCGTAGCCTGTGTTTCTGCCAAACGCGATTAAGCAACGAGCCATACTGAAGTTTCGCCTTTCTTGTGTGTTCGGCCGACAGCACAAGAAATGCTAAGGTTTGCCCCAGTGTCTGACATGCGTGAGCATTTCAGCCAGTGCTAATAAGCAAGGCACACGCTTCTCTTTAATGCTGCCATCATTGCCTGTACACTCTGCACAGGCCTGTCAAAGGTGTATGCGTTTCCGGTTCTTCCTTCATGCGTTATTTTTCACTTTGCAACCTTCATTGAATCGACAGCGTAACTGGACCAGTTGCTTGTTTTATAGTAAAGCCATGCGCGGTCTGTTGCGGTGCCTGGTTCTGTCTTCAGCGTGATCTTCCACAGTATCAGTGAGTTGAGTTGAAAATCACAAGGAAAATTATTAACTGCCTGCTGCACAAGTGACGCAACCAGCTGATGTTTTCGGGGGGGGACAAAATTATTGTTAGCTTACTGTTGTACTTAACACCTAAACATGTTTTTGGTAATTTTGTGAGGAGCGTTTGCCCGGCTGCTGCTCTAGTTGCGGACCTGTGCGTCCAACACAGTTACTGCTCGGTTGCGGTCGTGAAGTCATACTTTTTTTTATTTCCATGTCTGCTGGCTCAGACGCATGATCCATGTCATAAATTTAGTAAACACAGTAATACAAAAATTCTGAGACGTAGTGAACCACATGGTTAGATGTTGGTTCAGTTGGTGCAGGGGGGGTCAATACTGAAGAGGACTTACAAAGGTTTCTGAAGAGGAACAAACTCAGAAACAAAGCACCAATTGCTTTCCTTACTCGGCCATTGTCATACAGAATGACAATGGCCGCCTACATATTGATCTTGCCATCAACTTTCTGGGTTTCAACTGGCTTGTGATTACTGACGCCTATACTAAGTATCCATGCAACGCAGTCAGTATCAGCGAAGTCAACGATCAAACTCTTGCAAGAGGATTTCGCGCATTTCGGTTTTCCCCATACAGTCGTAACCGACTGCGCTGTTACCTTCAAATCTGACGAGTTCCAGGAGTTCTGCAAAGAGAATGGAATTGTCCATCTGACTGGAGCTCCGTACCATCCTGCCACCAATGGCGCCGCTGAACGTTTGGTGCAAACTTTCAAACAAGCGTTGAAGAAGTCGGACAAAGCCCCAAAAGATGCGTTGCAAGACTTCCTGCGAAATTACCCGCGCCCTCCGTTATCAACTGGTTACTCACCCAGCGAGTTGCTTAACGGACGTGAAATCCGCACTAAAATTGACACCCTATTGCCTTCACCTGCTCACACTGCACAGGGCAAACAAGACAAAGAAGCTACCAAGTCTCAACAGTCTGAGCGTCAGCTCCCCATAACTCAGGTAGCGGTTACGTACAAGGTCGGCGATCCAGGCTATGCCCTGTATTTTGGACCACGACGCGATCGCGATCCTAGATGGGTGCCCGCCATTGTTGTCAAACGTTTTGGGACCCGCAGTGTCAACATGCGTGTGGTTCCGAGAGGTCCAGTCTGCAGACGCCACATAGATCAACTGCAACGACGCTACGTTTCGCCAGATGACACAGAACCTGGTGATACTCCCAGGTTGTCCGAAAGCAGAGAAGAGAACCCTCCATTTCAGAGCAGCTCTCGAGCGACACTTCGACAGCGACCACCGGACAACCGCCGACGTCACCAAACGTTAGCCCGGAATATGGACCGAGCCATCCTCGGCGATCAAAACAGCCGAGAAAACCTCGTAAACTGTTTTGTTGTTAGAATAACGATTTTTTTACCTCACAGGGGAGGTGTTAGAGTTGTGTTTTCTCGAACTTTCCTTGTGCACGTTTGGCGCAAATGCCGCGGCGATGATTGTTTCTTCCGCAAAATGATTTTTATTCCACGCCGCACGTTGATTTGTTTTGCGCGCTCTGTACATCTTGGTCGGTGGCTAAATACCACCGCCTTTCTGGATAACCTTTCTATTCGATACGCGCTCTGCAGCTCTACATTACTGTACTCAAGCCGTAAGCGGAACTGTCTGCCTTGTTTACCGTTATCTTCTCCGAATGGCGTGCAGTGCATTGTTTACAAGGTGCTATGAGTTTTGAAACTCTGTCAGGGAAAAACACAGAGAAACACAATTCGAATTCATTAAAATGTCGGTTTCCTTATTTTGAAGAACGAAATGTAAGCGAGAAAATATTCAAATTCCGGCGTTATGCCTCAGTCTCGGATTGCTACAATCAGATGATTAAATTGAACATTTTATTTTACAGTAGCCTATATGGGGCTTTGATGGTGCTTTACAACTGCAATGGTCTTTTCGTGCCCTTACTTGAATTTGTGCAAGGTCTAATATCAGTAGACTCGGTTGGTTTTGCGTTCTGGATAGTCCTAGCAGCTGTTCCACACACTGTGCGCCTGGATAAGAAGGTTATAGTAGAATTTGCAAGGCCTTGGTATGCCCCGGCCGAGAGTCGAACTCCAGGCCAACCAGCACCGAAACAGACGCATTTAACCTCAAGCCACGGGTTGGCTATAATTCCAAAGCAGGACATAAATTGTGGACCAAAACAACTTGCACAAACCATGAAGTTGCAGCCTCACCTGATTGCTTGGCTTCACGCAAAGCTTGAAATTCTCCTTTGTACTGGTACCCGCACAGCCTCAGCTTGCGATAGATCTCGTTTTGCTTGAGGAACATCTCCCTGTTTTCAGTGATCGTTGCGCACGTCCTCACCGAGTCGCGTAGGATTCGAATCTCTCCCGACGCCGTCAGTTTCCCGCTTTCGGAAATGCAAAACTCATTCGTGGCCGGAATCAACTGGATTAGAAGCTCAAGCTTTCCTGCGCATCAACAAAAATGGAGGCTTTAGTTTCTTTGCTTCTGTCCATGTTTCAGCATTTCTTTAACTGCTTTCGGTGAAGTTGGTCAATTTTGTTTTGCTAATTGGCCAATTTACTTCATGCATTCGAATGAAAACAACATCCAGGCAAAGAGACATGCATGTGCTTGCTATAATGCGAAATGTGCCATTTATACCCGAGTCTATACATATAACGTAGTGATTTGCAGCGCTTTAGTGTATTGAGCTTTCTCTTCTTATTTTAAAGTTGCTTGGTAAACATTAAACAAAATTTTATTATCGTTTGCACACCTAGAGTTGAACCACGTTTATAAGCCGACGTGCATTGAACAATGCATGGTTGCAAGTTTTGAAAAGAAACATAACTCGTTATTCGCCAGGCTTGTCCATGGGAATTTCATTCCTGTGGGAATTCCATGGGAAGCGTCCCATGGGATGGGATGGGACAGGCATAAATTGCTATGCGATGGGAATGGGACAGATAAATATGTCCCATGGACAACCCTGTTATTCGCCTTTAACGCAATTCTTACCAGCAGCATATGTTACTTCTACCGTGAATGATTAAATCAAATATGGTCCAGGATAGAAATACCAACAAATCAAATGTTCTTTACCCGCCTCCGGCAGTACTGTGGCTCTGTGAAAACTGACGTTGTTGAACTGGACAGGCAGGTCCTCAACGGTACCCTGCATGAACCGAGCAAACAGTTTCCATGCGAACACCAAATGAGCTGTGGCAGGCAGCAGAGGGCGACCGTCGATCACGTGACCAAGAAGAAAACAGTCTTTCGAATCAGAAGACAAATCTGTTAACAACAAGGCATTGTGTCAGGACGCATCATCAAGTCATCAGTTGCTTAGCGTATGACCCATACAGGCAAAAATTTTCTAAGTGGCGCGGTTGGCTGAGCACTCGCCATCAAAGCTGCTAGGATGGATTCGATTCCCTGCCGCTTGTACTGAAGACTTGAAACACAGTACTTGCCACCTTTCCAGCCTCGTGATCGGCGTTAATGGGTGAATGCAAGGGAAAGGTTCACGCGCGTTGCTGCCTTTGACTCGCCACCAGTGCAGCATTCACTTCGAAAGCAGCCGCAGGGTCCACGGCGTAAGCAAGCGAAGATGACGCCGCAGACCAATCGTGACACTTCCACAGGAGTACGAAAGTGAGTTTAACAAAACTCAACTGAACCCAGGCTAGCCAGGTTCCAATAACAAAATTAACTCCTCACCAAATATAAGAACTTACAGACTCAAACAAACTGCCTCTTCAGTCGAAAGCGTCTCTTCACGAAACTAACAGTGAAACATACTCCAAAGGGATATGAACGAAATAAACTTGTTGAAAAGTTTTCCATTATAGCAAGCAAGCTTAGCTGAATCAAAAGTGCCAGTGAGTTTATAACGCAAGACTAACTACCAATACCTCAAAAGTTAACAAACAAAATCAACAATCCCTTCATACCAATGTGAATAACGTCATTCAAAGATTTCCCTCCCGCAGATGATGTCATGAACTGTTCTGGTGTTGGAACAAACCACGAATCAGTGTGATCCCAATCCACATGATTTACAGACCAATCCCGCGAAGGATTTGAGGATTGCAATTGACACATTCCATCGAGGCTGAAGTTCACACCACAGCAATGCATCTTGCCGATCGCTTTAAACAAACCAACGACACCGTCTTTTTCTCTGCGATCCGCCAAAGCTATGCGGTCGCAGGAAGGTAGTAGGGACCTTTTAAGGATTCCTTGCAAAAATTTCAGTGAACAGGAAGTTCAATTCTTGTTAAAGTATTTTGTTGGACACATGAGACAAGCAACAATTCTTGTTATTTGGAGATAATATTTGAGAAACACAGTCATTAAACCTTAGTTGCCGGTATGGTTGAGGCTAAAAACCAGAGGAGGCCGGAGTGACTTCGTCTGACTCCGACTCCGCTCTTGTTCCAAAAATTTTCTATCTGGATCCAGGTTCGGGTCCGACAATTTTTCAAATTTGAGAATCCAACTCCTGTTAAGACTCCGGCTACCATCATCAATCCAACCGAAATTTGGCCATGTTTTTACTTACGAAATGACCACACAGGCTCCTGCAACTGCCGAAATTGAAAAGGGGCTCCGGAAACGGGTCCGGATTTTCACAAATATTTGACTCCTGGTCAGGAACCTGGTCCAAACGAAAAACGCAGAATCCTGCCGGAGTCGACTCCGGCAAGCCGGACCCAACCCAGCAGTTTGCTCGTATATTTGCGCTGGAATATCTCCGGCGCCGAAAGCTCAACAGAGCTGGTCAAACCCTCAAAAGATTCTGTTATTGTAGCTTGGCCTGCTACGCTCTCCTTGTTTTGATAATTTAACAGTAATGCAGTGCTACCAAAAGGAAGTTTTTGACAACCATCGATTCTGACTTACATGGAATTCTAGACTTATCGTTGATTTGAGCATTTTCGTAAGGGTGCAGCTTTCATGTAATAGTGCAAAGTTAAAAGTGAAGATGCAAAAAATGAGGAAAGAAGATGCTGAAGAAGATGTTTGACTGCAATAACACGGCCGTCGCCAGAGGGCGGGGCAGTTGTGCCCGGCCCCCCATTCAAAAGTATATACATGTTTGGATCCCCAAACATTTCATGTTTGGATCCCCAATGTTGCATATATTTAATATCCTATTGAAAAAATTTTGTCCCCATACGTGATGTTTGACCCCCTGCTGAGAAATCCTGGCGACAGGCCTGTACAAGAGGACGTTTTGCAGTGGTGTATGCATGCTCAGGCAGGTAGGAAGGGAGCTTATTGTCTTGAAAAAGGATAAAAAGGAATGTTTTCAACTGCCATGAAGCAAGCATACGAGGTACTCTTTTATGGTGATCTACTTGAAGTTTTATGAATGTCAAATTGAAGTTGATTGTTTCAACCAGGCAAAGACTGCCCTTTCAGCAGGAAAGGTTATCCAGGTTGTATTTACAGTACATCAAGCACGACTGTCAACCAACATAGGTATATGTTACTGTAGAATTTGAAACTTGGCCGAATCGGATTTGGGTATTTCCATAATTTGCGAAGGAGCAGAGGATGCGGAGTCACAAAATGAGACTCCGCCTACTCGTGCAAACCATACAGTTCTGCTAAAATTTTTTCACGTACAGATTTCATATAACACTTCACATGTTCGAAACATCCGCTGTCAAGCGATTCAACAAAGCAAGAGAACAGAATATATGATTTAAAATAGCCTACCTTCTTATATCCCGGGTTATGGCGTAAACTGTAGTTTGTTTATAAAAATATATACTTCTTCTCCATGCAATAACAGTGTCCATAACAGTGACTTTAGTCTAAGCGAGCTTTTCATTGCAATATATCGTCATGAATTAATTTCGAACAAGCTTGAAATGCTTTCATTAACTATAGCTTTCAGTAACCATAAAATTGCACCTTGTTATTGCAAATATTTACTCATATAACCAGGTCTTCTTATTGACCCACATAATCAATTACAGAGTTGTGATTTCCCAATGTGACATACATATTTGTGTTACTGTATTTCCTCTAGGCACCTTTCCAATAGCAAAAATTCTGCATTAAAACCAAATTCTCAAATTGGCCTCTTTGAAAATCAAATTTACCCACTGGGAAGTACTACTGCAGAACACAAAACGCAAACGTTGACGAAATGCCGGTTTTGAAAAATATGTTTAAAGCATATCTACGAAATAGTTCAACATTTCCGACTATTGTAGCTCTAAACACGAATGGGAAAAGTAAAAGCACTTAAAATTATCGCATGATGTATAGCATTAAACACAGTAAATACATCCACGGAATCACTAACACAATGTATTTCTGATGCCAACAATCGATTGTCTCACCTGCATCAAACCATGAGGAGATATCTCCACTGCAATGACATCACCACGTATCTGTTTCACTGCATCGTGAAACATGACTGGATTGCACGCATTGTTTGCATGATACTCTGCTGAGCATTTTAGGACTCTGGTGTCAAACTCTTCAGCATTTTCGACATTTTCGTTTGAAGCAGAAGAGAAAATCCATTTTTTTGAACGAGTTTTTGGTTCTGGGATTATCTAACAAACGTGCAATTGTTTTGATTTTCGCAAAGCTTTCTGGATCATGGATATAGTGCTGTGAAAACTAGTTCCGAATTTCACAGCAAATCATTTGCACCACAAGTGCAATGTCAACTATTACAGTCAAAGTAACACACCATTATGTGAAGCACACTGCAAACAAAATTCACGTATGATCAAGACAGCACTTAAGCCACATATGAATTTCCGTACGAAGTTTTCTCACAATGAAATTATAAACGAACTTTTTTCAATACAAAGTAGCCGTCACATTGATTGCGTAGCAATTCCTGGTACGAACGCAGCGCTAAACTTTAAATCTGTGCAGACATGCATGTTCTTTGGAAGCATTTTATTCAGGATCAGAAACGATCCATAGCCTGTCACTTGCAATTGCTTTCCTACTTCGCTTTTCAAAGTGCGCTAAAGATAAAAACAGCAATTGAGACCTCATCGCTGCAACATCTCCAAAGTGAAATTCTAGTTCAAAAACTTTTTTTTCACGAAATTGCGGCAATGGCAACTACAATCGTGCACCACGCAAGTTTCACCTTCACCTGATGTTACGTTTTACGTACGATTTTTAATATCAATTCACAGGCAGCACCTTGCGTAGTTCTCTGATGAACCTCGGATGAACTTTCTTCATGCATGCTGAGTGGAACGCGATCCCTCCTGTTTTCACTTGCCTCGCGAACACCTTCTCTTTCTCCAGAGTCGAAACGAAATCAATGACTTCTTTTTCATTGCCTGAGATTGTGACTGAATCAGCGGCGTTATGACACGCTGGTTCGACACCCGGCAGACAGCGAGTCAAACATTCCTCCCAGGACAAACTTAAACAAGAGAAAACAGTTGGGTTTCATGGATGGAATAAAAAATGACGTAATTTACATCAATGAAAAGAATAAGTGATGAAAGATTGAAGAAAAAACGCATACACCACGAAATACGACATTTGAAATTCTTTAACCGAAAAACAATATTTCACAAAAGTGAGAGAGTGTTTATTTGAAAGCTGATTCAAACAACTGCAACGCTTTGAGTTTCATATCATATATACATTTCAGTTTCATGTATGTTTTATTCATGTATTTTTTGTGAAGGAGCCGTGACGACTGCTATATCTAAATTACTTCACCAGAATCAAAGAGCAACTGGAAATACAAGGGCATATTACAGCTCAGCTTACCAACGGCAGCCATCGCTCCTCCAGACAGTTTCGCTTCGTTCACGCATCTCCCCCTCCAGTAAGCGGTTTGTATGGTTTGTTCCAAAGTCAAGCAACCGTCAGCGTAGCTGCAAGCCACCTCGCCGGCTGAATGGCCTATTATGCCCGCTGGCTTTATTCCAATCGCAGTGAGAATGTCCAGTAACGCGACCTAAGGTGAAAGTTTTTAAAAGATGGGAATTACGAAACAGATGTCCAAACTATAGTAAGGATAAGTTACCTGGATAGAAGTGATGCCAACAAAAGTGTTTATTGGGTCGTCGTACGTTTGATCGTTTGAATTCATCAGCAAGTCGCGAACATTGAAGTTGTAGCGCTCTAGCGCCATCGTACAACGGTCAATAGTGTCGGCGAA
>Ga0210059_1015383_pt1 | contig 11181 bp, 3 predicted proteins | sample Ectturendosymbi2_FD_188042 | JGI IMG/M metagenome (GOLD analysis project Ga0210059, IMG submission 188042) | Ecteinascidia turbinata endosymbiont from Florida, USA - Sample 2 (SPAdes) (version 2) | ecosystem: Host-associated > Tunicates > Ascidians > Unclassified | place: Key West, Florida... | reverse complement strand
ATCCTATGCGATAAAGCGATTTATGCCTTTAACCGATATGCGATTAACCGATTTCGTCTGTAGTAATTATTCCAAAATATTCTCGAATTGCGGAGTCGACTTATACATGGGTAATACCTTTGATGATGCAATTTCTTGTCTTAAAATGTGTATCGACTTATACTCGAGGTCGACTTATACACGAGTATATACGGTACTTTGCATTGCAATGTCAAAGTGAATTACTCGAAATCAGCATAGGACTTCTTGCACAGCAAACAACATCGTCAACTGCTTAATTGTAAAAAAGCTATTTTCGAAATATGACGCTTGACTGATATTTTGTTCAGATAATGCAGACACAATTTTTGAGGCTAGCTGTCGCGCCTTTCAACATGAGAAGTTGCTTATAAAAATATAGTTTCAGTGCAAATGATCCCACGTTACTTGGCGTGACGCTGAGGAAAGCCTAAACTTACTTAATTTTGTCATAACCTAGTATGTGTAAACAGCAGATAAAATTAGCCGAAACTGCAAAACGAAGCGATTGTGCTCGGAGACTGTTGTCCTCTTGCCATGAAGCTAAAATATTACAAAACAGCTCCTGCGTGTGTGTGGCAGTGTATGAAATTCATGAAATTCTGACAGCATTAGAGTCGGCACTGCCAGAGGAGGAAATTCAGAAACACGTGCGTTCGACGCAATATCAATTTCGAATGTTCAAAAACGTGGATTGTTTCATGTCATTGCACAGGCGTCATTTGGACAAAGCAGGGAGGTTGTTGTTTCATAATACAGTAGTACGATGCAACGTTAGAAGGGAAATGTAGGCCGTGCCTCTTCCAAAACACCCGCATTTGAGACCTGCAGTGACAGTGTTTAATATTTTGTCGGCTTTAATGCTGAGTACCTACGCTGCAAAGGGGTCTGTCATGACAGCCAAACAGACCCCCTAGATGCGCCCCTGCTTTTATACAACTGTGAGACAAATGACCGAAATGTTGTAGTGACCAAAATCTCTCCAAAAAAATGACTGAAATGTATCAGCGAAAAGAAAAACAGCTTTGTACACAGGCTAAAGACAGCAAAATATTAGATTTAACAGTATATCAGCAACCCAGAAATAATTGACTTGACTATGGTGTTTATATAAATTCCTGATTTTTTCTTGAAACATATTTCTTGAACACTAGAATATGCAAAGGCACTTTTACGTAGTACAACAATCATAACATGTCAGTAGTTGTGTAAAGCTGGATTTACGCTAGGCAGTTTTCGTGTGAAAAGCAGCACTGCATCCTTGTTTATTTAACATCTGCATATGTGTAGCTGCGGTTCATTGTGAAGTCATGTGAATCAAAGCAGATCCGATCGCCCGGAGCAAAAATTTTGTGCAGAAATGAGCTGTCAGATGGAAGTGTTTGGTGACTAGACCCTTGCAACCTCAGTCAGAACTATGGTACAGTAACAGTTGGAAACTAGAGTGTTGTTAATGTTGAAGGTCTTGGGTGACATTCGGTCAGGGTGTAGTGAGCTGGATAAATGGTTGTTAGGTGTTCTAAGTTAACTGCTAAGAGTAATTGTAGCATGTCACCTTTGCAACTACACTATTTTCTTGGTTAGGTGTACAATATATTTAGGTGTGCTTTAGTGCTGTACTTCAAAATAATACTGGACTATATGTGTTGTTTGCTATGGGTTTCGATTAACACTTTGACGCCCGGGTTAATTCAAGTGGTTCGCAAAAAAAACCAGCTGGATCGCACGTGGCTTTGTGCAGGAATTTCTCCGGTCCTGTACAGGTTACGGACCTGGTTGAAGTGTCAAAAGACACGGCAAGTCTTCTAGTCTACACTCGAAAAAAAATTTTTTTGTTGGGGGGTGCAGGTTTGTTGTGAGTGACATCATAAGTGGAGGGCTTTTTGGCCACCTTGGCCCACTTTGCCTGGCCCTGGGCGCCAACTGCTAGAACTAAGCTACACTCCAAGTCTTTTGATACTTTGGATGACCTGCTGGGGTTTCAGGTTCAAAAGTTATGATATAAAGTAGTAAAAATATTTGACTAATTAGTTAATTAATTAATTTGTTTATTTAAGTTCATAACTTTTGAACCAGAAACGCTAAAAAGTCGATCAAAGGCTCAAAAGACTCGGACTCGAGCCTAGTTTCCAATGAAAACTTCCGCGAAATACTTTGGCCTAGCGGTTCGGCCCCAGGCCAGGCTACATGAGCCAAAATGGCCCAAAAACTACTTTACTTATGATGTCACTCACAAAAAATCTGCAACCCCCAACCAAAAATTTTTTTTTGAGTGCAATCTAGAAGACTGTCCGATTTGTTTGAGCCCTTGAACAGCTCTCTAGCACAAACGGCGGAGGAGCTAGGGTGCAGGTAAGGCAACTGACAACTGCTGGTTTTAGGCTGAAATCAAGTACGAATATATCGTATCCAGGCTCTCAAAGTGTTAATATGGATCAGTAGTAAAACTTTTGGTGATTGCCTCACCAAGTGAGGCTTGGGTCATTTGAACATTCAAATGACGTTGAACCCAACCATCCTCCTAGACCAGTGGTTTCCAGGTTATGCCACGTGTAACCAGGGCTACCAGGTTGTTCTTAAAAAAATAATAACTACCTTTTGCTAATTCTTGTGCAACAACATATTAAAATGGATTCTAGTGTATGCATCCGCCCTGCATGTAAACACTTAGTTGTTAAAGAGGCAAATAGCCTACTATTTACTTGCAGCAAAACATGAAGTTTCAATGAAGCACAACCTTTACAGTGCAAGTCCATGGTGATGTCTATTTAGGTCACCCCGCTGATAGCCTGCAACAGCTCAAGTGGTTGAAACTCCCGCAAGATGACGTTGCCTGGACAACAGCAATCGTCCTCATGAGTGATACGCTTCTCTAGTGTGGAGTGTAAACAGGCAAGCAGAGCACCAGCCGCAGTCACTTTGTTTCCACACAAAACTAAAGTTAAGTGTAAACCCAGCTTAACTGAGAAAAGTGTTAGCAGGTGACCTGACCAAATTTAAGATACAAAAGGTATAAACAGTATTTGTTGGAACACTGGATGAAAGTTGATTAAATTTTCTTCTGAATATGCAGTGTACAGAAAAGGTGTTGACATTCAGTTTCATCAGACTAGCTTTGTGTACTTCCTCTGGAATGACCTGAGTGTTCAATAGCACATAACTCTGCTTGCTTGTGCCAGGTACCACACAGTAAGGAAATTAACTTTCATGGCGACTGCTGCACTGGTGGCAAGTCAATGGTAGCACTGAATGACATACGTGAACCTTTTACTTGTACCCATTCATTAATGCCAAGCACAGGACTAGAAAGGCTGCAAATACCTATTTTTCAAGTCTTTGGTTTCTCAAAATGACTTATCATCATAAACTACATTCTAAATTTGCCCACATCAGCATATCCTAAATGGCTAGAGAGCTAGAGACTACTTACCATGAGCTAGCAACTCATCATTCAATTGCTTTTTTGTAAGTGCTGCACCACTTGACATACTTGTTGAACAAAATAAAATGCTATGCACAAAAAACAATCTGTAGAAATTAATATATTTGATTACCACAACTTTGAAATGTAAAATATCAATTAAACACCTTTATATAAGAACATAGCAAAGTACACAATATCTCAATAATGAAATTCAGTCAACATAGACCAGCATATTCAAGTTTTCAGTTAGATAAGTCTGGCATAGTAATGTAGAAACTGCATATGGTTTGTGCATCTTGTGATTGTAAGACAGAAAACATGTGGCAATTGTAAACCAGTCTACAGAAAAACGAAAACATCAAGAGCAAAAACAAATGTTAATTTGCTTACAATTGTGTAGGACTGCTTAACACTTTGAGAACCGGTCTACGATATATTCGTACTTCAATTTCGGCCTAAAAAACAGCAGTTTTCAGTTGCCTTACCAACGCCCTAGCTCCTCCGCCGATTGCGCTAGAGAGCTGTTCAAGGGCTCAAACGGATCGGCTAGTCTAGCAGATTGCACTCGAAACAAAATTTTTTGGTTGGGGCTGCAGATTTTTTGTGACTGACGTCATAAGTGAAGTAGTTTTAAGGTCATTTTGGCTCATGTTGCCTGGCCTAGGACCAACCGCTAGGCCAAAGTGTTTCACTGATGTTTTCATTGGAAACTAGACTCGAGTCCAAGTCTTTTGAGCCTTTGATCGACTTTCTAGCATTTCTGGTTCAAAAGTTATGATCTAAAATAAACAAATTAATTAATTATCTGATTAGTCAAATATTTTTAGTAACTTACATCACAACTTTTGAACCCGAAACCCCAGCAGGTCATACAAAGTATCAAAAGACTCGGATTGTAGCCTAGTTTCCAGTAAAAACTTCAGCGAAATACTACCACCTAACGGTTGGCGCCCAGGGCCAGGCGAAGTGGGCCAAGGTGGCCTTAAAGTCCTCCACTTATGACGTCACTCACAAAAAAACGGCATCCCCAACCAAAAAATTTTCTTTCAAGTGCAGACTAGAAGACTTGCTGCGTCTTTTGAGACTTTTACCAGGTCTGTATCTGAGCATACCGGACCGGAGAAATTCCTGCACAAAGCCACGTGCGTTTAGGCGTTTTTTTCCGAAAATCCCCGAAACCTAGCGGACATCAAAGAGTTAATATGTACATTCAGTGGCACATCTAGCAGTGGTGTAGTGTGGACCATTTGGGTACGCATGCAACTTTTGGTTTGTGTCTACATGAAGTCATTGTGCTCAGTTAATGGCCTTATGAATTTTTTATAAAATATCAGCAACATACGTCTTCCAAAATGCAGCTCAAAGCCAACTATTTTATTTATTTGATTGTTCAGCAGTGCATTAATGCTGGTTTGAAAAAATTGTGAGCTACAAAAACTGTCAAGTGTGGAGCAGTCTTATAATGGCACTCAGCAGCTGTGCTATGCAAGTCTTTCACATCATCATACTCACATTGTGCTGAGCTATAGACTGAACTGTCTTTGTTAGAAAAATGTAGAGACACAGCCAGAAATACAACTTATTTGTTGAACTACTTCCACATAACCAGTTAAACTTGTCACATAGGTTTGGATTGAATTTCCTTTAAAAATATTGTTTTGCTTTACAAGCTTCAAGCCTAATGTTGGCCTCCTAGCATCCAACGAGTATGTTTCATTTTGTTCATAAAAAATGAGCTGAAACTTTTTGTTTGTAGCCTACTATTATGTCATCCACAACATTTACTTCCCCATCACAGCTCCAACTTTGTTTAAACATAATATACTTGCAACTTGAAATGCCAACTTCAAAAGTTGCGGCTACTCTACAGCACCACAATTCCAGGACTAGGCTACACGTATGGCATAACAGCAGGTCATGTGACTAGACTCAAGCATCCACGTCAATTGCATCGCGTGAAGTAAAAGCAAAACTGAAAATTGGTTGCCTTGATGTCAATAGCTATTTTGGAGTGTTTACGAAAAGTGAATTGGCCATTATCGAAACACAAGAAATTACATTGATAAACACTTTCGAATACAATAAATTTTGCACTACAACACACAAGCAAAAGAAGTTGGTCAGCTTTCTTAACACATTCACTCCCAGGTGGTTTCCCTGCAGCGATATGCATGGTTCTCAGGTGATCTCGGTGGGAAATTCAAATGCTGTCTGCCTCTGCAGAAAGCAGATACTGTTAGGCATTTTCCAGGTTTAGGCAAAAATGGTAAACCTAGCAAATGTTTTGTCGCTTTTACACTAATCAGTTGCCAGCATATCAAACCAATTTCAAAACACTTCAGGCTACATACCACTGCAACAAGCCTTGGTCTACCAAAGCCACTTTTTTGCAAATGTTTTGCTTTTTTGATACAAGAATAAGCAGCTGTCATCAAACAATAAAACTTTATCAACATGCCTAAACATGCTAACAGAAACGTTTCTGATACATTCCTACATGACACGCTTTCTTAGCATTTGGTAGCATATCAAAGCACTTACATTGCACAAAGTTACATTCATTGCTTCCAGACCCCGGTCCCACCTAAGTGAACCAACTCACAAGGGCAATGCATTTACACAGCCTCTGAGCCACAAGGAGTTTGGATTCTCATTTCAAAACCTGAAGTTAACACTTTGAGAGCCGGCGTACGATATATTCGTACTTGGATTTCGGCCTAAAAAAACAGCAGTTTTCGGTTGCCTTACCAACACCCTAGCTCCTCCGCCGATTGCGTTAGAGAGCTGTTGAATGGCTCAAAAGAATCAGCCAGTTTAGTAGATTACACTGGAAAAAAAATTTTTTGGTCGGGGGTGCGGATTTTTTGTGACTGACGTCATAAGTGAAGTAGTTTTAGGTCATTTTGGCTCATGTTGCCTGGCCTGGGGCCCAACCGCTAGGCCAAAGTGTTTCGTTGAAGTTTTCATTGGAATCTAGACTCGAGTCAGAGTCTTTTGAGCCTTTGATCGACTTTCTAGAATTTCTGATTCAAATGTTATGATCTAAAATAAACAAATTAATTAATTATCTAATTAGTCTAATATTTTTACTAACTAACATCATAACTTTTAAACCCAAAACCCCAGTAGGTCATCCAAAGTATCAAACGACTTGGATTGTAGCCTAGTTTCCAGTAAAAACTTCAGCGAAATACTACCATCTAACGGTTGGCACCCAGGGCCAGGCAAAGTGGGCCAAGGTGGCCTAAAAGTCCTCCACTTATGACGTCACTCACAGCCAACCCGCATCCCCGAAGAAAAAAATTTTTTTTCGAGTGCAGTCTACTAGACTGTATGCGTGTTTTGAGAGTTTCGCCGAGTCGCTAGAGCGAACAGGAGCGGAGATATTCATGCACAAAGCCACGTGCGTTTAGGTGTTTTTTTTTGCCGAAAATCCCCAAAACCAGCCGGACGTCAAAGTGTTAAATGACTCAAGCTAAGACCAGTTTTTAGATAACATACCACTGTGAATTTTGGATAAAAACATATATAAATGTCTCTGAGAACCTTTAATTAGCTAAAACGTATATATATAAGTCGCCCAGGAATATGTGAACAAGTTCAAACAATGTATATATATGTCAGAGGGTAGCGGAAGTGTTAAGTTTTGCGCAAATTCACCAAAAACTTACCATTTTTGAAATACTTATGTAGAAAAACATATTCAATTGCAGATTTTGAATGTGTGTTTCCTGTTCTGTATGCATGTTTCCCCAATTTTTTTACTGAAATGAATTGCAGAAAGAAACACGAGCAAAAAGGTCTATTATGAGAAATAACTTGCTATATGAAAAAGCTATAACAATGCAGATTTAAGAGACATTCTTATTTTCTGTATTGCCTTCTGTTTATCATTTTGAATTTAATTTATTAAGTCTCTTCATTGAAAGTTAGGCATGCAGTGGATGGCTTGCATTCATGGACACTACACCCCTGGCATCTAGCTTGGCAAAAGGGGGTCTGTCATGGAAGGCAGCTTTTGACAAAACTTAACAGAAAAAAACTAGATTTTCTGCAGGTGTCCTAAGACCCAATCAAAACTTGGCTAGTAGCCTAGCGCAACTAGCTATTCAGACAGTTGTACCCGCAGAGCTCGACTCACAATGCCAAAACCTTTTTGGACTGATACTGACGTTTTTCTCTTTTCATTGCTGATAACTGATGCCAATATTTTTGCATTACACAAAACACAGTTGAAAAACATTACAGTGGATGTTTTTTTAGTATGTTATTGTAGGCCACATAAACAAATAGAATTGCACAAGTTTCAAATGAAAGAGCAGATGCGATAAGTCAGGAACATATTATAAATAAGCAATAAAATATACAAATGACACAAGCATGAGAGCAAAGAGCACTTGTAAAGATGATATTACATAATCCGTGACTCACTGCAAACAGTGATGAAATCGTTACTTCACTGCGATAAAGCAGTTTATTGGGATGATTGCACAGTGATCTGAATATTACGCACTACTTGCTGTACTGTTGTCAATGGGCAACGCGCCATAAGGAACATGATAGAAAATTCGCATTTTTAATCAATCAGAGATGAAGTAGCAACTTGGGTTTCGGAACACTACGTGCAGAACAATAGCATAGCAGCTTTTATACACAAATATTCCTGATATACATTGGCAGAATTTTGCCGATATGATACATCGCTATGCCAATGCTGATATCATGTGCACAACTGCATCTCTAGAATGGTTTATTTTGAATGTACTTACGAAATCACTGCGGAGAAGAGCGCTTGAGTGAGAAATCTGATGATTTTGCATCGTAATGTAAACGAGAAATTAGCCTGAGATTTTTTGAACAGCAAACAAAGTCGCAAAGAGAATCCCAGTAGCGGTGTTCGATATATAATCAGCATTAATGCTGGATGCCTACAGTACAAGACGGCCTGTCATGACAGCAAAACAGACCCTTGGATGTGCCCCTATGTACATTTCAACTGTGTATGGTTGACAGATCAAAGAAATGATAGGAAAGTTCAATACAGATTATAATTCCTGCTCACTGTCAGAAAAATGAACAACTTGGTGCTTGCAACTATTGCTGTCAGCAATTAGGTATGATTATCAATGAATCTTTGGATATACATTTTACAAGTTTTTCATTACATATAAGATGGAACAAAATATGGGCAAAACATTGGAACAAAATATGGGCTTTCTGATATGAAGAACAAACACTACTTTTTAAAAATAATGCAAAAAGTAGTCCCCACCTTTCTTATTTAACTACTTTTCTATTTTGTAGTCAGTCACAAAAATGTTTGACTCTGCCAATGCAGTAAAAAAACATGCATCACTTGATAATTGGGGTCAAATCTGATATTAAGGTAATTTGGGATGAACTTTTTATCAGAGGAATATCACTTTCATCTTTTGAAACTTTTGGAATGTTTTAAAATTTAAAGCCACCAGCTAAGTTTTACCTATTAACTAGTGTGCAAACACATCACTTTAATGTTTGCCAACCTTTTGCAAATCTCCCAGTAAAACCTAGCTGATGACTTTTCATTTTTCTTAAAACACCTAACTGCACTTAAAGCATGCTCCCTAAGAATTGAAACCTCAAAGACACCATTTGGAAATTTGTGTGATCATGCTGTTGTCTTGCTACCTTTATTGTTGAAAAGCTGACTGCTGCTGCAACAGCTTGAGACAGTTGGTGTGAACATCTAACAGCTAAAGACAAACGTGTTGTCCTTAGTCCTATGCTCTGATTACAGTGAAGTGTTGTTTTTGCTGTCAGACTTATTGCGCTTTGTTCTACAGATGCGAGTTGCAATATCTGCTGGTACTCTAGCATGTCAATAGAGTCACCTTATATTTTTTTGTGTTACAACCATATTGCATGGTCTATATCACAGTAGTGGTTAGTGTTACTGATGGACACTGACAACTAGTCTTAAGTCTCAACACAGGTTAAGAGTTTGAATCAACCAGCAAATTTTTAGTAGGAAATTGATTGATGCAAACTTTTCACCTGTGTGAAGACTAGTTACTTGAATACAGCTATGTGCAAGTTTGAATTATAGTAAAAAGATGAAAACAAAGCCCATTCGGCTGATTCCTCGAAAGCTTACAGCAAACTTGGAGTTTTAATGGTACTTTTGATTAAAGGCCAGTCTGGAAAACAGGGCAGTTGTCAACAAGATTTTGTGCATGATGCAAGTTTCATGTATTGCAAAGCAACCAAACATGACAAATACAGAATGATCATTGTTCAGCACAAACGAACATGGCATGAGGACTTACTACCACATGGCAATAGACCAAGAATAATTTGTGTAATTTCAACATAAAGAATTTCTCAAAAGTTAACAAAAGTGTTTGAATTTGTCAGGGCACTGCATAGAAATGTGACCTTTTTTTTATTTTAATTTAAAAATTTTTTTGTTTGTTTCCAGTAGAATTTCTCATCCGCACTTTTCTTGCCTCAAGGCACAAGTCAAGTGAATTTTATAAATCTCTGAAAAATAAAAACGAACCACCTGGACAAGTGGATCCTAGGCATGACATAGAAGTTCTTTAACAAATCATTATGTGTCCTGGCTACATAGAATCTACTATAGTATTGATTTAAGCTTTTCATATTCACATTTTTTATAGCAGCTTATTTTACTCTTATTTGTTGATGTTTCTAAATCTGTCATGAATTACAATTTTGGCACACAACATAGACAACAAAACAAAATTTTTACAGACCATGTAACATATGTACTGCACCACACATTAACAGTTTATGACAAATGTATGCTACTGTTGGCACTTAATTACAAACGTACACAATATATGCAGTCACGATTTGAACAGGATATGATGATGGATTTAAACATATTTATACCATAATATTTAAAACATTGATAGTGTCTATTTTACCGCCAATATTCTGGCAGCAACAGATCGGCTGGAGCTATTGTGCCGCTAGTCGAACATGGCATGACACAATTCGAATAAAAAGGTCAGTTTGTCATGCAATCGGCATGCTACTCATAGTGTAGTGGTTATGTTTTTTAAGTCTGGTATACCATCGCTTTCCGGTTCGACTCTCACCTAGGCGACTTTCCTTTTCTTTTTTTTACCTTTTTCATAACTTTCCAAACTTTTCCCTTATGCGTTACGTTTAGGCTTCCGTTAGCATTTGCGTTACAGTTAGCGTTTGGTAGGGGTTAGCTTAAGGGTTGGTCAGGGTTAGCATTATGGTTAGAGTTTGGGGTTAGCATTGTTGGTTAATGTTTGGGTTAGCATTAGGATTAGGGGGACAGCATTAGGGTTAGCTCTAGGGTTTATCTTTTGTGTTAACTTCGTTTCTGCCAAGCCTGTTGCTGCTGGCATCTTGGCGGCAAAATAGACACTGCCTAAAACATTTGCTTTTCATATATATATATTTTAGAAATTATATTAGATAATCATTCTATTATTACCAGCAGTCTTCTCTCATACCACTAATCAGTGATACTGATTGCTTCAATCCTTGCCATAATCAGAATATTAATTTATGTTTCTAATTTTTTTTATGTGTGAAAAACAGGACTCAAATGCATATGGTTGTACTCCACATTTTTAATTTAGGAATTTAGAGACCTTTGGGAAATTACTGATCTTTGTTGGCACTTACAAAAATATTCAAAACTAAACTCTTACTTTTAAATTAGTAAACCTTCCTTGGTCATGGGCACTGCGTAT
>Ga0210059_1015382_pt1 | contig 11181 bp, 4 predicted proteins | sample Ectturendosymbi2_FD_188042 | JGI IMG/M metagenome (GOLD analysis project Ga0210059, IMG submission 188042) | Ecteinascidia turbinata endosymbiont from Florida, USA - Sample 2 (SPAdes) (version 2) | ecosystem: Host-associated > Tunicates > Ascidians > Unclassified | place: Key West, Florida... | reverse complement strand
TAAGTGGTTGGGGATGGTTTTATTTTTGTAGAAAGGGATTTTCCAACTTCTGAGAAAAAATTGTTCAAATCTTCACATTGTTTTTGGCATTCTGAGTCTTCAAAAAGCCTATTTTTTTGTTGGGATATGTTTTTTATTGCTATTATTTCATTGACAAGCTTTCATGTTTTTTTATATCATGATGGCACTTTTGGAAAGCTTGTTTATAATAATTTTGTTTGGAGATTTCTTTTAAGTGGGTAAGCTTATTTCTGTAAGTTGTGTATTTTCTAATAATATTTGGGTTGTTTGTAGTCTTTAGTGTGACTTACAATTAATAGACGGAGTATAAATGCACAATAGTTTGAATAAGTACACGATACAATGTCCTTGTAGACTCAATGCTTTTAGTCATTACATTGTTCCAGTTTCATTCTCTTGGAAATAAGTCCATTTCTTGGTATGACAATAGCATTCTAATATTTTTCCCAGTCATTGCTTTTTAATGAGACCATCGACAAGCTTCTAGGTCGTTTTCTTGACTTGCTTTTAAAGTAGTTGAAATCTCCAATTAGTTGTATTCCAGAATCAAGAGACGTTTCATGTTGAGGATGCAACACGAACTCAACACAACATTGTGTTGCTACTAGATCTAGCAGGTTTTTCTCTCTGTGATCTGGAAAATTTTCAGCCTAGCAGCTAGCTGACTTTCTAGCAGGATTTTGAAAAACGTTTAGCAGGTTTAGCAGGAAACAAATTCTTGGCCAAAATATTTGTTCCAATCATTTTTAAAGATAAAAACTTTATCACCTTCATCAGAAGTTCTTTACCTTCTTTCTGACGGTTTATAATGGGCAACACAGAGACCACCAGGTACAATTAGCTGCCTTTAATCATTTGGATGCATAAAGGTACCATTGCTATTACCAAATCTTTAAGAATTTCTATTATGACGCAGGGAAGCTGCTTTGAGAAGATAATTGCATCATAATAAGTAACTGGATGGTTTGGTGAAGGTTCCCTGTAAAAGGCGGTGCTCCGTTAATAGCAGAGCTTGGTTGCGGAGGTTTGATGACGTAACCGGAGTGAAAAAAGTTGTGTTGCAAAAGGAAAAAAGTGAAGGAAAAATGTTGTACCATTCCAGTTTAACGTGCGTTTTCCCCAAACATGGAATGCATGGAAGTTTGCGTTGGTAAAAAATTGTTTACATTCACAATTGTTGAAACCTATTTTTTTGTCCACGAACCGTTGTGAAACTCAGATGATCAAAAGTCATTGAACTTCAAAATAGACTTTTTTCACCGCAGTCAGGGCCGGATTTAAGACAAGCGGGTCCCTGGGATATTTTAACCATTGGGGCCCCTGTGACGTCATCATGTTCAGTCAACCGTGGTACGCCCTTTTTATGAAAAACTCTCTAGCATTTATGATATGACCCAGCAGGTCTGCTCCCCTGTATATACGGATGTGAATCGATTTTCATATATCTATGCCGATCTGTCAGCGCTAGTCCCACGAAGACTTTTGTTTAAATGCAAGTCTTGGAATGTAAGTACGACATGACATTATGATGAATTTGAAAGCTTTTAGGGCCTATGCACAGCGTAAACTCGCTTGACCGTGTCTTACGCTGATCACATGATGAAAGAACAGACATGATTGTTATTGAAAGTACAGTATAATCAACATCATGCCACTGAATCTAGAAATCTAGCTTGAACATTACGTGGCATTTTAATGTGTTGTTGCAACCTCTCCGGTGGTGTTGCGTTGAATGTGTAATTCACCACGAACGGGATGTGCGTGAAGAACAACACCATTCATATATGTGGCGCGAACAAGCAATAATAGAGTGATCATGACATGTGATCTCTATTGTTGCTTGCTGCCACAGTGCGAAGCTTTGCGCATATGCCGCTCGAGATTTCCGAACGCAACAGTTTGAAAATTGTCAAAATGTTTAATCTTAACATTTGTTGGAAATATTTTTAAATCATAGCTTACAGGTCATTGATCAACAAGCTTATTTTGTTCACGTAAAACAATCAGATTATCAAATTGTCATGCTTTCATGTTAACCTGCTGAGGCTTTTTACATATTTATGGTAAGCGAGTATATAGTTACGGTAGGTAAGTAATTTATTGTCAAAACATCTTCCTTCCAGGTTTCCTGGCTGCGAATTCATCAATGTCATCACAATCAATAAATAGCAGTTTATCATTCTCTACACAAAGAACACTCAGATCAGACAGCCATTCTTGTGACGATGTTTAATGAAGCATACTTTTGATTCTTTCAGCTTTGAAAATGATTTCTCACCAGAACAGTTTGTGACCATCAAACATAAGAACAATCTTAACTTTGTTTCCACGTTTGGAAAAACAGCCTGGATTTATGTGCTTGATCATTTGGTATAACGCAAACAAGTTTGGCAGCCCGACACAGATGGTGGACTCGGCACAGGGGTCAAAGTCAGTAAGCTGAAATTTGCCGACTCCGGAGTCGGAATCAGGATCGTCAAATTTTTCTTCCGACTTCCAAGCCCTGAGCTAGACTGCCGTATCAGTAAAACAATGGATTCACAATTTGCAGCATTGTGGAACAAAATATCACTTTGAGGCAATATTTTTAGCAGTGCGCCATGCCTCTGAAAGGGTGCAGCATGAGAACGATTATAACGGAACTCCACACTCTCCAAAGGGCTTGCCATTTCTTGAATCATTGTCTTAAAACTGTGTTACGTCATATCATAGCGCAAGATTATTGCTAATAAAACCATCGACCCAGAGTCTCTCTATCAATATAATATGGAGATTCTGATTTCTGATCTACCCACACAGCATAGCCAAATCAGCACCAGGGCGCCTGCGCTTTCCGCACAAACAACGATTTCGTTCGCCAATTTGAAAACTCACAATCCGCAAAGTAGCACCAAAAACTGGAAACCAATGATTAAAACTCAGAAAATATTGATTGGAACCAAGCCCATAACCAGCTTGGGAGTGGGACACCAAGTGGGGCATGGAGTTGTTTGAGAGAGGCCCAAATTTTTTAAATGTTAATGAATAGTTCTAAACTACGCCCGACACATTTTTCCAAGGGTGACAAAAATTTTAGGGGAGCTTCGCCCCCTCTGGTTATGGGCCTGATTAAAACTCTGGCTTTTGCATCAAAAATAAACATCTGATAAACACCTTTTGCTACATTAGGCCTACATTGTACCAGAACACGTCAAAGCCCATTTAATATAAGTCTACAAATTCATCTTTAGTACTTCTTTTATTTCACATTATTTAATGCATCCTATTGGGTGACAAAAATATGGTGACCGTACAGTTTAATAAAAAACTGGTAAAAAAATATTTACAGACAGTTCTGCTCTGGTGATGTTAATCCCGAAAAGTAAAAAATGGTTTGCTTATGATTCACGAAAAATAAGGGAAACACTATTTTCTGTTGGCTTCAATTTTACTCACTGGATTTTAAACGACCTACTGCAGCCTTTACAATCGTATTAGAGTGTGACACCTGCAAAAAGTCTCCCCTTGCCTTTATAAACTAAAGGTAATGGGAGACTTTTTGCAGGTGTCACACTCTAATATATATTATTTAGTTGGCCAACACTGAAAATGACGTAGGGCCAGGATCACCTTTGTTGACAGGCCTGCGTACTTTACTCAAAACAAGATCATGCATGCCTGAACGATAAAATGACTGAAGCAAACATCGCATGCGCTACAGTGCTCTGAATCTTTGCGCATGGAATTAGCTTGCCGTCGCTACATTACAGTATATACGTCGTTGCTCGTCAGACACCTGAAGTGCATGCTTCAAATCTGTAAATCTTTTCCACTGACTAACTAACGCTGGCGCTGCAATTAAAACCAACTTTCAGTGATTTCTGACTTCCTTGCACGACTAATGGTCATTTTGATTTTCCGCTGACTGCGTTGAGCTGCTGCATGTAGATCACAGCAGCAGCAGTATTCTGAATGTGGATTCAGTATCATCAATGTCAGAGTTCTGGAATCTAGTCATTGTCCGCGCTTCGTCATTCGCCTCTTGCTAGGACTCTGATTGCATTTTATTTGCTGGTATTGGTGTGGCTGCACCTCGCACTAGGAATAAAAAAGAAACGAGGAAGGTAAATTTTTGGATGGTGATATTGAGTTTATCCTAACTTTTACAAAACGCAGTTGAGATTGGAAGGTATGACTGAAATAAATCTAAATATGGGCTAATCCTAACTAGGCTATAGCACATTGCATGGAGCAACAACGAACGGCTGCGTAAACCACCAATGCCCGTATGCTGTCGCAGGTCAGGTGATACTGCATTCACGCAAGATTGACTTTTTTGCATAATAAATGCTGCTCTCTCACGAAACCAAGTCCAAAGCGATTTCTTTCTGCGTAGCCGTATGTGGTGTGGTTGAAACAACCTGAGAGTAGCTCAGAGAAATGGTAGAAGCATGTAAAAATTCTCAACAGTTTTCTGACTAGGCTATCGGATGTTACTGTAACTGAACAAAGCATAACAATTGACATTTTAATCCACACTTTGCATTGATCTATAACAAGCTGTGAAAAGTTAAAACTTGCTCAAAACATGGTGATTTTCGTCTCAGGTTTCATCATAATGAATAAAGCGTTTCTAAACATATTGTGTCAAAAATAAATGTGAAGCGTTTGTAAAGATAAAACATATTTATAGCATTTAAAACGTTTAGCGTTCTTAAGTTTAACTATCGACCTGAAAATAGCCTCGGCTAATCTCGCTTTCCTCTTTGAACACATTCCGAGAGCGGGTACAGATGAGCTGTGAACACAACAAGCCTCAAGCGTTTTCATTGCGATTTTACGTTATGATTAATACCCCTAACCACGTTATAAACATATACGAAATACAATGCTTTAATTTATGGAGATTACAGACAAGTTGAACAACTGAGTTCAGGTACTGGCATTTGCAAAGCTTGTGCGACAAGGATGCAAGTTATTTCAGCAGGATTTTACATTTTTTGGAAGGAATACGGGACCCTGCTTGCCAGGGGTTCCCGAGCTGGCCCCATTGATTATAAATCCGGGCCTGACCGTAGCCCCGCTGGCCCCATTATATTGTAAATCCGGGCCTGACCGTAGTGTAACATCACCTTTTGCAGTAAAATTATTTTACTATCGTTTAGTTATCATTGCTCAATCAATGCAAAATATCGGTTTTAGTGACTCCGGTTTGGGGGTTACGTCATTTAACCTCCGCAACCAAGTTTCGCTGTTTACGGAGCTCCGCTTTTCGCAGGGAACCTTTGGTGAAGGCTAAATATGTGCTTTGTGAGCGCATTGGGTTTAAAAGTCTACATTGGGGCAGCATGTATTTTTATCCCGTGACACACATGTGATGTTTTTTGCAGGTGGTTCAGTTACTCCAGGAAGTCATAAGCCTAATGTCTGGTTCATTGATAGTGAGTGCAAGACCAAAAATTGATAATGATACATAGCTTGACAAGATTATTTTAAACACCTCAAAAATAGCATTTTGTAGCAGAATTTCACTATTTTTAGCAGGTTTTTGCTGAAAATTTCTGACATGGCTTTTAGCATGATCTACTAGCAGTTTTTTGTGGTATGATTTAGTACGTTTTGGTGACAACCATTAGACAACACTGGTTAGGGGATGCTTTTTAGGTTTTTCAGCTTATCTTTCCAGAATGTGGCTCTTGCTAGTGAGTAGAGTACCATAAGGGTGAGTATGGGTTTGATCCTGAGGTGGATGGACAACAGACTATTTTTAAAGCAGCATAAAAGCACCTGGGATCATGCTGATCAGGATCTCCCCAGCAATAGGCCAAGTGCTGAGCCAGATATCTTGCATGAGTGATGTGCAGTTTGAAACTGCGCATCAAGACAAACTGTTTCGTTTGTCTTATGCTGTATAAGTTGGTGAAAGCAGCCTTTTCAGCAACATTTTTGGGGTTGTGCTGATGGTGTCTTAGTAATATAGTAGGATTAGGAGTAGGAGTTGCTTCTTTTCCAATGCAATAGGTCTTGAATGATAGCATCATTTTTCATCAAACCAATCATCCTGGTGGGTTATACTGAAGGACCCAGTGCCTCAAGCTTGGTGGAATGCATATTGCGTCTTGAAAGGAGGCCCATTAATTTTCGATGCTGGGTTTACTGCAGGCTGTCTTGGGAAGGTTGTTTAGTACACATCTGAGTTTGTTTACTACACAGTTAACACTGTTGGAAGACTTCAGCTCCTGGTGGTTGGATAAAGGCCATTTTGTGACTCCCTGACCTTGGGCTCTACACTTGGGTGGGAGATGCAAGGGTAGGTTAGCAGTGATCAGGCAATGATGGATCAGTCCAAAATACGGCACCACACATGACTTTGGTCACTCACACACCATGCGTCTTTTTGGCTGATTTGATTGGCACTGATGCGCTTGATGTGTGGTCATTGTTGTGACTTAGTATGATTGCTAAATGGAGGCAAGCTTGAATTGTTGCAAAAGGATGGAGGGCCAGGCAAGAGATTTCCTTAAACAGCTGGCTTCATAGCTAGAGCTTGTTCTGTTGATTCTGATAGGAGGCAAATCCCGGCCATTGGAGTTTTCTACTAATGTTGTCATCAATTGAAAAAAACTTTGAGAATCAAAGGAAAGACTTGTAAATGGATTGTTGCTTTAAATCTTTGGCATGGAAAAACCGAACATTGTATTATTGGAAGTGACTATGGATAGTCTACGCTTGGCCTGATGCAATTCAAATGAAAGGGTCCATTTGTCATTCAGATGGTGTGGATCTCGTAGCCTAGATTATTGGTTATGGCTGCTATGCTAATGGTTTTCAGTTCAACTCTCTCCTTACTGACTTTATTTTTTGTTCTTTACTTTTTATCAGGCTTACGTGTTACCTTTACGTGTTAGTATTAGGTTAAAGTTAGGTTAGCCTTAGTTAGTTTAGGGTTAGCATTAAGTTAGAGGTATGGTTAGGTTTAGGGTTTATCCTTTACGTTTACTTTGTTTCTACCAAGCTTACTACTGCACCCTCATCGTGCATTACTATTACGTCACAGGTGGCGTATTAATAAGTTTTCTGATTTCAAGATCCATAGGCTTTTGTGCCTTAGCTATAGCGTAAATTTCATTATTTCTAAATGAAACCATATTATTTGGTTTTCCCTATTGATTTCACGTTGAATTACGGCTGAGTTTGAATTCTGAGATAACGCTGAATTTTTCCAGACTTGTTCCCATGCCTGTTGCAGCCTGTGGAAGCCATGTGATCGCCCAAGACAAGACCTTGCAATAAGCGAGAGTACCATTGTCAATTGGAGTGTTGTGTATAGCTGCTAGCGATTGGAGTTTTAGCAGCTTTGTTAATGGTCTGGTGGAGAAGCTGTGATTTTGGCTTCAAACACCTTCGCATCCGGCCTGTTTTAAGCAGTTTGCGCCAAAATAGCCAGATTGCATGTGGCTTTGTAACTCTGGCACTGAAAGCGTTGGAAAGCTGTTTAAATACTCAAATGACTCGGCAAGTCTTGTAGTGTCCAAAGAAAAAAATTTTTGTTGGGGTTACGGATTTTTTATGAGTTACATCATAGCTGGAGGACACTTAGGCCACCTTGGTCCACTTTACCTGGCCCTGGGCCCAAACCGTTAGATGGTAGTATTTCGTTAAAGTTTTTACTGGAAACTAGGCTAAAATCTCGAGTGTTTTGATACTTTGGTAGACTTGCTGGGGTTTTGGGTTGAAAAGTTATGATCTAAAGTAAACAAAATATTTGATTAATCCCTTAATTAGATGATTAATTATTTTGTTTATTTTAGATCATAGCTTTTGAACTAGAAACGCTAGAAAGTCGATCAAAGGCTTGAAAGACCCAGACTCAAGCCTAGTTTCCAGCAATGAAAACTTCAGCGAAATGCTTTGGTCTAGTGATTGGGCCTTAGGCCAGGTAAGATGAGCCATAATGGCTAAAAACATACTTCACTTATGACATCACTCATAAAAAATCTACAACTCCCAACAAAATTTTTTTTCAGACTAGAAGACGTGCCGAATCTTTTAAGGGTATGAACAGCTCTCTAGTGCAATCGGCGGAGGAGCTATGGTGTTGGTAAGGCAACTGAAAACTGCTGGTTTTAGGGCGATTTCCAAGTATGAATATGTCGTACACTGGCTCTCAACGTGTTAATTTAATTTTGCCAATTATTCCTAATAACAGTATGAGGTTTTTCTAATATTGTTTCACTGTCAGCTTTCGCATTGGAGTGAAAATGTGTTTAACATGAAACTAGTTTCTTTGTTCAAATAAAATTGCGACTGATTCGCTTGATGTGTCGTCACTGCTATACGACTTCACTATTATTGCTAAACATTCAATGTAATCTACACTTTTTGCATTGCCATGCATTATCAAAATACCTTTTTAAAGCTAGCTGTTTATGTGAACAGTTTCATGTATGCTTTGTAAAGTTTTTCATTCTGACTTGAAGTCACTTGAGTCTATATTGTTTCAGGCATCAATTTAGGTAAATTTAAGTGGAAGCAACTATACCACATGTGTCTAAATGAGTGTTAACTATAACCAAATGTTGGAACCAAGTGCTTTACATCGCCTTGTGTTTGAAAATAATATTTCTGGAGTATCAAAGTTTATTAATCAATCACATGGGGATGTAAATTTTGCTCAGATTTGTGACCAATATGGAAATTCTGCCCTCCACCTTGCTGTTATGCTTGGACACAAAGAGTGTGTACAAATTCTTCTTAAACATGACCATATTGTTAACATAAAAAATTCTTCTGGTTGGACACCATTACAAGAAGCGGTTAGTTATGGAGATCGACAAACAATCTGTTCCTTGTTTAGAGCTCTCCGTAAACAAAATAAGGCTGATATGTACAATCGCAAACCTAAAATCAAACAAGCCTTAGAAGAATTGGGAGGTGATTTTTCAATGGAGATGCATTGGGACTTCCAAAGTTGGCTACCGTTTGTGTCGAAAATACTACCTTCTGATGTATGTCAGATCTATAGAAGTGGAAGTCGCATTCGCTTAGATTCTACATTAGAAGACTTCAGTGATATGAAATGGGTTCGAGGAGATATCACATTCATAATTGATTTTGATACAGATGGAGATCCCTCAATGATTCTCATGGATAACAGGTGTTGCTTATGTATTTGCTGGTTTATTTGGTCAGTTTTAATTTAAAACATTTTGTTACATTTTTTCTGTAATAATATATATATGGTCATAGTGCAATAATTGCCATTTGCCAAATTGCGTTAAAGTAAGCTAATCAGTAAGTTGAGTAGCAATGTTAATAGCTTCTTGATGGCACAGCATCCGATGAGCTAAAAACAGTGTTTTCACCATGAGGCTTGAGTTGATTGATATCCAAAGTAAAATCACAATACTTATAATATCTGATGATGATATGGCAATACATTTACAAGTGTGATGAAGCTGTAGCATTAAGTTGCTTGCTCTTCTGCATTGCGTTTTAACAGCTTTGGTGCTAGGTGGTTTGCTTGAAAAAATGCACTGGGTATAGGGTTATTTTTGTAATTTTTCTATATTTTTGCCAGTTGCCTTAACCCTTCAACTCCTTTTTTGGCCATAAATGCCAACCCCTAGAGCTACATAGCTGTTCAAAACCTTTGCGAATTCAGAAAGTCTTCTGGTTGAGAATTTTTTTTTCGAGTTTAGAGTTCTCTAGGGGAGACGTTATAAGTAGGGGTGTTTTTTAATTTTTCGGCCAAGTTTATCTGGTCCTGGGAGCCAACCCAATGAGACGTTTTTTTGGAAACTAGGCTGTGATCTGCATCTTTAGAGACCTTGATTGGCTTGATGGATTATCTGGAGCCAAAATTATGGTTCAAAAACCTTGTTTTTGACAAAAATTATAAAAAGTTTCACAAAAGGTATAATTTGCCATTTCAGGCCAAACTTTGGCCAGCCATAAGTCAACAGCAGATTGAGCTATTCAAACCCTGGAGGGACTCGTGAAGACTTGCATTTTAGAATTTAAAAAAATTTGAACTGTTGGACTTGGGGTTTTTGGTTGATGGTGTTATGAGTGGGGTATGTTTTGCCTTTCTTTTTATTAAGTCATTGCCGATCCAATGATCAGATATACTGGCTCTTTCCTAGGCTATAATACAAACCTTTAGAACCCTTGATTGACCTTCTAGTATTTCCCGATTCAAAAGTTATGCCAAAAGAATCCAAACATTTCAGGAATTTCCTAGGGATTTAGGGGATTTCCCTAATTGATATCTAGTAATTTTTGCTATAATTTTGCAACCAGCAATGCTACAGTCAATCAACCCTCTAAAGACTTGTATTATAGCCTAGAATCTAATGAAATCCAATAAAATTCTGAGTCGTGAAATCAGCTTGATTCTTGAACTCCCACAGGATGCTGACAACATCACATGGCTTGTCAAAACATGTCACAGCATCCTGTGGTTATGTAAACATCGCCAAAAAGGCTGACAACCCACACTGAAAATTTTTTAACAATTCTAAACTACAAGACTTTCCCCATCTACAGAGGATTTGAGCAGCTCTCTATCTCAAGTTGCTGGCAACTTATGGCCATATAGAATATATGTGTAATCCATCCCAGGTTAGCATTTGTGGATGCAGAAATTTTTACCAATTTTTGTTTTTTGGTGCATAATTTTGGCTCCGGATATGCTAGAAAGCCATTCAAGGGCTCTAAAGATGTGAATTACAACCTCGTTTCCATAAAAAACAGTTAGAAAAATTGGCACGTTTATGTGAACAGCCACAAAATGATTCATGGGATTGGTGTGCAGGGCCGGGTAAAGGTGGCCAAAAGATGTAAAAACACTCCCACTTGTGACGTACACCTAGAGAACCCAAAACGAAAAAAAAATTTCAATCTCAACGAGAAGACTTGCTGAATCTGTAGATGCTTTGAACAGCTCTCTAGCTCTATATGGCCAAAAAAGTGCTGTTGAAGGGTTATGATGTTGTTGAAGCACAAACAAGTGTGTCAGTTACATAACCTGATTTTTCTCTTAACACTTTGAGAGCCGGGGTACGATATATTCGTACTTTGATTTCGGCCAAAAACCAGCAGTTGTCAGTTGCCTTACCAACGCCCTAGCTCCTCCGCCGATTGCGCTAGAGAGCTGTTTAATGGCTCAAACGGATCGGC
>Ga0210059_1015381_pt1 | contig 11181 bp, 5 predicted proteins | sample Ectturendosymbi2_FD_188042 | JGI IMG/M metagenome (GOLD analysis project Ga0210059, IMG submission 188042) | Ecteinascidia turbinata endosymbiont from Florida, USA - Sample 2 (SPAdes) (version 2) | ecosystem: Host-associated > Tunicates > Ascidians > Unclassified | place: Key West, Florida... | reverse complement strand
GAAGAATAACACCATTATATATGTAGTGCAAGCAAGCAATAGTAAGAGAGATTATGAGCACAATCTCTATTGTTGCTTGCTGCCACGGTGCAAAGCTTTGCGCACATGCCGCTCGGGATTTCTGATTGCAACAGTGCCAAAACCTATGCGCGAATGTTATGTCATAGAGCATTTTGTCAGAACTTTTACACTACGGTCTATATGCATGAAGGCTCTGTGCACTAGGAACAGGACAGAGCATTTGTGTTAATCAATCAGGGTCAGAAACAAAGTGGTAACTTGGCTTTCTGAATGCTCCATGCAGAGCAATAGCGTAACACTTTTATGAGCAAATATTGCCGATATATATCGGTCGAATTTTGCCGATACCCAACATCGGCAACATTGTCATATCGGGCAATATATATCGGTGTGCCAATACATCAGTCAAGCTCTATACGAAACGCTTACAACTTAAACAGAAACAGCTTCAAAACTCAAGCTTTCTCTGCTTTAACTAGGTACTAATGAAAAACTAGACCACACATTATTGAAACACAATGAACACTGTTACGATTCAACTGAACATATTCTGATGAAAAAGAGTGCTAAAATCACACAATTCACTCTGGTTTTTGCTGGCAACATCTCACGTTTAAAAAATACTGCATGCAGGCTGCGCTGTCACTACATATGCAGCTTCAATTAAAAGTTTAAGTTTGTGTATGCAGGCATAGCGTAGGACTCCCTTGGGCATGGGGCCCGATTGGAAGCAATTAATCCAATCGGCTAAGGGCCGGCCCTAGTTTGCGCCACTAAGAAATTGCTTTTAGTTTCTCATTTTTATTACTGCACTATATCCACTCATTTTTTTGGTTATTTTTAGGTCACAGACTGATTTTTTTCAAATGATCAAATAAAATTAAGTCAATATTGTTGTAAGGACTAAATATATAGACTAGTGAAAATCGTTACATGGTATGGCTATGGGACAAATGACTGAAATGTCTCAGTGATAAAAAGTTTTCACTACTGGCTATAAAAGTTCGCAGCAAGCTCATTACACTTCAAAATTGCTTGTACTGATGATATGGTTACTAAAATGTCTAGGATGTCTTTGACTACATTTGCTTTAGGTATAATGTAAATTATTAGGCTGTTCAATACTGTTTATTTTTTAAATATTTTTACTAACTTACATACATCGTAACTATTGAACCTGAAACCCTAGTAGGTCATCCAAAGTATCAAAAGACTCGGATTGTAGCCTAGTTTCCAGAAAAAACTTCTGCGAAATACTACCATCTAGCGGTTGGCACCCAGGGCCAGGCAAAGTGGGCCAAGGTTGCCTAAAAGTCCTCCACAAAAAAACTGCACCCCCTAGCAAAAATTTTTTTGAGTGCAGACTAGAAGACTTGCCACGTCTTTTGAGACTTTTATCGGGTCTGTAGAGCATACCAGACAGGAGAAATTCCCGTGCAAAGCCACATGCATTTAGGTGTTTTGTTTTTCTAAAAATCCCCGAAACCTAGCGGATGCCAAAGAGTTAAATTGTTACAGGAATGAAAATTTAAACAAGAAATATAAGCATCTTTTCTGTGACAAATCAAAAGTCAGCCTAACATGCTACTCACATGATTGTATTCAATAACACTTTGAATGAGCCAACTGTCCTTAAATATACGCAAAAAAACTGTAAACTGATTTGAGTCATATTCACTCATTGCAATCAGTATACTAACCTTCTATCGTAGAAAATGGTTGAAATACAATATCCACAAATCTCGTTGTCATAAGATACAAGTATTTAAGAGAGAAAACACTGACATCAACTGTGACTTCTTGGTAGACACCCTGAAAACATTAAATGCTAGCACTTCTTGTCAAACAAAAAATATGAACCAGCATACTGTATAACCATATCATGACACAATCTGAAATACTGCTAGTGTGGTCCCAAAACTAGATGAGGACATCCAGCTGCATACACACAGGTTAAAAGTAGTTGGACCATGCAGTTCTAAAATAAACAAGCATGTCAGCTAACTCTAAACAGAAAGATACACAATGAAATCAAACATGAACAAAATGGCATTAACTTTTCTAAAGTATTAATTAAAAGAATTATTCCCGTAATTGCTGAAAGGTGTATCCCTTTTAACAAGAGGCCTCTGGCATACACCGCCAACTCACCAACAACCACATGTCTTTAAAGGTTGGTAGTATGGCAATAAAGCATTGTGGGTAGCAACTTACTTAGTTTAGTGTGAGGAACAAATGTAGGTACAATGGGTTAACATAAGAAAGTGCAGTAAAAGGTGGGTTGTACAAATATGTCTATATAGTATAGGTAAAGCATGAAACAGTTTTTCAAGGTTATTTGTCCTCTCCTTTGTGGCCTCAAAAGACTCATTTCCTTTTTCAGAATTTGTATTAGGATCTCTTCCTCCGCTGGAATAGTTTTGTGGTTTTCACTCTCATGGATTACATGGATTCTATGCTTTGATTTCAAATAGTTGATTTGCTTGAACCACCTCTTTTGGTATAACGGAGCACAAATTGCACTTTGGTATTGATTCAGCTATATTGTATAAGAAATGGCTCCAAACTTATAGGTGAATTGACATTCCTTTATAAACGAATTCAACTGTACATAACAGATTTATTAGAGGTTTCAGCCCCCATTTGAGTTGTACCAAAAAAAGTTTAAGAGCATCAGGGCAAATTGTTTGTTTTTAGAGCAAATTGTTATTTTCAGGGCAATTTTTCTTCCCCCCTCAGTGAAATGCCTTCCCGTACGCCTATGATAGGCCGATGATAAACAGCATGAAGACAAGTTTTGCACAGAAGCAAAGTATTGTCACAACACCCTCAGTTAACTACAAAGTAAGCCCAATGTAGGCACGTTTTCCCCCATTGAAGTTTGTGTGAAACTGTTCTAGCTGATTTAACTAACATAAAGTTTCAACAAGCAATCTCTGTTTGCAGGAAATCTGGTAAAAACAACCAAACGTAGGATCCAAAACTAACAATCTTGTTTTTCATTGGAGTTTTGCAGTATTTGGCGGTCTTGCAAGCTTTTTTGTCAATGGAAATTGAACATCACGTCCTGTTTTTTTCTTTTTCATTCTTTTTTCCCCTTTCATACAGATGGCCTGAATCTCTCTCACGCTCAGATGCACAATATTGTCATGCTGTTACTGTACTTATAAGTGCCTACAGTAGACTAGACATTTCCGCCCGTTTCAAGGTAAATTCTGATGTTGAGTTTCTGCGCAGTTTTGCAAATTTTTAGTTAACATGAAATCGTCATAGAAAAGATCGTTGTGCGGGGTCCCCAAAAGCGTGGGGCCCTAGGCCATGGTCTATGCGTAAATCCGTCCCTGGTCAAGGGGCAACAACTCGATAACCCTCAGGTTTTTTCAGTGCCCTGTGTTTTTGCAATTGCTATGGTTTCTTTCTCATCTTTAAAATTCTTAATTTTCGCCAAATGCACTCAACTCAAATAATAATCAGCCAAAAAAATACAAGCTTTATTGCTAAAAATGCAAAAACAGGAAAAAATACATATAAGATAAAAATGATAAACTTATCATAGCTAGACATACCATACGTCCCGTTTTACCTGGGACAGTCCCGGTTTAAAAACCTTGTTCCGGGGTCCCGGTCAATCATCTAAAACGTCCTGGTTTTGTATTCAGTCAGCCAGCATAGCCCTTCACGAATATTAGCAGGCTGTGTTCAGTCAGTTTAACCAACTTGCTGAAGAGTGATGTGTGATTTTGTTTTGTCTTGTTTCCTTGTGTTGGATCAGGGGTCTCAAACACGGCCCACAATGCTCTTTGGAAATTTGCAAATAATTAACATTTATGTTATTTAGTTTATTCACCTGTGTTTAAAAGTTCTCAGCTAGTGAGTGAACAAGTTCCGAAGGAACATAAAAAGAGCTGGAAATGATTTGCCTATAACTCATTTCCTTATGCAAAAACCCTATGCAAAAAACATTTATCATGTTATTAAATCACTCTAAAAATACTGGTAGGCTTATGTAATATTTTTTGTTTAACAGTTTTTTATTTAGGCTTTGATTTGGATCTTGTCTAAAAATTGCTGTGTTGAATTAGAATTATCTGTTTTTTGAATTAGCTATGTTGGATGCTCTGATATTGACAACCACTTGGAAACCATAAAACACAACTCTTGTGTTGAGGCAGCAGTGTCATCATCTCATGTGAAACACTTCTTCAAAACTGCTTATTCTGATGAGTCTCCACTCTTAGCAGCGAAAGAAGCTACTTTTGCATATGATGCTGCTATTTACGGAACGTCTTTTAAAAGTTCTGATTGCAACCTCTAAACTAGTTTCAAAAAATTTTGAACCTAAATTTGCCATTGTAATAACAAAATGTGAATCAGTAATTGTTAAATGCATTGCCCGATTATTGCTGCTGAACTACTCCAAGAATTAGATAAAGCGAATTTTCTTTCCATTACCATTGATGGTCTGAACAGTAAAGAGCAGGGATGCTGGAAAGCGGAGACATTGCTCTCCTGACCTTTTGCAAGAAGGGCAACGGGGGCGGAGGTGTCTTTTTACAAAAGTATCATATATAGGTAATTTCATGGTTTATCAAGATCGACTTGAAACACATTTCTTGCAGCTTTTTGCACACCCAGATACTTCAGAATGGTTTTCTATAATTTCTGTTACGAATTTTGAGGTCAACAATATTGCTGAACAAAAACTTTGCACCTGATGTTAGTGTGAAAGCAGAACCATCGCCAGAAAGTCATCAACAAGGGGGTTTTACGTTTGTGCAGGGGGGGCTTAACATTCAACTTTGACAAAAATTCCACTGATTCATAGTGTTTTATATTTCAATTTGGGGGGATTGGAGCTTTGTTTATGGGGGCTAAGTCACCAAAGCCCCCTTGTTTGAAAGTGAAGCTTTTAGAATTTAAATTGCTTCAGGTGAAACTGTTGCAATACTTAGCAAAAATAGCTACATACTTCAAGATATTAACCACATTTGTCTGATAAGGCTCGTTGTTCTGAAGCGTCCTGGTTTTCAGTCACGAAAATATGGTATGCCTAATCATAGCACATGCTGTAAAGCATGAAGAAAATTTAAGCATAAAGGCAAATATGTTGAATGAGAGGATATGGACTAAAACCATGCAAGTTTAAAGCATCTACACTTTCAGAATCAGCATAACATCTGCCAAAGTCACTGTCATATTAACTGGTAGCTGGGATGATATACATTTTTGGCACATTTCTTGTCAAAATTCAGAGCAACTCAATATTGTTGGTGGACCAGTAGTTTTCCTTTCTTGATCTTAGCCGATGTATTACCAGGTTATCACGATCATGCTTCATTGGTGGAATGCTGATAAGTCATTTTCACTCTAAAAACTAATGTATTTTTCCAAGTATAAGTCGCATTTTTTGTACTAAAAATTCACTTAAGTCAGGTGCGACATGCACATGTACGCTGCTACTCTGCACGTGTTACTTAGACAGCACTTTGCACCTTTGTGTGTGTGCATGCATGCACAGACTGGCATAACTGGCATAAACTATTTAGTTTTGAGGATGGTGAATAGAATGACTTTGATGGCTTTTAAGTTTTTGTTGCGTGATTTTCATTAATAAATGTTGTTTAAAAATTTTTGTACAATTTGATCCTAGGTCAAATATGGAGTTGCGACTTACACACACATGCGGCATATACTCGGATAAATACAGTATTTAGTACTTTTTTCACAGGGACACATAGTGGGTTACCCAACATTTGGCACCTATTTGTGATTGTCACATGTTCACAATGTGCTTTCAGTCACTTGATTCAAAACAATTAACTCGGAGATTTCCAGTTCAGTCGACCTCATATTTTTAGTAATGATGCATGTAAATAAGCAAAATATACAGGTGGTAAATATTTGTTGCTAGAAATCTAGCGTGAAAAACTTACCGTGTTTTACACAATTTATTTCACCCTACACGGATAAAGTATTATAGCCTATGTGTGATAAAGTTGTTTGATGCAAAAACTACATAACTCGAATACATGTTGCTCAATTGACCTTAAATTTTCAGAGCTAATGCCTGTGGGTATGAGAACATTCATGTAAATTTTTGTTGCAAAAAACAAACGCAAAAAGTTCATGCAACAACTGATTGCAGTTTGAGCCACCATTTTTGCGCCATTTTGCAACTTCTCAACTCACTAGGCGATTGAGCAAGAAAGTTGTTTAAACCTTCAAAAGATGTGGCAAGTGTTCTAGTTTGGATTTTTTTAAATGGGAAAGTTTTAATTTTTTTGTGGGTAATGTCATAAGTGGGGTAGATTTAGGCTTTTTTGCCAAGCAGACCCTGAGCACAAACATCAAGAGCCAATTTTTTCACACAAGTTTTTAGCAAAAACTAGATTTTAATACGAGTCTTTTAGAGCAGGATTTCTTAACCTGTGGGCCACAGAAGATATTGACGGGCCATGACTTTGTATTATTGCAGTTGAGTACATCGTGCAAGATGAATCTCAATAACAGCAGCTTTCGTTGCCATGGAAACAAAATCTAGAAGCAGGCTTAATGTGGAAGATGACTGCACTATCATGTAAAGCCTCAAATATCTTTGTCTTCTAACAACAGCCTCAGACTTCGATTGATTGTAGTGCACGTTGTGTTATTAAATATTGTTTTTCTTTATGCATGTAGCAGTTGTCGCATTGGAGAAATTGCATAGTCGGGGGGCACGCACCTTCCGTTTGTTTATTAAATGGGCCACATGCTTGAAACATTGAAAACCCCTGCTTTAGAGGCCTTCATTAGCTTTAAAGCTTCTGGTTCAAAAGCTATAGCCTAAATACAACAAATCATTAATTAATTAGATCAGTTGTAGAACAAAAACTATATGGTCACATACTGAGACCTAGCCTACTCAATGTATGAAATAATACATGGAATCCATACCTGAGGCAGATCTCCATATTCAGATGAATTAGTGGCCGATGTCAGTGTCACCAAAACACATGCAATAACACCAATAATTTTTATCATTTTTTGCCACTCCAAATTATAGCAGCTATATAACAAATCTGAAAAACAACATAAATTTTAACGATAAGCTTCATCGCACTTTTTGCACAGAAATAATTTTGCAAGCATAATTCAAGAAGTTTATTCAAGCATGTTTTGTTTCTACACAATGTTAGCCATAACAATAACTAATCGGAAAGCTTTGTAAAAATCTGAAGGTCAGGGAGAAGCTGTAACGAAAAATGCTTCCCACACAAGATTTCAATTAATCTTCCTGATATTAAAACAGTTAACATACCATGTGGTTAGAAATGATAAGGCAGGTCAAACAATTTTTTAGGTAGTGTCTATTTTACCACCAAGATGCTGGCGGCAACAGATTGGCTAGAGCTATGCCGCCAGTCGAACATTCGGTCTCGTGCCATGATGCAATACTAAGAAAAAGGTCACTTTGTCAGGAACACGCCGTTCTGCTCATAGTGTAATGGTTAGGTATTTCGGCTGCTATGCCAATGGCTGGTGGTTCGACTTTCACCTTGCCGACTTTCATTTTGTATTTTTCTTTGCCTTTTTCCAAGCTATGCGTAGGGTTAATGTTGTTAGGTTAGGGTGAGCGTTAGCTTAGTGTTAGGTTAGCTTACAGCGTTAGGCTAGGGATAGGTTAGCTTAGTGTTAGGTTAGAACTAGGGTTACATGAGGTTAGAATTAAGGTTACATTAGGTCATAGTCATGGTATCCTTAGAGACTGTATCAAGGTGCTGTCACTGATTTCTGATTTCTTGCTGTTGCTGCTAGAACAAAGGAGTGGACTGAATACAACAGCCAAGAAGTGGCACATCAAAACAAGCACGCAAGAAACAAAGGTCATGGAGCTACATGCAATTGTTGCAAGGAAATGTCTGGGAACATGGATGTCCTGATTACTAACATGGAGAATCTCAAACACTTACCACATCAACTTATTAACATGCAAAAACAACTTGCATGTATGACTGAAGAGATGCAAGGAATAAAACTTGCAATGCACAACCTTGAAACTGAAAATAAAAAACTCAAACAACAACAAAATGTTCACCTTGAAAACCAAGTACTCAATTTAGAAAATCTAATAAAATGACTTCGGACAATATGGCCGTAGGCAAAATTTGGAAATTCAAGGTGTTGCCATAAATGATGATCAAGAAACACGACAAGAACTGGAACTGAAAGTTCTATCTGTATTGCAGCATATGGATAAAAGTATTGATAAAGATGATATTGATGTCATGCATTGACTAAGACCCAGAAAAAACAAAAAGACTCAAAAACAAGATATGCCTCCTATTATTGTGAGATTCATCTCCAGAAAGAAAAGAAATGCTCTATTTAAGGCAAGAAAAAATTTCAAAGATGCGAAATTTGACTTTCTCAGCTCTAAGGGAGTTTTTCTTAATGAAAACCTCACTCCAACAAACAGACAATTGCTTTTTCAAGCCAACAAGAAAAGGAAGGATAATCAATGGAAATATTTATGGACTTCAAATGGAAGAATTTTTGCTAGAAAAAGTGACAACAGCTCTTCCATTCAAATAAAAAATGAATGTGATATTCAAAAAATTAAATGAAGAACTGAATCTGAATTGTTTCCTTACAGCATGGTGTGGTGAGTGGTTTAAAGAACTAAATCTTAAACTTGAGAAACTAATATTTATAATGCACTACAATGACAGCTAAAAAGACATGTTGTATATCTATATAAACTGATCCCAATGCTCAATCATTTGCAGTGTTTAACAGTTGTGCATGTGTAACTTGTACTTGCTGTAGTTTACCTTTTAGCAACTTTAATGACTCAGAATTTTACGAACTTTTTTACTCTCTAGAATATAATATCATTGGTAACATTAATAAATTAGATCTCTTCTCTGTACCAAAAGCAAAATATCAAACAAGATACTTATCTCCTAAACACATTTGGTCACATTCAATGCAACAACAAATCAAAAAGTCTTACCTATTTTCATTTCAATGTGAGAAGCTTGCAGAAAAATAAACATAAATTAGACGATTTTTTTCTGATGGCTAAAACTCCAAGTTTCATTGCTATATCAGAAACTAAGTTAAAAGCAGCATCATTCTGCAACATTGAAAGCCTTGGCTACACTTTCATTCATAACCCTTCAACTAATGCTGGTGGTGTAGGTCTCTACATCTAATCCAACATTGTTTTTTGACATAGAAATGACCTTGAACTCAAAGTAGAAGGTTGTGAAAGCCTATTTATTGAAGTAAAGCCCCAGTTAAAGAAACCCTGCTTTGTTAGTGTCATCTACAGACACCCAAGTAAAAAGATACAAAATTTTCAAACTTAATTATTAAATCTTCTCATTAAATTACAAAAAGAAATTATGATTATGTAATTGGAGGTGATTTGAACTTGGACTTAATTAAATATAATTCAAGTAATGCCATAACTGACTACATTAATTGTCTGCTCAGTTGTGGTTATGTTTCTTTGATCAATAAACCTACCAGATTCTCAACTAACTGTGTACCTTCTTTGCTTAGACCACATTTACACAAATATCATTGATGAACACAAAATCAATGCTGTTGGCATCGCTCTTTTTGACATATCTGATCATTTGCCTGTTTTTATAAACTTCTCCTTTACATCCACTGCATGTAAAAATAATAGACCCAAAAAAATTTTAATCCTGAACAGCTTCTACTTGATCTAGAGGAAAACATAACTAAACTACCTTCTGACAATGAAGACATTAACCACACATGTGAAGAATTTGTCAAAACTTTTAATACCACATTGGACCATCATGCACCGTACTGTTTTGCATCAAGAAAAGAACAACACACGTTTCAAAAGCCTTGGCTCACTAAAGGCATTTTAAAGTCAATTGGAACCAAGAATAAAATGTTCAAAAAACAAATTAAAAGCAGTAATCCACACTTAATTGAACAATACAAAATCTATCGCAACAAATTGACACATCTAAAAGAATTATCTAAACAAAACTACTTCAAATCTATATTTAATAAGCACAATAACAATGTAAAAAAAACTTGTCAACTTATTAATAACATAACATTGAAAAACAATTCAAGACACAACACTCCCCAAAACAATAGACCAAACTCCAAGTCTAAATGTGAAGAACTGAATGCATTCTTCTCAAATGTACGCAAAACAATAGGTGCCAAAATAAGTAAACCCCCTGTCACATACAAACACTTCTTGAATCAGATAAATTTCCAAGACTATATTTCTACCTCCCACTGATGCAAATGAGATAAACAATATTATTAGACAATTAAAAATGAAAAAAAACTGCCAATCTTATGATACTCCATCCAAATTCCTCAAGCTAGCCAATACTGTTGTTGCTAAATGGCTTGCTGAACTGTTCAACAGATGTATTAACGAAGGTGTTTTCCCTGACTCTCTCCAAATTACTTGTATCACTCCAATTCCCAAAATTCGTAATTCTCAATCCCCATTTGACAACAGACCCATTTCTGTTCTTCCTACGTTATCCAAAGTGTTTGAAAAACTTTTATATCAAAGAGTCTACTCCTTTTTAAGACAAAACAATGCAATTGCCAAACGGCAATGTGGTTTTCGCACTAATCATGCTGCTGACTTAGCTATAACAACACTGTATGATGAATATATCAACAATATAGACAAACATCTCATTACCTGTTCACTTTTTTTAGACCTAAGCCAAGCATTTGATTGTTGTGATCATGAAATTTTACTCCAGAAACTTTATCACTATGGTATTAGAGGAAATCCACATAAATTATTTGTAGCTACCTAAGTCATAGGTTCTCAAAGTGCTCCGTACGGAGCCCCAGGGCTCCGCGAGAGAATCCCCGGGGGTCCGCGAGCTATTCGTTTCTTTTGTTTTTATTTTTAGAAATTTGTTGTGGGGCTCCGTAAATTATGTTCAATCTCTTCATGGGCTCCATAACACCAAAAGTTTGAGAACCCCTGACCTAAGTAATAGGAAACAATGCACCAAATTAGGTGAAACAAAATCATCTTACATGTCTATAACTTGCGGGGTTCCACAAGGTTCTGTACTTGGGCCTTTGCTTTTTCTTATATACATAAATGATATTACTCAAGCATCTTCATTTAATACTACAATGTTTGCTGAT
>Ga0210059_1015380_pt1 | contig 11182 bp, 6 predicted proteins | sample Ectturendosymbi2_FD_188042 | JGI IMG/M metagenome (GOLD analysis project Ga0210059, IMG submission 188042) | Ecteinascidia turbinata endosymbiont from Florida, USA - Sample 2 (SPAdes) (version 2) | ecosystem: Host-associated > Tunicates > Ascidians > Unclassified | place: Key West, Florida... | reverse complement strand
GAAAAAAAAGTTAAGAAATGACAGTGGATCCGGATGTCGTGGACATATATAATAGCTAAAAAAACGAAAACACTCCGAAAAAACGCCAAAAACAACAACCTACTGAAAACCAAAAGATTACTAAATATGCAAATATTACTTAAAGAGGTCCCAGTTTTTACTTTTAACTTGTCAGGTGGCGGCTCGCCCCCCTTCCCCCGTCAGTTACGCCACTGTCGCAAAATACAACCTTGTGTTCATGGGTGTCAGAAATATTTTTCCAGGGGGGGAGCAAAAATGGTGAAATTGTTTTCTTCCCACTCATAACTAAGAAAACAACCTTTTTTTGCTAAAAATTTCAAAATTTGCACCCCCCTTCCGACGCCCATGCTTGTGTTTGCTTTATCAGGCTTGGGGGATGACAACGATGTGCTGAGAACGAAAAGGTGGCGATGGAACAAAAACGTTTGAGAAACGCTGGCCTAAGCTGAGCTTGTGCCCAGGCGCGGGAAAGCCTAGGTACGCCACTGCTTGAAGTGTCGTTTGTTTTTTGTAAAGTGCTTTGATGTCTGTTGCTGCAACATGTTACTGCAGATAAAAATGGTGGTTGATATCTACGCTGTCGTATTTAATTTCGTTCAAACCAACACGAAACAATTCTTGTAACTCAGCTTGGTATAATGAGAAGTCGCTTTTCTGCTACATCGCACGTTCTTTTTCTTACAGGCGTCACAGCGTTTCTTTCACATTGCAGTTAATTTGGGGAAACGCTATTATTGCAAGCATGATTGCAGGGGTCTTAACTTTGAGCTTTGTGCCTCGGATTGTACTAAATAAACTCAAAACAACTACATAATTCCCTTTCTTCTAATCTGACGATTTTAGTCTTATGAAAAAAATATCGTCTTTGAGAACCGTGAATGACAATGTTATTAATCCACCTTAATATTAGGGTTGTCTGTTTTCATTACCATTTGCATTTTCTTAGATGCTTGCAACGGTCACAAGCCCAGCAACAAAATTTTTGCACCCGTGAAATACCAAATTTTTCGCTGAACAGAAAATGTGCAGCAACGTTGAATATAAATCGCCAGTTTGTCTAAGCGATGCCAATCGTGAGCAACGTAATCTATGCGATTACAGACATCCACTGTTGCTTTTCAAGGAACATAATCAGTTGTTGCGTTACGTATTTTGCCCAAATCGAAATGTTTTTGATACAGTGTTACAATTCAACGGTCTTGCTGCGCTACCCTCCTACTTGAACCGAAGGTGTTCTATAGTTTCATTCACTAAGCACCTTGGAAAACGCTCTTGAAAACCGACCAAATTGAAAATGAATTTTTTTACGGCTTAACATTAACGCGCATAGAACGCTAAACTTCTTTGTATTCGAAGGATTGCACTGCATGTCAGCAAACCTAGTAAATGGTGCCGGTCATTTTTGTACCGAAACATCTCGTCATGTTTCTTGCAGTGTATCAAACCACCACTGGAGATCGAGCATCAAATCATTATAATAAATCCAATACGCAGAAAAATTTACTTTCGAATGTTGAAGTTGTCACGCTTTTAAAATTTTGCACCAACTTTCAAGTTTTTGCGCACTTTGCTTTGCAATCTTCGCCGACGAAGTTGTACATTTTATATTTATCTTGCAAACATTTTCCTGAAATTACTCAACAATATCTTTTGTTTGCTCCCCTCTTTCTTCATTTGAAACATTTCGAAGCATCTGCGTTACTTTGTGTTGTCAATGGTACCATGGGCGCAATTAGGTGGACGCGTCCCCCCCACTTTTTCAGACAGTGGGGATATAATATGCCATGTAGCCCACATTTTTCTCTTTAGGTTTCGTAATATATTGATTTCACACCAAGCTGTTCCCATGGGTGACGGAACCTTTTTCACAAAGTGGTGGGCACAAGTGCAAGGCAGAAAATCTATAGAAAGTTTTTGTGGTTTGAATTGGCAACTGTGACGTCACAAGCATTGAAATATGACGTCATTACCGATGCATCATATGAAGGTTTAAATTACGCCATTTTAGACAAAATTACACCACTGTGAAAACGTATCGATGAACCACCTGAAATTCAAAAAGGCTGTTACAGGGGCGACCCAGGTAAACAGCGTCACTTGGGCTCATACGATTTATTCTGACTGAATAAAACCGTTCGAGGCTTGCTTTACTAAAATTTCAAATTGCTTTCATTCTGGCTGGCAATAATGCTGCTTTGTGACGTAAGTTGTTACGTAACAATAAATGAGAATTTCTCGTGATAACCTCTCCATTCTTGAGTAACGTACGTCACAGACCAATGATAACGCCAGTGAGCCCTCTGCTTACCAGGCTCATTCATATTAGCCCGAGCTATTGGACAATTTTTCGTTCGTTTGAAATTATTCTGGAAATGGGAACTTGGATTGGACTTCAAATGCAATATTGTATTGGACTTCAAATGCAATGTTCTATACAAATCCATTGCTTCAAAAAACATTAAATCCGATATTAATTATGTTTTAAAAAATAATTATTTGCATAGGGCAGCTCGGACTCTAATAGATGAGCCTGAGTAAAGCGCGAGGGAACGAAATCGAGAGAACACCAGAAGAGTCGCCAGAAAGTTTTCAGTAGGGGGGCTTTTCATTTGTTCAGGGGGGATTGACATTCTGAAATTTGATAAAAACTACCGATTTATAGTGCTTCGTAATTCAATTTGGGGAGGCTTGAAGTTTGTTTGGTGGGCTAAGCCCACAAAAGCCCCGCCGTGGCATCGGGACTGGAGAACACCTACTACGAATGATATTGTTTATTCAGGTAACCTGCAACATGAACGTGAAAGGCCAGACATGGAACGAAAATATATGAATAGTGACAAGGCCCAAATAACAGAGTCCGAGTCAACAACTTATTGAAATGGGACCGTGGGTGGTGGCATAAACATACAAAGTAAGCAAGCTTGCGTTCTCTGATATAAATCGTAATCGAAGATTCGGGCTAAGTCCTAGGAGCCCGTGTGCCGGAGTCGTCACTGTGCTGTTGCAAACACCAAGAACACATTTAAAAAACGGGCAAAAATAACACAGCATTGATATCTGTCTTAAACAAATTCAAAATAGCAACTTTTCCACATCTTGAAAACAGAAGGAACATGACTGACTACTCATGCTACAACTGCATTAGATATCGGAATGCAAAGACAAGACAAAGCATATAGCAACTAGCAAGTTGCCTGTACGGATGCCAATTGTGTTGCCAATACAAAAATAAGATAGAGCTATTTAGTGTTCCCAATGCAAAACAAAAACACAGAAAATTGATCTGTCAAATATTTCATTTTGCGCATAAGATTCAGCAAAATTTAACTATTTAGAATGGTGTTAAAACGCTTGAAATGACATCAAATTTTAAATGGTGTGGTTCGAACTTTTACCTGCAGACAAGCATAGGTGTTGGAAGCAGGCCCGTAACTAGGGGGGCGAAACCCACCTGAAAAATTTTTCTTCCCCCTTGGAAAAAAGTGTTGGACATAGTTTAAAAAATTTGGACCCCTCTCAGAAAACCCTTCGCCTCCCCTGGTGTTCCAAGCTGGTTACGGGCCTGGTCGGAAGGGGGGCAGGAATTTGAACATTTCAGCAAAAATGCTGCTTTCTTAGTTTCAAGCGGTAAAAATCAAATTTCACCACTTTTGGCCCCCTAGAAAAACTTTTGGAGAATCCACAAGCGGCCCTTGGAAAATCCCCTCCTGGAAAAAATCGTTCCGACGCTCATGCACACAAGCATGTAAAATTACACCATTTTTGTAAAATAATGTGTTGTATTGCCACATCTGGCAACACTATTCAACAACAGCAATGCGGTAAACAGGCTATAGCAGGTTGACAGACTGTACACGGTGTATTCTGCCAAACAATTACGAAATCCTGCCATATTACAAATAATATTGACAAAATACTACCAAAATTCTGCAACATTTTTTTCATTAAACGGTTTGCTTTAACAATGGACCCAATACTAACTGTGCTACTTAAACTCATTTAAACAAAATTCGAAATTTAAAAGTGGGGAGGCCAAGCCCCCCCAGAAATAAAAGTTGGGGGACTAGGCCCATGCGGCTCCCCCGTTTCCGCCACCTGTGGCTCGGGCTCTAATGGTTGAGCCCGAGTAAAGGGCGAGCGAACGAAGTCGAGAGAGCGCATACTACGAATGATATTGTTTTATTCAGGTCACCTGCAAAATGAACGCTAAAGGCCAGACTTGGAACGAAAACATATGAACAGTGACAAAGCCCAAAGAAAAGAGACCGTGTTAGCAACTTTGTGAAGTGTGACCGATGGTGGTGGCAGAAATATACAAAGCAAGCAAGCTTGCTTACATTCTCCATTATAAATCATAATCAAAGACTCGGGTCAAGCCCCATAAGGAGCCCATGTGCTGGAGTCGCCACTGGGCTGTTAAAAACATCGAGAACACAGCATAAACAACAGGCAAAATGACACAGCGTTAATACCTGTCACATTCAAAATCACAACTTTTCCACATTTTGGACATAGAAGTAACATGACTGAATACTCATTCTACAACTGGCTTAGATACCGGAATGCAAAGATAAGACAAAGCATATGTGGCAACTAGTACGTTTTCTGTGAGGACGCCAATTGTGTTGCCAATGCAGAAATAAATATAGCTGTTTAGTGTTGTCAATGCAAAAACAAAAACACAATTGAAATTGATCTATCAAACATTTCATTTTACGTATAAGATTCAGCAAAATTTCACTATTTGGAATGGTGTTAAAACGCTTGAAATTACACCAATTTTAATGGTGTGTCACGAACGTTTTCCTACACACAAGCATGGGTGTCGGAGGGGGGCAGGAATTAAAAAATCTCAGCAAAAAAGGACGTTTTCTTTGTTTCGAGTGGTAAAAAACAAATTTCACCACTTTTTGACCCCCTAGAAAAACTTTTGGAAAAATCCATTGGTGCCCCCCCTGGATAAAATTCTTCCGATGCTCATGCATATAAGCACGTAAAATTACACCATTTTTGTAAAACACTGTGTTGTATTACACCATCTGGCAACACTGTTCAACAACAGCAATGCAGAACATAGACGTACGCCAAAATTCTGCAACATTTTTTTCACTAAACGATTTACTTTAACAATGGACCCAATACTAATTGTGTTACTTAATATTATTTAGGCAAAATTTAAAACTTAAAAGTTGGGGGGCCAGGCCCCCCCAGAAATAAAAGAGGGGTGCCTAGGCCCATGCGGGCCCCCCGGGTTCCGCCACCTATGGCTGTCCCCCTCACATTTTACAAAAAAATTGCGCTTATGAATGGTACAGTATATACTGCTAGACATCGGACGTATTATATGACGTTTCCTAATACTCCAAACGCAAATCCGTAATTTTGCCTTCTAACTAAAAAATCTGTCTCCTATGTGAAACTAGTTTCGTTGAAAAATTGTACACTTTCACTAAACGAGGCACCGAAAGCGCATTATTTTTTTCTGCTACTCATTCAACGTTCTGCTGTTCAGCAAAAATCAAATAAGGCTACTTTTCCAAACACCAAATGCTTTTTCTACTGTAAAACTCGCATTGTGCGTACAATCGTTATATTTATTGCTTCACAATAATTTTTTAGTTTTCAACATCACTCATAACTGCTGAAAAAGTTCGCATAATCTGTGGACGTTGCCAAATCACAATTCCCGGTCACTTTAGGGTTTAGATTGCCGAGCATGCTGCAGTGCGTCCGCTCAATCTCCTACCGCCCCATTTTGAAAACCAAACGTTCTGAGGAAACTGCACGAAAGTGTAGGCTACACTTTGAGATGACGGATAAATCACTTCGCGTAAAACTTGTTATCATGAGTAATGCTTGAACATAATTTAAATCAACAAATCTTACTGTTTAATTTCGTTCTTTTAACTCTACATACACGCAAAGTTAACTTTGGCGAAATTTTTTTTTATCTACTTTTAAACCTGACACAGCCCTACCAAATGTCAGGTAGTTGGTTTTTTTTATCAATCAGTTTCATTGAAATTTTATTTGCCTCCATGTGTTCAGGTAAAAATTACATGATGCAAGTTTTTTGCAAGTGACCATCGCCTGGACTAAACATGCAGAGTTGGTATTGAAGGAAAGTTTCTCTGGTTAACATTCTTACCTGACACAGCCATACCAAACGTCAAGTGATTGATTTCTTCTATCACCACGATCTTGCTAAAATTTTATTCACCTGCATGTGCTAAAATGCAAATCACATGATGTCGATTTTTACATGTGACCGTTGCCAGAATAACACCAAACTTTGGACGCTATGTCTATCACAGTGACATTTTACTCATGGGCACCATCTACCAGTGACCATTTATATGCGTGTGGCACCATTTCCAGGCCATCACACTGGGCGACGCGGACTTGTGGCTGCAACACCAGAGATGATCATGGAGCCGGAGTAATGGAGTGGACTCTGGCCGGAGTTTGCGTTTTGGGCTGGAGCGGGAGCCGGAGTCAACATTTTAGGTTCGAGCCGGAGTCGGAGCCGGAGCCGGAGTCAACATTAAGGTCTGTGCAGGAGCTAATCAAAACCTTTTAAGGCACCTAATTTCTGTAATGATGCTTGTTGTTGTGAAACAGAAAGGAATTAATTGAGACGTGTTTTTTGACCAGTGTCATCATCATCATATATCGCAAAAGTGTGACACTGGGTGGGAGTACCGAGCATTTTACCACTAATGATGGTTTCAAAGTTATGGCCTATGCAAAATAGCCTACAGTGTGTAAATGATAATGCAGTTCGGGAATTTCGGAATCCATGCCGTAAATATGACAATGTTGGGCTAATGATGTGGGCAATAACACAAGACACATGACAAAAAACAATGGTCAACGAAACAGATTGTAGAGAAGTAACAGTGTGCCGAAATGGCCTACACACGACTGTTGGCCCAGAAGACAAGATTTGGTAATGATGTTAGAAGTAATGTGCAGTGGTACAGTACAACGTTTATTTGCATTGTGCAGATTTCTAGTCTAGCCACCGCTTGCATAGGCTAACCTCTGCTCACATTTTGGAGCCATATTGAACAAAGTTGAATGTTTGCGCTGATAGTTGCAGCTATAAAGATAGCCTATATCGTTTTGCATCTCTACTATTATAATTTGAACACCCTCCAACAAAAAGTGCCTAACTCACAAACTGCCAGTTTCGAGAAAACAGCTGTTAAAGTTTTAATTCGCATATGAAACACTGGATAAAGCCGAATGTGGATACGCAGATTTAACCTTTAGAAGCTTGTTCCATCCTAGATTTTTTGCGAGCATGTTGATGTAAGTTTTGAGAGCACGTTCCACTGTATAACTCAGTTTGCCAAAAATGTGACTTAGGCACTTTTTGTTGGAGGGTCTTCAATTTGAAAGGGATTGTAGCCTAAGTTTTGTGCAATGTAAGTGTTCATCTTGTTAACTTTTTTTTGTACGATTTTCTTGCACATTGTTAATGGCTCAGTTTGGCACAGTCGTAGTTCAGAGTTTTATCTGAGCACATGGTTAAAGTACGATTCAATATTTGTGAACAGGTGATCAGCTCCTGACCTATGAGAATCAAAATGAGTCTTTTGTAAAAATTGAAAATTAACACTCACTTCAAATACTTATCATCTATCTGGTCAATTATTGAAGTTTGAACCACTTAACTAGTGTTTCGATGGTTTTCACTTCATAATTTTAGAACCTATATTTTAAGGTGTGTATATTTGCTAAGCAGCGTTTATTTTGCCTCATGAGACAAAAACAGTTCTGAAGTTAATTTGTCAATAGCTGCACACATTTGTTTGACGTGATCACATGACAAGTTTGGAATTCATGACCTACAGTGCTGACCATAATGTCTAATTTCAACGTGGGCAAGCTTTCAGTGGCTGCTTGTCTACGTTGTGTAAAGACTAGCTAAGCCATAACTTTAAACCTCAACATGTTGTGTCTCTCGTCTCTGTATTGTGCTAATCACGTGACCATTTCAACTATTTGGGTTCTATCAAAGGCAAAATAGCCACGACATATATTTTGCCTCATAGGTGGTACCTTTTTAATGAGTTACTTGGAAGTTTTCGGGGTGTTAACAGGAGTCGGAGTTGATGTTTCAAAAATTTTCGGAGTCGGAGCAGGAGCAGGAGTCTTAAGGCGTTGAGCAGGAGCGGAGTCGGAGTCTGAAAAATGTGACTCCTCTCATCTCTGTGCAACACCCAAATGCAATCCAACTGAAAGATTCAAAAACAAATAAATAGTTTGAAAAGTAAATCAAGCTAACTTATGCTCTACCATTGGGTGTCAACATCATAACAATTGACACTGCAGGGACTTCAAAATATTCACTGTTAGCAACAATGCAATGAGAAGCTCGATTAAGCTCAGCAATAGCGTGTGAGATATCAAATCAGAAGACCAATAAGTATGCAAAACAAAGAACTCATTAGAACTGGGCTATACATATAAATAATGATGAACTGTGCTAAATGTTGTTAAGTATATGTAAGGTATAACAATGACGAGTCAAGAAAAGGGATTGGATCAATGTATTTCCAAACAATTCTGTACGTTTGATGACATGAGAGTCAATGGAGCAGACTTGTTTCGCTGGTCAGAGACAAGGCTCAACATTTAAACAAACACATCTCAACAATAAACACAATAAACCATCTTAACGGATTAGAGAAACTCTTATCAATACAGTAACCTGCAGTCCCAAAACTGACCGAAAGTTGTGAAGAAGTTAAAAGAATATCAGCACTTCCAATCCAAATCTGGTTAAGAAAAAGGATAACATCCAAATCCACCACTATTTTGGAAAGTTGCAAGATTTGAATCCATGTACATGTTCATCTCTGGTCATTGTCATTTATTGGGCATGCGAAAGACGGAAGTATATTTCTTGTGCTGCTATTGGAAAGTACGAGTGACAAGCGCACAAAGCTTCACACTCTGGCAGAAAGCAACAACAGAGATCACCCGACGAGATCACTCAATTATTGCTTGTTTGCACCACATATACATGGGTGCAGCTCTTTGCACACATCCCATTCGTGGTGAATCACACATTCAACGCAACACCAACTGAGAGGTTGCAACAATATCCCCCCTTTTTGCAATGATCCGCACCGATCGCACGTTCTTTTTGTGAAGGTTGCACCAGGCCCGACCTGTCACCCTGGTGACAGCACCACTTTTTTGCAATCGGAAAGCCCGGGCGGCAAGTGCGCAAAGCTTCACACTGTGGCAGCAAGCAACAATACAGATCACACAATGCAATCACTATATCATTGCTTGTCCACGCCATATATATATGGGTTTTGTTTTTCACCTTCATCCCATTCGTGGTGAAACGCATGTTCAACACAACACCAACCGAGAGATTGCAACACATGCAACAAAGTTGTGTGAGACTTGTGGAAATGACTGAGAGTTGAAGGGACAAGTAAAATACAAACTGCTTTCACAAAAACTTAGATATATATAACCTGCGATCAAACTTACTAAAACAACTTTAGGTACCATTCTCTAACTCATCGGGCGCCATTTCATAGCAAAAAAACACAGCAGTAATGTCAAATTTCCTTTGACACGACATTGACTCGAGCTTGGAAACCAATGACTCGAAGTGACTCGACAGTTCTTGTGACTCGACTCTGACTCGGCCAAGTCATGACCGGAATCGAAGAAATTTCAGATGACTCTGACTTGAAGGGCTTGTGTCTCTGACTCGACAAAAATGACTCAGGCACATCATTGAAGCAATGAAAGCTCATTTTGTGTCTGCAAAACTGCAAACTAACTGGGTTTGTCAATGATTAATTTGGAGATTTTCAAGAAATGACTCTGACTCGAGTCTCGAGCCATTGACTGTGACTCTTTGGGGGCTAAGACCCCAAATAAAGCTCCAAGCTCCCCCAAATTGAAATATTGTAGCGTGGTAATTCACCACATACAGGGTGGAATTCTCAGCAGCAATAGTAGAGTCTACCTAGTCGAGTGGGGAAAACTCTATTACTGCTGTTACGCAGAAGGTTGTTGGGTCGACTCTCTCTTTAGGTGGCTCAAGGTGACGCAGCATTGTGGCTGCAACAATATGAAACACAATAAATCAGTGGAGTTTTGGTAAATTTTGGAATGTCAATAACCCCTGCACCAATGTAAGCCACCTACTGAAAACCTTCTGGCAACGGTTCCTGAATCGACTCGAGTCAATTGCTAAATAGCGTGACTCGAGTCGGGTTATCACAACATCGTTTCTCAACATGACTCAAGTCACCAAAAATCGTGACTCGAATCATGCTATCAGTGTTTTTAAGTAATATTTCATAGAAGTGTAATGCTGAAAGTCATTAGGTTCAGTAATCAGCAGAGGTGGGACCGGATCCGGAGTACCTGAGTCGACTCCGGCAGGATTCTGCGTTATTCTTTCGGACCCGCATCCGGACCCGGAGTCAAAATTTTGGGAAAAAACGGACCCAGATCCGAAGTCACTTTTCAATTTCGGCTGTAGCAGGAATCTGTGTGGTCATTTCTTAAGTAAAAACATGGGTAAATTACGGTTGGATCGATGATTGTAGCCGGATTCTGAACAGGAGTTGGATTCTCAAATTTGAAAAATTGTCGGACCCGGATCAGGACCCGAATTCAAAAATTTTGGAACAGGAGTGGAGTCGGAGTCCGAAAAAGTGACTTCGGCCACCTCTGGGAACAAGACCTGCATTCTTCGCTAGCGAGTTGGGTTTACGAGAGCGTGAAGGAGACCCATAAAAACTTGTTTTCATTCGATCCTGGCGACCGAAGCTTTGTTTCTTTTTTGCTGATAATACGTGTGAACTTACCTTGATTTCCTTGAAGAAAATGTGCCTTGTTTGTTTGTGATATTATAGAAGAGATATATTGTAGTAGTTGTGGTTGAAGCTTGATACCAAAATTTGGTTTTGTGTATGTTTGCAAAAAAGCTAGTGTTGAGTTCACGTTACATCCTCAACATGAAACGTCTTGTGACTCTGAAATACAAACAAAGACTTCAAAACAAGTTCAGAAAACAACTTGGAAGTTCGCCGACAACCTCATTAAATAGTGAAGGAAAATAAGAAACATTAGAATGTCTAAAGTCATGAACTAAACCCAAGAAGAATGAAGACGG
>Ga0210059_1015379_pt1 | contig 11183 bp, 10 predicted proteins | sample Ectturendosymbi2_FD_188042 | JGI IMG/M metagenome (GOLD analysis project Ga0210059, IMG submission 188042) | Ecteinascidia turbinata endosymbiont from Florida, USA - Sample 2 (SPAdes) (version 2) | ecosystem: Host-associated > Tunicates > Ascidians > Unclassified | place: Key West, Florida... | reverse complement strand
GGGCCCATTCGATGGGCGTCCAGGGCCGGGTGAAGTAGGCCATAAAAACGCTAAAACACCCCCACTTGTGACGTCCCCCCAAGAGAACCCCTAACCCAAAACTGAAAATTTTTTTTTGACTCGGAACTTCTAGTCTTGCTGAATCCGTAGAGGGTTTGAACACCTCTCTAGCTGCAGCAGCTGGCGAGTTATGGCCAAAAAAGTGCCGGCCACTTAAGTGGCTCGCGTGGGCGTAGAGCAGACCTTCACGTCTCTCCAAATGAACAAAATGCTTTCACAAGAACACCAATTAACTCTGATATGAAAAGCAGAGCGCATGACTCCTTTCCTCTACAATCGATTCACCTCAGAACCATTTACGAAGAATGATGAAATGTGGAATCCAGTCTTGTATACGCTACGCTCAGACCAGTGTTCCCTCCAAGAAAATTTTACACTGAGCAAATGCTTGCTTTAGTGCGCATGCAATTTTGCAACCATGTAGACACGCAAGTAGTGAAGCTTTCAAGCGGTAAAAGGGCTAGGCGATACATATACGGTATCAAATTTGGAATGTTGCAAGTGCGCGAGAATGAGATTTCACTGCGCAAATGGTCTTGTGGTTCTGCACATTTGCACAGCTGCGCACCTTACAGCGAACACTGACTCAGACTATCCTAGAGTTTGTCGAGAAAAGTAATTACACGTCACGAAAAACAATACCAACATCTGGTTCATTCGAGCAAACACTACAAGCTCATAAATAAGAATGCTTTGCATTTAATGTTTACGAAAATATGTAATATCGTTATACATAGGTTTCAACAAACCTCGCGTTTATGTCTACGATCTATTGCAGAAGAAAACAAAAAAGCCGTAGGAGAGCAATAAATAAGTCAATTTCCCGTCATTAAGACGGATGCTTCTCGCACCCCCTGGCATGATGTCTTTCACCCCAAGGGGTTGGGAGCACCCCTTGTTGGGAACCACTGGTCTAGAGTTTGCATAGGGATATGAAGATGCGTCATCTTACCTGGTTGACGCCAATATCTAGAAAGTTTACTTAATGGAAAGATTTCAATCCTTTTTGCTTTTATATTTGTGCCGTATAGAACCCAAGATAGAGGTCTTGTTAGTTATTGCATGTGTTTCAGGTAAGGTTTGATTCCTGTTGTTCTCTTGGTGGTACCATTTTTCCCGGGCTGGATACAAATTTGGGAAGATTAGAGGTTTAATTTTTAACAAACGATCTTTTTGCACAAGAGTTTTTGTTTTATCCAGATAAACTTTGCTCGAGAGATTTGTTTTTACTGACTAATTTTCGCACAAGTCAGTGAAAATGAACGTTTTGTGTTTTCCTGCTTGATTGGCTTGCAGGTGTTTTTTATTGATGTAGTTTGGAGTTGCAGTAGCTCGTTAAGTTTGTGTTTATCAGATTTCATTTCACATGAGTTGCACGCCCAAGTTACTTGCTTTCTTTTTTCTTTTAGTAGAGTTGCTATCCAAATGCAACGATTTGAAATGCGTTTGGTTCACAGATTCACGCTCTGTCTGCCTGTTTCAAAGCCGGAGCAACCGAGCAGTGTGCAGCTGGTGTGGAGACTTGCCGGAGAGCTTGTGGTGGACACGGGTATTCAAACGTAGGTCGTATGAAATGTATTCTCCGAATAGGGCTATGGCTTTAGATTTTGACAGAAGTAAAGGCGACGTTTTGGAGTTCACAAGACTCCAAAACTATGTTTTACTTACAAACACCGGCACGACAGGAACGTGTGAATTTTGACCCTGCATATGGAAAACTAGCGTCTAAAACCTGTCACAACTCTTTTGAATGTTCTGAGCAGGCATAAGTTCTCGATTCGCGGTATAAAGGAAATATATTTTTGACTTTTGAAGTCAGTTTAAAAAAGATGTACCAAAAATTAGGTTTGGTGTTTTTTTATACCAAGTGTGTACGCAGTAGAAATTTCAAATTTATTGTAACTTATGTATTTCGCAAGTTACCAAAATCACTTTGTCGGGTGCAGACCTATTTGCCAAAGCGTTTTGTTGACCTATCACCTATGCGCTGTTCGCTCAAGTCTTGGAATTTTGTTCGAATGAACTTGGTCATGTTCCTCGATTTATTTATAATAAATAACAACACAACCTATTATATTAGCACCTGATCTTTGGCCATAGTCTTGTTCTTCGGAATTTTGACGTAAGTAGGTTTGATGTTTTGGTTTACTTTGTTGTCACATTAATGAAAACTTATCAACAGATGTTGAAAGAGAAAACTGCGAATTTGAGCTAAACGAGTATTTTTTAAAAACGTGGTTTCGATGGCGTAAAACTGTTCATTGATTTTTAAATTACGGAGTAATTTTCAGGTTGAATGTGCAGAAACATTTATTTTTTTCTTTTGCAAAAGAGTGCTAAAATTTCTGTTCAGGCCAGCGGATTACCGATGCTGCTGACACACGTGCTACCCTCCTGCACTTACGAAGGGGAAAACACAGTGTTGTACCTTCAAACAGCAAGGTTGGTACTTTGATCAGTTTGTACGTGTGGTTCTTAGGATTAAAAAACTGGCGTTTCGCGGAAGCAATTCGTTTTTAGGCCAATTTTGATTGATTACTCCTGACTGTCTGGTAGGCGTCTCCAAACATTCTTGTCAGAGGACCACACAAGCTCTTACACAACAGTTCGAGGGCCGGAATCTTGCATACTGTGATTGTTTCGGGATTGTTACATTCCAACAAATCAACAAATTTTTCGTAACCATAGTATTTTTCATAATTGACAAAATGTCTTCGCGGACTGGATGAAATGGGTTCGCGGGCCGTATTTGGCCCGCCTATCGTAGTTTAGGGATCCTGGTCTGGCGGATACTTAGACAAGTTCACTTTCTGCAGCTTCAGCTGCGGAACTAGATTTTTAGCTTCGTTCCTTGCTTCACAATCAGCTCATTGCTCTTCATCTTTTTAATCACTTTGGGCTAAATTCGTGCGACGTAATGAAGGTTATGCTGCTGTAGTTTGTAAAAAATATGCCATGCTTGTCCACGGGACACTTTCTGGCCCAGATGGTATCTTGTGACTGTCCAATTCCATGGGATTCTCACGAAACTAGTAACACGAAGCACATTATACCATGTACATGCCGAATGTATAGCCTGTACAGATCCATGTCTAAGGCACCCTAAACCCCCCAATTAAGGGACAATGAAAATTAGGTGCCCTTTATTTCAGTTGTCATCTAAAAGAGGGGTCACTAACCTTTTTTCAGAGCCTCGCATCACTACACCAGGGCACTGAGCCTGTACGTTTAATACTTACTGTGCTGCAAGCATATTAAAAGTGGTGTTCAACTTCTGAGATTTCCTGCTAATTGACGCTTAAATTACTTACGATGGTACATGGGACAAATTTCTAAGTCCACTACACCATGGGATTCTCATGAACAACCCTGGAAAAAGCTTTACAGATGCGAAAACATTTTAGACCGTGTTCAACAAAGTAGCGCGCAACCAAAGGGAAATCTTTCTTTTGGGTGCAGTGTCAGATATCTTCAACTTTGCTTTCGGGATATGAGATGCGTACGTATAAGGAAGAAAATTCGGGGTACTTCCAACGTAGCATTTTTAAGGCAGAGGGATGCGGACCATGAATCAAAAACCTTTCATGTAACACATATTTACATTCATTATAGGTATCTGCTGAAATGCGCCAGTGGAAAACAGAGCGGTAAACCAGAATACGCTGCTTTTTTGAAGGCGTTCAAGAGTTCCCGTTGCGCTGCGACCAGCGCGGAGGAGATGCAATCAGTCAGTGTTCTGGTGAACTGCTACCAAGCACGGTTAGCTCGAACATTATCTTGTTTTCCGTATGGTGATTGCGGCAACAGATCCTAGGTAGCGGTTAAAGTTGCTGGAACACTTGGGAAGCTTTCTTGTTTTAATTTTTTTCAAAATCACGCATAGGGTTTGCTGCTGGTGGGAGCTGAGTGCAGCAGACTAGCTTTTTTCATATTTTTTCACGTGTTGAAATGAATCTAGACGTAAAAATCACCAACCTTCGTTAAGTTTTCGCTGAACGCACGGGATAAACACCTTCGACTTAGCGTTGTGGTTCGCAGCGTCCATGATACTGTAGAGTGGTGTGTGTTGGTGTTGTTTTGACTTCATATTCATTTTTCCCCTATATGATGCGATGTCTCAGCAAGAGGTACATTAATCAAATGCCCTGAGTTGCTGCCATCGAAGTAAGCAGAAGAGTCTAATGGTAAATTAATTAAAATCTTAGCAGCTATACTTCAGTACGTCGAAAGTCCAATCCTTAGCCCAGTATTAGCAGACTATACTTCTTATCAATTCCCCAACATCGAAGTTGATCGGTCTATGTGAACATTACGTTATTGGATTAGAAGTAAGTGGTAGAAACAAAAGATTCCAAAGCACAAGGTTACGTGAATGTTATTCCAGACATAGCATCGCCAAGGAGTTGAGTTACGCTGAGAGAAAAAGTTTGCGAATTCTGTCATCTCTTTGGTAGATTCGTAAGTATCAAACCATTTTCGAGTAGAAATCACCGAAATGTCTTTTTAGCGTAAACACCGGTATTACGCTGGAACGTTTGTTTCATGTCACTTTTACGCAACGCAAAGATTTAAAAGGAAAAGACGCCAAATTTCGCAAGATCGGTTTATCAAAGCAATGCGAGTTGGCGAAAGAATACTGCAGTACCATACTCGCTCGTCCACAAGAAGTTACAAAACTATTTTCAAAATAGGCTGTTTGCCGTTAGTGACACAGACGCGACATCCAGATTGGGTTCTTTAAGAGGCAGAAACTGAGTCAAAGTTCATAATCACGAGAGAGCAGAAGAACATCTTCATTGCCTTGAAAAGTGGGAAACACGAGCATTGAGATTGAGGCTCGAGAAACCCATCGACTCCGAAGCTATTGCTTTAATAGACGAGGAGAGAAATATGGAAGATCAGTTTGCACGGAGTGATAAATATCACGCAACCACATTGCAACTTGCTAAACAGTATCTGGCGTTCTGCAGCTACGAAGATAAATTATCGCCGAACGAAAGTAATTTTCGTAGATGGCTTTGAAAATCTGATGCTGCAATAGCACTTATTACATGAAGTTGAAAGGAAGCACACGTCAGATTAATTAGCGTCAGTGCATTGTCTTGCAGCGTTAACTCAATAATGGCTTGTCAGTGCTTTAGCAAATCATGTTAGGAGAAGCTTGTCAGGGAAATACATTCCCTTAAATATTCCGAGATCATGTTGGACAGCATGCCTGACCCATTGTCCGAAATTTATCAGACGTGTGAAGATCGATAATGGGAAGGTTGGAATTACAGGCGCATTTCTAGACTTCTCCCTGCAAATGGAAACAAGCCTCTAACCTAGGCTCTGACATTCTTGACAAATTGGAAAGTGATGGACTGTACTCGAAGATGTACCTCCCTCAGAGCAATGGTAATCCACCATTATGGCTGGAATCCATGGAGGTTTTCATCCAACAGTAAAACTATTTTTAACGGGTCTATCAACACCATTCGATTGATTTGTGCGGCTATCGGTTGTTTGCTGAAAATGCAAGATAAGTCACATTTTTGGGAGTTCTTGGGACAGTGCATTCTTTGTTCAGTGCTTGCACCCATCGATGGACGGCTTGGAACAACACGCTGCGGTGTGAGTGAACTGTGCAGGCTATCAACAACCCGTATAAAGTGACCATCATGTTACATTTCGTTGAAGAAGCCAAGGCTAGGAGGGCACCTGGCATTTTGCATTTATCATGTTAGCTGTCAAGGCTTAGGAATTAGTTGTTGTGCTGGTCCGCAGCAGAACAAACTGAATGCTATTCTTGGCCACATGACAATTACGCAGCTGGCAATGTTCGTCAATGCTGTGGAGAATGGCACTATAATTTAATAGCGTTTTCAATTTTACTGCACGCACCACTGCTTGTTCTGTTACATTCACCCTCGTGTCGTGATTTAAGAGTGCATTAGCGTTATCAGTGTGAACTAATAGGCTGACGCAGTGATTCTCAACGTGGTCCACGTGGACCCAGGTGGTCTACATGGAATTTTTAAAGTCCGTAATGAGTTCCATTAATCCTTGACATAACGTTTCTGAAAATTGTAACCTTTACTCTACGATAAAATATGTAAGACTACTTTTAGGTTCCTGTATTTGATAGTTTTAGTCAGCATAGCAAAGTGGTCCATCGCATATTTTTCGTAAAAAGTTGGACCATGGGCCAAAAAAGGTTGAAACCCTCTGGGCTAACTTAAGTACTCAAGGTGTTGTGAACATTCTGGTGCAGCAGTAGGTCACTGATTGGGTGACGCATAATTTCCCACGCCAGGTGACGCCAACGCTGAAGACAACCTTACTGATAACTGCGCTTTTTCTGTAGTACGCGGATGTGGCCCCAATATTATTCTTTTTTATCGTAACGCATCGTCAATGCTGCTAAAATGTTCAGTACTGTAATTTAGCATGATATTGTTAAGTAGCGCAGCTACACGAAGTTTCGTTCATTCGACTTTCAGTTTCTGCTTTGATCCGGCGTGGATTTTTACGAATGCCATTGTCAGTCGCATATTTTTGCAGAGCGGGTGAAATGATCTTGAAAACCGCCGAGAAGATGAAAAGACTCGTGGGAGTCGACGGTGTTCCCACGCACGATGCTTGGAACAGATGCTCGGTGGAAATGGTCCTGATGACAAAGGTAATTGACCTGCCCGGTTGAGCTGTGATGCACGAAGCAACCGGCGGAAGACTTTTTACCGTTTTCGACGGAGGCTGATTGCAGCAAATCGTGATCAAAAGCATTCAGGTGGAAATTGTCAGCTTGCGAGAAATTCACACGTAACTAAATAGTTTGCTTATTTCATATCCCGTTCCTCACATTTGAAGTTCCGGTGAATTAGTATGGGTAAAGCTGGCCAAAAACTAATGCGACACCTCTTTGCGGCGTCGCACGTTGTTACAATGTCTGTCGCATACAAAGTGCCCAACAATTTCTACAAAACTTTAAAAAGCTTTCCGTTGATTTTTTAGCTAATTGTTATCCGATATTTGCTGAAGGCTTCTTAATTGTGGGAATTTGCAGAAAAAGTGCAACTTGGACAACAATGGCGAAAAAATGCTGTATTAAAACTCATACTTTTGACAAATATTTGTCTTATGCGGGAAAGATAGAAGTATACTTTGCTCGAAAATTTGCAAGCGGCCATGGAAGACCCAGAAAGGGTTTTCAAAGTGGTCAAAAATGCTCCAAGCAATAAACAAAGAAACATTTCAACGCTGGGTTTAGCTCCATTCTATGAAACATGAGACCATCCATGTTACGTGGTTAGAGATCGAGGATAAATGTGTTTTGCAGCAAATAATCGTTTATTGTCTCAATTGCTTGTACCTTGTTTCAGGCTTTCTACATGCACTTCGCTATCAGCAGTTTCGCCGAATTCCTCTCTCAAGTTCACTGCACGCCTACTGTCAAAGCCGTTCTGACAGATATGTTTGGATTGTACGCTTTACACAACATCAACAATAACAGCGGTGATTTCATAAAGGTCCGTGACGCGTTTCTGTTGCTTGAAAATGTTCATTAGTGTGGAATGTCGATTCAACTTCTTAACCTTCGCCTCAATCTGTGCATCGCGAGCCTGGTGTTGATTTCATTGCGGTCGTAGAGCTAAATATTTGACTGATAAAACATACTCGACGGTAACACTGGCAGTGTGACTTGTGTACTTGGTTAATGATTAAAAAATTGCACACTTCTTGTATTTCCCAGCCTTAAATGAGACTTTCCCTCATTTGTTTTCAAACTTCATCAAAACCCGGAGAGTTCCATGCAACTGAAGTGACCATAGGAAACTATGATGGTGATGGAGAAAGAAACCTGTATGATATGACGTTAAATCTCAGGTCGGCCATCTTTCAGTCAAGCAAAGCGAAATGGCTGTGGAAGCTGAGTTGGATCTTCTTCGAAAGCTGCGTCCGAACGCTGTAGGTCTCGTGGACGCTTTTGACTTCCGTGATGAAATTCTGCAGTCCTGCCTTGGAGCTTATGATGGCAACGTCTACGAGAGGCTGTACGAGTTTGCAAAGCAAGCACCACTTAACAGAACAGAGGTATGCCATGAGTCTTGTAGGGTCTATCAGCTCACCTAAAATAGCATCGTTAACGAAGCAATCCAATATTTGCATAGAACATGTGACCTTGGTTTGGATTTCAAAACTAAAGAAACACGTTACTGTGGTTTCTTAGAGCCAATGACTTAATTTGCCTTCAACAAATAGTTAATTTATCAAGTCCTATCAAGTCCAAGTTGCATTAATGTACAATGTGAATGCCCACAGGTGCACAGAGAACGAAAAAGCGCACACAGTGCCGTGGCAAGGCAGCCCCGTACCCCCCGGTCGGGGGGCCCCGACCATTCTTAGGCGCTCCACAATATATATTGTATTAGTAGGTTAGAGCCGTCTCTCTACCCGTGACTTTTACTCTTCCGGTTTTCACCCTCAATGCAGAGCCGGTAGATCAAGCATGTAATATCATGATTCGTTAATTTCGAAAGAGAATTGCAGACGTTCGGCACTACAGCAGTTTTTGTAAAGTTGTGGTTACGTCAGAACAAGGCCAATTGTTAATTGAGAGAGACTAGGTTTCTAGTTCAACGTTAAAAAGTTTTCGTGAAAGCTGCTTAAGACAGTTCATGTAAAGATGAAACGAAAGAAGGCTGTTGTGTCAGTTAATTGTATATATGTCTGTGAAGACTGTCTAATTTAAAGTTTCGACCAGAAAAACCGGTGATAATCTCGATAAGTTTAACGCTCGCTTGCTCGATCTTAAAAAGTCTCTTCAGATTTAATCTCACTTGCTATATGTCATGATGAAGATGGATGGTGTCAGATTCCAATAAATTCGTTCTTATTAGAAGCGTGCGAGAAAATTCCAGGCTGTTGAGGACAGTGAAGGCAGAGTGAGTGTTGGGAAGCAGTTAGTTCTACGCACTGCTTCCACCTATCAGCTTTTGGTGAAAGCACCAAGTTGATTACATTGAGACTGGTTATCAGGGGGCTAATTTGCAACTGGCTCGAAAAAGCACGCAGCTGCCAGAACGTTTGCTGATATTAAAGGGCCCCATCTGGATCTTTTTTGGGGGAGCAACAGCCTTTCACACGGCTCTGAGCCCACAAGTTGCAATGTCCTTATGTTGGTAAGTAACGTCTGTATTTATCGTCTGTTCGTTTTAAACATTTAATATTGCGGACATGCGATTGTTAAATTGACTGCAACTGCAGCGCAGCCATAAGTTTTCCAAGATCGATATCATTCAGATCTATTGACGCCACGAAGTCTTGTGAATCGCCAGGACTGTCACAGTTGCACTCGTAAGGTGAAAGCGTTTTGATCAGTTCGCAATTTGGGAGTAACCGTGTTTTTGCTGAGTTCATGTTCCGCTCCAGTTTAGAAGTTGCCCGCACGTGTGTATCGCTGATGTCGATGCGACAGGCAACATTTCTCGGTTCGTGAACATAACGAATAGTCATTGTTACCTGCAAAACACCTGCTTATTGGCTCTGATTTTCATGCTGCTTGATGCTATCCCCAACTTTCAGGCATAGCTTACATAACAGAACAGTTGCCAACTCATTCGAAACAGAATATAGCTTATCTCTACTTTTCTAAAGCATTGTGCACACATGGGCGTCGGAAGGGAGGGCAAATCCCCCTGGATTTGAAATTTTCAACAAAAAAAGGTTGTTTTCTTAATTTCGAGTGGGAAAAAACAAATTTCATCACTTTTACCCCATCTGGAAAAATTTTTGAAAAACCCTTAGTGGCCGCCCCTGGAAAAAATCCTTCCGACGCCCATGTGTGCACAGGGTTGCTTGGTCGATTAGAGCGATGACAGTTAGTGCTGTTATATCATATCTGGAAAGGAACGCCGTTGGCTTTCATATTTCTTCGAGTTAACTGCTTGTCACCGTTCTTCCTACCAAGGGCGGAACAAGGGGGGGCCCCCTAAAACTTACGAAAGTAAGATTTTTCACCATGATTTTGTACAATTCAGAAAGACGCTTGACTCCCAACGGAGACTTGACTGCCAAATATTACTGAAATCGCTCCCCCCCTAAACTTACGAGCTGGATCCGCCCCTGGTTCCTACCAATGTCACGTCTACATTCAGAGATTTTGTAAATTCAGGGTAGGGCAAGTTTTGAGAAAACATCTGTGCATTTTGCTTGCAGTGCTCTTACATTCATAATAACTTTGTTATAGGAAGCTTAAAGTTATGTTTTCGTTTCTCAATTAATATGCATGCACTGTTTATCTTCGACAGTATATCTGTACCTTTCCATTCCAGGTACACGAAGAGAGCTACCAGCATTTGCGACCATATCTACTTGAGGGTCGAGACATTCTTGAGGGCACAAAATCTAAGTTGTGATCTCCTGTTTTGCTACAAGCTCTTGCGATTCAAGAAACAAATTCTTACATTTTTTTAAAATCACAAAACCGTTGTTTCCCCTTGGAGGTCGAGTATACAAAAACGATTTCTCAATGGGTTGATATAGTACTTCATGGACATAAACGTCAGGTATTCCCAATGGTGCATGATTGCAATGGCGCTACTCGTCTTCATATACAGTAGGATGTACCAGGGTTTCTCAAACGGAGCGATCGACCCCTGTTGGGGGCCACGAGCAGAGGCCTTCACTGGATGGGTTATGCAACATCTTAGTGTCACGATATGTTAAAAGTCTTTTGAAGGGGGCCACGGCTCATGAAAGCTTGAGAAGCACTGATCTATACAGTATAATTTATAATCATGCAAGAAGATGTAGCAATTTCTGTAAAGAAGTTTTTTTTGCGAAACGCCTCTCCATTATGTGCAACCACTGTGCGAGCCCGCATTTCTTCATATTCGCTTACCCCCTCGCCTTTCTAAGTCTCTGCGTAGAAATTCCTTCGTCTACATTTTCCACTTTTAACTTTCGCACGTTTCCCTAATGGCAACCCTAATCTCAGTTTGTGACGTATTCGCCGTATTGCATCTGCTTGCTTTTTCTGAGCGCAGTTAATTTCAAGATGGCAATAACATTCAAATTGCCAAAGGCAGTATTGTCTATTTTCAGTTGCTCTGTTTCATGTTGTGCGTGCACCTAATTAATCA
>Ga0210059_1015378_pt1 | contig 11183 bp, 6 predicted proteins | sample Ectturendosymbi2_FD_188042 | JGI IMG/M metagenome (GOLD analysis project Ga0210059, IMG submission 188042) | Ecteinascidia turbinata endosymbiont from Florida, USA - Sample 2 (SPAdes) (version 2) | ecosystem: Host-associated > Tunicates > Ascidians > Unclassified | place: Key West, Florida... | reverse complement strand
TAGACGGTTTCTAAATTATCGTTTAAAATATTGCTGGCCGAAAGTTTTCTCTACTGTATATGTCAACCAAAAGAACTTGAACGGGAAATTAAGAAAAAACTGGGGGGGCCAAACAGGGGGCCAACCAAAAATCTGGAGGGCCATGGCCCACCCAGCCCCCCCTTAGAATCGCCATTGTCGCTGTGTCTCCAGCAACCAGTGCCCGCATGTGGTTTAACTCACCGTTGCGTCACAATGCTTTCAGATAGCCAGGGTTATGAACTTTTCCACTTCCTTCTCATTCTATAGTTGCGTCACAATAGACGGGAATCCAGCATTCACAGTGCATGCAACTGTGCATGCTTTTAGCGCAGCGATAAACCTTAAGAGTGTTGTTCTTGTTACGACATCAGATCTGATGTTTAGGAAATCATTTGATCTTTGATGGTTTGACAAACTTCATGTTGAAATGAATTTGATGTGGTTCTGAAGGTAATTATGATGATTTTATTTGTAGGGTGTTTAAATAAATCCTGACTACTTTTGCAAACTTCTAATTGCAAATGCACAACAGCGTTGAGTATATTAGTTAGCCTGTAATTGTGTAGGCTACTTTTCAGTTATTCTCAGGGACGCGCGAAGAGCGGGGCATTGCTTCCACTGTTCTTTCAAAAGGGAGGCAACGGGGCGGAGCTAACTTTTCATCACAGTGTCATAGGGAATTTCATGGTTAACAAGATCTAGTTGAAACAAATTTATTGCAGCTATTCACGAACCCACAACACCCAGAATGGTTTTCTACACTCTCTGTCATTATTTTTGAGGTCAACATTGTTGTTGAACAGAAACAAACATGTTGGTGAAGAAGGTTTTGTTTTTATAAGTTTGAATTTCAATTTAAATACTTTTACTGACCCCTGCCCTGCCGCTGCTTCGGCTGCTACCTGTGTTTGATGTAATTCTAGCTGTAAACTGATTATCTCCACAGACATGATTATCGAAATTCAGATCACAAAATTGCTAGGAAAACTTCTCACATGGAGTCACTGGCGTTAGATATTTTGTAGATTAAAATATGTGACACATTTAAATCATATCAGCTTTTTGATAAAAAAATCGATCAATTTTCAGCAGCAAAAATAAGAAAACTTTGTCCTTGGAATTAGATAATTGCAAGTAAATCATCAGATTGCAGTGTTTCTTTTATTTTATGCTGCCACGAACGGGCTGGGTGGAAGCCCTAAAGTGAGTTTGTCCCCAGGCGCGGGAAACCCAAGGTACGCCACTGCTTCAAGTGTCGTTTGTTTTTTTGCGAAGTGCTTTCATGTCTATTGCTGCAACATGATACTGTAGATAGAAATGCTGTTTGGAATCTACGTAGTCGTATTTAATTTCGTTCAAACCATCACGAAAAAATTCTTGTAACTTACCTTGTAATGAAATGTCGCTTTTCTTCTACATCGCACTTTGTTTTTTTAACAGGCGTCACTGCGTTTCTTGCACATTACAGTTAATTTGGGGAAACGTTATCTTTGTAAGCGTGGTCACACGGGCCTTCACAGCGCCGGATTTAGGGGTGGGCCCAAGGGGCCCCCCACCATGTTCATGTGCTTAGCCATATGTGCGACATGTGTGTGCCACTTAGCCATTTTTAGCGAGGGAGCTTGTAGACGCTATTAATTATAATTAATACGATTATCGGCCGGCCAGACGGCAGTACTGTATTCAACTTGAAGAATATTTGATATTGTGACGAAACAACTATTGCACTCATTGGTTTCCTGAAAGTCGGTCCGGATGGGGTATCTGAACCTGGTGAATGCAAGGTCAAGCCACGTAGAACACGTTAGCTTACGTCTCGACTCGTTTCAGGAAGATTTTGCGTCTGCTTTACTCAGAATTGCTCAGTTCGCATATGAGTAGCATTGCTAGGTATGACTACCATACGCCCTCTTTTCGAAGCAGGTTACATGTCCACTTTTTTAATGAGAAATGACATATTCTCGGACGACATTCGAAAATGCCCTCCTTTTCGCATTCTTATTTTACATAGCTGTAATCAATGGCGTAACTAGAGCTTTGAGTCAGGGTGGAGAATTTAGCTAAAAGGGGCCCACTGGCCAGTGTACAGGGCCCACAACCAACACTCGGAAAAATACTTGAGAAATGATGGTGAAACCGGATGTGGATAGCTATGATGCTAAAACCCTAAATCACCTGATAATAATCCGAAAAAAGCAAAAAACAACAACCTACTGAAAACCAAACGAATACTAAGACCGAAATATCACTTAAGGTGGCGGTCCGGTTTTCACATTTGGATTGCCAGGGAGGGCATTTCGACCCCTCTGCCTCCCTTCAGTTTCGTCACTGGCTATGATATATTGTTTTTGCATACAGTAAGCTGTCCCTACTCTCCTGCAACAAGATAGTGGCGTAGTTTAGTTTATGGGCGGGCCTGCGAGTTGTCTAACTAATGTATGTTTTAGTTGAGTTAATTCTCGGCTGGGAAGGCGGGAATGCACTTCACATTAATCGTTACATAACAGTGGTAAATCTTCCTTCAGTGTGTCAATGACCTTGGCATTAGAGTGCGGGCTGTTGACGCCATTATACTGTACTAACTTTGCAGATGAACCGTGATACGGTGATCAGTGTATTGTACATAGCTTAGTGTAGTAGCTTCTAGTAATTATAGCGAATCCAGGGGTGAAAAAATGCGGTCGTGCACTGGCGCCACGCGATCAAAAACTAAATTTTTTGAAGTTGAGTGAATTATGTGTGGTTGCATTTATAAGTTCGAAAAGAAGAGTGAAAAGACTACTGTGACTTTGTGGATATTGAGTACCAAAAACTTATTTCTCGTAGCGTAACCAGGTTTCTATCACTTTATCGCAGCTTGCCAAGGATGCTTCTATTGTACCCGGCTTCAAATTCATAGTTCATGTCCATCGACAAGCCAGCTGTTGTTCTGAAACGTTTTTTTTGAAATTCTTTGAGCGAACTCTGCTCACATTAATCAAGACATTTGCAATCATTTGTGGTTGCTTTTATTGAGCAAGTTCAGAATATTGAGAAGTCAAACGCATCAATTGTTGAGGTTGTATCGTGTTTCGCCACTGTGAAGGCAAGGATTCAAAAGAGACAATCAGATGCACATATCAAGCCAAGTTAAATCAGCGCTAAGACAATTCAGCGAAGGCAAGGACCATGACTGTGATTCATTCATGTCAGGTGCATCTGTATTGTACAAGTCTTGTGTTTCACATCTGGCTGAGAGGACCACTTTATTTGCTGAATTTAAATGTTTTGAATAGATTCATCCGTTTGCAAACAACTAATTGGGAAAAGTTTCATCAAAACCGAAAAAGCCTTCAAAAAATTATACATGTTTTGAAGGCTTTTTCAGTTTTGATGAAACTGTTAAGTCTATCCCAATTTTATGCTCCATAATTGGGAAAAGCATGAAACATGTGAGTAGTGTTTCCTTGATAGAAACGTGTCTATCGATGAAGCTGAAGTAAACTGTTTGACTAGTACCAAAACTTGTCCGAGTTCGTGCAAAAAGAGCATCAGTCAAATGCAATTTATTGTAAAATGATGGAACATGATAGATGGGCAAAATATTTTGCAACTTGCAATACCATTAAACGCTTCAAGAACTGGTAAAGATTGCACAGTTTAACTTCAACGTTATGGCTCTTTATGCTAGTATGGAACGATTTTTCCTTGATGCAGCCACAAATCAAGAAGAAAGAGAAACCTTTCTGAGTGAACAAGTTCTAGTCTAAAGCTGGTGTGCAATTTAAAACATCTTTCATGCAAGCAGTTTCATAAAATTGTAAAAGGCGATTCTACATTTTTAGGAAATTTAAGAAATCTGCAAAATAATCATGGACTAAATAGGTTAAGTAAATCAGGATTTTGTGTGCTTTGAATGAAACATTGTCTACACTGGACGTTTTACTTCAATGCTTAAAACTAATCAATAAGCTTATTGTTATTTGACTTAAGTGTAGATAATACACTCAAGTAAGTGACAGTCGTAAATTGTCCTCCCCTTTTGCGCTGAAAATGTGGCAGCCCTATTAAGCTTATTAATAAATAAACATGGACAGAAAAAAGAGGATCATTCCCTTTACAAGTGTAGAGCTTATCCAAGTGGTTCTAAAAAACACTGAAAAGCAATAGAGGCAAAAATGAGAGAGGAAGAAGTTGCAGCTAAGTCAAGAAACATTCAAGCTACTATTTTACAGCGGCAGTGAAGTCCAGCGGAGACATTTCTGCGGAACCTGTAAGAGGACAAAAAATCGAAGAACATGTTGTTACAGACTTAGATGTACGTAACGACCACAATAGACCTAGTTTAATCAGCGGTTCAGCAGCAGAAGAACGTCAAGAATATCATCGAAAAACACGAGTTGTCTGATGCTATCTCTGGAGGCAGGGCCGGCCTCAAGCCGATGCAACTGATGCAGCTGCATTGGGCCCCGCGCCTCTGGGGCCCCGCGCCATGGTGTTTGGGTAGATTATTAATTTTTGCTAGATACACCTTGCGCTTGAGGATTCAGTAGAAACGCCATATAAATTTCATTGTTAACAAAGAACGTTCTCGTTAGAACTAGCTAATTTCCTCTCGAACGTTAACAAACGTGCTCATTCTCGTGTTAGTGCTGTACTGTATATGTGCGCTCTACCACGATCGTGACACGGTTGACTGAACACGATGACGTCATAAAATCACTGCTCAGAGGGTCCCCGCGCCTAGGTCTTGCATTGGGCCCCGCATCTGCTAGGGCCGGCCCTGTCTGGAGGCAAAGATATCGGTCTCTGGTCATGCAATATACCGGAAAAAATGCGGAAATATTGGTTAAAAAATGAAAAGTTATTTTTAAAACATGATGTTTCACAACACAGAAAAGACAGAAACTCGTCACGGAAATGCACCACAAATCTTATTCGCCGCCAGAACCACAACGCCGAAGTCGTTGAAAGAAGTGTTGCGATCGGAAATCCCGAGCAGCATGTGCGCAAAGCTTCGCACTGTGGCAGTAAGCAACAATAGAGATCATGCTCGCAATCTCTCTTACTATTGCTTGCTCGCGCTACATATATAATGGTGTTATCCTTCACACACATCCCGTTCGTGGTGAATCACACAATCAACGCAACATTATTGTAGAGGTTGCAACAACATCCCCTCCTTTTTACAACGAACCGCACCGATCGCACTTTCTTTGTGTGAAGGCTGAACTCGGCACGACCTCCACATCCTCGTCCCAGCACCATTTTGTTGCGATCGGAAATCCCGAGCAGCATGTGCGCAAAGCTTCGCACCGTGGCAGCAAGCAACAATAGAGACATGCCATGATCACTCTCCGCGTACGCCAGTCATCATGTTCAATCGTTCACAAGTTAATATCGGCAGAGCTTTCAAGCCACGATCACTCTATTATTGCTTGTTCGCGCCACATATATAATGGTGTTATTCTTCACGCACATCCCGTTCGTGGTGAATCACACAATCAACGCAACACCACCGGAGAGGTTGCAACAGAAGCTGTCTTTGTTTTTCTCCTTCACAAACTTGTGTTTATTGCTTCACGTGTAGACTGATGTACGCAGATACGACTAGCTGTGCGCATTTCCTCATTAGAAAAGGAATCTGCGACTGGAAGCACGCGGAGGAGCCACGAGCAATGAATGGAACATAAAGATGCCACGATTACGTTTAGTCGCAGATGTAATTTAATCACTATGAAGAATTGATACAGAGCTAGCTAGTCAGTTCAATCAATGCCAGCAATATTGGAAAGCGCTTCTGCAGCGTTTGGTTTCTGTCGTAATATTTATTGCTGAGCGAGGACTGACGTTTAGAGATGATGAAAACGTTGGATCGCCCAGAAACGTTTTTCAAGCAAAATTTCAAAAAAAGGAAATACGATGCTTCTGGTGACCGGTTTTGCAACAGTTGCACAAATTGCTAATCATTGTCAATTATCATGTTGCATCATAACATTTTGTTACACTTGAGTTAACAAATGTGACGTCACAAGATTACGTCATAAATATTAATGATCCGTGGAAATACTAGTGACTTCATCGGCCATCCCCTACCTAAATATTCTATATCCGATTCACTCATGGGGCTTCTCACCACGCCTGGGCCACCATCGAAATCCGGCGCTGGGTCTTCATTTTGAGCTTCGTGCCTCGGATTATGCTAAATAAACTTAAAACAACTAGAGAATTCCCCTTTTTCTAATCTGACGACTTTAGTCTTATGAAAAAATATCGTCTTGGAGAACGGTGAATGACATTGTTATTACTCTAATAATATTGTCTGCTTTCATTGCCATTTGCATTTTCTTAGATGTTTACAACGTTTACAAGCCCAGCAAAAAAATTTGCACCTGTGAAAAACCAAACTTTTCGCTGAACAAAAAAAATGCACAGCAACGTTGAATAAAAATCGCCAGTTTGTCTACTAAGCGATGTCAATTGTGAGCAACATACATGGGTGTCCGCAGGGGGGAAAGCGGGCATTTGCCCCCTCTTGAAATTAGGATTAAGAACCAAATTTTTGAAAAAACTGAAGTGAGCAGCTTAATTGACGTAATTCTTGCAATTACAGTTTTATTTGCCGATATGACAGTCACATTGCACAAGAGCCGTGTTCATAGTTCTGGTATCATGCAGTGATGAGCTTGCAGTTCACTAAATCCGCTCGATTGTCTGCAGAGGCCAGTTGCAAAACTTGCGCGCGGTTTGTCCTAATATTGGTCTTCATTGCGTGACAATAACATGGCAACAATGGTTCAATTCAAGTTACGGCAGTAGGCGTTTTGAGGCATATGACTGTTGAACAGGGTTGCCAGATTGGCCATTTTTGAAGTACGTTGGCCATGAAAAAACGCATTTGGCCATTTTATGAAATTTGGCCATTTTTTCACTTTGTCACTGTAAAATGAAATTTTCACGAATTATTTTGTCTTTTTGTATTTTTGGACGGACTTCCTTTATGTCACTGTTACAGTCACCAGGCGTGTAGCCACGAGGGGCATTCAGGGGCAGTGCTCCAAAATTTTTTTGTTCCCCCCCAGAATTTTGTTTTGTTGTGGCCAGAAAATTTTGTTTAAATATATAATAAAAACAAACATATTTCCTCCTAAAAATATATTTTCTCCACACAAGCCTTAAAACCTGGCTACGGGCCTGACAGTGACACCAGGGTACTTCAACCTTGTATTGTTCTGAAGTGTGTAGTAATCAGGCCCGTAACTAGGGACGCAGGGGGCGAGGCGCCCCTGGAAAATTTTTCGCCCCTCTGGAAAAATGTGTTGGACATAGTTTAAAACTGTTGGGCATAGTTTAAAAAATTTGGGCCCCTCTCAGAAAACTCTTCGCCCCCCTGGTGTCCCAACCTGGTTACGTGCCTGGTAGTAATGATTTAGCCCATGTAGTCAGAAGATTTTGTACAAGTATTTCAAGCAAGGGTAGTCTTATGGTCACCATTGTTAGCTGCTTCACCGGTATCTGAACGGCTGTACTCGGTTGTGTGACTGAATAGTAGAAGCGTATTGCGTTGTTGGTTAGATTTTACTGTTAGAAGTTTCTCATCATTCTTACAGTAACACCATACTGCAGTACTTCAACCTTGTAATGCTTCGAAGTGTGTAGTAATTATTTCCCCCTTGCAGTCAGTAGATGTTGTAGCCCAGCGCTTCTCAACCTGTGGGCCGCGGCCCACTGGTGGGCCACGAAGCTCCTTCAGCTGGGCCGCGAAATGCTCTGAGATAACGCAATAATTACGCCTAGTCATGAGTTCTGAAACAAATTTTTCGTGAAGTGGGCCCAAAATCAAAGTCTTGGCGAAAAGTTGGCCCCCACATCAAAAAGGTTGAGAAGCACTGTTGTAGCCTACAAATGTTTAAGTCGGACCTTCCATATGACTCAGTGTTTGCTTTACCCTTTCGTTCATATATGTGGACTTAGTGATGTTTTTCAGCATGTGATGATGATCATCAACTTAATGCAGTTTATGGATTTCATTTCTTCCTCGAGATTTTGACTCCAAATGTTAGCAAAGGATCAGGAGCAAAAGATCAAGAGATTTCTAGAAATGTTGTTGAACTGAAAAGTTAATTTCAAACTGTTTAGCGCAGATGGGTGAGATATGAAGCATTCATCTATAGTAGTGTTTAATACAGCTATGTCCAACCGCGGCCGAGTTGAAGTTTTTGTGCGGCTCACTTTACCTTTTCGCTGTAGTTATAAGTAGCCTATATTCTGACAACCTCTCCTAATTTTGATAATCTCAACTTTGGCATTTTTTATGCGGGTGGTCTTCAGTGCCACTTTATCACGTCTGTACCGCGTGTTGGAGATTTCCATATGTCCACTGACACCTTGGTTCAAAACGTGTACTAGTGTTGTGATTTCTACCCTTGTTCCCATTGGGACTAAACTTGCCTGTGAAATCACACCTGCGAAGTGGTTAAGGGTGCCAAACAGTCATTGCAGTTAGGATTCGAACGCTTTCAGTACATTAGCTTAAACTGATTTTTGTTTGCTAAGGTTTTTGTAAGTCATTCAATGTGCGGCCCTAGTGATATAATTTTTGGCTCAGTAAGCAATTTCGGTTGGACGTAGCTGGTTTAATATATGGTTGTAAGTTTTACAAAGATGAAGAAAGACAAGTTGTAGCACGATTTTGAGTTCATGGTCGAAATTGTTGTTTTAGGCTCAAAACTTGCTTCTTTGGCACAACCGTAAATTTTGGCAAAAATATACTTTTTTCTGAACATTTCACTCCCTTAAGATTATATAAATTACCATGCAAACATATTATATTTTTGTCCATAACGTTTTGGAAAAACAGCCATTTTTTATTAAAATTTTGGCCATAACCTACGGAAAATACGGCAACGTTTTGTTAAACGCAGATGTCTGTGGCCGCGGCAGGTAATGCAGCGAGACAATGACTGTTGATAGCACGTAGTTTCACGTGCATGAGTGAAAAAGAAGCATTGCTGCAAATGAACCGCATTTTTAAGGCTGTTACCGCAACCTGATGCATTTCCTTTGTGGTGTAAAAAGCGTAAAGCGTTTTGTAAACGTTCATTTGCATTGCATCGTCAGCAACCTGAAAAAGATGCAAAATGTCGACTTTGCCCCACCTTGAAAATTTTCTGCGGACGCCCATGGCAACATAATCCATGCGATTGCAGGTATCCACTGTTCTCTTCAAGTAACACAATCAGTTGTTGCGCTACGTGTTTTGGCCAAATCGAAATGTTTTTGATACAGTGTTATAATTCAACGGTCTTGCTGGGCTACCCTCATACTTGCAACGAGGCTGTTATACCTAAGCACCTTGGAAAACACTCTTCAAAACCGACGAAGTTGAAAATGCAATTTTTTACAGCTTAGCATTAACGCGCGTAGAAAGCAAAGCTTCTTTGTATTCCAAGGGTTACACTGCTTGTAAGCAAACCTGCTAAATGGTTGCGGTTATTTTTTTACGGAAACAGCTTGTTATGTTAATTATAATGTATCAAACCAACACTAAACATCCAGCAGTAACCTTTATAATGAATCCAATGCGCAGAACAAATTTGCATTCAACTGTTGAAGTTTTGATGCTTCTAACGTTGTGCACCAACTTCCAAGTTTTTGGGCACTTTGCATTGCGATTTTCGCCGATGCAGTTGTACTTTTTATTTTTGTCTTGCAAACATTTTCCTGAAATCACTCACCAATATATTTTTTTGCTCCCCTTTTTCTTTGCTTGAAACATTTTGAAGGATCTGCGTTACTTTGTGTTGTAAAAGGTATATTGCTAGATATCGGCTTAATTTGTGACATTCCCTAGTACTCCAATCGCAAATCAGTAATTTTCCTTACTCACTAAAAAAATCTGTCTCCTGTGTGAAATTATTTTCGTTGAAGAATTGTACACTTTCACCAAACGGGGCACCGAAATATAATGAATATCACGGCTAAAGCAAACGATACAAATGACATATTGCAAACGTTTCGATAACTCCTGTTATCATCATCAGTGCATAGCAATAGAACTGCAGTGATCTTGCTGCAGGTTCTAGCACGATCCTCTAGCAAGATCCTGCAGCAAGATCACTGCAGTTCTATTGCTATGCACTGATGATGATAACAGGAGTTATCGAAACGTTTGCAATATGTCATTTGTATCGTTTGCTTTGGCCGTGATATTCATTATAAGGCTATTCAGCACTTCCGCTTTTCGTGTACCAAAGGGGCACCGAAAGCGCATTATTTTTGTTTTCTGCTACTCATTCAACGTTCTGCTGTTCAGCAAAAATCAAGTAAGGCTACTTTGCCAAACACCAAAAGCTTTTTCTACCGTAAAACTCCCGTTGTACGTGCAATCGCTATGCCTATTGCTTCACAATAATTTTTAGTTTTCAACATCAGTGATAACTGCTGAAAAAGTTCGCATAATCTGTGGACGTTACCAAATCACAATTCCCGGTCACTTGAGGGTTTAGGTTTCCGAGCATGCTACAGCGCGTCTGCTCAATCTCCTACCGTTCCGTTTTGAAGCCCAAACGTTCTGGGGAAACTACAGTAAAGTGTTCTCGTTGAGATGGCGGATAAATCATTTCGCGTTAAACTTGTTATCGTGAGTTTACTTGAACATAATTTAAATCAACAAATATCACATTTTCGTTCTTTTACCTCTACGTGCAAAGTTCGCAGTGACAAAAATTTTGGTTCATCTACGTTTAAACCTGACGCAGCCCTACCAAACGTCAAGTAGTTGGGCTTTTTTGTCATTGCAATTTCGCTGAAAGTTTGTTTGCCTCCATGTGTTTAGGTAAAAAATACATCACGTCATATTTTTGCAAGTGGCCATCGCCTGGGCTAAACAAGCAGAGTTGCTGTTAAAAAATATTTTATTTGATTAACATTCTTACCTGACACAGCCACACAACGTCCAGTGATTGATTTCTTTTACCATCACGATCTTGCTAAAATTTTGATCATCTCCATGTGCTAAGCCGCAAATCATATGATGTCGATTTTTGTTTGTGATTGTTGTCCGAATTTAACACCAAACTTTGGATGCTACAACTTCGCATTAGAAAAAGAACTGCTTTCTGACCGCTTGGCTTTGATTTTCTCAGTTGTTAAATAAATTCTTTGTGGTTCTTAGTGTTTTT
>Ga0210059_1015376_pt1 | contig 11183 bp, 3 predicted proteins | sample Ectturendosymbi2_FD_188042 | JGI IMG/M metagenome (GOLD analysis project Ga0210059, IMG submission 188042) | Ecteinascidia turbinata endosymbiont from Florida, USA - Sample 2 (SPAdes) (version 2) | ecosystem: Host-associated > Tunicates > Ascidians > Unclassified | place: Key West, Florida... | reverse complement strand
CAACACCACCCGAAAGGGGTGCAACACCACCCGAAAGGGGTGCAACACCACCCGAAAGGGGTGCAACACCACCCGAAAGGGGTGCAACACCACCCGAAAACTTTGAAATGCTTGAAATTTAAACAAATATGAAATACATCTGCTTTGAAAGTAGTTCGATGATGAACTGGACAGACAGATGTTATGTGGTTCTTTGTTTTCCCAGAAGCACAACCGCAGCGCAACCGTCCGGATTTTGCTTAGTTTATAACTTTTTTCGGCGACATGACAAAATCAGGTGTATCTACGTCATAAATCATTAAACAGTAAATATTTTGAGACTTTCGAATGTAACCTCATTTAATATGCAGAGGTAAAGTCGATTTGATTTGGAGTGAGTTGAAAATATTGATTCAATATGCAAAATGTTGCTCAAATCACAAGTGAGATTGGATTGAACCAGATACGATCATAAAGCAAGAAAGTCAGCGAGTTGGGAGCGTAAAAAACTTTCTTCTATTATGAGCTGGGTATATTGGCAAGTGGCTTTTCCAATATGTCCAGTGTTTATTTAGTTCAAACTGTTGTTGCGCGTAGACTAGAAACACACATTTCTGCCATGCATGTCAATTAGAGGTTGACTTGACAATATACCAGAGGTGGCCGACCCGCAGCTCGCGAGCCGCATCGGCTCTTTGCCAGGTGTAAAACCATATTTGTTCGGGTTAAATCTATCCTCGAAGAAATAGTGGTCCTTTAGACATAGCTTAAAATTTATCGTGAGTTCGAGGAAGCTTATGTTCAGGACGGTTCTGACCAAAGCTAATGACGGTTTAACCGCCCGTGAAATGTGACTATTCTACTTTTCAATGCGAGAATGTATTTATCATGAATTTGAGCATGAATTCTAACACAAGAAATTACTTTCTGACATCTGAAAGATGTTATTTCGACTGTCAGAGTCTACCACGCATAGTGTTTGAGTTTTCTTTGTATTTCCATTTCAACCGTGCCAAGAATGGCTATAATGATTTAAGTTCAGGTCAACGTGCCACGAGTGGCTGATTTCATGTCAAAAACATGGTACTTTATACAGTTTTCTCCTTATTTGTTTTGTTCATCTTTAAGGAGTCGTACGTCATGTAAACATCACATGACCACGTTTTTTGAGCTGTTTCAGGTCTCCGCCTCGGGGAAGAGCCTTATTTGGCCGTGCAGTCTTTTCTTCCGAGGTGTAATAGCTCGAAATTCAATCTCATAGGTTTGCTTCCCGAGGCGTCACATCTCGATATGTGCTGTTTTGTCTTTTCTTCCGATGCACGTTTCGAAGGCTTGCTGACCTGGGTCTCCACGTATGGTTTCCTTCCTGAATCATCATGGCTTGATCTGTTTACGAAGTGAGTCAATTTTCTTGTGGAGTGACTACTTTTCTTCTCAAGTTGTCTTTACTTTTACTCTTGAGAGTTTGCGTCAATATTATCGTCCTAGCTTGTGACGTCTTTCTATTCACCTGCTTAGCCCATATGTCTTTGTTGCTCATTTCTGTGTATGCAAGCTGCTTTCGCTGAGTTTTCTGGTGGGCTTATATTTTACAAAGTTTTCTTGCATTCTGTGAACAACCCTATTCACAGAGTTTGGACTTTTTCCCAAGATTGCATTGTTGCATAAATGTTTTCTTTAGATGTTTGTATGTTTTCTGGGTTCAAATGTGGTCTTAGGAAACTTTTCTTAAGCTCCTGTTGAGGATACTGAGCTACTTGCAAAGTAGCCTCTACACCGATTTCGTGCGCCTCTTACGTAATTACCAGAAGCCCCACTAAGTAACATGCATAACAATAAATACCTTGTAAATTTCTGTCATTATCATGTTAGTGTATGATGTTTACAATAAATGTAGCTGAGCAAAGGTATGTGTGTGAGTGAGGAAGAGATGGGGTGATATTCATGTGTGGCCGTGTGTATGATGTGGCTCTTTGCGGTAACACAGTAAGGAATGTGGTTCTTGGTCTCTGACTGGTTGTCCACCTCTGCAATATACTATATTTTGAACGTTTTCAAAATATTTGAAAAAAACGCAATTTTTTTGTGTTTCCAAAAATCTTTCTATTTGAATAAGAGCTGATGATGCCTACCTTGTAGGCGAAATATATACTCTGTGAGATCTTAGTTGATTCTGTGCTGGGAAAGGATTTCTTTCGATAAACAGTGTTCCGAGTATCTTCATTTTATTTTGAAGGGCCAGGAGTCGCAGGGGAGGATTTGAAATAATTCGTATTCATATATACGAGTACAAATATTTTAATTCACAATATTGAACGTCACAGAGAATAACAAGAAAAAATTCGCTTTAAAATATCTGAGAATTTCGCAATTGTGTGAGGTAATCAAAACAACACCTTTCGCACAAATGAAGAACAAGTCGTGCGAACAGTTCTTATATATCTGCTGTGGACGAAGGCAGAGAACAAAACATAGATTGGGCGACTACACCAGGAACATATACCTTGTTTTTGGTCACATACTTGCTTCATCGTCAGATGCACATGTTTCACATTTTTTTAAACAAATAATGCGATCATAGAAAAGAAAAATATTTTCTGAAACCTTTTCGTCATAATTATAGCAGGAGGTTTTGCCTAAATGCAAATGCACGCTACAGCCTGAACGCACAAAATTCGCAATGCCAGAATGTTTTCTATCGAATGCATGACCACATCGTCAAACATCACCGTTCCACCTTCCTCAAAATTTTAAACAAAAAAGTTTGCGTCTTCCCTTACATGACATGAAACAGCTAAAGTTGGCCTGTAATTTTTGTCGGGCTTACAATTTCTCCGATAAATGTGGGCTTCGGTTTCATCCTCATGAAATATTCACATGATAGAATTCACCATCACATGATAGAATTCACCATCAAAAAGGTCGAGCGACTGATACAGAATAAAAATTAAGCTGGTGTGGATTATCAGCAGATTAATGACTGCCTGCAGGAGAAAGACTTGCGCATGTGTTTGAAAAGCTAAAAAACGTAAGTTCTTGAGGAAAGTACGTTATTTTTAGTACTTGTACTTGGTGTTATTCACTGCACTATAATGCGAATCCTTGAACAGTGTTAACTTCCACAAACCTTCATGTTAGATGAGCAATTCTGGATCTTTTCAAAGATCTTTTGCCAATATTTGTAGATAATTTTTTGTTCCGATGGATTTTGATTGTACCATCCGCCAGCTGTGTTTAAAGCAACAAACACCGTCATACTTTTCAAAGATTTCGCAATACTATTCGATCTTCTAAATGCGATAGACCGCCAGAGGTGGGTTTGAGGGTTGCTGGAGTGTTCCAAGATGCTTCTGCAACCAAAACATAAATGGTTTATTTTTCACATGGCATAAATAATGTCTTCAAATCATTATTGCGTAATATTTAACAACTGTTTTAAATCAAAATTACGAGTGTTTTTTGCCCACATTTTAATCGTTGCTCATTCCTAAGACACCACCGTGAAATTCACTTAAGTTTTTAGTCTCTGGCCAATTGTCGCAAAATAAGCCAAGAAGTAAGAATTTTAAAAGAGCTACCAATGAATGTCGTTCAGCGAACCGCAAGCTAACATGTTGTTTAAATAAATGTCACTGCTTACAGACTGCGCGAGTCAACTCAAATAAATATGAGGCTTTATGACGAATTTTCACATATGCGCGCTTAGTAACGCGTATGTTATCAGCTGTTCAGGTTATTAGGCGAGGAACACAGGATGGTGATTAGCTGAAAATGTTACAATTATCAAGATTGCAATAGTGCTGTAATAGACTTTCAACACCTACAAACAGGGGCTTCCCTCTCTATTTAGCTGTGCTTTTTTGAGTAAAATCTATTCATTTCACGTAGCTTCATTTCATCAAGATCTATCCATATATAGTAAATCCAGGGTTTTTTAAGGCGTTTTAGGGACCCGATTCGGGTCCCTAGAATTTCAAATTGGGTCCCTACAATCAGAGAAAATTATCATCGGGTCCCTAAAATCAGAGAAAATCGGGTCCCTAGAATCAGAGAAATCGGGTCCCTACAGATCCATACCGGGTACCTAACATTTTCCTTAAAAAAAACCTGGTAAATCATAAAAAACAAAACGCTTTGCAATGTAATATACTTAACAGATGGGCGTGCTTTAGTGCAAGACACTGGTTGCCTTTCAGAAGCTGACAGAAACTGATACGCTCGTGAGCCAAACTTTTCACAAAGATCACATCCGCTATGGTCATCCTGTCTTCTGCATTCATGAAAGGAAGAGCCTGCCAGATATTTCAGCCAGTCAAGTCAAGGGTATGCAATTTTCGCGAATAATGAGAACAAACTCATCACAAACGTTTAATCAAATGACAGCATCTGGATTTGACACGTGAAACGTTTTGCAAATTGTTTGCAAAATCGTTATGTTCCTTTACGCCACGGACTGTATACTCTCTGTATGAATGGCGCCAAATGTTACAGGTGACTTTGAAGCTTTGCATGGCCGAGGAAACGGAACCATGGAAAGAAAAGAGAAACTAAACGATTTTATATTACATTTCGACGGTGCCAATAAGAACTTTTCTGAATGGCATTTTCGAAGTTTGCGCTAACCTTTCTTCTGACTTTTCAGTCGCAAAAACCAGGAAAGGATTGAGTTTTTAGTATTTCAAGAAAGAAAACTTGAGAGGTTAAGCTACAGTATATGTGATTTGTTATTACAGATATAAATATTCAGTGCTTATAAATATTCAATACTTACAACTAACTTTAAACAATTTTTCTACCTTTGCAGCCTTTACATGAAAATGAACAGTTATTATATGCATAGTGGGATACTGAGGTTCAAGAAAAATGCAAATTGCAAATGTCATTCGAACCGTTTTTATCAAGCGTTAATCTAAACGGAGACTATGTTTCTCTGCGAAATATTAACAATGATCTTCTGCGTTGAATTCGATTGACAAGGATCAGCATATTTTCGGCATAATTGAAGATTTAACCTTCCTGTGACCTTCATGATTAAATTCCCAGCTTCAACGCGAATTAGTTTGCTTGCGTGTGAGGGGTATGTGCAGTAATAAACACATGAACAGCCCTTCCATCCACTCGGTTAAAGGTAAATCGATTTGTCTTTGTACAGTATTACCGGAAAATTTGACTGGTTAAGAACCAAGCATTCCACTGCTACAGTTAAAAGCATAGCAGTGCCATTCTAAATGTATAGATGTCAAATTCAGATACACATTTGCCAAGTACTAAAAATAAACTCCTCTCCAAGCCACCTTGCTCAAAGTTTCAACGACATGTTATGTCAAACAAGAAAGGCTATGGATTTACTTACTTTTCCTCCCAACCAAATAAACAAGAAGTAGTGACGCATGTTCAATGTTTTAATGGAAAGCAAGGCAGTCCTACAACAAGCAGGATATATCCTGCCTCACTATGGAGTGCTTTCATAAATGAGCCAAACTGCAGTTCTTATTCAAAATTTCTATTTGAATAACAGCTGATCGTGCGTACTCAGTAGCTGGAATATATAATTTGATAAGATCATAGTGTCTGAACTTTGGCTGTGAAAGATCGATTTGGATGGACAACAGACAGACATCTTCAAAAATTTGTGAATAATATATTTCGCTGATAAAATGCTGAAATCAGGAAGTCGATATATCCTCCAAGTTTTTGTAAATTTACGTTTCCCTCAGTTGCAAAATTTATAATTATCAGATTTTGATATTTGCTGCAAATACTGAGATAGTTCTGTGGAGAACTATCTGCAGGTGAAGTTTAGAAATTTAAGCTTCAAAATGGCATCAAATTTTACCTGGATTAGGTTTCAATACCTACACTTCTGATTATTCTTTCTTGTTGACAACATATGGTAATGGGCTGACTTTGATATACACATGTATTTACATAAGCGGTTCAAAATGTAGATCAACGTGGGAGCATACGGCGACTGAAGGGAATTGTAGAGGGCATAATGTGTTTGAAAAATTGTTAATGTTTAAAGACCGAGGGTATCTTTTATAAAAACAAGTAAACAAAACCTCTTTGGTGCTCAGTTAAAGATACCTTACTTCCAGTTACTGACAATTTTAAACATTTTTTTTGTGAAATAGGTAGATCATGTGGTGATCCATGATGTTGACGAACTTGCAAAAGCATTAGTAAAACTCTAGAAAATTAACTAGTGACTTTCGGCGAAACAACTTTCAGTTTCATACTTTTGAACCACAAATCTGAGCATCCTGGACAAGGCGTTTGTGTTATCAAGCACTTTTGAAAGTGTATTTCTTCTGGTTAGTCGAAGGTTAAATTTTTCCATAGGTACGCCCAAAGTGCTTGCATTCACAATTGCTTAGATTTTATTTACACTCACTTGGACGTAAATGATCAAATCTTTAAATCGAGCAATCGCAGATCCATACAGCCCCTTCTTAATGCACGCCTGAGCGTCATTAATGTATTGAATACATTGAGCAATGTTGACAACTGGCAAATGGGTATCTATAAGAAAGAATGGTTAAACAGAAATAAGGGCAGTCCATCTTTCGAGATAATCTCGTTAAACCTATCATAAAAGCATTCCTATTTTCCAGAGTGAAAAATGCTTTAGGAATCGTGCAAGATGCAGGAAAAACGTTTTGGTAGAGATAATACCGATAACACTTTTCAACCGCTACCAATACACAATGACTGAGTGATACCAATATTTCGATACTACAGTGGTTACCTAGGTCATGATTTTTTGATGCAAGGTCCTTTGGGTTTCCATAAATTTTGAAATGGCTGTTAACCTGTTATACCTGTAGGTATACGGCATTTCATGTTGTTTCATAGAAGTTTATTCAATAACTAAGAGAAGCGTTCTTCATTGACGCCTCTTAAAAGCAAATGTCAGAATGCATATTTTAGCAAAAATTGCAGTTGGTAACAAGCACACAATGCGTGTAAGGCGTAACAATATATTCTACGGAAAGGTTTTCAAAGAAATTAATTATTAGAAGAAAATTAAATATTGTAATGCATACCTAGTAAGCCATAACTTTGTGAAGGGGCACCAACAGGTCAAATATCATTGGATATAAATTTGATGCGATAAAAATCAGGGTAATGGGAAAATAGCCATAGGCACTTTTCATCAATAAATTTTCTTGCTTCGACCCAACATATGCTTAAAAGTTTATTCCTCCTGATAATTTAGAAGCACGACACTGGTAAGTAAACAATAAATAAAGTGGTTGGATAGTATTTAACTGTTCTTGATCATGGTTCTGTTGGTCATTTTCATCTCATCTGCAGTGATACTGAGACGTCTTCAATTCTTTGTTACATTCTAAGAACCAGTGATGTATCTGGAAACTTGGTCACGTGAAATACATCGAGACCAGAGTTTGATTCAGTTAAAATGTATAGTTGTTGAACTGAACGTAATTAATTAGGTGCGGGAAGGTGGGGCACAGTAGGACTAGGGGCACAGTCGTCTTTTTTGATTTATTCGAAAAGTTGAAAACGTTGAACTTTAAAGTTTCCATGGTGATTTAGTCTCATACCAGGTGTAGTACTAAAGTGAATTTTTCCTTGATAGGCCGCCGTTGTTACGAGTTACAGAGCAAGTTGTGGTTCTGCTACCCAAAAGTAATTTAAAAAATCGCATTTAGATTTGAGTTTTGCCCACGTTAATCAACATCTTCTGTTCTGAGTTTTTGTGACGTTGTAGTCAGGGCAGTGCAACATTATTTGACAATGCCAGATTTTAAATTCTTTTTAAGTTGAGTTGGTACTTCATTTCATCTTGTAGATATGCATGGGGCACATCTGACAAAAAATGGGGCACACTCAACACCTTGCCACTAGGTCAGTCTAAACAAGGTAAAGCTTGAGGGGTTATATTGGAATGCAGTATAGAATAATTCTAATCTCTGAGCATTTCTAGGTTTATTATGTGCTTAGAGGCACATTATATTTGTATGGTAAGGCATGAATTTCAGCATACTGCATTGGTTTCACTGAATATTTCGTAATCATCAAATTTGTTTTGCCATGCAGTGATAGTGGGTAATTAGAATGTGAAAAAAGTGGAGAGGCAGTCAGCAAGTGCCTACTTTACATGGGATATCACGTGAACATTATGGAATGCATGCAACCCAACTTTTTATTCACCAATCAGGTGTGCCCCATGCTCATGTCGAGTGTGCCCCATGCATGGAGCACACTCGACAGAAAAAGTACCCTTTTTAAATTGATTGTAAACGTTTTTCTGAAGGGCGTTGTTTTTATGTTTTGGCATTATATTGTGTATATAGATTTGCTTTATTGTGTGACAAATCTTGAGCTTGTTTGGACTTGAAATACAGTAGCAGTGGTTGAAAATACAAAAAAGTGTCGACTGTACCCCACCTTCCCCTACCTCTTTTCGTGTAATTATAGATATAGTTGAGACTTTGCTTTTGTTTAATTGTAAATTTTTAACATTTTCGACCTAATTACAACTTCAGTTTGCTTTCAACAATTTCACAGGTGTCGAACAAATACATCAACAAATCTGAATTGCCATGTAACCTGTTGCAGTTTTGGTGATGTCAGCAGCGAAAATATCTCAGATGTGATGTGCGCGTGATTTAGAAAGTGCATAAGTCACAATTGGTCAAAATGGAACTGAATGTAATTTTCATACAATGGTAATTTACAATTGAGACTTTCGTTTTTGTGTAATTGTACTATAATTGAAAAATTTGCAGGAGTTTTGCAAGTAAACTGAAGACGATAAATAATCGATCAACTCTCTGGTCGAGCCCCTTTGTATGAGTTTCATTCTCTACTAAAAGGTTATAGTCTCGTTCTCGATGGCTTTGGCCTCGAATTCTTCATTCCAATTAATATGTTGAATGCTTTATCAAAATAAATTGGTAAAACTCCAGGAAGTCCAACCTGCTGCCTGCTGGTTTTATCGTTAGGGAAAGAAAAACAGGTTAAAAAATGGAGGAAATTCGATGAAATCTAAGCTCGAAAGTGTCAATGTTTTTTTGATAAATTCAAGGAAAATCCTGGACGGTGAAGGTCTCAGCTTTTCGACAAAACCTTGGCCTCGAAGTTTACGCCTCGGTCTCGGACGCCACGGTCCGGACAGCACCGCTGTTAATGCACTGACTTTGCGTTTGTGCAATTTTCACAACTGGTTTCGTCACTTCACCGCTTAATCGCAAAACCGCTAAGAAATTTGTTCCTTGCTTTTTAATAACATCAAACCACCCATGGTAGTCGGAAGGGGCTGGGGGGTCAAGTCCCCTGGATTTTGAAATTTTAGATTTTCCTATTAATTTTTAGTAGAAAATTTACGTTTTGCTAATAGTTTCGAAGTTGGCAAAATGGAATTTCACCATTGTTGGCCCGCCCTGGAAAAAATGCTTTTGGCCATCTCCAAAAAATTCACTATTTCGCTGCCTAGAAAAGGTCCTTCAGACGCCCATGAAACCGCCTCTGAATTCATTATCGATTTACACAAAGACGCGCCAACACAGTTGCTGTAAAAGATGAATGAGCAAGTCTACGACCACAACCGCATTAGCAAAATCAATAGACCTATAAACGCGAGTCACCTCTGATAGTTTTTGCGGGCTCAACAGAATGGTTGAAATGTTGCCACACTCACCTAAACAGTTGAATTACTATTAAACAAGCCCTCACACTAAATATGTTGCAAAAACTTATTCGAGCTACACAGCAAAACGAGCCACAAGGTGAGCTTTTCACCTCTGCAGCACAGCGGGAAGGATCAATCAAAATAGCATTAAAAACCTCCGGAAGGACTAAACCGTATTTTTAACTGCCACAAGTAAAAAGCTTTGCTTGCAAATTATGTTTTGGGAAATTTATCATGCGACTGTCTGACCAAGTCTTGTGTTTTACCACCAGGCGAAACTGACAGCAGACAGTATTTTTGATTTTTTGTCAAGTTCAAGCAGCATTATTTTTATCCACATACAAGTAGCATGACATCTACAATCGCTGTTTCCTTCATCTCATCAAGTAGTTTCCGCTTGTATAAACAACTCACCAGCGCAATTTAACAAGCCTCCGTTAAATGATACGATGCAGTACATATTGCAACTGATGGATACTCACCTATCGAAAACCGAAGAATTGCATCTTCCGAGCTGGCAATGTCATCAAGCTCATTGTTGGCCGGCGACCTGTCAAAATGCAGACCCAAGTCGTCATTCAAAGATCCGAATAAATCGCGACGGACACTGCTGTTCTTTTCCAAACAATTCATGCTTCACCTCAACCAAAGCTGAAGGTGCTCCTTGCCATATCGTATTTTGCTATGTCAACGGCTATCCAATATATTTACCGTCTATGACATCACAATCGTTTATTATTTGCTACTGGGTAAGGGTGAGGTGTTGCCATGTGATAGCATATGTTTTCTAGTGCAGAATAATGATCTGCATTTTAGTGTGGATACCAATAAGTGCAGCCACTTCCGCAAAATAGCAGCAGCTGGACTCGAGAGGATAGATTCGTCAGTAAATTTTTAACCTCATGCTGCAAATTGAAAGCGTTTCACGTGTCCAAGAATCATCTATTCATTGGATTGTGCTGTTGCGGTGTGGCAGAACAATCTCTACGAGGCAGGATGACTGGAAAGACTTAATTCTGTAATTTTTGTGTAGGCCTACTAGATTTTTTTTAAACAGATAGGGTCTACTGTCATTTCATTAGTCTGTGTAACTTTTATCAGTTTATTAAGTTTATTTGCTTTATTTGATCTTACATTATACTCCAGTTCTATTTGAATAAGAGCTGATGATGCCTACTTAGATGGCGAAATATATATTCTGTAACATCTTTAGTATCTGATTCTGTGCTGGGAAAGGATTTCTTTCGATAGACAGTATATTCCAGTAATATTAGGTCATTTTTTGGCCAAGGTCAGAAAAAAATAGTAGAAAGCTGAAATATTAGTCAGTGACTAAAGAACTAACGTTCAATCCTTCAGCATTTCACACGTAAACAAACATGGCTTATAGATTTCAGGATTGAGGGTGTGCAGAGTCACGTGATTGAGGGTGTGCAGAGTCACGTGATTGAGGGTGTGCAGAGTCACGTGACTGAGGGTGTGCAGAGTCACGTGATTGAGGGTGTGCAGAGTCACGTGATTGAGGGTGTGCAGAGTCACGTGATTG
>Ga0210059_1015374_pt1 | contig 11184 bp, 8 predicted proteins | sample Ectturendosymbi2_FD_188042 | JGI IMG/M metagenome (GOLD analysis project Ga0210059, IMG submission 188042) | Ecteinascidia turbinata endosymbiont from Florida, USA - Sample 2 (SPAdes) (version 2) | ecosystem: Host-associated > Tunicates > Ascidians > Unclassified | place: Key West, Florida... | reverse complement strand
ATTGGTATGATGAATGCCACGGTCGGTTCGAGTCTCGCTCAACAAGTGGCAGGACAGCACAACGCGCAACTCAAAGGTAAGCACCACAAACGGAAGGCAAGTTAAATCTTAATAAAACGGGTCGATAGGAATGCGTGGCACGTTCAAATGATGAGACTTCAGTACTTTCGCTCTGCTGATAACTGATGCGACAGATATTTTCTGATGAACGTTAGTCACGGCATTCAGGGTTTTTTGTTATTTATTAAATTTTTATTTTGAAACAAGACTTTGGACAATTTTTTATTTCCACTGAATCTATGGTTGATGACATGCTGCTTGATGTTGGGTAGGAATAGGGTCATGAATTGTTTTGAGAACGAAAAATTGGTTGAAATTTTGACCGTAGTGCATTTTTTGCTAAAATAATGTCGGCTCAGTAAATTTGGTCCAGAAAAAAATTTTGCTCTTTGAAAATGGCTTAACAATGGGTAAAGTCGAACGTAGATTATCAACTGCGTAGAACATCAGGTTGGTTGCAAAAACAGACATTCGTTTGTTTCTGTCGTACGTTCGTGGTAGCTCTGTTCATGTTACAAATCAAACAAAGCTTTACTGAATTCACTTGAACTGATCTGTTTTGCTGTTGGAACTTTACTAATACGAATGTAGCAATAACGAATCTGATCGAAGTGGTGGTTGCTTGCCACCTGGCCACATCTCTTATCCACACGTGTTTTCATATTTTCCAGCCGTCTCGCAAACTGGCACGCACCAGGCCCAGCCATTCGTAAATCTACCGGCAGCTCATGCCGCTTATCCGGGCTACAGCGGATTATACTACAATGCATTCCAATATCCACCAGTATTTGCCGCTGCCGCAGCCAGTGCTGTAAGTTACCCTCCGTGCGGTGCGTTTTTTTGACTTCCGACGAATAGTGAACATGCTGTGAGTGATGCGTGGTCATGCACTGTGCTGGCGAATGGTCTGCTGCTGGTGATACTATGAAAACTTCAGCCGCTGATTGTAGTTTGCTTCCTGGTGTCGTGGAAGCCATGACTATCTATGTCGCCTCCATCAGCAACATGCTGAAGAAAAACTGCATGTTCAAGTCTCATATTGACGTATTTTTATGTATTTCCTTCGTGTTTTTGCATTAAATTTAATCTAATTACTTCAGGCATGATGCGGCTCAGAGAAATTTATCTCGATTTTGGGAAAAGCATTTGCACCTGCCCAGCAATAGTTGTTTGCTTTGTCTCGTTTACGGCGCTACAAATGGAATGTGTAGTGTATCGGTGGCGAAGGTTCTGTCGTGCTGGCGTTTTTTGTTGCAGATGCAGTAACATGTAGATCATACGTTTCGCCGTAAGAAAGCGTGCTGTGTCATCCATGGTGATTTTCTTTGAATGATCAATTAGGACAAGCATTCCTTGCTTTTATTTGCTCGAGACCGTTGCATGCCTTTGTTTTTCTGCAAACAGGTGTAACACTACGTACACTGTAACTTGCAGGTACCGCAGGGTGGGAAGCATTCTGTCAGTGCGACGACTGCCTTTCAGCAACATGGTACAGGTTTCGCGAACGCATACTCCACAGGTACGTCCTGACCGTCATTTCTCAGTCGGCTTGGTGTCGTTTTCACTGTTGGTCATCTTTTGTTTGTTTTTTTCCCCCGCAGCGTCGGTCAACGCTTCAACTGCGAGCACGCTGCAAGACTTGCAAGGACAAGGGTACAACAAAAGTCACGCGGTGAGTGGACGCCAGTTTCATTCGTTTCCATGCCTGGTGGGCTCGCAGCGTGTCGCTATAGACCAGGGGACTCCAAACTTTTTTCCGAGGACCACATAAGCTATTGCACAACAGTTCGATGGCCGGACACCTTACCTAATATGATTGTTTAGGAATATGTTTCATCCTATCAAATGAACAAATGTTTCGTAAATAAATTTTTTAATTATTGACAAAATATCTTTGCTGCCAGATGACATGGCCCGCGGGCCGTACTTTGGAGACCCCGGCTAAAGACGTATACCGTGTTTTCGAACTTCATTTGATAGCTTTGCGTTGTCGATTTGTCGTTTCGCAGGTGTGCTAGCTTATGTGCTGGATAATGCTGTGCCCGATACAGAATATAAAGAAATAACAGCAGCTACCGATTCCGTTCGTGTCGCTGCAACTCCGGGTAGCTTCTGTCGCGAGTTTACGTTTTTTTTTGACCGCCGGGCCGTTTGTAAATATGTGATGTTTGTTGTAGTCGTTGTATGAAAAACAACAAGCCGCCTTCCATCACCACACCAACACACCGCCGCCTACCTTCAACTTACAGGTTCATAAAGCGCGTGCTAACAATCATGATCATGCAAGTTAACAAATGCTTGGCACGTACAGAAATCGCGTCGGGTTAAATCCTGACCATTTTCTGCGTAATTTCAGATTGGCCGCCTGCTTGAATTTGGTGTTGCCTTTACCTGACGTATAATTTATGCGGTTAATCGATTGATCGTTTGTTCGGTGATCGTAGCTTTGGTTGAAGTGCACTGTGGTGGCTTTTTTCTTACATTCCTGGCGCTGTGCTTGATGGCGCGTTTGATTGTCACTGCAATGCCAGGTTTTGTCGATTCAAGATTGTCGATCCTCTTGCGTTAATTCCTTCATTTGACAATTATTGTTTTGATCAGCGGTTCTTAGCCGGAGAGACACGTCTCCCCAGGGAGGCGTTAAGAAATTTACAGGGTGGCGCGAGTCCTTACGCGCTCTACAACATGGAAAGTTTGATCAATAAATTGACCAATAAATACATTTTTTAATAACTTATTTAATGTCAGGGGGTTTGAAACAAAGGACAATTACTTAGGGGAGGCGTGGTAAAGAAAAGGTTAAGAACCATTTGTTTTGATCGTTTTCTAATTTTTTTAACTAGCTGTATCTCTAGTTGGATTTTTACAAGATGCAGCACTTGTGCTTTGGCTTCTGTACGAGTTACCAATTCAAGAACGCAGGACGTTAACCATGTCGCTTCCAATACTCGACACAACGCAAGGACGTAGTAACGACTCCTCGCTTTGGTGTCGCAGACGTTGACTGCAGCGATGGCGGCCGCGAACACGGGCGGGGCGGGCACCGGAGCCGCCGCCCCTGCGATGAGTCCCTACGCGCAGACGCCGTTCATGACGATGCTGCCGCATCAGCACTCACAAATCCATCTCCACCACGTGCCGCAGCACGGCGATGTCGGCCAATCTGTCACTTCGCAGCGATCTCAGGTGAGTTGTTTCGGTTACGCCCGAATGTTGTCCAGGTGGTTTTCCGAAGAGATTGGCTTTGAGAGCGTCGCATCTTTTGAATTTCACTGTGTTTTTAATGGACAACATCATGACGTATTGTGATGTAGCTGCCACGAAATAATCTTTTTGGTGTGAAAAACAATGCTTCATTCGAAAAGCAGTGTCTATGGCATGGTATCGAATACTTAGCAAATGTCAAACCGGAGTTAGCATGGTCAAATTTGCAGCTGCATTTCAGCAGCGAACTTTGGGCGTCTTATTTCACTGATTCGTTGAAGATGAATATTCTAATTGATTGTAGATGACTTGAGTGAGTGGGTGTATATACAGTAATCGCTAACAGTAAGACAAGGTTATTAAATAACAAATTTAGCAGTGTCGGTCTAACTGTGGCATTTGCTCTTTGAACCTTCCTCACTTCATGCCGATTATTTCTCACAGCGCCATACCACAGTTGGTGACGCTAGGTTTTCCAACCCAGTGTGAACTAGTCTGCTTGGGGAAAACTCGAAGGTCTGGTATGTGTGGTATGTTGGTATGTTGCTGCTTTTTATGTTTGTTCCGAGAGTTGCGTGAAAGACTCGCTTCATGTTTGCGTTGCTATGAATTCGGCCCGAGCCGCATGCTGCCTTGCCAATGTGGCAAGATACTAAACTGTGCCTGGAATCTGTAAGTAAGTTGAAATGTATGAGTCGAATATGAAGTAAAAACGAAAGTATCTCTTTCACTCTCGAACCGTCTACAATGTGTGATAAATGTCAGAGGCAGAAGAGTAAAGTGAATGCAAGCCTCTAGTTTCGATGCCCAGTTGTACTTCGTGCTATTGTCGGTCTGACGTACCAAATTCACAACAGCTCATCATTGTCTTTGCATACTATGTTGTATGCTGCAAATGGTGACTCAGTTTATTACAGAAAATAGTATAAATTTCTGTGCACGTCATAGCAAGCACTTCTTTGTTCTGTATATCCCTGTTTTTTCTTGATGCCACAAAACTTGTTTTTCCGGTGGCCAAACTGTTTTTTTAGCGCAGGTGCGTGGTGATCCCGCGACATTCTCCGCGGTTAAAAATTTTTGCTTAGGGTTATGGCTATTTTGTTAGGTATGCCAGAATGATTGAACTTATTTTCCTAAATACTCTTCGCCATGGATGGAATGTGTAATTGATCGTGGGACTTGAATATATTGGTGTAGATTCGTGACCCGTAATCTATTGTACCCCATACAGTTCCAGTTGCTAGCCACAGCAAAATCGTGTGGATCTACAGTACCAACAGTTAGTTGCTTACAGGCTCGTAAAAAAACAATGATGGAGGTGTGTTATAAATCTATTTTGCTGGACAAAAGGATGCGGTTCGTGCATTCCTACGGCCCATTGAAATAAAACCACGATTGCATAACGTGCCACTAGATTGTGACAGCACAAATACCTGAGTCTGTCTTGACTGCTGAAACAGAAAAGCTCGAAGAATGTTGTGGACTGCATGCAAATCTTGCGTCCATACCCAGTGGCGTAATTGACGGGGGATAAGGAGGGCGAGCCGCCCCCCTGGCAAGCTAAATATCAAAACTGGGCCTCATTTAGTTGACATTTTGATACTTAGTATTCTTTAAATTGTTGTTTTTTCATTTTTCGGGCTTTTCGTTTTTTTTTAAATCTAGTATGTTCATCCAGAGATTCTCTATCATTACTAACTGTTTTCTGAGTTTTGGCTAGTGGGCCCCTCTACGGTGACCAATTGGCCCCATTCAGGTAAGCTTTGCCCCCCCTGGCTCTAACCTCTAGTTACGCCACTGTCCATACATGTCACTCAACGGAGATAAAGCTTCACGTTTTATGTTTGCGGTTGTAGATACTGTATCACTGATATCCAGCGGATAAGAGATAATGTCGAGCAAACTATTTTTTGCCAACCCGTAAATCTGGACGACGAGGTTTAGATATCGACAGTCACGCGTACAGCATTACTCATTTTACGTTTGCTTGATATTCGTAGTGTCTCGTTCCAATACTAACTGCGCTTGTAGGGTGAATGTTTCAGCTCTGTCCCTTTCTTTTTCAGACAAGCGCTTTGGGCAAGTCAGGTGCGAAACCAGCGTTCAACAGCGCGCAGTACTGGCCAAACTGATTCAACTGTCTATACTTTTTTGTCTTCTTGTTGTTCGCAAGGACGATGCGCCAAACGTTACCTTGTACCATATTGTCATCCACTCAGTTCAGTACCATGTACTCTCGATAGCTTTGGCAAAACAATAGCTTACATTTTCCTTTTGTAAAAAAAGCTGTTGTGCGCATGTGCTTTTGTAGTAACAACTGTGTTATACGTGTCGTGTTTTTTGTACTGTTTCTGCTCTTTTGGCTTCGCCTTTCATGGTGTACGTGTCACTTGTGTGTGATTGCACTCGTGGTGGTTTTTTTGCCACAGCTATCGAAACGTAAGTAACATTTTCTTGTCTCGGCATCCTGCTGCCGGAAAAAGGCTTCACCACACTCAAGTGCTCGCGTGGGTGACAGTTCGTTTTGTCAAATGATCACTGTTTGCGAGTCGTTAGTAGCCGAGCGCTGAAGCAATGGGCTGCGTTTCTCCTCACGAACTGAAATCGATGATCAACTCCGGCTCACTAAGACGTCGAAAATGTGGTCTATCGAGTAAAAAAAATCAATCGGAATTTTGTTCTTCCTGGCACAGCGAAAAGAAGTGCAGGTGTAAATTCTCATGTGCTGGGTTTTGTGTAAGGAAAATGTTAGGTACATGGACCAGTAGGGACCCGATGATAATTCTCTTTGATTCTAGGGACCCAAAAAAACACCTTTAAAAACCCTGCACGAGTTGGTTGTTTCGTCGCGAGGTTATTTTATCAGGTAAGGAGATGATACCGCACAACACAATGGCGTGGTAATGGGCTTTGACCCGCGACATCGTCTGCCAGTGGTCGAGTCTCAGGCCCATTTTTGAGAGTCTCGGTCTCGAAGGTTTCAGGTCTCGGTCACAAGCCTATTGTCTTGACACTCCGAATGCGAATACCTGTAGCTGCAGGTAAGGAAAAATCAAAACAGGTAAAAAAACTGCCAGAAATTCGAAAAAAGTTGAGCTTGGAACAGAACTGTCGCCAGAAAGTCTTCATTAGGGGGCTTGACACTCAGAAATTTGACACAAAAATCCAATGAAATTTATAGCGCTTCATATTTCAATTTGGGGAGCTCCTATCTGTGGCGACGAGACTGGACAATGTATGGGTTGCGCCGAAGCGATCCAAACTCGGGTTGTACATTTTCAACGTTGCCACCAGTGGCGCAACGAGGTTATGCCCGGGGCAAGAAGCAAGTTCGGCGCCCCCTTGTTCGAACCTGATGTCTTTCGGAAGCAAATATATTGAAGGGACTTTGTGTCAATGTTGGGACTTTTCTGCGGCTCCCGCATTGATTCGGCTCCCGGGTTTTGTGCTCACCTTTCTCACTTGTTACCACTCCTTGTCTGTCTGCAGCATAGGAAAGCTACTTGAGAAATAAGTAGATTGAAAACAAACTTAACAACTCACTGCCAAAGGTTATTCATACAATCGTTTTTTCATAGTGACATACACTGAGGCTCCGGTCGCATTCAAACAATGTGGGAACCGCTGTCCTAAGCCTTGCGATATAGACCTCGAGCCCGAATCATTAAATAAAGTTTTGATTATTAACTATTTCACACCACGGCACCGCAAAATGACTATCCTAAAATTAAGGTTTTTATATATTGGAGGTGGCCAGTTGACGCACAGACATAACAGAAGTTTTGCCTATAACGACACTTTTTTCGTCCCTGAGAATGCCCACTCACATTCAACTTAATCAGCTTGAGGCAATTAACATTTGTCCCCAGGAGATTATTGAAAAGACAAATTAAAAATGGAAATACGCCGGACCACACATTTGGGCAGATCTAGATGAATATTGGAAAAATGTTGGGCCCACAGCTTTTGAAAAAAGTGCAGACTTTTCACTCAAACCAACAGACCCCACCAGGGGCGGATCCAATCAGTAAAGTTTGGAGGAGCGATTTCAATAATAACTAGTAGTCAGTGCCGGATTTAGATGGTGGGGGTCCTGGGGCCCAGACGTGTTGGAAGGCCCCTATGTGCGGAAAATACTTTAAAAACGAAAAAACAACGTCCTGCTGAAAACCAAAATAATAGTAAAACAGAAGTATAAGCTAAGTGGGGGCCTTATGTTTACATTTAGCTTGCCAGGGGCTGGCGATTTGCCCCTCTGTCCCCCGTCATTCACGCCACTTAATATCAGTACATTTGATTTTGAAGAAACATGTCCAAGAAACGCATGTATCAAGTGAAATTAGGCCTATGCCAGATATGGTTTCACTTGCATGACAGAAAAAGATCGAATACAAAGACCACAGTGCATATGATGCAACAGAGTATTTACTAATGCAAACCTGAAAACTTCAAACCTTAATGAACATTACAATAATCGGCACGGGAGTGTGCAGTCGGGTAATGATTTCAGTACCTTGAAAATCAAAAGGGCTTGATTTGATAGTAGTGGAACTTTACTAAAGCAGGCATTCGTACCGATGGAAAAACAATCATTGCTGGCATGTTGCAAAGTTACGTTCTTGTGTGGCAAGAAGAGAGCCTTATACAGCTGCTGAAGAATTTGTGACACCATGTGAACTTCGTTGGTAACAGTTACTACTTGCCTGCAGACAAGGGGTACGAGAGAATGTTATGAAAGCTCAGGGGGTACGAGTGCGTAGAAAGGTTAAGAACCACTGCAATATATCATAACCAGTGGCGTAACTGACCGGGGGCATATGTGCGAATTGCCCCCCGGGCAAGTTAAATGTAAAAACCAGTCTCGCACTCAACTTTATTTCGGTTTTAGCATTCTTTTGGTTTTCAGTACGTTGTTTTTTGTTTTTCGGATTATTTTCCGGTGATTTAGGGTTTTAGTTTAGCCATCCACATCCGGATTCACCATCATTTCTCACGTTTTTTCTGAGTGTTGGCTAGTGGACCCCGTACAATGGCCAGTGGGCCCTTTGAGCTAAGTTTACCATCCTGGCTCAAAACTTTAGTCACGCCACTGTTTATAGCGATGCAAAATAAGAAACGTAAAAACGAGGATATTTTAACATTTTTGAATGTCCTCGGAGATTATTTCTTTTCTTATGAAAAAGTTGACATGTACTCCAAAAAGAGGACGTATGGTAGCCCTAATTAACAATACTATTCATGTGACCTGTGCAAATGTAAGGCAGACGCAAAATCTGCCAGTAACGAGTAGAGACGTAAACTAATGTCTTCTACGTGACTTGACCTTGCATTCACTAGATACAGATACCAGACCGTCTTTTAGGAAAACATCAAGTGTAATAGTTCTTTCGTCACAATATCAGATAATATTCACGTGAAGTACTGCCGTATGGACGACCGATAATTTATAGAGTCTACAAACAAACTTTGATTAAATGGCACGCACATGAAACACAAACATGGTGTGGGGCCCTGGGCCCGCCTCCCCTTAAATCCAGGGCTGCTGGTAGTCAAGGCTCGTAACAGCTTCGCTACTGCATGAGAGATGAAGCATATTTCACATCACAACACTGTTGTGGCAAACAACAAAATGGCCGTATATCGCGAATGTTGTTTCCCGAAATGTACAAAATCATGGTGAATAAAGTCATTTTCTTAGGTTTTAGGGGGGGCGATTACCCCTCTCTTTACTTCACAGGTAAAGATTTTTTGACGTTTTGTAAAATTGTTGTTTTGTTATGAACAAGTCCGCATCCCGTATTTCAACGAACTTACCCTTGCTCAATTCCGACGAGATGTCTTTGTGTACTTTTTGATTCGTCCTTTATCAGTCCATAAATTATACTTCTATTTTAAAGTGGCATATACATTATCTGTGACCTACAATTTATTGCCGATAAATACATGTTACGATAAAACTGCCCAGTTTTATTAACGTCCTTGTTTTGTGCAACAAAATAACAACAATAAGTATTAACAACAGACTCACCCCATACAGGAAGAAATTTTTCTGACCTTTCTACAATCTGCAAAATGATTCGAACATATCTTTCCTCGACACGGAATAGTGAGTCAAACATGCACAATTTCCCCAACAAAGTTTTGCGCAATTGCAATAAGATTTCGCAGTAAATCTGACACAATCTTATTCCGATTAAGCTTCGAACGATTGCATCTGATTTCATTTTTCGCCTCAGTTTCTTTGTATTCATGACCTCAAGTGTTGCCGTGGTCAAGTTTTGAATGCGTGAGCCTCTGCCGCACATTACCACCAAATTTTGCTATTAATTATCAGGATATATGTCACACTGATATACAGCTCCCCTTTGTTAAGGGTAGGTGCACTGCATCGTTTTATGAGCTAGTGCCTTCTTACGTAATTTTGGGCAAGAGTTGCCACGAATACCTGAGTGGAATGAATGTTATTTGAATTTAGAAGAAATTTGTTAATCAGAGGCGCCTTCCTCAGCGTATGAATTAACAAGCCTCCAATCCAATCTATTGAATCTGATCTGAGCGAATCCACATCTCCTTTCACCATTACTTGCTTGATCCTTCTTTGTAGTGAAGAGTCGAACATGGTCAATATCTTGTGTATGTTTGGGTCAAGTTCACATAGTCGTGTTAGTAAGCAATAAAAGATACAACACTGCGCAATGAGCTCAGAAGTAACTTGTATTTGATTTGCGGTTGTTGCCAAAACATCTGCCTAAGGCATCTTTGCGAGGTGTTATTAGCGACAACATAATTCAAGACGCTGCTGGAAACCTTCGCGGATTAAACACTATAATCATATTTCAACATTTGTTGTTACCCGCAAAATGTAAACTCAGCTGCTGTAATACATGCAATGAAGAGTGCGAAGCAAAATTTACGCTGCACTGGATAACTGTTCCAGGAATGGCGTCCTGGGCTGCACAGAAAATATTTCTTTCGTTTGCAAACAGCTATCACAGGCCCAAACAGCCAGCTCTTCAGTTTTTAGATGCTTGTAGGCTATATCTGAGAGTCCGACACATGTCCGATGGTACCAGTTTTTGCAACTAGCTAAGCATCTAATAACTTCTTCATTGGCAGAAGTGATGTTTGTTGAGCATCCTTTACAAACCTGTGGTAGCACTGGGAGAATTGAGTGCGGCGGCACGCTGAAATCACAACTACTAGCAGATGGAGCTTTTTCGGCTTCAGCCTTGGCTTTGGATTCCTGTGACTTCTTTTCGGACTTCTTTCTTGCTTTGGTGCTAGGTTCGCCACTTTTCGGAGACTTTCCTTCAGTTGTTTTACTGGAACTTGTTGAAGATTTTCTAGCAGCTGTAGCTGTCGGTGAGGCTTGCTGCGCAGGTGGACGTGTCAGTGCTTTCATCATCTGTCCAGTGTTTTGCAGCATATGACCTTGGTTTCCACTCGAAGCCATGTTCGTGAAGCCCATGTCATGATTAGATCCTATTCCGGGTGATTCCATCATCATGCTTTCTGGAGTGGGAGAACCAAGTGGACCCATTGCTTGCCGGGGATTTCCCATGAACATTCTGGGCGAACCCCTATACGGTGCCATTCCTGGTACTGCATAATGTGGTCGATTCATGGCATAGCCATTATTTGGCATACTGTGACTGGGCCCAACGTGAGAATACATAGGGTGTGGCGGGTTCATTCCACTACTGCCATGTACGGGCATGCTCCAGCCAGGACCACCAGGGTTACTGTACGGAGGTCTCATGCCACGCAACTCTGGTCTATTCCATCCTGGATAAGAAGACCCCATGCCACCATTAGGAGGAAGACGGACCATTGACTGACCAGCATACGGATAACCAGTGGGGGCAACTTTCATCACATTAGGCGGCGGATCATCAAAAGGATTAGAAGCTACAAGGTGTG
>Ga0210059_1015373_pt1 | contig 11185 bp, 1 predicted proteins | sample Ectturendosymbi2_FD_188042 | JGI IMG/M metagenome (GOLD analysis project Ga0210059, IMG submission 188042) | Ecteinascidia turbinata endosymbiont from Florida, USA - Sample 2 (SPAdes) (version 2) | ecosystem: Host-associated > Tunicates > Ascidians > Unclassified | place: Key West, Florida... | reverse complement strand
ACTGCTTCTAAACCATTTTGATGCCTATTTTATTCTATCAGCTCAATTCATTTCCACCCCACAAGAGTATCAACCTCTAACAACCTGTTTCAACCTAGAGTTAACTCTTCCTCAGGAAAATGATCCCTTACATTTGTCGGCCCAAAAGTGTGGTCTTCAATGGTAGACGATATTAAATCTTCAACCACTTTTACCTTTAAAACGGAAGCTTAAGAAACACTTCCTCCATGAAAAAGATACACAACTATGATCTTGAGCAACATTTCACTTATCCAGAACAAAATACTGTGAGTTCTAGTATTTTGTAATTCTGTTTATTTTTATGTATACTTACTTTTTTGTCTTCTTTCCTGCGCACATCCCATTCTTGTCGACATGAAAGTACACTCCATAGTTTTTTCTGTTTTGCTTGGTTTTTCTTTTGTACCTCATGAATTAGTTTTTGTTACTTTTTTGCTTTTATATTTTGTTTAAACAAATTCTTAACCACACCAATCTTCCCTCAATAAATTTCGATCCACTCATCTGTGTACCTAAGCATGCGCTTTCATCTGTACGTTTTCTTCACCGTGCTCATGTTTGTTTGTTGTTTTCCTACTGTGCTTGGTTGGCTAGATGACCGCCATGGTCCTTCACCAATCCTATATGACACAGTAGGCCTGCCACTCTTTGTTTGCACTGATCAGCTATTATGCCTTCGTACCTGTATTTCTAAATCTTGGCATGGTAGCTGTTTTATGTATTCTGACTATTACAGAAACAAGCTAACAAGTTTTAACGAGAAACCCAGAAGCTAGGTGGTCGGCATCTGTCTTCATACCCCCAGAAAAAGTTTCTCAAAACCCCTGTCTTTGCGTATGACAAAATTTGAAAGCAACTCGCAAATCACAATAACAACAAACTTGGGTAGGATATTGCTGTTGATACCGACAACTTCAACGCCAGAAAGATAAAGGTGCAAAAATAGAAGCGTGATAGCAAACAAAAACGAAAGAAAAAGCACCAATGAAACTTTATAGGTAAAGTAAGGGTGGTAAGTCATGTATACTATTGACTTGATAATTTTTACAAGTTAGATACATCATTAACTGCTGTTCACACACTTGTTGAAAAGATAGCGAAAACAGAGTCAATTTTGGGCGAACCCGTAAAATGGTTTTAAAAACAAAATTCAACTAGTCTCCACCGAAGCTATTGCATCACGCTGTTACGGTGCGCAGCGACGACTCTTCCTTCGCCTTGTTCAACCGCTCCAGCTGTCCATCCGGTGACCAATAATTTAACGTAGCTAACGCTATGACGAACTCCCATGCGAAGGTCGCGACCGGGTCATCACCCGCCCTTTTGGCGACTTGCTTAATCTCACGCTGAGTTGAGTAATAATTTAGTTTCTATGTCGCCGTTTTGTGTCTGCGAACAGGATGCTGAGACAGCCCTTCGTCTGCTTTGCAGTCTCGAACAGTCGTAACAAAGAAAGTTGTTTTTCTGCGCCTAGTACGATAAAAGTACAGCTCGGGTTAACTAGAACTTAGTAACATTTCGGCTCTCGCGTAACCAAATTCTGCTAACCAAGTCAGAGTGTTTCTGTTGACCGAAAAATACCAGAGATCTGAGCTGTGGAACGTACACCGTTTTTGGTATGTAAGTTTGTTATATGCCTCATTTGGAGGATTTAATCGAGCAGTCGCAGCTTGCCAATCGGCACTGAAGTAATACCTTGATCGCAAACAGGCGTTTGAAATGCATGTTTGAATTTACTGTAATTAGCCGCGTTGCACGCTTGTCTAATTGTTAATTGTCTGTAGCGCGCTCAGCTATCGGTGTGAAGTTTTCTTGCTCAGTTAGCTGCGCTGGCAGAATGCTTTTAGTTTGTTCCTGTTGTGTTTCAGAAACCGTGCTGACGATCAATCGCCGCTGATGTTTGTTGGATCTGATAACAAGAAATTGTTGCACCTTTCGGTTCCATTGGCCATTGCAGTAGGGAACAAGAAACTACAGTCCAGTTGATGCGCGGATTCGTAAGGGTCAGGTTTTAGGCGAAAGATTGTCAGAGCGCGTTTCTCAAATTTCTGCGGACTAGCTCCCCCACGGCTCGCAATTAAAAGGCTGCTGCTGCAATATTACATTTTTTATTTCAATGGTACCGAAGTTGGTAAATTGTTTCGCAACTGAAATATTAAAAAATGTGCAGAACTTAACCACACTTTATAATCTAAGATATTTAGCGCTCACTCTTGACCCATACACTATTGTATTGGTTCACAAAAAATGTACGCAAAAAGTGGATAAAAGACAAGCTTAATAACCTATCTGCACCATACCAGCTATTGTAGACATTTACCTCACTCATGAATGAAGAAGCATTCAACATCATAGTGGCTAGTACAGTAGAACTCGTCTTATTCGTCATCGTTTAATTCAATTCGCTTAATACGTTAAATTCCTATCTTTTGTGTACACTTCTGTTCGTCTTATTCGTCATCTCTTTCTATACCTGAGAAGCGTTTTGTTCGGCAAATACATCTGCAGTTTCGCTTTTGATGTCTAAGCAGCTAGTACGTGTGGGAATTCAAACAGATTAAATATCTTTATCTGAGAATTGTTGCACCTCGCAATTTGTTTATCGAATTTATGCTTGAGGTGCGAAGCGCGACCCGACTCCCCATTGAAAGAACGTGTGAAGTCTTTGCAGTTTGTTAAAGATTTAAAAGGTGCTGGATTAAATGGAGTCCAGATAGAGTAGAGGAATTAATTGCTGTATTCAACCATAACGTCATAACTTGTATTTTACTGGAAATAAGAGCACTATGCATACGAGTTACTATGATAAAGTATACTAGCTTCTATGATAGAGTTTTCGCCTGTTTGCATAATTCGTCACTTCGCCTTATTCGTCACTATTTTCTAATCCCCTTGAGGTGACGAATTAGGCAAATTCTACTGCACAACAGTCTGGTTGTTCAACACAGATACTCTTACTAGCGTAGTAGCAAGAACTGCTGCTTTGTTGTAGCCAATTAATTTGAGGCTATATTTGTGAATTGTCAAATACAAATCAGAAGTTTGGCAGACATTTACAATAACACACAGTACTACATAGTTGCAAACAATGTCAAAACAAGGCAAAATGCTGTTCACAATAGATGTTGCAAATTACTGCTGCAGGAAATTTTTGTGAAAATGTCACTTTACCTGTATACTATTCATGATTAACAAGCATGTAGTATTTAACATACAAGCATTGGTCAAAACTGGATAAACAATGGCAGTATAATTGAACCACACTTTTATACATGCAGCAGGTATAAGTCACAATTGACGTTTAGTACAGTGACAGTATTCAGTACTAAGAGCATTACTGTGGTCCTTGACCAGGAAAGGCAAATCCAGGTCAGACAGCTAAGGTTTTAACTGTGGGCATGAGCCAAAAATCTGAATGACAAGATCAGGCAGATTATTAAGACTGTAATCCAAAGTAATGTACCACATTGATGTTTCCTTGGAAGGTAATGAATGAGAACACTAACATTCTCTGTAAACATGTGAGTGACTTTTCACTGCAAGTTTATTAATAATCTGCGAAATGGAATTTTTTATCATTGTATTTCAAGGTTTCTACTTGGTATAAAAAGTAACAAGGGATTGCACTTCAATGTCTCTCTAGACATTCTGTGATGCATCGTTTTTAAATGAAAGTAAAAAATATAAACAACGTAAGTTTTTCATTTGAGTGGCATGAACTCATTAAGAAACATTTCTCCATGAGAGATCTTCCAAAATGTAACTGCATCAGACAGATAAATTATAGCTCATAGTTGAATTTCTTCACAATTTGTAAGAAAAAGCATTGATTTGGCATTCTAAAGTTGACAAAAGATGATCTCAGTTTCTAATTTAAAAAGGCCAATAGATAGAAAACTCCACATCAGGCCTAAACTAGATGCTTGGCAGAGGAAATTTATAAATTCTCTATGATTAAAGCTTAAAAAACGGTTTCACACAAAAATAATTTCAATCATTCTATTTTAGGCAACAAAGAATGAATAAAAGTATTGCCAGATCATTGATAAGCCATTATTTTTTAAAGCCAATACAAAGAGGAACAACAACTCTGGATAAGCTGACTGCAAATGGAAACTGGTAACAAACATTTAGCATTGTGAAATAGGGATCACTTAAGTTATAAATTTATACAGTCACCCAGGTCAACAAGCAACAGTGAAAATGATTGAGTTCATAGCCTGGCTGAAAACAGAACAAATATTATTGATTTCGATTTCAATTAGCAGTTCATTACCTCAACAAATTCAATGATTGACAACCTAAAGCTACTTTATATTTTTCCTGAAAATGTACATACTGTATTTTCAGAGTACAGCAAACTTTTTGATGTTTTTAATATAGCATGAAAATAAAAAAGCTTTGTTTGGACAATATGTAGTTGTTTCTATATTTATCAAATGAAGATTTTCATGCTTGAAAAAATTTAAAAGAACTTTATATAACCAGCTGATAGCAACAAATGAGTTGAAATACCCAAGTGGGTTTTGGCCAACAGGAAACTCAGTCACCTGGAATTTTGATATTTTCTACTGTGCAAAGAGTTGTGATTGTGAGTGATAGAGGAACAGTTATACACAGAGCCGCTTACTAAAACATTCACGTTACAAAGCTATGTGACCAACAACAGGTTTTCGTTACTAATGCATTCATCAGGCACTGAGATTTTGATATAAACTGCAAAGGTATTTGGAAGAGAACATGACAAAATACACAATTTTTGGGGAATGGAAAAACTTTCATATGATTTTCATTGCAACTGGCATATTCATATTTGACACACTTTGAAAATTCGACCAGAACAAAAACACACTTTATATTCATTTTCAGCCATATGGATACAACCTCAAACTGGAAATTGGGGAAAACACTTGTCATCCAACGTTGATTATTACAATTAGACTTACATTTTCCTTCAAAAAACTTTGCAATGGTTGGTACCATGCCTCCTTACTTTGAATGGAAATGAGATACTATTTACCTGCATAACATCATACAAAATGGTGTTGTTGGTAGATGTTTAAATATGAATCATTTGAGGTAATGAAAACAATATTTTTCATGACATAAAAGCACATTCATGTTTCATCATATCATATCAGCATATGCAGTACCTTGTGAAAGATTGAAAGAAATTATCAAACAAATAATACCAGAAATGGTTGTGCTATTTTCTGCTTTGTAAGTATGTCACTACTGAGCAACAACAATGCTCACACATAAAATGTATGTAAGCAGTGTATATGCAAACAATATACTTTTTCGACACTTGCCAAGGAATAAAAAATCAAAGAATGTACGGAACAAAAAATAAATAAAAGCATTTGGAACACATTTTAACTTAAATGAACAATCTCTGCAATGTTACAAAACTGTGTATGAACATTTTGTGTGCAAAGCACAATGAGCACAGACAAAATCGTTAGCATAACGGAACACATTGAGAAGTTTTAACGCCAGTGTTCAAACAATGCCCAACAATCATAACCATAACTTGTATGCACCTTCACGGTGCAATTGTTTTTTGATGAAGCACAGCTTAGCAGAACACATAATATCAAAACAATTCAGCATGTACTCAGCCCATAATTTCAGTACCTATTTGACACATTGGCTACCACCTTACTGAGGCTGCCACAGTATGAAGCACCCTATTTGATGTTACTTAAAGTGGAAAATTCCACGCTGTATGGTATCAGAAAGACTTATTATACAAAGTAGTTCTTGGACTGTCACCATTGCTTTCTGAACCTGTTTTTTTTAATTGCATTTCAGCATGTTCCATAAGTTGGCAAGCAAAATGCCAAAAATCACATGTGTACAGATCGACGGAACCAGATCAATTGCTACATGACAACAGCTTTGTGTCACTATGTCTTGGGTGGAACTAACCAACAAGTGTAGATATAAATATCTGTTTAGAAGAAGGTACGTTACCATCAGGACAATAAGTCAGTTTATTAACATATCATAATATTGGCATTTCCACTTGTTGTTTGAGCAGCTGATAATGTTCTTTATTTAAATTTCCAATGATGCTCTGTTTTCGAAGAAATTCCATGCAAGTTTTCTGACCCAACCCCAGGTGTTTCATGTTATTGATAAATGTTCCTAGCTGACCAAATGTGGCATTTTGTATAGACTGGCTTACAACAACCCGTTGATCAGCTGAAAGGGTATTCCAACTAGTTTGCTGAAAATGACACTGGCGCTCACTGTTTACAGCATCAAAAAAAGCAGCATTCCAAAACCTAAGTGATTTCCAAATAGGTTGTCTTCGTAGAGCTTCATATAGGAACATTTTTTGTTGGATTTCATCTGAAATGATTGATGACGGATGTACTGCATCATCACAATCAGCAACTTTAGAATGCCCAGCATCATTTTCCTTTGAAGAACCAGATTTCTCACTTGGCAGAAATAAAAAAGTTCCAAACTCTTTTTTTAACCAGTTGTTTGCAGTTTTAAGCATGGACTTTTTGTTATGATGTGGCGATTGATTTTTTTTTAGGCTAAACACTCCTGATTTCTTGGGAGTTTCTTTAGTACACAAATTAGCTGGGTTGATATTATCAGATTCTGAGTCTTCAGACAAATCATGAAAATAAGTGTCTACAAATTCACAATCTGGGCTTTTTAGTTCTATTACTGTGTGATCTGTCACTGAAAATCGAAAAGCTCTAGGATCAGGAATATAATAAAATGTGAACATCATATTCATTAAAGTCTTGCTTGGGCTGAAATCATCTGCATCATAACACTCGAATAAAACCAGAGCAAAGCTCTGCGCAAGTTTATAAAATGTAGTTTCTGTAACTTCTTTTGCTATGCACCTTTGCTTATTTACATATTTAGCAAACATTTCTCTTCCATTGCAAGTTTGACATAATTGCCCAAATTTTTGTTTGGACACCTGATCAATATCCACTGAAGGGTCAAATAACATATCAATGTAAGTCTGCATGAAATCACTTATTTCCATGTCACTTTCAGGATTTATGCTGTCATTCTTGCATGACATGTCTGCTCCACCATAAGATTTAACAGAAATTCCAGTGAAATCACTTTTGGACTCCAACCCTTTATTCTGTTCATTCATGACAGTGTTGAACACGAGTCACAGATTGACTCTTTCCATATTGTACTCCTCTAATTGCATGATTTATTATGCAAGTTCAAACTTCTGAATAACAACCAACCAGAATTTCTAACCCATTTTATACATTTTTATTCAAACAGTAAGTCAACAAAATCTAAAAAAAGAACTTCAAAAAATAGCTAAAAGAATATAATTTTTATTTCTTTCACTCAGTGGGTATTAAAGCAAATGAAATGACATCTGTAGCTTACAGTATCTGAAGAGAAAGATAAAGAGGTGCTCAGCAGCTCAACTAATTTTACAGTAGGCTTATGAGAAACTACAAAGAAACATTACTGTGAACGTGAATCATACATATGCTGAAAATAAACCGAGCAAACAAAGTGTGGGTGTAGTGTACAACTCCCCTCCTATTTTCCTGGATGGTTATGCCATCTCTGAATGATGACAGTGATGAGAAGTTGAAAACTAAATTTGGTGAAGCCGCTATCATGTCATGAGATATAGACTGGCAAATTTGATGAACTGTATGCATCTAAATGCATTAATTACAGCATGCTTGTATGGCGTACGAGAGATCAAAGGTGAGCGCAATCACATTTTTAGACTTCAAATCCAGTCTTGATTTTTGTTTAACGCTTTGTGTGCTGTAGCAATATAATCCACATCGCAACCATATGTTGCCAGCATGCTTCAGGTCATGACCCCCTGTGTTGCGATCCACATGTCGCCAGCATACCTTGGGTCATTGGTTATTGCTGTAAAACACACTTTAAAAGTGTGACCACTGACCATAAGCCTTCATTTACTGCTCAAATTGAACATGCAAACAGTACATGACTGGTCCGAGGTAGTTGTGAAGCTTTTTTCTAGGTCAGTTGGGTTTGCACAACTCAGAGAATATCAGAGAAGTATATGGTTTTACATGCTGTTCACCAATTTCATGCTCTGTTGACTACATTTTACACTGATTTCCAGCATGCTTGTTTTGCAGTTAGATTTGTGTTGCTAAATTTGCAATACTTTGCTATTTGAGGTGAAAAGAATTGTTTGCTAGGTTCCTAAATTAATATAATGAGTAAGCATGATCCAAAATTGACAAATGACATAATTGAAGGCAGTAAGAAATATCCTTTCTCACAGTACAAAAATGACATCATTGGAGGCTGCGAAAATTGTATTACAACAATGATATCACGGGCAGCGGTATGAAATAACTTTTCTCATATTGTCCCAAAATTTTATGTAGCTCCTCTGGTTTGTAAGTTACGGTTAAAAGATAAACCCAAAGCTACAAAGCAGTTTAAGGCTAGACACTCCTTCGCATGCTCAAGGTTGCCAGATTTATTTTTCAAAAAAAGGCAAACCTTCAGTGAAAACAGGCCAAAAAAATGCTGAAAAAAGCCAAACACTCAAGTGAAAATGGCCAAGAAAGAGTCCAACCCTTCACTTGACAAAGCTAAATTTATTATACAATTTGCTTCCTCACAACTCAGTCACATAAAAATACATCTTTTGTACTCACAGTGCCTCCACAAAAGGTGATTAAGTCAAAACTATTTTCAGAATTAGTTACTTATGACAATAAAATGCCAAAGTTTCTTACTTTTTCAAAAATACCTAAATAAAAGTACGTGAAAAATCAACAGTGAGTTACAGCACCGATCATCACTCAAATTTTGAACACTTCAAAAGCCGAGCTTGCAGTTTGCTGTAATGCATTCAAATACAAGGTCATTTTCATTTTGCACCGACATTGAATACAATAGCACAGGGGTGGGCAACTCGCAGTTCGGCTCGCGAGCCGCATAATGCTCATTGCCTGGTTTCATGCTGCTCTTATATAATTACCATAAGTCCCACTAAAACATGCATAACAATAAATGATTTGTAAAGTTCTGTCATTGCCATGTTGGTGTGTGATATGTACAATAAATCTGTCTAAGCAAAGGTATATGTGTGAGCAAGGAAGAGATGGGGTGATGCTCATGTGTGTCATGTGTATGATGTGGCTCACTGCAGTAACACAATAAGAATTGTGGCTCTTGCTTGGTCTCTGACTGGTTGGTCACCCTTGCAATAACAAGACACATACTTCTAAACCAGTGGTTCTCAACCTTTTTCTCCCGTTTACTCTCTGCTAGCTTCCAAACATAAATTTACCCCCAGTTTTTTTTTGTTTACCCACTAGCGCTGTAGAAAAAAAACAGGTGACTACGGATATGCCTGTCCCGATAAAAGTGTCAGTTTGTCATTCAAACGTTGTCGGTCTTGTGGTGTAGTGGTTAGGCATAACGGCTACTTTGCAGATGGTTTTAGGTTTGACTCCCACCTTCCCCACTTTTTTTTTTTTTTTTTTTTTTTCTTTACTTTTTTTCAGGCTTAGGTGTTAGGTTAGGGATAGGATAGCGTTGGGTTAAGGTTAGCTTAGCATTAGGTTAGGTTTTATGTTTAGTTCGTTTCTACCAAGCCTACTGCACTCTCGTCATGTGTAACTGTTACGTCACAGGTGGCGTATTAATAGTTTTCTAATTTCAAGATCCACAGGCGTATCTATAGCCACTGCCAAAAAACAAAGTATTGTAACTTCAACGGACCTCTTAAGTCCCGCAAAAGCCACGTTTCTTGCAGAGCTTTGCAATCCTATAACTCGCCAGGCGATTGAGCTAGAGAACTGTTCAAACCCTCCATGGATTCAGCAAGTCTTGTTGTCAAAATAAAAATTTTTTTTTTCATTTTTGGTGGGAGGTTTTCAGGGGGAACGCTACAAGTGGGGTTGTTTTTGGCTACCTTTACCTGGACCCCAACCCATTGAGCCATTATTATGGCTCGAGACTGTTTCGGAAACTAGGCCACAATTCACGTTTTTAGAGCCCTTGAATGACTTTCTAGCATATCTGTAGCCGAAATTATGGCCTAAACAAATAAAATTGGTGAAAATTTCTGCACCCACAAACCCCAATTTCAGTTGGAACACACCCCTTTTCTAAATGGCCATCACTCACCAGCGGATTGAGCCAGAAAGCTGTTCAAATCCACCCTGAATGGGGAAAGACTTGTAGTTTAGATTGACAAAATAAAACTTTTCGTCATGCGATTTCGGCCTTTCTGGCTATGTTTACAAAACCACAGGTTGTTTTGACAGGTTTCTCTAAACAATCTGTGACGTCAATGGCCCGTAGAAGTGCGTGAATCAAGCAGAATCAGCAGAGCGAAACCGCGTGAGATTTTAATGCATTCTAGGCTATAGTACAATGGTTCTTAACCTGAGGGGAATTCCCCACTGATGGGGAATGACCGGTCGGACAGCAGAACCACTGCTTCAAACTTTAACACATCACATCCAAATGTAGACTTACTTTACAAATCACAACCATTTACAGACTGTTTTAATAACAAAAACAACCAATATATGAGGTATTGTAAGTCATTTACGTACTAAACACTTCATGGGTTAAAATCTATTTTGTCAAAGACCGATGCTGTGGTGGGAAATGGAGAGTTGGCCCACTAAAAAGTGGGGAATTGGAGAAAAAAGGTTAAGAACCGCTGCTATAGTATGAGGTTTTAGAGGGTTTGATGGACTTTTTAGCATTTCTGGTTGATGAGTTATGGCAAAATGGTAGCATATTAATTAAAGAAATCCCCTGAAGGCCCTTGGGAATTCCTGACACATTTGGAATATTTTTGGCATAACTTTTGAACCAGAAACGCTAGAAACTTGATCAAGGGCTCTAAAAACGTATATTTTAGCTTAGAATCCAAAAATATTGTGAGCCACAATATTGGCGCGTGGGATTGGATGGTGACGTCATATAATTAACCAAAAAACAGACCCCCATCATGAGGCCATTGGCCCAAAATGCCCCATCCAAATTAAAATTTTTTTTGATTCTAAAATACATGACGCCACTAGTCATTGCAGGGTTTGAACAGCTCTCTAGCTCTACTTGCTGCCGAGTTATGGCCGGCCAAAGTTTAGCCTGAAAGGGTGAAATATGCCTTTTCTGAAAAGTTAGGAATTAG
>Ga0210059_1015372_pt1 | contig 11185 bp, 6 predicted proteins | sample Ectturendosymbi2_FD_188042 | JGI IMG/M metagenome (GOLD analysis project Ga0210059, IMG submission 188042) | Ecteinascidia turbinata endosymbiont from Florida, USA - Sample 2 (SPAdes) (version 2) | ecosystem: Host-associated > Tunicates > Ascidians > Unclassified | place: Key West, Florida... | reverse complement strand
TGAACCTTGCTTGAACAATCTGGAAAGACTTCGTTTCGTAATATGTCTTTACACAAAAGATCTTCTGCTCCATCGACCAAGGCATCATTAGACTATTTTTTGTTTAATATATAGAAAGGTTAACTATCTCCCTATGACAATCTGGAAAGAGAAAAATGAATAAGGTCATCGATAAAGGTTTTAGAAGCTGCCGCTTTGTTTCAACAATTGTGAAACACCCTGTACTTGAGCATGCCTCATTAACTGCAGGGACAGGCCCAAGTAACAGTTGTACATTATCTGACTGTTACTATGACAATGCCTGCTAATATAAGATTTCACATTCAGTCGACAGGACACATTACAGCACAATGCTTCAATTCAAAGATGTCAAAGTTTGATTTCTGACTAAAATTTATTTTGAGTGTCTACTCCCTTGATAGCACTAGAAACATGGGAGCAACAGATGGCATAGTTATAGTTTATCAATACACATATGCATGGCTGTTAGCTTTGAAGTATAGGTGCATACAAAGCATGGAACCTATATATAGCAGTTTAGTGAAACAGAAAACAAGTGATGTGTTTCACTTTCTCAACATGTCTCAACTGCTTTGCATGAGGCACACCTCACAGGAAGTTTGCTACTGCTGCATCATTTGAAACACAGCACTTTGCTACAGTAGATAAGGGCCTGGGTTTTCATTTGAAACATATCTGCTATGAAACACCCCAATAAATGACTTGCAACATACCTATACCACAATACTCTGGTTCCACAACTCCTTGGCAGAGTAACGTTGCAATTCCTGCATCTACCGCATTGCCACCTTCTTGAAGAATTGTTTTTCCAACATCAGAGCATTCTTTCTGTCCTGCATTCACACAAGACACACCGCTTCTTAAGTTTTTCCACACTGGATTAGTCACACAGGTTTCAAACTACCGTCATTGGTTCTATAAACTACAGAACAATTGAGGCACCTATGGTAAATGCAATATTACTAATGTAGGCCTGAGGTAATTGTAGCCAATTTCACTGCCAGCAGACATTCACAACATTACGGTGGTTTTCTGTAGATGGATTGAGCCAAAATATTTTTTGTTGCACAGCATATTGAGATTTGAGGTGAAGCACAGAAAAAAATCAGCAAATTCTTTTAAGCTCTTAAAATTTTGTTCTCCTAGAGCAGTGTTTCTCAATCATTTCATATATGACCCAGAGGGGCTTTTTGATAAAAAGAGCAAGGGCTAAAAATCTGCAACCCGCAACCAAAAAATTGTTTTTCAAGTGCAGACTAGAAGATTTGCCACGTCTTTTGAACCTTTGAACAGCTCTCTACGGCTTTCAGCACCAGAGTTACGCGCGTGCAAAGCCACATGCAATCCGGTTGTTCTGGCGCAAAAATCCCCGAAAGCGGCCGGACGTGATAAAAAAATTTTAAGTTGAGGAAGGACAATTGTTTCTGATATTATTGTTATGAAATTTTGTGCAACTTCAACTTTGATGATATTTCAAAAAATATTATATAAATTGAAGTTTTAAACGCTTTTCACAACATAATGACTTTTGACATAAACACGACCACAAAACAACTACACTTGCTACATTTGTGATGAATTTAGACTGACATCAGATGCTCTGACACGCATTGTAATTAACCAGTTCAAATTTTTGACATTACTGAACGTATCACATTCCACAGTGTACCACTGCTACAAGCTTGTGCTGCAACTTATTCTTCCAGTATAATTACAAAGTATAAACATTTTGCTGTTACAGTCGCAACTGAAAAATAACTATCATGCCATTGTTCATTTGTTTTCATACCCGCTTTTCTTCTGTTGGCAACGGTCTGATATAGCATTTATCATAAAAATTTTGCAAATGTGTTGGCAGAAAAAACAGAGTAGTAAATAGTTTAACAAAGGAAACTTCATTCATTCACTTTCATGCCTGCTTTTCTTCTGGGGAGGGTCATGGGGGCAGCAGTCCTAGAAGGACTTAATATATTTCGTGGTCAACAGCAATCTCAGATCGTTCTTCTGGATCCACACCAAAAATGGACCATACGAGGTTGGAGACGTAGTCATGCCACCTGGTCAGTGGATTACCTCTGGGCTTCTTACCATGGGTGTCATGAGTAGGACTTGCCTCACTAATCTCCCCGGGTATTCTGGACACATGGCTGAACCAACAAAGCTGAGTTCTTTCTCTTGGGAAGAGAAGTGGCTTGACATTTTGGGCTTTTCCAATTTCACAGCTGTGCACTTTGTCACAAAGTGTCACAGCATGAACTCTTCGCAAAATACCATCTCTGCCATTGATACTTGAGATAGCACTCTTTCAGTCATTACTCAAGCATCACAACCATAGGTGAGGATTGGAACAAAGACGATCTATAAACTGGCAGCTTTGCGTTGGTTGTGATTGAACTCCACTGATGCAGACAAAATTTCTGAGCTGGAATACAATGGCATGATAGGCTAGTAACAGGCGGCTGTCAACATTGTGCTTCCATAGCAATTCCCAAAACCTTTCACCAGGAACCCAGTGCACATGCAGACGTCTCTGATATATTCTAAAATTTTGGTTAGAAGTGCTACGGCCAGGACGAAAACCAATAATCCAGCTTTGATTCAATTATTTCACAGCATCATTTTTCAAGGCACTTGGCATACACTATTCCAGGGAAGCTAGGGAGAGAGATACCACAATGATAATGTATTCTCTCCTGTCTCCCTTCTTGTATATGGGGATGATGACCGAAGTTTGTGAAGGTTTTGACGCCCTTGAAGAATAGCAGGCCACTTCACACATACAAGTCAGCCAAAAAAACTTCTCAATTCAAGGCTCTGAGCACTTCAGGTCAGATTTTCATGGCAACCAGGTTATTTATCAGTACAAGAATTGTGAAAATAAGTTTTATTACTCTGACTAGGTATAATATAAATGAAAGATCATACCTGCAGCTACAGCAGCATGAAGGTATATTGGATGTTCATGAGAATGAGGCAAATGTCCATGATGATGAAACTAAGGACAAGAACTTGTTTTACATTTAAAGCAATGATGGCAAAGTGTCACGACCACATAAAAAATTACTTACCTTGTGTATAGGAAAACGTGCAATGCCAAAACCCATGGCAATTAGAAACAAAATGAAAAGAACAAGTAATCTAGATATGCACTCGCATGTCCATGGTGAGTCTGCAGGAGCATGGCTACTCTTCTGGACTGGTCTTGGTGTCCTTGTTCTTTTTTGATGATAGTGAGAGTGTCTGAACTGAACAGTAACTCGTTCATCATCTTCATCACTTTCACTTGAAATGCGGCTGTATTGAACTTGATTCATGCTTACATGTTTTAACTTTTCTATACCTAAATACGGAAATCAAGTACAATTTGAGTACAAAGATCTTAAGCTGCATCAATTTCACAAAACATGATTACTCAGCAAAAATTGTACATTGTTTTTTTGGATTGTTAGTAGATGCAATGATTCCTCAGCAAACATTTTTCTTTTAGTACAAAAACTCCACTTAAATCCAGGATATAAATCAGTTAAGAAAATATGCAGTATTTTGCCAATTCACTACAGCAGGGGTATCCAACTTTTTTAATCCAAGGTCCACATGAGCTATTACACAACAGTCCAAGGGCCAGACATCTTACGGAACGTGATTGTTTCAGGATATCTTACATTCTACCAAATGAACAAATTTTTCATAAATATATTATTTTTTCATTATTGACAAAATGTCTCTGCAGGCTGGATGAAATGGCTTTGTGGGCCGGATTTGGCCGGCAGGCCGTAGTTTGGAGACCCTTGCACTACAATATCAGAAGACAGAAAAATAGCAATGCACAAACCTACACTGAAATACTATCAACTTTATGATGGAGGGATTCTTCCATTTGACTATCACTTAATAATTCAACAGCATCAAGCATAATAGTTTTATATTGTGAGACTTCAAATTCTAGTGTAAGTGTAGATAAGTTATTCTGAATTAATTGAGTTTTGTATTTGCCACAAGCAACACTGAAGTCTGTGATTAAATCCATACACAAAACAAACAAAATATCTTGGGCTGGTGGAAGCTTATCAACTATGCTTAAATCATCACAGACATGCTGAAATAAACAATAGAATAAATAGAGAGTAGTATGCATATCAGTATCTTCACCTCTTACAGGAATTCCACACAGGTTTCTTATGGTGGCCACATAACATTGCAAATATTGATGCCATAAGGATAACATCCAGTTACTACAACAATCACTTCGCAAAAGATTTGTCACTCGATGCAACAGCTGAGCAAGACTTAAAGGAAGTTTACATTTAGTAAGGTCAACAAACGGAATGAATTGCTGTTCCAACAGAGGGCAAGCAACATATAAGCAATTACTATCAAGTAATGCTTTTACAGCATCAATCACCGCATGCCATTCGTCTTCATCGCATTTAGGCAATACTTCAGTCAGTGCAACTACCATCCCATTACAAAACATATCCTGTTCAGAAATGTTACAGCTAAACTTTAGACAAGAGACTGGAAGCATATTGGGATCTACTATGAAACACTGCAGCCATGCTGTCAGGCCAAAACCTTCACCATAACATTCAGCTAAATGTATTTTCATGTCTTTTGGTAAACTACAAACAGAACTTAAACACTTGGGCAAAACAGTGATAGGACAACTGATCTGCGATGTGAGAGTTCTAAAATGAAGTTGAGTGATCCAGTGAAAGCAACTTGTAGTGTGCACACACCATTCCAGCAATGAATTGTCTGGTTCTTCGCATAATTTCTTGCCTAACTCCATGACAGTGCTGCGTAAATTGCGTTTTAACATCAGATGCAATCCATAAAGATTTACAGACTCCAATTTTTTTGCCAGAGATATTGCTACCATTGCTATCTGAATTGATGTCAATAAAGCCAAAGTTTCTGAGCATTTGCTAAACACAGCATCAAACACTTTCACAGCAATACTGACATTCAAGACACTGGATGCTTCACAGCTGTTGCTGGATAACATTGGCAGAACATAAAGTTCTAACAAGCCATGAGTCAGGTATATTTTGGCAGAATCATTGACAACATGCAGCAGAAGTCCAAAAAAATGTGCAAAGTTTTGGATTGCTTTCTCACTGTGATTATCATTAAGCAAAGAAAAGACACATTCAAGTAGCAATGGCTTTTGCTTGTCACAAACCAACCTTGAAAACAAAGGAATTTTTTCAAATACAGCAATGAAAATAGCATGACTATCTTCATGAACCATTAACCAGTTAACTACATTTTCAAAAGCTAGCTTTGGTGAGAGAACTGTCATATTGGCAATGCTGTGTATTATATCAGCATTATCTTTATCAGATAGTGATAATGACTTGGTGAATGTGTTGAAAGCATTGTTTAACTTTATCCGAGTTTCTTGAGTTACTTCTACACCGAGAATGTCATGTGTAAGGTAATCAACAACTGTTGGTTTGAGTGGAAGTTCATTAAGAAAATATTCCAACATGTTTATCTTGGAATTAAGAGATAGCAATTCAAAACTTGTAACAAAAAGTTGTTTTACATGATGAATCCACTTGCATGAAAATGGTTTTTGCAACTTTTTCTCTAAGTGCATGTAAACCAACTTTTGTAGTAAGCAGAAAAGATCTATAACATGGCTTGAAATACTCAAACACTGTGGATTCTTTTGCAAACAAGCAATGTATTTGTTCATGTCATCATCACTAATCACACCACTCAACATGTGTTGAATGATCAAAGTTACTGATTTATTATAGTTGGGCAGTAAATTTTCCACTGCATACACCAAAGCATTGCATTCCTTGTTCGGGAGCCAATCACAGATGACTGATAAATCAGCACTATCACAGTGAAACAGATGTTGCACAGAGACAGCAATAGTTGTGACAGAGTTGGAGATGGACTTGCCAACTGCATTCTTCTCTATGCTTAGCTTGGCAGCTGTTGATAAGAAAATTGATAAAAGATCTTCTAAATCCTTATGGATGCTTCTTTTCATTGCTGCTTTTGATTTATTTGAGACATGCATGTACTTTGTAACATGGTGCATAAGGTCATGTTGTAAGTAAGCAGACTTAAAAGGCAAAATATTTGAAAGGTACTCGAACTTTTCTTGTACATCAAGCCATGGATCTCTTGTAGCACAAACATCAGAGCACATTTTGATCATATCAGAAGATATCTTAATGTTCTCACAGTGAAAAGTCTCCAATTTACCTTTTGAGCCATTATCTTTAATTGGAGTAGTTTCATAAGCAATTTGCAGCAATACCTTTGCTTTACTTGCCAGGTCAGAGAACATGCCATGATAATATGCATACAATAAGCTTGACAAACTAGCTGCTTCCAAAACAGCAATTGTGGAAAGTAGTGTGAGGTAATTGCTCTGTTTCCAAACAAAGCTTTGCCAGTTCGACATAACAACATGTAAGAGCTCCTCACTTTGCAATGAAAACAAGCTTCCCAGCAATGAATTCACTAATTTCGTTTGATAAATTATGTCAAAAAATGTTTCCCAAGAAACAGATAGTGTACAGCAATAATCATTGCTGTAGGTAACTGTTTTAAGAGCTTTGTCCAACAAAAGAAGAACTACATTTGACCTCCAAAATTCTTTTTGTTTCTGGTTGTTAGGAACGCACAAGCCAGCAATAATATCTTCAATCATACAAATAAGGTCAATTTTGTCAAAATTGCCTTCATTGTAAGTTTCAATAGCTTCATCCAACAAAACAACTTCTTGGCACTTCATGTTATGTTTATATCACGATATATGCAATGGCTACATCTAAACAAAATGAAAATAACTTAATGTACAAAGAACATTTAAGGTAGTGTCTATTTTACCACCAACATTCTGGCAGCAACAGATCGGTTAGAATTATTGTGCCGCCAGTTGAACATTTGGTCTCGTGGCATGACGCAGTTCAAATAAAAAGGTCAGTTTGTCATACAATAGGCGTGCTGTTCGTAGCGTAGTGTTTATGCTTCAAGTCTGGTATGCCATTGCTTTTAGGTTCGACTCTCACCTTGGCGAATTCCCTTTTCTTTTTTTTACTTTTTTGATAACTTTTCCCTTAGGTGTTAGGTTTAGGCTTCGGTTAGCGTTTGCGCTACAGCTAGCATTCGGTAGGGGTTAGCATTAGGGATTAGTGTTAGGGTTAAGGTTAGTGGTTAATGTTAGGCATTAGCATTAGGGTTAGCATTAGGCTTAGCGTTTCGGTTAGGGTAAGCTTTAGGGTTTATCTTTTGTGTTTACTTCGTTTCTGCCAAGCCTGTTGCTGCTGGCAACTTGGCGGCAAAATAGACACTGCCAACATTTAACAGATTTAAGCTGCACAATAATAAAAAACAATGATAAAAAGATGCTCTGTTTTTTTTACATACGAATTCTTCTGATATATTTTTGGTATCCCTCATTCAAATTAAGTTGAAAACCTCAGGTAAAAAAGGTAAAAACCCAGCCATTAAAAGCTTGTGGAGTTTTATCCAAACTTAAATATTATGCAGCACAATCATTGTGGCAATCTATATACAGATAGAACAGTGGTTCTTAACCAGGGGGACATCAATAAATTTCAAGGGGGAACAAGCCCTTACACACCCTACAACATGGAAAGCTTGATCATTAAATTTACCTTTGTTTCAAGCTTCCTGACTTTACAGTTTATTTAAAGTCAGGAAAGCTTGAAACAAAGAAACAATTATTTAAAGGCAGGCATAATAAAAAAAGGGTTAAGAACCTCTAGTATATGGGAAGTTGTCTATAACTCAATTCAACCCTACTTTACCTTACCCGATCCTCATTAATCGGGGATGTGCTTCAAATGGAACCATTTAGCCTTTTATTAAACTCCAAACTAAAGCTGAAAAACTAGTAAGACCAATTTTATTACCTAGAAGTACAATAAATTCTTTAAATTACAGTAAAACCCACTACATGCTATTTACGAAAAAATCCTTGAAAAGGTCCTTGAAAAATTGTCATAGGATATATTTAATATAACAAATACTGAATGTTTTGTATTCATGTGACATTAGGCTAATAGTTTAGTATCAGTGTAAATTAAAGATTTTGATTGATGTGTCATCAAAAGTTCCACTTATTATTATACGCACTTGCAGACACATGCAATATTAAGCGGTAATCCCCAAAATCTTTTTCAGCATTGTGCTTAAGAAACCTGTGTGAAATTTGTATGCCTGTACTGCAGTGTAACTTTGCACATGTGACATCAACACATGCTGTAAACATCAGTCCCGTCTGCTATGGATGAATTTTACAGTGTGCAGCATGATCTATAATTCACGGCACCAGCTTCATGAGAGGCATGAACAGCAATTGCCAAATTCATTAAATCTGTTAGGCCTATCAATGTACATGCTTTCCAACTCCATAAAACCCACTGTTTGTTCAGTAGCCTGCACAGTGTTGCCACTCTATGTTAACAAGTTTTCCCTACAATGAGAATGAAAAATCCCTACATTTCCCTACACAAGCTCAAACAAAAAACACAATCATCTTTAGCTACAACATTTGGCCCTGAAACACAAACATACTATATATGTTGCATTTAGAGTGCAAGTATCAAAATTACATCATATACATGTATAAAAATAAAACAAGTTTACAGAAAACACCACTGCATAACCACATGTCAATTTTTTTCAAAAAAAATTATCTTAATGTCTTGTAAGATTAGTCAGCACCTTTGGCAACAAATCTAAGCATAATCCTTTGCAACTCTCCAGCTGGTTGCAATTATTATAACAAATAAAAAGTCTCATTCGTGATAGCACCAACACCTACAAAATTTTAATTTTTCAAAATGTTTTCCTTTGCTTCGCCATGTAATTTGTAAATGCCACAGTCTTTGGTTGACTTCAAAGTCACCTGAAAAATTCGCACTAGATTTAATTATTGCTTCCAAAGTGCAAACAGCCAGACAATCCCTCAGCTTGTTTTTATCCATCGTTATTCAATCGGGAAAAAGTTCTTTCAACCTCAGCAGTGCTTTTAAGGTCATGCAGTTATAAACACAATGACATTGCATCACGACTGTACTTTTCACTAGTATTGTACTTGTACTGCAGTCTTTGCAAATTGGAATAGACTAGGCTAGCTGTACCTAAACAGGCTAAGCCTTGGCTTTCACTCAGCAGAATGAAATTCTTGCCACCAGTAAACTTGCCCACATTGCTGTGGCGGCAGGTAGATGGCGCCACATGTAAATAAATAGTCACCGCTAGATGGTGCCCATAAGCTACAAGTCACTGTGATAGACACCACAGGCGAATTATCGTAATTCCCTTATCCCTATATAATGATAGTGCAACCTAGTAGTAGAAGAGTGAACTCAGTGAGGGATCTCTATTGGTGCTGGTTGCTTTCCCGTTACTATCAGTATCAGTTTATTTGGCAACAACTGCAAACAATCAACAAATCATGCCACAGAAAACAAACCACATCAGAACAGCGTTTAATTTGTGCCCAGGACATCTGAAACAACCATACGGTTTTCTAGTCAGATACTCTGATAAGTAACAGGGACAAAAAGAAAAAAAGAGGGAATCAAGTCTCGACTTAATAGTGCATTTTCAATAAGGTTATCCAAGCTAGATAATGTTATTTAATTGTTAATTGTAGCATGTCATGCATTACTACTGCATGTCGGTAAAACAACATCTGCCCTTTCATAATACAAATTAATTTATTGGTAGTGTTTTGGAAGTAATCTTATATTTATTTTTCAGATTTTCAATGATGATATGATTGCTCTTCATGGTGTTTATGTTTTAATTTAGTAACAAATAGGTGATAATTTGGTATTGAACGAATTGTTGGATCCATGGAAGACCATATTCCTATTCCTGCATATGCAAATGACTTTTGAGCTATTTTCAATCTAGTCCGTGGAATGGCATATTCAATACTTGATCGTTGTCTTGTATGATACGAATGAATATCTTCAATTTTTGTAAAAAGTTCTGTAAATTGTTGGGGAACCAATCTAAATTTAATTTTATACATTAATTTACTATTTCTGGTTTGAAGATTCGGTCTATAGTCAGTATTTGGGTATCTTTGTACAATTTAAATACGTTAGAGTTGAATTTGCTAAATGTCATAATTCTTGATAATTTATTGTGGATAATATTCAAGGTATTGAGTGTAGAAAAAGATGATGAACCCCAGCTGGTGATGGCATATCGAAGATGTGAATACACTATGCTATAATACACTGTTTTTAGGATCTGAATGTAATATAGTGCCTGAGTTTGCAAATTACACCTGACGCTTCAGAAAATTGTGTTTTATCCAGAGTTTTTTTAGGTTTCCAAATTAATTTATCATCAATTATGATTCCAAGGTACTTGACACATTCAGTCCTTGAAAGCAGGTGGTTGTTAATTTGAACATTGAAATTTGTGTCTATGTATTCCTTTTGTTTTGTAAATGGTATGTACTGGGTTTTACTGTAATTTAAAGATAATTTGTTGTACTTCAGCCAGTTGTCCACACTTTCAAGTTCTTGATTTATTTTTGTTGTTAATTCATGCATTGAGTGTGCTGATAGTGAAAGAACCACATCATCTGCAAAAATAATGGTTTTAACGCTTTCAGTCCCGCGAAAGCCCCAAATCTTGCAGAGATTTGCAATCCTATAACTCGCCAGGCGATTGAGCTAGAGAGCTATCCAAACCATCCACGGATTCAGCAAGTCTTGCATTCAAAAGCAAAAAAAGCGTTTTTCGTTTTCGGTGGGGGGATTTCTGGAGGTGACGTCACAAAGAAGGCATGTTTTGGAAATTTTGGCCTCCTTTGACCAGCCCTGGGCCCCAACCCATTGACCCACTCTTTTGGCTCAAAGTTTTGTTGAAAACTAGGTGGAAATCCGCGTCTATAGCAGAGTTGGATCAATTGTAATTTGTAATTGTAATTGATGTAATTAATTACAGTTTTTCATGTAATTGTAATTGTAATGTAATTGAGGCATTTTCATTCTGTGTAATTGTAACTGTAATTGCAATTTGCTAAAATTTTGGCTCAATTACACTTTCAATTAGATTGATATTGAGAAAATTGAAGTTTCAATAACGTTCCACGTTGTTTATTTTCTTTGGGAAGCGATGAGACATTGCAGAGACTGCATGG
>Ga0210059_1015371_pt1 | contig 11186 bp, 10 predicted proteins | sample Ectturendosymbi2_FD_188042 | JGI IMG/M metagenome (GOLD analysis project Ga0210059, IMG submission 188042) | Ecteinascidia turbinata endosymbiont from Florida, USA - Sample 2 (SPAdes) (version 2) | ecosystem: Host-associated > Tunicates > Ascidians > Unclassified | place: Key West, Florida... | reverse complement strand
TGGAACGCTGCCTGCAGCAGCAGGTTATTTCTTTTTCCTTGTCAAAAATTAACGTTGCCGTCTTAAGGATTTTTGCACGCAAGGTGTACCGGCATAGTTGGCCATAGTGGCGTAATTGCTCTTCTGAAATGTTTTGATTACGGTTTTGTTTTTGTAAAGCTGCACTACATGGTTGAAATGTATGTTGTTACTGCTTCATACTTGCCCAACATATCACTGTCGTTCTAACTGTATCCAAAATAGACATGAAGATTTCTAACTGTTGAAAAAGTAGAGGTGACTTATACGCAATCAGCGCAGAAAACACTGCTAACAATGCAAGTTGTAAACACGTTGCAGATCATTGTTAATTTTATGATAGTAATTTCCCCCATTCTTTGATACAGCTGCTATACTGTTGCTATGCCAGACTGGATTTTATGTTCATGTTGTTAGAGTGTAAGGTGTTGAGATGGTAAAATTTTTGCGCAAGGAATTTAGCTTGGGGATATCATTTAGCCAAAGTATGTTGCTCGAAAGTTGTAACCTTAATACTTCTGATGATGACGTGAGACATTGATTTGCTTGTGTGCGACGATGTTTTGCTTAAAAATTTTTTCGCTGCAGAAGGAAAAGTTCAGAAAGGAAAATGAAGTTGGATTGTTGGAAGCTTTGCAAAAGTCGATGGAATTGGAGTGTGACACAGTATCAGAATTTGTATCGCTCTCTTCCTCTCTCAGTCACCCGCCATCGCCTCTGTCAGCGAACTCGCCACCATTTCCTAGCCTGTCTACATCAGTGCTGTGTGTATCTCCCACCAAACATGCTGGGAAAAACGACGCTGAACCGGAAAATCTGCTAACAGTTGATGTCCTAAACGAGTCTTCTTCACCTCCACGGGAAGTGGATAAACCGAAAGGTTCCGTGGTGAGTCAACCCTTAATCTATAATATATGACTAAGTGAAAAGACTGATGCTTTGCACATATGAAGGCTGTTTCTTTCCCAGACGAAGCAGCACCTGCTCGATTGTTCCCTGAGGCTAAACTAGCACATCACTTAAACTTTTTTGGCACCTGTGAAGCAACGATTCTCAAATTTTAACCATTTACTAATCAAGTGCCACCACTTAGTGTCGTGAAATATCAATTTTAATCAAATATCCAGAATCTCAAAATAAATACCTCTATGGAGTTGTGTCGCCTTTTCTGCAAGAACTCGCGGCGATGTGCCGCGAAGTGATTCCCGTGTTTTTCTGTTTTTTTTCTGGTGCATCATTCAAACAAGACCCAGTTCATGCACCACCCTCAAGATGGGTGCGGAGGGGTAAATCAATTCAGGCAATTATGGAATATATAGGTTTTCTAAACCCATACAATCCGTAATTGTCTGAATTGATTTGGCAAAAAATTGCAAGAAACTCTGGACATTTCGTGTTTGCTCCAGCTTAGGCGAAGTTGAAATGTCCTGTGTAAAATCGAATGCAGCGAGCACAGTGAAAAACTATTTCAGTGGTTACGACAATGGCTATTTCCAATATTTCACTGCACAGCCAGTGCACAGCAACAGGGGAGTTTCACAACCAGCGACTTTGTATAAGAAAGAAGTTACGTTTAGACCAGAGAAGGCAATAAAGCCTGCTTGTACAACTAATCTGCAATTCCATCCCGAAGATCTCTGTGCAGTGCTAAGGCCATAGAAATTGTTTGAAAACTTGGGTCAATTATTTTTAAAATAAATGACGTTAAATCGTTCAAACTGCCGTTGGTCTCAAGTGGATTCTTTGTTGCACACTATGCCAAATAATATTCAAAAATAAAGAAGATTTTTTATTACTTTTCTTGTAATCTACACTTCTGCAGTATAAGCTTCAATTCATACTTACAAGTTATGATATTGTGAGGCGTGAAATGCGCTAGGCTGATATTAAAGTTGGCTGAATCGTGTAATATTTGCGAAGGCAACTAGTGATCAGAATGGAGACCATTGACTGTTAAAGTTTTTGAACACCTGTCGTTCATACTCGTTTTTTGAACTCCTATCGGGAGTGTCACGGGTGGTCTGCGGGTCCTTCCGTAATGAGTTCTTGCACCAACGCGTTAATGCCGAACATTGAGGCTGGACAAGATGCAAGTACCAATTTTCAAGTCTTCGTTATGACCCGACTGGGAATCTAACCCAACACACCAGCTTTGATGCGCGTGCTCGACCAATTGTACCACGTAAGCCTGTGTTTTTGTATTATCTTATCTAAAACCAACATTCGCAAAAATCGTCGCCGGATGCATTTAAAATGAGACGTCTCGTGTAAGAGGGACACAGTTTAAATATTTTCTCACTCAGATTTTGCTTCAAATGTGTTACTAGATGCAGAATAATGGTATTTTTGCATTTGGTTAGACAAGATTTGTGCTCGCGCTTAGTGGAACTTAAAAGTTTCTGCTATTGTGTAATCTTTCGCTTTTAAGTGCTTATTCTGATACAAGATCAATGTGCAGCGATAGAATAGCGTGGTTTTGATGAAACAATTTTTAGTGGTGACTATCATGCTGAGCAAAGCGTTGGAAAAAAGCTGGCATCTCTGCATCGGCCTTCACTGCTCTTTCCAGGCTCACTAGCGTCGCCTTGGCCTTTTGTGGTCTGCATAACCTTGTTGAGTCGTTTTTTTTAATGGCAATTGACTCACCTGATTTTGAAAAATAAAGATGTATCATACACCTAGCTAGACTAAATTTCGAAAACTTACAGAAGCTTGATTTACTCATGGGGATAATTGAAATACCTTCCTCGATAAATTATCAAGAATATTCAAAATGTATCAATTACAAATTTTTCTTCAGCCTACTACTTAATTTATGACATAAGAACATCGAGTTAGTGGCAAGAACGGTTTTGCCATATTCTACAGCTGTTGACTTTCAGGCTGTGTGTGCCATTTTTATAATATGTTTACGTCATTGCATGAATGAGTAAGGCGCTATACCTTGAAATGGCCAGAGTGTAAAAGTAATTTCATAAAACCGAGGGCCATACGCATAAGTTCAAGCTTCAGTAAAGTTCGCACACCTTGCAAGCAAGCTCCGTTAGTTACACGTATTATCACATCTAGAGGTAGTTTTCAACAACACATGTAAGGGCGGCGTTGGTGTTGGCCATTGTTTTCTAATAACGTGTGGGTTTCAACTTATTAGCAAAACAAAAGTTTGCGCGGCCCCTACCTCAGGTGCAAGTGGCTGATGTCACTGACAAAGAAATGGTAGAATATGTAGTGTCGGCTAGATCCGCAAAGTGAGAATCTAGGCAAGCAATTTCCTATGCATATGAAGTTGTGTTCTCATTCATGTTGACTTCGGTGACTTTTGTTCGTTTGCTGTAGTCAACAGTTCCTTGAACCCACTTCAAGCGAAAAAATTGAATTTTTCTAACATTTTTCTTTGATATGCATGGGGGATAAAAAGTCTGGTGCAAGTTTAGCTTAAGTTAACTTTACTCTTCATAATCAAGAAGAATAAGCCGTCAATTGCGAAGACAACCGAAAAAAATGAATTCGAGTTTTTAATATTCTTACTTCAGTGTTTTTCAAACTTATGATCACACGGTTTTGGTCAAACAGTTGGCGAGAAGTCGTTTTTCTTGCCTTTAACATTGCTCACGAGTTGCGCTGTTTGTAACAGTAAAATAAGCTTTGCGGTGTTGGAAAGTTTAGTTTGATTATCTCTTTGACATGATTGCATTTTTTTCTGCAGCTGAAACAGTTACTGACGGACATGGAAATAAATTATCCACGAGAGGTAGATTCCAACAGCAGCAGTTCTGCAGAGCATGCGTCTGTGAAGTTGAAGTCGCAGGTGTAGTGTTGTGTGTGTCTGGTTTTCACGCCTTCACAAGTACTACGTTTACATGGCCAGTTTTGCGTTGTCTCGTTGCCATGTATGGATAACGAGTGGTCTGGTTCTGAACGTGATTTGCTGAGTCAGCGCCCTGAACTAACCAATGCGTTGGCCACCTTGACAGGAAGACGTCTCGTTATGAAGTGTACGTGGTCTCGTCGCTTGACATGTAAACGTAGTAAAGGAGACCTTTGCGATCTTTCCAAATTTGTTTAGTTTACAGTAATTTTTGAAGGGTCGAACGTACCCGTATGTTCAAAACCAACCCTAATGTATTGCAGGGTAGTTATGAAGTTTTGCAAGTCGTTGAATATCAGACGTTTAAAATCGAAAGGAAGTTGTGTGGGTTGCAGCATCTTATACCCATCTCTCATCTTGTTCGTGTTGCTTTTCATAATGTCATTACCGTGAGTTTTCTAGGTAGCGGTTCTGGGGAAGATTTTAAATATGTTTTCTGAAATGGTTCCGTTTTGATTAAACTAGGGTTTGTAATGCTCCCGATCCATGTTTTTTGACGAATCGTGTAGAAAACAAGCAAGGAAAGATAAAGACCTCGATGTAAACAGAGGTTCAGTGCCTCATGCAGGGGTGCGGGGCCGTCGTCAAAAGCCGGTGCTCCTTTTTTCATGAACATGGCTCCAGCTCCGGAGCTGTTGGCTTTCATGAGTGTGGCTCCAGAGATCTCTTTTTTCATGGCTCCGGCTTCTGTTCGTTTTCACGCATTAATATTTTAATTGTCTTGGTGTGCCTCAAGTTGAATGGAAAATGAATTAAATCAAGTACACCAGCGGTTCCCAAACTGTGGTACGCGAAGGCCTTCAAGGTGGTAAGCGAACAGGCCCACTACTTTCTGTTTATCTTCACAAAAATATATTTATGGCTATGTTTTTTACTTATCGGGTTCTGTTAATTAATTCCTGAATTTTTGTGTACTTGGTTTTAAAATGGCCATTATAAATTCTCACAGCCATTATCTTCATGTCACATTCGTGTCAATTCTGGTTTTCCAAACTTTTGAGCGAATGATATTTGGTAGTTTGAATTTTGCTGGAGAAAGATGGTGGTGATAGTATGGGTCCCACAAATGGTACGTGATGAGAAAAGTTTGGGAACCACTGAAGTACACAAAACTAAGAGAATACACCAAACCTTTTTGAGTAATTTAATCTGGTAGTTTTTTTACAAGCAGCGCTTACTAGAACAGTTACTAGTAGAAACGTAACTCAAGATAACGGTAATACAGTATAAAACAAATTCTGGAAAGGCAGTCGCTGGTTTTGCCGTCAATGCCTGAGGACCTTTTGTTATTTCGTACGATCAGAATAAAAAAATGGCTGTTTGGAAAACTACATTTGTGTCTGAGCATGTAAACACAGACCAGTCCCAATTGACGAAGCATACTTTGCCTGTTGCAGTCTTGGTCATTCCTGCTAACATCGCTGCCCGGGCAAACCATGCAAAAAGCGCAAAACACATAGTCGATGACTTCTCTCATGTGTTCTTTCAAACTTGCGCACGTTTGCATCAAACATAAATGCGAAGAAGTGTTTAAAAGCCCTTTGTTTAAAGCAGTTGTGTGACTTCTAGCAAGAAATTCACCGTTGACTTTTTAAAAACAGCTGAAAACTTCTGATTTCTTATCTTTTGCACTCATTATAAGCAGTGATGAATCGCAAAGCAAAGGACAATTCAACCTGCAAAACTTAGGAGAAAATAAGACTGGCTACCGTGCTGAAATCATAGATTTTTTCCTGAGATGAACACTTCAAGAAAAGTTCACATTTGTTGACATTGAATTTTTATACCCTCCTGGTAATGTACTGCTATACATAGCAATGCTAGTTCGCTACCAATTACGGTGTTTATAACTTGAGATGTTATGCTACTGCTTGTAAACGTAATGTTTCCTATTTAACTTTGCCAGTAATCTAGTAAACCTTGGTAATGGTTTGTAATAAAAATTCCTACTTTGCAATGGCGTGCCATGCATTTCACGCTTAAATCTGCAATGGTTTCATATCTTACTCATGCTCACTGCTTACAGCATGATTCCACAGCTACCAAAGCTATGGATATTTTATTATATACCTCATTGTAGTCTGGTTCTTTTTAGATCGCTACACTGCTACAAACCCGCTTTGAGCTTTGTGACTGGAAAGTAAGATGTGGTTAGTTAACGTTTTTCTTACTTCTACAACAGCGGTTATCAACCATTTTGCTGAAGGGAGCCAAATTCAGACCTATACCATTTTGTTAGAGAAGCGCAAAGAAAATTTGCCGCATGTTAATTTGTTACACAAAATATTAGAGGTGTTACTTAAAGACACTGTCTATTGAAAGGAATCCTTTCCGAGCAAATAATTAGACACCAAGCTCTTACAGAGAATATAATTCGCCAACTAAGTAGACATCATCAGCTCTTTTTCAAATATAATCTGTTATTGAAAGATTGGCAAAAGCCGCACAAAGGATGCTTGGAAGCTGCATGCGGCTCTTAGAACAGTGTTTGAGAAGCATTTGTTCAACAAGTAACATCACGCCTGTCAGCTACGATGTCACAGCCTTAGCGATGGTGAAACCAAAGAAACATTAAAGGTTTGCAGAGATCCATTGCTGCAGTCTGGTGTCGTAATTCGTAACAATCGCGTTTAGTGTTCTATAAAGAGCACACGTAAGTTTATTTGGCAAAACCGTTTGTATCTAAGAAAGGATCCGGAGCTACCTCGCAAATGGGCGTAGCTCCGGCCCTTAATTTTTAATTTGAGCTCCGGCTCCAGGCAAAATCCCCAGCTCCGTTTCCACAGCTCTGGTTATGGTTTCCACTTTTTCATGACGTAAACTGTCGTTTGGAATGATCAACTGCCGTGGATACCCACGGTACACTTCAGTGTATGGTTCGATTGTTTCGGTGAAGCGCATCCCATGCTGCTCTGTTTGTCACGGCACATGTTTGTTACTGCTTGCCAAGGCACGCATGGTGTGCAGCAGTGTGCACGCGACAATTCATACTGGTTGGAAGTTAAGAAATTACTAAGCGATGTTTCATGCGGTCTTGTTCGGAAGCTTTCCAGCTAGGGTTGGAGATGTATGTGACTGAACACTTGCTCACAGCGCGCTACTTCGGTTTGGGTAGAAGTCCCTAATTTCACTCGGGATGATGCAGCATGGCCGCATGTAATGCTCTACAGAGAACATGCCAGTACTTCGGCAAAAAAAAACAGTTATATCACAAGGAGAAAAGTGAAATATTTTGATGGTGTAAGTGACTGAGGCGATAGTATGTAAGAGAACGTGTGGTTCTTAAGTAATGGGTTGGCGTAAAGGCATTCTTGCACCACCTGGGCGACACTTGACGTTTTTCTGCTCTACACGAAACCACCACAGGAATGCCTACTTATGTTAGGCTTTACGTACAAAATGCATGTTGTGAGTTGATTTAGATGGCAAATATTTTAGGTAAAAGTGGTTTCACTGACATCTGAAAGGATATGTTCTAAGAAGAGGTGGATAATGAAAGTTAAAAATTTAAACAACTCTTGTCTCGTTCATTGATTACCGTGATACTTATTCTTATCTTTTGCACAAGCTCGTACGTTTCGATTGTGCTGTTCACACTACTTCACAGTGCCAGTTTCGATCTAAAAAGTCTGTTGCAAATTTTTTAAAGAGGTTGTGTTAAAGTTTAGCGTCATGCTGTCACTTCCATTAGTTAGCGTTCATACAGATCGTGGGTTCGGCTTCATTGCAAGTGATGCCTAAACTCCGTGATTGCTGTCAAGCTTGTGTCGATTGCTGTTGTGTTGTTTGTTTGATACTTTTCTTTTAAGCCTTGAAAGGTCAACCGCACGCTTCAAGATTATCCCGCTGTATGTTCATTGATGGCGTAACGTACCGTTTTGTTCTCTGCAGCGCTACCTTTTCCGAAAATAGTTTGCATTGGTTGCTTCTAGTCTGTCATAACTGAACGCTGGATATTATGGTAAAGTTCACAACACGTTACTTATTCTTTCTGATCATTTGGCTCCATTCCCAAAGTGTTCGCTGATTGCGTTAAACCTGTTTTGAACTTTGACTTAGCAAACTTTTTAACCGTCATGGTTAACGGTGTTTGTATGCTGATGCTTGTTGAATAAACCGGTAACGACGGCCTGTTAAAACCTCGTAGTGGTCCGAAAAGTTGAAAAACTTAAAGATTACAACTGGCATTCTGATCTTGCCTATATGACTTGTCTGATTTCGATGACCTACTCCTCACCAGGCATTGCAGAGGACTCCACCCACATCAGTAGCAACGGTCTTGTTTGGGAAACCCAACGCCGTAAATTGATTTTCGTAAAACATTGCCGTCTGTTGAAAAAACAAATCGATTGTCTTCCTTGCTCGGTTACTGCTAAGTAAACTCCGTGTGTTCGTTGTGCCTTTGATTCGCGTTTCTGATTTTCCAGTTGTTGTCGCAAACGCGTGTACCAGTGTTTCTACTTGTTAAGAGGCAGTCAACGTGTTGTTTGGTTTTCGAAACAGGCTAGGCAAAGTGTTCTCTGTTTTTTAAAGATTGCATTTTCGAAGAAGTTTGCAATAGTAATCTCGTTTAGATGTAGTTTCAACTTCCTGACTGCGCAAAACTCCACAAGGGTGTGTCGTCCATTGGTACTGAAATAATGTTTGTTGGCATTCGCACGTTTTTGTTTCCGACATGACTAAAATTGTCAATATTGACAGTGATCTAGGGGGATTTTGCTAGGGTTTCAATTCTTTTGGTAGATGTAGTAATAGCTGTGATGTATCTTTTTATGTCTTCATCTAAGACAAAATCCTAATGCATTGTATTACTCCAACAGCTTCTAATTTGCTTAAAATTACCTGCGTGACGGTATCAGTGTTGTTGTTTTTGATAGTTTCAGTAATTCTACATAATCGCATATAAACATGGTGGCGTTGGCACCCCCATGTGTGACACTACAAACGTTTTATTGCAGAATGACAGCAGTAACACCGCTGATGGTAAAAATTCGAAAAAGAAAAAGTCAACAAACGTTTCTGCCAGTAAGAAGCCATTTACTGAACTTTTAAAACATTTCGAGACCTCAGGGTCGGAGCAGTCGTCAAGTAAGTCGTATACAGACTGCACAACTACAGTCAGCTTGGTTGATTTCGCTCTTGCTGAAGCTAGTTTGTCGGTTTGTAATTTGTCAGAAACTGCGTTTTAACGCATGCGCACCGGTGGGTGTAACTTGTCAATATGTTGGAAGTCGCAGTACGACGACGAATTACGCTTGTTGGTTTCGCAATGGTTTTTTTTTTTCGTTGTCCTGTTGGCATGAACGTGATGCTTTGACCAAATGTTTAATTCCAGGAAAACCTCTTGCTGGCGCCAAACCAGTGAGGGTTTTGAACGAAACTCGGTACATGCGTCAGTATGGTTCCGCTCCATCGAGCAGGCTGCCATCGCCGACAGGCAAAGAAGCGCCGCCGGCGCCGTCCTTGAAGGCCGGGAAAGCTGCTCGTGCTCGACCTGTGCGGCTGCGAAGGAAGCAAAGTGCACCGGCGTAAGTTGTAAGGCTGTTTTCACGCGCATTGCGGGAGAGCTTTTGGCGGCGCTTTGTGGTTGGCGTGTTAAAATTCATTGTTGCTACTGTTTGTTGCATGTCTATTATGAACAAATGACGACTACGCTGCAATTCTTCAACTGCGGTGTGTTGTGCTGTATGCGCGACTTGCGCTATTTGCACGAATTTGGTATCCAGCTGTCTCGCCCTGCCGCGCATGAGTGAGCAACGCCTCAATGCAAATTATGTTGTTTTGCAAACGTGCCTGTATCAATTTTCGCTTTCAGCCGGTAAAGAAAGTTTTAAATGCGAGCTTTTGCGCAATCTTCCCTGGTCAGCGCTTTCTTCAGCTATTTTTGCTAGCACGTCATTTAACCAGGTATCAAGGTGTGAAGTTCACTCGTAGTATTGTGACACTGATGCGTGGCTCACTGCGCCCGTGTCAATTGCGAAATCGACATTGTGATGTAACACGTGTCGTTTTAAGCAAACAATGTGGCGGCCTTTCTAGCTTAAAACAAACACGGTCCATGTGTCGTACATGCGTGGTAGTTGTCGAAACATCAAAGTGCTTTAAGCTGCTTTTGTCAAATCAACGCAGCACTGCTCCTGCAGCGAAGAGTGCGAGATCAGCTAGTGCGCAAGGAACGACTGCTCGACAGTCATCGCAGACGAACAATAACGGTAAGCTCTTTGTTATGGGCAGCAGTTGGCGTTGCACGCAGCGCTTGGGCAACAGCAAATACAAAAATATTTGACTGGTTCGAAAACATACTTTCTTATTGTCTGTTTGCTTGATGTACCGTAACAAAGTTCATTTGAGTTTACACACGTTTATCAGCTACCTCCTCAAGTACGCTTTGGGTCCACGACTAATCTTCGTCATGGCAACAAAAGGGTATTTTTATTTTATGGTGATTGGTAATGATGACCGCGTGCAGTTATGCACTGGTTGTCTTGGCAAACAAGCTTACTACGGATGGGTTCGACCACGAAGGGAATTTGAAAGATTTTGCTTGGACCCATTTGTTTTACTGAAATTGAAAACCTGGTGCAAGCCGCGGTTGTCAGAGCCTAACGCAAACATTTGCGTTGCACATCTTTTCCCACGAGTTGCTAAAAACGAAAACTTATTATCAAAAAGCACTAGTTGTCCAGTGGGAAACATTTTTTGTTCTGCAGCGTAACAGTTATTGAAAAACTGCGTTGTTTTCATTTTACAGAATTAAGGGGATTTACGTAAGGATTCAAAGCAGTGGTTCTGAAACTTTTTGAAAAAATTAATCATCAGTCCCCTAGCAATTTTTTAAATGACTCACGATCCCCTTAAAAAATCAACACAAATAAACACGAAACAACACGTTGGTGGTAATCCAGGGTTAAATTTTAACTCGGACTAGGATTCTCATAACTTGTTGGTACTTTTGAAACTTTGATTCTGACTTGTGACTTAAATATCTTTTATCCTTGACTCCCGAATTTTTTTAACTCAGACTCCAATTTCTGAAAAACTTTTGAGAACTCACCTCTTTATCTGCATCCTATATAATGCCCACTTTTGCAAGCGTGACTGTTTGGTTCCGCAATAGAATTAGGCTACCATAGCTCCAAATTGTGTTTGTCAAGTTTGGTTTGGAAAAATAAGTTGCCCGAAAATTTTATTTTACACAAAAATTTTTCTTCAGGAGCGTCGTGTTGATTTTTTTTGAAGATGCTTCGCGGTCCCCAGAAAATTGTCTCGCGGACCCCAGAAAATTGTCTCGCGGACCCCA
>Ga0210059_1015370_pt1 | contig 11187 bp, 3 predicted proteins | sample Ectturendosymbi2_FD_188042 | JGI IMG/M metagenome (GOLD analysis project Ga0210059, IMG submission 188042) | Ecteinascidia turbinata endosymbiont from Florida, USA - Sample 2 (SPAdes) (version 2) | ecosystem: Host-associated > Tunicates > Ascidians > Unclassified | place: Key West, Florida... | reverse complement strand
TGTTAGAGCCATGTTGCTTGTTGTGACTCTGATGTATTCTTTAACATTCGATCAGTTATTCTATTGTAAAATATCTTTATATCATCAGGTTTATTTTTAAAAACTTTAGGTTTGCGGCAGGCGCGGGCACAGGGGGAGGGATGCAGGGGATGCTTCCCCCCCACCAGACCTAAAGAGGTGTTGACATGACACTTGATTTCACTGAAAATCATCGCCAAAAAATATTTTTGTACTGCACATTACTCGCTAAAGATACTAAAAATTAACTTGTGCTAACAATTAGTCAAAAACTCTTCGTTTCATTAGACGAGCTGGCCTTGTTTATGGAACCTGATATAAAATAGCATGTGCGTCCGCAGGGCACGGGGGGAAAAACGGGCATTTGCACCTCGCCCGGAAATTGGGATGATGAAACACTTATTTCTGGAAAAACCTGAAGTCGGCATCTTAATTCCGATTAATTGATTTGATTCTTGCAATGACAGTTTTTTTGCCGGTATGAAACTCACACTACACAAGAGTCAGTTTCACAGTTATGATGTCATGCAGTGGTGAGCTTGCAGTTCACTCATGTCCCCTCCTTTGTCTGCAGAGATGGGTTGCGAAAGTCGCGAGCGGATTTTTCTACTGTTGATCTTTATTGCGTAACAATAACATGGCAACAAATCTGCAAAGGTCCACTTTATATTACGGTGGCAGGCGTTTTGTTGCATGAGACTGTTAAACGCAGACATCTAGGCAGGTAATGCAGCGAGACAGTGACATGCCGATAGCGCTAAGCTACGTACATTCATACTTTGTGAAAAGAAGCATGAGTGAGTCTATACTAGCAATGCTTCCATAAGTTTGTAAAATCCATTATTCGGTGAGTGTGACCAATGTGCCTGGGTGTCAAACTACACTTATGCAGGATTCTTTTCATGCAGTAGAAAATTACGTGGCATGTTACAGTAGAATACATCTATGCAGGCTTGTGGGAATACGTCTTAATCGTTAAGGTTCAGTTCTGAAATCTGAGTGACTACTGAGTGCAAAGCTATATTTGCTGCGGCGAGTTTTCATAATTTATCTGGTCAATTTTGCAAAACCTGCGTGGTGTTCTAATTGTAGTAAGTTTGTCCGTAGTCGTGTCAACATACAAGTCTACTTAATTGTCCGGTTTGTGTAACCAGGTTTTAGTGATCGCTTTGGACGAGATCCCAGACGTTTGCAGCTCTTGTTTCTATGTCAGGGTTTCTCAAACGGGTCCCTCGTCCCCCCTTGGGGGCCACGTGCAGAGGCCGAGGCCAAATCTAGGTATTTTTATTGATGAGCAGGGGGCCATAAGCGTTGAGAGTCTATTGAAGGGCGCCACGGTTCATGAAAGTTTGAGAACCCCTGTTCTAAGTGATACTGAGAAGTCTTGCTAGCTCATCCCGCAATCACGGGAGAGCAACCGGGCAAGTCCTCGAAATTTTCAAAAACATGTTCAGTTGTTAGTTCAGTTGAATATTTCAGCTGGGTGCGGCCCTGCTTGCTAAGTACAATAAAGTCATAATTTGTGGTTTCGTTGAAAACCCTGGCAAGCCAATGCTTCTTTCTTTACAGATCATGGCAATGCTTACTTGAAAAGAAATGTCCTGCGTTGAAAATCTGCAGATAGCCTACTGTGTAAATTGTCTTAATACTAATATACCTGGCTATTGCTGCCAACGAAGCGTTTTTTGTGACTATTGCCGTAACACGGGGTATTTTCTTTTGTAGTGTAGAGAGAATGAAGCGTTTTGTGAACGTTTGGTCAGTGTAAAATTATTTTAGAGGGAACACTGATCCTCAGCAATTTGAAAATGATAAACAAAATGCCGACGTTGTCCCCCCTGGAAAAATTTCTGCGGACGCCCATGAATGACCATGCTTTCTCGCTTTCATTTTTTCGTGCTTTCACTCCTTGGGAATTATGTCTTTCTTTCTGTTCTCTTAATTTCGGTTGCAAAATAAACACAATCAACCTGCTTCTTGCTCTTATTTCATAAAAATTACCTGCAATAACAAATACACAAATTACTATGCTATTCTACACAAATTTTACACAAATGTTATACACAAATTACTATGAGTGTTGCACACTATTCCAAACGACAATTAAAAACTGTAGGGCTCCCCATTTGAAAAGCACTGATCTAAACCGCATCCAAGTAACTACGCTCACTTGCTGCAGCATGCAAGTTTAAACAGCTCTACTGTACTATGCTGGCTAATGTCACCGGTAATTGTGTTGTAACAAACGTAACCTGCAATGATGATAAGTATTATGTCGTCACGTGAACTTTTCATCTCGAGTCCTCGATGTACCTGCCCCGATGCCAGTGACTACGTCAGATCGTTGTTATGTGCCACATTGCTTGTTGGTTCCGTAGCGGCGCAGTGTTAAAAGTTTGACCAGTTATATCACTCAAGCTTTTTCTTAAAACAACCTTAGACTTGTGTCCTCGTAAATGTACGTATGCGAAAGTGATTGATTTATGTATTATGGTTCTGTGAAGCATTGGGTTCATCATTGCAATTTCACGTCGCATCCCCCTCTACCAAATTAACCTGTGTCCGCTACTGGTTTGCGGTAAGTTTTCGAGGAATCAGCTGAATGGACTCTGCTTTCATTTTTTGCGATGATTCAAACTTGCACATGTATCTGTATTCAAGTAACTGATCTCGACACAGGTGGAGAGTTTGAACCAACTTGTTATCATCAGGTTTAGTCAGATTTGCGGTTTTGATTATTCAGATTCGATATGAATTAAACCAAATAAGGTAAAGTTTGAATTCCACTGTTCTAATTGCAGGTTTGAAAGGTTTAAGCATACGAGTATGATATTCGCCACAACTGCCTAAGGCGGTTCTGGGACGCCGGAGAGCGGGGGAATGATGGGGTATTACCCCCCAGGCCCTTACATAAGGGGCAAAGGTGGTTTTTCATAACAGTATCACAGTTCATTTCATGGTTTTTAAGATCGACTTGAAACAAATTTATTGCAGCTTTTCGCGCACTCAGAAACTTCAGAAAGGTTTTCTACAATTTTTGTTATTATTTTTTAGGTCAACATTGTTGCTGAACAGAAACAAGGATAATTGGCAACGATTTTTTTGCTTTTTATAAGTTTTCATTGCCCTCAATTCGTTTACTCCCCCCCTGCTGTACCGCTGCTCCCGCCACCCTGGGTCGGCTGTTTCGACGTAAACACCGAGAAGGGATGATGACTATAGGCACGTTTGAGCTTGCGTGTTGTTTTTTAGTTTCTGCCACATGCTTCAGAATCCTAGTTGGTAGACCTCATAACCCTATTTCTGAATATGTGTTAGGTTAGAACTAAAATAATAAAAGCTTACGCTTTCCTTGCAAATCGTCTGCACTGAACATTTATCAAAAAATTCCACTTTTTCACAAATGAAGAGAAGTCGTCGTGGTAGCGACACAAAAGACGACCACAGCACTTTAACTGAATGTTAGTTGCTGATACACATGAACTCCCAGTGACAAGTGGGTTTTTACCTTGTTGTGTGTGTGCACGCTGTGACACTTACAAAGACACAATTTTAGTGAACAGTTGTACAAGATGGAAACTGTACTAGCTGCGGACAATGAAAAGTAGTTCAAGAAAACTGGAGTCGAGCAACAAGGTGCACAAACGATAGCCTGGAAAAAGAGGTCCGCCACGAGTGTTTACATAAATGTGACTGCTTACGTAACAACTTAAGCAATTTACGGCTGCCTTGTTTTTTGTTCTCCTTTTTGCTTGCATGTTGTGCAGTCATCCGTAACAGGTAGATTACACTGTCAGCCGCGACGTGAAGACGATCGCAGGTCTTTTTGGCGCAATAATGGCGAACCGAGAAACAATTTGGAAATCAAATGGGAGGAACTGCGGTAACGAAGGTGTCAAATCAAACCCGACAACGCTTTTCAAAAATAAATTACTTGAATTTTAGAAGGGCGGCTGCGATGCTTCAGCTTAATGTTCGGGAACAATGTCCACCGCATAAGCTCGACCGCTTGTGAATGGCGATGCTTCATTGGTTACGCAATGACCGGCTATTATGCGGTCGATGCACAGCCCGCTGGTTGCGTTGTCAACGCCGCTACAAGCGTGCAAGTTGCAATTGTTTGAAATAGATTGCTATCGCTTTGCAAAAGATGCTGTAGGTCGTGCCCGCTAGACTGTAATGCGGTGCTTTTGCAGCTTTCCCCCGCTGTCCTGCTGCATCAGGTATGTTTAAAGAGTTGAAAAAAATGCTTCGATCTTCTGCAAATTGGTTTGATATCCTGGACAACACGCAACTGTAGGATCGTTGACAAATCTAACAACAAAAAGCTGAGGAACGTTTGACTTTGCCATATTCATCAACGTAGGCTGCTCTGCAATAAGCCTTTAAATCCTTGACACTGATATCGATTCCGGTTCGCATTTATTTTATATATTTTAAGCCATATTTATATTCTTGCGAGAAGGTGCGGTTGTGAAAGAAATTAATAAGTTTTTAAAACATGTGAAATACAGTATTAAACAATTTGGTTTGGTCATACTGTTGAGAATACTGCTGATTTTTAAGGAAATTTTCGGTTAGTATAAACTGCGCTTAAAATCGCATTTAATGCTATCTACCCATTTGTATATATGATTTTATATATTTTTGAGCCTGTAACTTGTTGTGATATCCAGCACAAAAACCTCACAAAAGAAACTATTCAAAGCTTTAGTCAATTAGGAATAAGCTCTCTTTGGGATCGCTTTACTTTTATCTCGATTCTGATGTGATTGTGATGAACTGATTGAAAATGTTAACTCAAAACTTACGTATCACTTTCTTGCTTTGGCTATTGGCAGCTATACTTATGTCTATAAAGTATTAGTGTATTTTTTGACGTAATTAACGATACAATCTCATCTAAAGCAAGTGTATGTTTGCAAAAACAATTTCCAAGAAATATTCCCAACACATACTGTTATCCCGTGAAAAGCAAAACTCATGATGTGTGAAGGCAAAAAATAAATTTAAAAATGCACTTCCATAAAAAAATGAATCAACTGAACAAAGCAACACGCATAAGCTTCAGCATTTTATTTTGTGGCCTTTTCTCTAAAGTCATGATTTCATACCAGAAATGAAAAAGATCCTCTCATAATATTATCCTTGATTTTTACTGTTCTGCCACAGAGAATATAATAAAATTTTATCAACGTTATGTTTTGTCCCTGGTATGAAGGTTGTGACGCATTTTTATGCATTCCTAACAGCCTGACTCTTGACCTTGCCTGTCCATTAGAGCGTGGATCAGACCTCATGATCGCTTTTGCGCCTCACTCAACCGCGTTTGTTTTTACACCACATCTTCCAAAAAATAAACACCACAACATACCAAACATTTGTAGAAATTATGTTTCAAAGCAGGTTTGATTCGCAGGTTCCATGATGACAAGCAAAACAGTTATTCAAACAAAGTTTATGCAAACAGGTTGTGGCAAAAAAGTTGCAATCCCACGACACATCTGGCTCTAGCACAGAAGTTTAAACTTGAAGGACAGCTTCAAACCGGGAAGGAAGTTTTGTTGTCTTGTTGTCAGTTGCATTAAACATGAATGATATCTGAATTGAATTTTTAGTTGCTTGCTAATTGCTTTTCAAAGGACTCTGATCAAAAAAGCAAAAAATATTGCACACTTCAATGCATTTGAATTTGTAATCGACCAATAAAAAGTTTGAATAGAAAAAAGAAAACAGTGGGTCATGTTGCCTATTCCAATTACAGTCACAATTGAATTTTTTTTGATTAACTTGGCTTCAAAAGCGTTATGTTTGCGCGTTTTCAAGATTACATGTATGAATGTTGTTCATATCTCTTGAGTCCTGGAAACAAACGTCCGCATTGTTTCGTTCACAAATGCAAAAAGTAAAGTTCAGGATGAAGCTTCAAACTGTTGCTTACGAGTTATATCTGTTGTTTGTTTGCAAACTGTATCTGTTACTGCATACCTTTACAAATATCCGATTTGATGCACATGAACGACAAATAGCATTTTGCTGTAGAATGGAGTTTTAGTGAATCTACAGCAAGGAAAAAACGTACTGTAAATGTAATGTTTTGGCCACAGAACAAGATAAAAATGCCCCTGAAGGTACTTTGTTACCATCCATCATTTCTTTCGCAAATCCAAAGGTCATGCCTTGCTATCAAAATGTCAACGATGATTGTTGTCTTGTTTTTCGATGATCCACAATTATCGATTAACTAATTCCTGTTTCGTAAGTGCACAAAAGCTAAGATCACTGCACTAAACATTGAACTTCATTTAATGCGCGATCGCTAGGCGATTTCCGTCACCGCTTTGCCAAAGAATCTAGTAGTTTGTCCATTGGTGCAGTATTGGAACAGAGATAAGCACATTACGACATGTTTAAACCTTTCATTCAAACGTCTTCAAACGTAAACCAATCTTTTCCGTGAATCGTGCATCGAGTCAACAGTGGCTAGACATGCATTGTGTGGAATCAGATGCAGCGCAATAAGGAGTTAGTAACATTGCGTCAATGCTCCTGATCAGGAAAAATTTAACAAAAACGCCGTGTATATTGATAAATGCTCTGGGAAAGAGCAGGAAAGCATCAGACACGTGCAAACAAATACACAAACTGACCTAAACACTAATCGCAATACATTGAAACAACAGAGAAAAAAATACTCAATTTGCAAAGGATCAAAAATATTTTTGTAGATTAAAGAACACAGCAAAGGTTTTGTGGTTTTGCTGATTAAATTGTAACAAATCGTTGACCGCAAACAAAAAGCGCATAAAAGCATTTAGAATGCAATCAAGCATAACTCTGTCTATCCAAAAACTGCCCTACTATCAGAATCTATTCCTTGGGTCCTTAGCTGCTCTGGGGCTTGGCTTGTTGTTATCTTTTTTCGGATACATTGGCCCGATCTTTAAATAAAACTTTATCCGGAGTTTGCGCGGTTGAAATCGAAGATGGTGCAGCACAATCAAATGCTTTGTTGTACCTTGTTTACAGTTCGAGACGGCACGAGACTCCAACAATGTCCGCACCATCAGCATTCACACGACGACCTGATCGTAACCGTACACCACAGAAAAATACCCGAGTCGATATTTTCTTCGCTCCTCATTTCCTTGCCCATTGTCTGGTCGAGGTGAGGGGGGCGAGGACACATGTAACTCATACTAGTGCATGCCATTGTCGAACATATACACTTGCTCATATTAATAACCAATATGCCCGACCTGTGAGGACAAGGAGAGCGCCCGGAAAGTCGTTCTCGCTTCACGAGGTCGAGCGGGCGATTTCAAGTAGGGCAGGCGAACGTTTTTTCTTTTGTTGCTCGAACCAACTGAGCAGACAGGGCTGTGGCTTCGAAGCATTGCACTTGAGAAAGCGTACGTGTGGTGGCATAAGCGCGCTTGGCACGTGCAGTTAGGCTTTGGTTTTGCAAAGCAGTTTTTAGTTGCTTCGCGGTTATTATCCTGACAAATTTTATCGTTTGAAAGTGACATCGGTATTCAAAAAAAAAAGAAAACGAAGCAAACCAAATAAAAGGAGAGTTTTTGCGTTTGTTGCAGGCAAAAAGTCTTCGTCAACCGACGGTCGACAGCTAATTGACCTTTGAGATTATTTGTTGAAGGCATGTATGGTACCACAGTGACGAGTTTACAAGATGAAGCTTAAAATTTCAGAAATTCGAAGTAAAGAATCTTACGCAGCGAATTTTTTTAAAAAGTGCAAACAATTCATTTTAAAGTAGCGAAAAGGTATCTCGTTTAGTGGGTGTAACTATTCTTGCCCATGCGGTTTCATTTAAAAACTCGTGAGCATCGATTTAACTGTACAGTTGCTGTCAGTGGTGATTGTGAGATTGCAGAAGGAACAACAGTAGAAGGTATTGTTAAAAACAACAGACTTGTAAAAGCGTTGGCGCTTAATTTTCGAGTGCTGGTATCGTAACTCAAAATGGCCTATAGCTTCTGTAAATTAAACAGCAGCATCTCAACATAGATGGAAGTTGTGTTGCAGGTAAAAATTTCAAGTGACACCTTAGTTTCTTATTTATGCACACTACAGCACTTTAACGCCACAGAAAGAAAAATATCTAGAATTATTGCATGCGTACTAGTGTGGTGAATTGAATTAACAGGCATTTTGACAACGTTTATGTTTTTTATTGTAACGTTCATATCTCTGTAATTCTGTTTTGTTTCGATGGCAGTTGCAAGTAGCCTGATGCTGAATCCAGTGGAATTAATTTATTTTTGAAAGGTTTTCCGCCAACTATTTGAAATGGAAGATGCCATACATTACATCAGAATGCCAAAACGATCGGGGATTTTTGCGGATATAATTGCGATTCATCATGATATACACGAGGCAAAAAAAACTTTCTACAGAAAGTGCAGAAACTGAAACCAATTAGTCAGTTGACAATTACTCGTGACGAAAAGCTCCTTTTAGTTACATGGGTGGCAGTAAATTCTTTGGCTTTGCATTAACAACGCTAACACTAGTAAAAACATAGTTGAGTTACAAAGCTACCCCCGGCATAACGACAAAGTGGCGCTGTGAACAGAGAAATCCGTTTGGCTTTGACTTGAAGCGAAACGGTCCGCCCCATTTGGGTGAGGCGCACGTACAGTACATTCAACCACTAGTGTAAGCTCCTTGTGGCGTAACGTCACGAAACCCTTGGCTGAAAACGGCATGACGGTTGCCGTGTTTGCAGTCTCAACATTTTGTGCTGGTTTCGTCACGGGCTTAAGTAACAACGTTTTGTTTGACGATAAGTGTTGCAGGGCAGAAGTTTTGCGAGGTTTTAGCCACATTTTTAATATCACAAGAACCTGACACTTTTGATATCTTAAGGTGAAAAGGCTGAATAGATAAATGAAGAGTTTTGAAAACAAAAACAGCTCTAACACTCTCGCTTTCCTTTACGTGTCATGGATGGTGAAATGTCGGTGCAGCCGAAAGCTTCACGTTTAAAAACATTAGTTGCCGACACTCGTGGTAAGCTTTACTCATACAGTTTGGCGTAAAAATTTTAAGCTAATGAGTTGCTGTATTTTGGGTATACAATACCACATCTACCTAAAAAGCTGAAGTGTCTTCTTGTTAAGATTTATTTAAAAAAACACAAGGGCACGCGTTTTTTTAACATCAGGTGACAATCTCTACAAGAAAACTCGTATTTTAAGTAAGCGACCACTGCTCTGTAGTTTGAGAGAAATCACTCCGTTTAGTTACATAGTAATTTCCCAATTCGTTTCAAATGCACTAAGATTCAATACCGAAAGCTGATTTTAATGCATCGCAATCCAATGCTATACGCAAAATCAGGAAGGTATAAATAGAACTAACCCTTCGTATAAAGAACTGCTTGGTGATATGCATGATATACGGGGATGTGGCAGCCATTAACCAATTACATTTTATTTCTGATACTAATAATATATAGTTTCAAATAAAACCCAATTTTTCTCTTTCGGCTGAAAACCAACGCAAAAAGAAATGGAACTGTTGCATTACTCTGCACAGTCATCAGCTTCACAGTTGTCAACTTTCGTACCTTTGCAAAATGTTTTGGAATGTTCAAACTTGATGGTACTCGCTGTCAACAATTCGCATTGTATTTGTTTGTGATTAGTTTTTCACAACCTTGCGCATAATTGATGTCACGCTTGTTCAACACAATTAAACGCTGTTTTTGACAAGAAGTTCTGAGCAGGTTTCGAATAAACTGACTTCTTTTGGTTGATAGCCTTTCATCATGTATATGTGTTTAACATTTTCAGTAAAAATATTGCATCTTGTTGTGTCGACGGCTTCAAAACTGAGTTTTTATGTGCAACCTTTGTTTACAATTGGAATATTTGTACTGAAACAGGTTCAGTTTCATTAAACTCCTTACGTAGTTCCCTTAGAGTGACCTGCGTGGTCAGCGGCGCTCAATTCCGCTCAGAGATGGATCCAAGGTGGGCGATTGGGGCGATTGCTCCCCCTAAAACCTACGAAAATAACTTTTTTCACCATGAGTTTGTACAATTCGGAAAACATCATTCGTTACATAAGGCCACTTTGTCGTCAAGTGTTTTGTCACAGCAGTGTTGTAGAGTATACTTCATCTCTCTTACAGTATTGAGCCCGCAATGAGACTAGACTGTCAAATATTACTGAAATCGCCCCCCTAAACCTACTGGCTGGATCCGCTCCTAACTCGGCTTAGTTACGCCGGAGCCAACACGGCTATCTTTCGTAGCGAATGCTGCATTGGTGGCAAGTAAGTGACAACACCACGCGTGAACCTTTTCCTTGCACCCACCTATTAATTAAGGCCGAGCCGTTTTTCAATTCTTCGTTATGACTCGACTAGGAGTCGAACCCAGCCTACCAGCTTTAGTGGGGTATGACCAACTCAGTGTACCACTTAGCCGGTGAAACTCACAGTTGAAATCATTCTTCAGTGATGTTTTGTCGGTAAGAAGGCAAAAGAGCATCTGAATCAAACCACATGCTATCGTTATGCAGTATGCCATATGTTTGCTGGTGTATATGTGAGAAACGCTGAACGTTACAAGCGACTGCAAGGATCAAGTCTGAGATGAACCAGCACAAGGCAGAACCTATGAACAGCGTTACAATGGCTTGTGAACATACAACTAAGTTTGTCAGCGCTCCTTTAAAACTTGATTCTTAGTCTGGGTATTAGAAACGGTATTGAGTAAAAGCGATGCGTAAGAACTACGTTAGATCGCTATAAGTTTATTGACGAGCTGGACACCTGACCAAATGAGACAATGAGCGCCTAAAATATAGTTCGTAGCAAAAGTCTTGTTGTAATATCCTCCGATTAGCTTACGAATGAAATATGTGCTTGGCAGGCAGCTACAGCACGTATTCCCTATTCTGAAGTTGCATAGCAAGCTGTTTGGAAGAAAAGAAAAAAATACTTGTCTTAAACGTTCCGTACTAAGTTCACAATCAGATTGCGGTGTTTCGTACGATTTTATGGGATCCCCGTGTGCACAAAGCCTACCGTAACACATGCAGTACCTGATGCTTCTAAACTTTGTTTTTGTAATCATACCAGAACTTTAAGTTTTTATGATTGTTCTGGGTTATTCATAATTGGTATCTGAAAGTGGA
>Ga0210059_1015369_pt1 | contig 11187 bp, 6 predicted proteins | sample Ectturendosymbi2_FD_188042 | JGI IMG/M metagenome (GOLD analysis project Ga0210059, IMG submission 188042) | Ecteinascidia turbinata endosymbiont from Florida, USA - Sample 2 (SPAdes) (version 2) | ecosystem: Host-associated > Tunicates > Ascidians > Unclassified | place: Key West, Florida... | reverse complement strand
TTTTACCTAATTCAAGGCTATAAATGTCATCCAGCTTAAGAAGGTTGAGCTTCTTATACAGTGGTGTTATCTTTGTCCTAAAAGAGCTGTATGTCATTGCTCTAATTATCTTGTTGTGTAATACATCACACAAGTTGTTATTCTAGTTGGTTTCGTAATTAAATCTAAACGGAAGTCCCGATGCACCCCTAAACATCAACCAATTGCGAAAAAAACTTAGAGGTCTTATTTTTTACCAAAATGCAACACTTTAAGATTAGGTAAAAGTTTTTTGAAAAAAGTCGAGGGCTCCTGATGCACCCTACTATGCGTATATTAAGTTTCAAGTAACTGGTCTCTACACAGGCGACGGGTTTGAACCAATTCGCAAATCAAAGCTGTTAATTGTTTAGCTTCTTTATGTTCTGGCAACTCACCGAAACAAAGTCGAATGTTATAGCCTTGATTTCATTTTGTAGATGAGAGCATCTTGTTTGAATATTATCTTTGTTTAGGTAACTTTGTCTGGTGTAAAACTTGTCTTTGCTTTCCAGCAGGCACCTTGCTATAGCTACCTTCTTTTGCAGGGGAGCCAAACAACCAGGGGGGCAACGAGCACTGCGCAGAGATGTGGACATGGGATTCTAAATGGAACGACGTACCGTGCACCTTGGAGAGAGGAATTGCGTGCAAAAAGTTCGCAGATGTTACTATCCCAGCACAATTAATCCCAGGTATATTGATTTCTTTTCTGTGCTGACAATCACGTATACTACCGATGCTCTGCCTACTTTCAACGATTACCACACGGATGGTCCTATTCACGCACAGGTGGAGGTAGGGTGTAATGAGGGGGGGCAAGTGGGGAACAATTCGCCGGGTGCGAAATCACTTTGGGGGCGCCGAATTACTGCGGGAGGCGCCGAAAGTCTCAGCAATGTCACAAGTACTTTTTCAATACAGTAAATTTGCTTCCGAAAGAGCTCAGGTTCGACCATGGGGGCGCCAAACTTGCTTTCTGTTCCGAGCGCCATCTAATCTCGTTACACCCTCTAGGTGGAGGTCAAAGCGCTACATAGCTGTTTTTCGCGTTACTCCCATTTTTTTCCTAAATGTGACTTCTTTGAAAACAGAGCAGAGGTGTTACCAGTTGGTTTTGTTTTTTTTCCGGTCGGACATAATTCCCTGCGACGGTTGAATGATGTTGAGGTTTCGAAAAACCTCTGGATTTATGCACGAAACTCGGCATTGCTTCAAAGAAGTTTGTAAACGGTTCCCCTGCATTCTTATTTTTTTGCGGTTTTGGGCAGTTGTAACATTTCTAACGTGCAAGTGCAAAAACTGTTCGTATATTCAAAGATACTTCCAAAAACTGTTTGTGCTTAGCGGTTGGGATCTTGTATCCACCCGTAATTTCTCAACATTTTCCTAAATAAATTTATAATCTTATGAGCATGTTCCTCCCCCTTTTGCAAAAATTTGAAGAACTGTATTTGACTTCTGTAGAAGTGAATTTATTGCACTGCAATATGCACATACACGCGTTGTCACGTATTTCACCAACAGCAGGCTTTTTAGGGCGCCAAACGATGGTGAATTACAAAAGATTTGTGTTGATTTGAAGTAATATTGGTTCATTCTATCGCTTTAACGCAGGTTTATATTCTGTCGATGTATGTGAAGGAGAGACCTACACGTTAACCTGTCCTGGTTCAATGGTCACTATACACCATGCTGCATACGGAAGGTCCAACGTGTTCACGTAAGTCGCACGGTGGAACTGTTTCCAGGGTTGTGGTGCTTGAGGTAAAGTCCAAGCTGAGCGAACTGACAATCTAAATAGCTGAGAGGTCTAATAGGTTAAGCAACTGAATAAACTATTGAGCTGGAGCAAGATAGGTTAAAAGAGCAGCCGGGGATTTCAGAATGCCCAGCAGTGTTGAGAAAGACTAACCGGTAATGGGTACTGAAGGGCATGGTTCTGATACCGCACAATAACAGATGTTAAGATGCTTGATTTTTGCACGTAAGCTTTGTTTGACCATTGGCACACTAAAAATATTTTAAATGGAGAGCATTTGTTCACCTGGAATTTTTCCGAATACATGGGAGGGAGGCGTTTTCCAAAACTTAAAACTGTTCCTGGAATTTATGTCGCTTCTGAAAGTGAAACCTGCTGACGTACACGTCTGCTCCTTTTATTTTAGTTTGAATTTCCCGTTTTCTTGGAATACAATCAGTTTGTTCTCATTTGTCGCTTTGAATTCTCAGAAGTTAACTAAAAGAATCTGAGCTGCGCATTTCCACTACAACATGGGTTCGCAACCTTTCTCTGAACATCTATCTCTTCCGCATTTCGACAGATACGCATGTACCCTAAAATATGTCATGACAAAGAGTCTGAATAAAATAACAAAAATCTACTGCATTTTTAATAGAAATTATTTTAGAAATATAAACGTGGACCCCGTTTTTACGTCTCAAAGGTAATTTATTGCGGCTGTAATGTATAAATATGTGTGAATAAATAACATAATATATTTTTCACCTCTGTTGCTAACCTTAAATGTACTCCTTCAGATAGGAAAATGTACCCCTAAGCATAGGCGTAGCCAGGGGAGCCAGAGGGGCCATGCCCCCCCAAATTTTTAGAAAGTATAGTCATTTTGTGCTTTGAGAGGCGTTTTTCCAAACAAAATAGTGTTATTTGCCTAAAATAAAGCATTTTAGCTCCCCCAATTTTTTTGACCCCTCCCACTGCCCCTAAGGGTACATGTATCCCAGGTTGGGAAACCTGCAATGGAATATGTATTGTCTGAAACAGCTGCAGCAATTCAGTCTTTGGTCACCATTTCACAAATAGTTTTGCAGTGTGTACTTGGCGATACAAATCAAGCTTGCTACAGTTGGTTTACGTTTTCTTGAGAACCAACACGATTTTAAGTTCAAATGGAAGACGGATTGTAGTATTTGCTTTTTTACTGTTTATCAAGATTAATTGATGCTCCCCCTGTTTAAATTATTATTTGTTTTAAGTTGCTAAAAGTTTTGTGTTCAAATCCTGAAAAACTTTTGAAGATATTGTAGAAACCAGTTAATAGGAGCGAAATCTGTGTCGCACTTTTCATCTGTAATTTTTTTATTTTTATGTTTACGTGCAATTTGATTACAAGCAAACTATAAACAAAAATTGTTTTAGGTATCGTTTTTCTAATGGGTTTGATGATATTTACCAAGGCTAGATTGTCACGAAAGCTTTAAGTTCGCTTAATCATGCCTGAATGTGAGCTTACCCGGAATCTTAACACAGACAAACTTATTGCAATTATTTATTTTTAGGAACATGCGAGTAACATACTGATACTTGATTGGTACAGATCAGTCTGTTTTAACGCTGAGATGTCAGACTTGGTTACATCGTTTCATAGTCTGAAAAGATAATACGGTTGGACGTTTTTGTCTTAAATAACAGTCGTTCAAACCTCATCATCTTCACCTATAAGTTTAATTGTTTTCTTCTTCGATGAGGGAGTAAACAGAGTTAACCTCGCGAAACAAACAGAGTTAGTTTCACAGAATCGACGAGTTTTCTTACGTTGGGGAGCGCATAAGATTCGCCTCGCGTAACCAACAAAGTCAGTTGCACGGACTCGTTGAGCATTCATTTATTCTGAAAAGATATGAGCATATGAATAACACTACTTTTCAGGAAGGCTATTCAATCTTCATTGTCTTTTACCTTTTATTGATAACGCCATCTTCTTACAAAGATGTATGCTTCGAAGAAAAGGTTCGTAGATCAGATGTACACTTAGTGCATTCGAAGAACGAACGAACAACGTTGTCTTCGTAGAACAAGTGAACAGAGTCGTTTTCGCGAACAAACGAATCGACCTGTAAGTCGTAGAAAACTCGAACAGAATTTGAGTTGAAAAACAAACGTACAGAGTTCCAACAAAGAAACAAGCTTAAGTGTTTCTTTTCTCCACATGTGAGCTTCACGTTGATACATCGGTCCTAACGCATTTTCGAGAACCACACCGTAGCATGTCTCTAGGTCAGGTCGAGAACCATACCGTAGCATGTCTCTAAGTTTAGATCGAGAACCGTACCGTAGCACCTTTGGTTTGACTGAGGCCTTCTGGCGGCTTTTATAGGTAAAAGCCTTGTTTGTTCTTTGGAACGCCTCCGCTTCTATTGTTAGTTGATCATGTGACCCTAGTCCATGTGGGTGTGTCTTGTTTTTCTATTTTACTTTGTTATGATTAACGTTCCAGCATGTTCTTCGTGCGTTGATGTATTGTTTTGTCGTGTCGATCTTGCTTACAAGATGTTTAACGTGGGTTTACTTAGTTTTTTTATATTTCACCTGTTGATCAATAGGAAAAGTGGGTGTTACCACGTCTTCCTTCGATTCAATCAGTTTTGATTGACAGGCTTGTTTTATATGTAGGCATTCGGTGTTTTTCGTCCTTTGTAACATCTGGTTGAGAGTGTGTTTCTTTAGGTCAGAACCCTGTTTAACCTTTTTTTAGATTGGTGCATCAGTTGTTTGTTCTTGAGGTCACAAAGTCTGTGCAGCTTGACTACAATTTCCGTTTACAATGTCTCAGCTTTATCTTGTTCTAAGGTTATGGTTTCGTATACATTGTCTAATGTAGGGTATCTTGACAAGCTTCTTTTGAAGTTGTGTTGTTGGGACAGAGTTCCCACAACACATCTAAGGTCCTAGCAAACTAATATTCTTCAATCTGTTTAAACATGAACGCCGTATATTTCGATCACACAGTTCAACTTCACTGACGTGACATGTAGTTCACCATCACAGGTGTGACAACGGCCACGAGGTACCGATAGGAGGGTGCAACTCAGAGGATTCCCTCCGCATCGTGTCTCAGATGTGCGACTTCAGAGAATCCTGCACTGTCTCTGCCACGAACGATGTTTTTGGTGATCCGTGCTCCGGGACCTACAAGTACCTCAACGTCATCTACTCGTGTGAAAACAAGGGTGTGTTTGCCTTTGTTCTTGTTGCTGCATGCATTTACTAGCGATTATTTTTAACGATTTTCCTTACTGTTGGCGATAACACCCGCTGATATACACTTGTTTTTAGTACGCTTACTGGTGTCTTTATATGCCTATATGCTTTTTTGTGGTTAGACTGCAAAGTCTTGTAGCGTCAGCTGTATTTAAATCGTGGCGGTTTTCGACATAAATTTTGCCTCCGTGTGAACCATCGATGCGGCCTGTGCTCTCAAGATTTTCACGGTTTGGAATTTGGGTATGTTTGCAAGGTTTTTAACGTTGGGTGTTTTCACTTTGCTGTCAATGAACCCGATTTCCAGACTGCTTTGATCAACTTGGCGTCGAAAACGGAACAATCAGCGACTCGCAAATATCCGAGTCATCGTCCATTGACAACAATCATCGCGGTAAGGACGGAAGATTGAACGGAGACCGGAGCTGGGCAACCAATGAAGGACTTGGTAAGAAACAAATAGGAACTGATTTGTTGAGAGAGCACAGATATAGTTATACCGACAAACAGATACCGTATATATATACGCTGCGCAAGCAACATACAGTAGTGCTGAAGATGCGGATGGTGTAACAGAGAAGAGCAAACACGTTGGTCGAGTTTTCAAATATTTGTCAGATTATCCTGAACCACTTTGCTTTATACTGTACTGGACGTGCGTTGTCAAAGAATTGACAGCATTCAGGACAAGTCAGAATGACGAAATTTCAGTTAATGGGCATTTAACCTTGAGGTGCATATTTGTGGCAGGCGTCAACCAAGATTCTTCTGCTGCTTTCTTCATTTACAGCAAGTAGACAAAAAATAAATGAAAAGGTTTACTGTATTTTGTGTCACCGCATTAATTCACGTTATTCAAAAGTTATTTGTCCCTATCTTGAAAAAACATAGCCCTATTTTCTGCGCTTGAGTGTCCAGCTTTGGTGAGGTTTTTGCTTGATGCATTTTTTGAAGGGACATGCATGACGAACAGTTGCGGTCAGGGCCGGATTAAGTGGGGGGCAACGGAGGAAATTGCCCCGGGCCGGGGAAATTGCCCCTGAACGATGCCGAAATCTGTAATGCCTTCAGGAGCTATGAAAAGCGAAAAACCTCGAACAAAAAGCGCAAAGATCTAGCAGTGTTAGCTAAATCGCTGCGACTGAATCGCTTTTTCCAGCAAAACTTTCAAGCAGCAACGTTAAAGCAGTGGCGTTAACCACAGCACCTGAAAATGAAGGCGAAAATCAAGACATTAGCTTGAAAACAACTATCACATTCAGTCTGGCTGGCCAATGTTGACGTGGTATTTTTCCGGTGTTTTTGTTTGCAATCTCTGGTTTCTGCTTATTGTTCGGGTGAATGTTGTTTCTTGCCAAATCACTCTCTAACCTGTGAAATACTTTTTCTCTAGTGAATATGCAGTCTAGTATTTATTTCTCGCAGCTAATTGCATGTGCATTTGAGTAAGCACATTCTCCAAACAAACGGGAACCTTGAGAATCAGCGAAAACATAACTTTTACAAACGATGATGCCATTAATTACGTCATAGGAGCCCTTCAGTAAAAATTGCCCCGGGTCCGCCTACCTTGTAATCCGGCTCTGGTTGCGGTGCGTTTCGAACTAATTTCTTGCGTTGCTTCGTAAGTTTGTGTTTCGAGAAATGTCATTTTAACTTTTTTTTAACGGAAAGCATTCGTATGAACGCAAACAGTGGCCTAGCCAGCCCAGAAATTTCGGGGGGCAAAAAATTTTTTGGGTGGCAAAAATGTTTGATTTTAGGCGAATAACACTATTTTGTTTGGAAAAACGCCTCTCAAAGCACAAAATGACTATATTTTCTAAAAATCTGGGGGGGCATGGCCCCTTTGCCCCCTCTGGCTACGCCTATGGACGCAAGGTTCTGTTCGCGTAATTAGTCCGTTCCATACAATTTTATAAGATCCAGACCTGAAACCGGGGGCAACTGGGCAATTGTCCCTCCCAATCATTTTGTCGCCCCGATCATTTTGGCAATAGTACAACAAGTTACAATCAATTACACCCCGCAAAAATATCAGCTGGTTGTGGACCTGATAAGATCTATGTTTTTTCTCTGATTTTTTTTACTCTCTATACTTTGTGTTGATAGAGGAAACATTTCATTACTTGGTACTTGGTTCTCTTTCGAGAGCCTGAAGTTGAATGTGCTTGTGATCAAAATTCTTTTCAGGAGCCTATGTTCAAGTGAATTTTCGAAACAAGTTCAGAGTGAGCGGGTTGTGGATTCAAGGAGCAAACGATGCAGATAGATACGTTACAATGTTCAAAGTTGCGTTTGCGAATGACGACACCTTCAGCCAGTGGACAGATTACACTAACTTTGACAAAGTTGTGGTGAGCGACGTGTATCTTGTATTGCATTACATCTCGATATCGTTCATCAACGCAACCGGTCTTTGTAGGGGTGCAGTCCTTAATCTCAGCAGTTTGGTTTTGCGTCATTCCGCTGCATTGAACAGTTATTAGCGGATAAGGAGCATTTTAATAGTATTTTTTCTTAACCTATTCTTCCCGCTGTAAGGTCAGGCGCGAAAACGGTTGGCCAAATACACACATTTACGAAGTTATTTAAAGGAGATGAAAGATCTGTTGAAGCTCTGAAATCTTTTTTGGCTTTGCAAGTTAACTGCATCTATTTTTCACCCTTCTTAGGTTGCATGCCACTGATAGCAACTGCATATGGGTTGACACGAAATCAATAAAGAAAAAGCTGTCAAACGTAACAGTTTTTTACACAAAAACTAATTTATGAAAAAAAGACGCGCGGTTATAAACATTTTGCAAACAGGTAAATTTCACTGGAAACAGCGACACTCAGACTCCGTTTCGAGTTGTCCTTGCTGAGCATGTTTTCACATCCGGGATTCGAATCTATCCGCTCCAGTGGTCAGGAGACGCGATCGGAATGAGATTCGAGTTGACGGGCTGTTACCCGCTGCGTAAGTCTCGTTTTATCAAAAATCACCCTAATAGTTTACGGCAAATGGAAAATGATTTTACTTTAAACTTATAGCAGCTGCAAAGATTGTGCGAAACGTGAGTCCAACAAGAATCGATCTATATAAGTTGATAAATTAAGTAAATAAAATTCAATGCTTGTACTGTAAGTCGCAAGTGTCAACAACTGACATGCCCTGCTTTATGACACTCTTAACTTCTGTACCTGAGTCGACTTTAACAATTTTTGCCACCATTGAAAGACGCTGCATCGGAAGTTGCGCTTAAGTTTCAATCAGTTTTTACAAAGGATTGATTGTTAGACCTGCTATCTACAGTAGATCTGAGCGAAACAGAAGTTGCTGTTTGGATTGAAGTCGTTGTTGGAAAGCATTCATCATAAACCCCTCAGAGGTTCATTAATGCAAAATATTTGATGCTTCTCCTTGATTTGATCGTTATTGAAGCTGTCCGGACAAAACAAAACCTGCTTCAAAACAGGCTCTGCTGTGCGCTTGCAGGAGAACTTGGATGCACCGAAATCGCGGAGGTTTTTCTGCAAGTAGCGGATGATGACGGGACTGTGGTTCAAGCAGAATGTCCCGGTTTATGTCCACTTATCGAGCCTCCAAAGGTCTATGGAACAGGAATTTATGCTGGGGTTGGTTTTGGTTGTCTCAACAAGGAATAAACATTTTTGGTCTGCTTTTTTATGAGTAGGCCTTATGTGTAATAACTTCTTTGTACGCTTATCTAGACTTCCTTTTCAGGCTTTTAATGCAGATGTTGTAACGAACTCGCAATAAGTATGATCATATCAGTAGGTACATGAATCAAGAACAATGAATGGCATTCAGTTGGTTATTTTATTCTTACAACAATGTGAAAGCCGGTTCTTTGAATGGTTTTTCCACAGAATCGATGGGCAGCCTAAATTTGGACGAAGAAATTTGAAATAACAGAATAGATAACTTGAAAAGCTTCATGGTTTCTTAAGAACTGTTGCTGGTATTGTGTGTGACTGCAGCTACCAAGTAGTAAAAATAGGATAAATTTCAGTCGTTTGTAAGTAAATCCTGCTGTCTTCTGGTAAGTAATTTGATCTATGTATGGATAGGCATATACTTCCTATGTAACCTATATAGGCTACGTTGTTACAAACGTTTCATATTGCTGCCATCCAAATCTAAGTTAGCAGTGCTTGTAAATTCTACGATAGAATGCGATTAGTCTGCTTGTCGACGAATGATGTCAAATGCCAAAACGAAGCTCAAAGTATGGTACAAAAATTTTGCTCTGCACACTCATATTATTTTTGCGACATACACATCCAAAGTTGCGGTTGTTGATGTATTTCATAATGTTGTTTTGGCATAGCGATAAATAACGTCCTGGTAATTTTATTTTGCTCGAGACAATGGCCGATTTTTCTTTTTGCACGATCTAGATATCTCAAATCTGCAGCGCTGCAGTGCACGCAGGCATAATCTTAGATCAAATTGGTGGTCCAGTGACGATGGTCAAGAAGCCAGCTCAGAGCATTTATCACGGCTCTGTCAGCAACGAAGTGCTGTCTCTTGATTTTGAGTGAGTGCTAATTTCTACCCTGATCCTTTTGGTTGTATTATGATATGATGTTTTAACACATCCAACCTGATCCGCAGAACTGTTGCTTGCTTCGAAAACCACAATTAGTATTTGTCCTATATGAGATGACTATTTGTCTCGTACCATGTGAATGGATCATTATTTGTCCTGTATCAGATGAATGGATCATTATTTGTCCAGCTCCATGCGATGTCCGTCAAATTTTGGTTTGCGTTGCCTAATGATTTTATGCAGATGTTCCAACGAAATATCCCTGTTTTTTCAGTTACTACCCCGTCGCATTTTCATTTGCGAACAACAAATTGACTTGCCAAGCTGGATGGGTGCCTTTCAACGAGCATTGCTACTATTTTTCAGGTAAAAGTTTTGTTCGTATCGTAAACCAGCCTGTCTGCGTGGGTGCATTTGTATTGGTGCGCTGCTTTTAAGTCTTAGACCTGGGCTTTCTACTAGTTGTTTAGGCTGTGGTGTGTTCTTCATTATTCTATAACGTGATTGGTTTTGCTTCGCACTTCTAGTAAGGTTTTCCCTGCAGACGACGAGCTGTCCTGGGCGGAAGCTGAAGCAAAGTGTGTGTCAATGGATGGGCATCTTGTGACAATCAACACCCCTGTGGAGCAAGACTTTGTGTCTCAGCAGATAGTTTTGGGATCAATTCAATACGTGTGGATTGGATTGAATGATCTTCGTTCGTTCAACGAATTCGAATGGGTTGATGGCTCACCGGTACGCTGGATTAGGCTATTGAACTAGGTTATTGAACCTACTCCATTGAAAGAGTAGGCTATTGAACTACCTACGATAACTTGTTTCTGTTGCTCTTTCATTGTTAACTTTTTGTTGACTTCAAAGGTAAATGAACCAGATTTGTTTTTGTGTGCATGCATTACAACCTTACACAACTGGAAAATTGTTTCCTTAAATCACAAACGCTTGATGGTTCACGTTCTCTCAGTTCGATAGCCTTCGGGTTAGCGTCAACTACGTGAGTTCTGTTCTTCTCAGGTAATGTACACAAATTGGGAACCGTTTGCTCCAGACAACTGGGACGGCAAGCAGGAAAGTTGCTGCGAGATAAACAGGGACACTCTGATGTGGAATGATTACCTGTGCGACGACACTGGGGTAAATGTGTGATTTGTCAGAAAGCATTAGGAGTTTTAGTGTACTTGACATAGTTTTGAGGCGCCCTGTAATTCCATTACAATTGAACGTACAGGGTGACACAAAAAACGGTCATCACTTAAACTTGAATAACTTTTGAAATAATTAATCAATTCTTTTTATTTTTCAGATTTGCCAAGTAGAATTAATGTTCTAAGAGTCTACCAAATTTGACCTTCGAGATGCCATGGACTACTGAGCAAAAGATATTTATAGTTGAGGCATATTTTCGGCAGAAGTCTATCCACGCAGGTCAATTGCAATTCAAAGAACGGTTCGGATGTCGTGAATTTCCTGTCCACTCAAAAATCTACAGATGGGTCAACAAGCTCAGAACCCATGGGACTGTGCATAACCTCAATCGTAAAGACACTAACAGACAATCACACTCTGGACGACCGAAATCATCAAGGACACCACACAACGTTGCTGCTG
>Ga0210059_1015368_pt1 | contig 11187 bp, 6 predicted proteins | sample Ectturendosymbi2_FD_188042 | JGI IMG/M metagenome (GOLD analysis project Ga0210059, IMG submission 188042) | Ecteinascidia turbinata endosymbiont from Florida, USA - Sample 2 (SPAdes) (version 2) | ecosystem: Host-associated > Tunicates > Ascidians > Unclassified | place: Key West, Florida... | reverse complement strand
CAAACTGGGCAGGGTTAAATTTGACACAGCATAAACTGCAGTGTTTTTCAACCGGGGTTCCGCGGGAAACTTTTTGATGATTTCATGATAAAACATAGATGCGACATTTCTGTCATCTGGTTTAATACAGAAAGTAGGAAAGACATTTGAATCATTGCAGAGGGTTCCATGAGCAACACAAGTATTTCCGGATGGTTCCGCTGCAGCAAAAAGGTTGAAAAGCACTGCTGCACTGTAAGAAAGCAAGTTCAAATACATATTTAACGAAATACAAGTACAGCTAATGGGAAAAGTTGGCAAAAACTGAACGGCAAACGTCGAGCTCACAACTGATGCAATGTTAGGTGGTTGTCACATTGGTTTGAACCATCCACGCAGAGTTTTGAAAACACTGCGATCGTAGCAAGCAACGCAAAGTGTGCAATGTCCAAAAAAGTACCGCGCTACGAGCTATATCTAATACCGGAAAATTCCGTGAGCAAATCGCGACGTGCGATTGACAGACGCCCCTTTGCAACGCACTTAACTTCGTAGGCTGAACGAACGCCTGGTATGCGCTTCAAAGCACGAGTCAGCCAGCTGGAACAGTACCAGTTCCGATAACCTCAACCGAAGTGGAATGTACTGTTTGTTTGGCTGCGGGCAACCTGTTTGCTACGTGTGTTTCCGCAGATGTGGCCTTCAACGCCTTGTGTAGATTTCCCACGAAAAACACAAAAATAAATCAACTGAAACACCAGAAATTCACATAAAAGGTGTGTATAATGAATTTACTGAGCAGTTTAAGTTCCTTGGCCAAACGCTTCATGCCTCATTGAAGGATGACAACGATATTCAGAAGCCAGTGAAATCACGCTGCTGAGTAGTAAAAAAATTGAATCACCTTCGTTCAGTGTTCAACTGCACTAAAAACATTATATTCGGGTACATTTTAGACCAATATAGGCTCAAACCTTTAAACAGGTACTGTACATACAATCTTGAATTAAACGACAGCGTGTAGCCAATATTAACACCTGTGGAATTTCGCATTACATTCCCATGAACGCAAGTCTTTGTCAGCATCGGGTCTCCCACTTCGCCACGGCGTGTTTTTATGCTGTAAAACTACAAACAACTTGTCCGCATTTGTTCAGCGGTATGCATCTTTGTCTTGACTTTTTATTTGCTCGGTTCAAATTTGCCATGTTTTTTACAATACGTCACATTTTATTTGTTACATGTCCTGCAGCTAGATCAAGATGAGACAAACCATCGCTTCAGGCGCTGGCGTGCTATGCTTTTATAGTGTTTTGTTGCCTCTTGTTTGTGTGTGCACAGAAAGCTCCACTGTGCTGCTTGGAGTGCGCGTTTCCTGTTTCTCCTGTTTACTACCAGGAAGTTCTAACCCAGGTTGCGTTGACCTAAGTCAGAGACAAACATATGAAACGAAAATTGATGCGCAACGCAATCGCAGACCGTCTATCACACAGGTGAAAGAGAAACGCTGCGACGATGTAAATAATACGGGCCGATGTCAACACATGACGTACTTATCATGGCTGTTCAAAAAGAAAATGATTCGGCAAGCATTAGCGCGGAAGATTGGATCATCAGAAACGTCGCTTCGTTCAGCTTTTCCCCGGCAGCTATGAACCAAAAATGCTTTCAGCGACACTGGCGATGGTTTTTTTCAAGTGAGAATCGAGAAGTATGAACTGATCAACTGGTTAAACACTGTGCACATCTCAATTTTTCTTTTAGCTTCCTGTTTAACATTTGCCCACTCTTCTTTCGCGACCATTCCCAGCTTTTTGGTTCTTTTATTTTTGCAAGTTCAGAGCACTGCCGGTGTAAAGTTACAAACACTAACGACCTGAAATGGTAATATGAACTGATGGTATGTTGCAATGCTGCTACTCTGCTGCCACTTACGCGCAGCTCCGCAAGAGGGTGCAGTCAAAATATTTTGTTGTGCGTTCAGGCGGATCGCCCAACGTCGCCAAAACACTGACGGAAGAAGGAACGCGTGAAAATCGCACCAGCCGAACAGTTCGGTTACTTTGACAATTATAACTTTGAAAGACGCAACTATTTCAATGAGCATTGGATCACTCTGTCCACTAAGCGCCATCATCACAGCATGAATCAATGCAGCGGGACAAGGCATTGACCTCAAAGCTCTTCGATCAGTTACAACTATGACGTTTTCGTAAGGTTTTGCAGGAATACAACTCGCACGCAACCTCGCCGTTGATTTCGTTAACAGAAACTACAGCAATGCTTAGTCCATTGAAAGGAAGGGGTGAGTTGATCCAAGGCTCCCATCAAATGTTTTGAACCCTTGGCACACTTAAACAACTAAAAATAACCGGCCGCACTTTACAGCAGTTGGCGTTAACGCTTCAGTTGTCAAAAAATACATTGATTAGCTTAACGTACACTTGTTAGTGTCGCATGTCAAACACCTCTTAATGCTGGTTTGGTGCAGATACTTCGAAAGACGTGTTTGCCTGGTAACTCAATCTGCACACACCGTGTGAATATGAAGGCACACGTAGATTGAGCGTTCACGTTGCGATGGCGGTGGGAGAGTTCTAACTGCGTTTCAACGAAGATCATAATTTTGAACGCTTAGCCTCGAAACCGCCAAAAAAACAGGCAACAAAATCCTTGAGTGACGCACTCACTACAGGCACAAAAAAACAACTTTTAAACAAGCCAAAGAAAACACTCAACTTAACTCGCAATTTTCAAAAGTTGCCTCACCTCCCAAAAGGCATCCACTTTTCCATACACCAGCGATATGTCCTGTTTAGAAATTTTTCGAAGCGCTGTGTCGTTTAAATGCTGTTCAATGACAAATCCAAGAAAAGTGTTGTCTGGCGTATGCGCTATACAATCAAAATATTAAATGACAAAGTTAGTTTTACTCTTGGTGCACGATGTTCAGAACAAACGAGCAAAAACCGCAAACGATACTGGTTTCTGTACAAAGCTTTCGCAGTAAAGGATATCACAGTGAAACTTTGCTAGTCGCTTTTCTTTGCTGTTTTTGCTGGATGGTTCGTGTTAGGATCTCACAGGGAATGGTTGACATTTTGCAAATATTGTGAAACCCACAGCATATAGCTTATGTTGTTGAATCGTAATTTACAACAAGAGTAACATCTTTGCCATTAAGAAGGGTTGCATTTTGACGACGCAACACAGCGTCCACAAAAAGATGATGGCGTACGACTCAAAGCATGTGCAAAAAACATCTATTTGCCACAGAAGGACAAATGGACATGCACTGCAAAAAGCTACTTGACTTTTCGCGCAGAACCTAAGTGGCAAACGATAAGTAGTCGCCTTCTACAAAACGCAGTGTCATCTCGCAAAGGAACAAGATGACAGCAGCAAGAAAACGGTTTATCCGAAGTTTATTCAGTTTATTCCTCGTGTGAAACTGCTGTTGCTTGTCTTTTATGCCCTGAAAAGCTCGACCCCTTCAGTAGATCCATTTTGTGCCCAGAAAAGTGACCGAAACTGACTTGATTCGACTTAATCACGATTTTTACACTCTTGAGTGGGAGGCCGCTCTCTCGTCTTGTGCGCGCAGTGAACATTTTAGTGAGCGAGTCTCGCAGATGCGTTTAACTTGATGGAGGAACTGGCATAAGTCGGACTGGAGGAAAAACGCGTCGTTTGAAACGATCCAAACAATAACTGCACGCGCACATTTAAACAGCATGGCGTATGAGAGCCAAAAATAACAAGTGTGAGAAACAAATTATGAGTAGAAAGATTGCGTTCTGTATTTGGTTGACTTCAGCCAAGGTCTCTCTCTATCCAGGAGGCCTTGCTGCAGCTAACTGCACTGTTTCCTTTTGTGCAAAGGTAATCGCCACACGCAATACCAGCGATCTAACGCAACGTGCTTGCTCAGCAACGCGTAAAATCGCCGCCAACGAGAATTGAAACAAGGCCTCCCTCTTTTTCTAGGATGCCTTGATTGAAATCAACTTCAGGTTGCAAATCATGCGATGCGTCAAATTCTGTGTCAACAGTCTAATTTACTTGTGAGATGCTATACTGTCAACATGTGCACATAACCATCGACAGAGGCATCACAAAGTGGGGGTTACCGAGGTTAGATGGCGCCCGGGACAAGAAACAAGTTTGGCGCCCCCTTATTCGAACCTAAGGCCTTTAGGGAGTAAATGTACTGTATTGAAGAAAGTACTTGTGCATGACGTTGTTGGGACTTTTCGGTGCCTCCCAGCGATTCGGCGCCCGGGGAATTGTGCCCCTTTTGCCCCCCTCGTTACACCCCTTGTGCGAAAACTGTCACAACTTACGAAACATTGTGTTAAACTGCATTGGCATAAGATTCCATTTTCCCCACGGCGTCTGAAGCCCCTTTCTAGAAGCGTATCTCGCATCGTTGAATTCAGGTTCTGTTCCAAAGGTGTCCACAGCTCGAAGCTTGCACCTGAAAGAGAACAACAGACGGGAAATCTTCGACCAGCATCACCACCGTCAACAAATTCGATAGCCACTGCTACAGAGAAAACCAAAGCTAAGTCACTTTCATTGGGTTAGTCGCTGTCGGTGAAAACATTCACAAAACCTGATTTTTGGAACAAACGAACAAATAGGCGCTCACAATACTTCTGGCTTCAGTTGTTTTTTTACGCGCAAATCGAAACTAAAGAAATATGAAAAGAAGGCATTTCAAATGAATGCAGACACAACAGACTGTAACAGTTTAACCAGAGCTGTAAATTCTTTTTCGTGTTCGGGGGTATGAAATTAAGGCTTGCACACAATTCCTAGCGCCCTTGGAACTAAGAAGCTTTAAAGTTCGAAACACATTTAAATGTAAACAACCAAAAAAACATTTTAACAGGGAAGAAAACACGATATACTTGATCTTTTAGGGGGGTTTAAGCACCGGGCCACAAGTGTCCCAGAACAATTTTAAGCCTTGACCGTCGCCGATGCACCAGAAGTAATATCACGACTCACTGAAGCAAATGGAACTTTTTACCCGAGACCTTTTTCAACATCTGCATGCCACGAATGTCGATGTAGACAACATCATAGGGCAGTTCTTTCAATGGACAATTGTCGCTCGCTGACGATATATAGGGGTCGAAAATGCTGAAACAGTAGCACGATCTCGCGTCATTTACTCTCGTAAATGCTAAGAACCTTTGCCAACAGCACAAAATCCAACACAACTATGTCGACAGAAGTCCCGAAAAACACACCGTTTTAAATCGTTCGACGAGGTGGACACGGTCACATCGTGGCCAAGCAAGTAAATTGAAGAAATGACGTCAGCCCATTGCACAAGTTCACCAAGGGGCCCGCCCTTGAATGCATTGTCCGCGATTTTCCAACCGCTTTCATCAGCTAGAAGACCCATGTGAAGTAGAATCTGAAAAAAACAGATAGAAGTAAAAAACACACAAGAAGCAATAGCACGTTGTTGGCTAATTTTCACTTCAAACAGCATGAAGCGCATTCTGCTGCAAATAATCAACCAGCCGAAAATACTCGACTAGATTTTACCGCCGACGAAGACAAAAACAGCAAAAATTAACAGGAACTCGAAGCATAAGTTTGGTGATCAAACCCATCATTGAAAAGGGGAAACAACGTCAGGCAAAAAAACGACCACATGAAGCGATGTGTAAATAAGCAGCGGTACCTAACTTGCAAAACTTGAATTGCAAAACTTGTCCAGAAAAATTAACCTTCTTTCTTTTCCTTTCCAAGTGATAATTTTCGGTATATGACTTGATCGCGGAAAGCCACATTGCCTCCATTCGCTGTATTCGCATCTTGATCCACTTATAATGCGGATTGTCGCCAAGCAGGGAATACAAGCCATGGAGACTCGATTTAGCGGAAGCCTGAAACAAAGCAACCCAAGTTATAAAACTGAGTATGGAAAACGAAAATGGCTATATGCTGTCGTGGGAAGCACATTTTTCTGTTTGAAAAAAAGGATATGGTGTCAGATTGACAAAAGTCAGTCTCATTACCCACAAAGAAAAACACAAACGCATAAACACCAACAGCTAAAGACATAGCTGGCCAAACCTTTCACGCGTCCCGCCCCTCAAATGCCACTCAAACACATCAGTGGTGTAAAAGTTTTGTTGGATATTCAAGCAGAACGTTTTCAACACTAGGCATTGCGCACACCTCCGCCTTGCTTCTAGATACTTCGTCTTGACTTCGATCACACACACTCACTAAAATCATTTAGAAACTTACTTAAGCAAGATTACTCACTCGCTCAAACTCAGGTTCGTTTTCTAATCTGCTTTGTGTGGTATTAATATTCACTGGGGGGGGACAAAAATGCTCCACTTCACTCAAGTACTTTATTATCGAACAGTCTCCTCCATCTACGCCCCACTCAGCGTAGCATCGGTCCGTCTTCCACATTTCTCTCATCCACTAATTAATACAAAACTCACGTTAGCGGTTTGACTTCAAAAAGATTTCAGCAATACAAAAACTAACGTATCTTCTCAATGCATTCAAAGAAACAAACGCGTCACGCAACATTCGGAAAATACAGGTTAGTGCCAAGCAAACAATACGTGAAGTGCCTGCAACATGTGGTTTACAGGCGCATGACATATCTCGTTTGCAGGTAAGTCAAGTGTCCCAAAGAGTCAGCACAAAAAAATGTACTGTTTTTACCACGCTTGCAGCAGTCTGCGAAAAAATCCTGCATTGTTAATCGCAACGCGTTCGAAGAACCGAAATTCTCGCAAACTTTCGTCGACCAGCACCAAACCTATTTATTTAGGCAAAGGAAAATGCTTCTTCCACTTCACTTAGAATTTACATGCCGCAACTGTTGCAAAAAAGTCCATTCTCCATGAATGTATTCTGTCACGTGGTGGTTACTGCACTCCAGAAAAAAATGATATAAAAGCAAAAACTAGAATTAAAGTCGTGTACCTTTTAATTTTTCAATTATAACGCAAAATCAACAATCGACGCAAATTCATCATCATGTTGCGAACTCAGTTTCTCCACCAACAAAAGCCAAAATTTTAAGAACAGCTGAAATTCGTTTAGTTCATTACAGACGAACTTTTATACCTCCATATTTCAAACGTAAACAACTTTCGACCGACTACCTTCCTTAGTTTCACGCGCAGCAGGAGCGGTTAAATTGTTTTTCGTGGAACCGTGCGTTAAAAGTGTTGTCTTTAAGAAAAGATATTTTAATACTTATGAACTCTCATGCCCTTTCCCAGGAAAACCATGGTGGACCACCCTTTGCCCCCGCAACCACTGTAAACAACACCTTTGGATGAGAGTTTTATTCTGGCAACGGTATCACCCATTGCATGCCTTTCGAAGTCAGTTCATTGGTTTCTTGCCTGCTCAGAGCGCTTTGTGAGTCACAGTTGTTGTCATCCTGATTGTGATTTGAAGTTAGAAGCTCACTCCGTTAAATTGAATCGCGACCAACAGGTGCGAATTTTGTCTGAACTACTCATTATGTGTTTTAAAAATTGCAATGATTTTGATGTGCTTGAATTTACTTAAGTAATCTGTCAGAAATTACTTACAAATTAATTTTTTGTTACTTGAACCCAGCCCTAATCGCCACAATTCTGCCGATATGTATTTTCTCATGAAAGCAGCTATTTTCACGGTGTTGGGAAGCCCAAGTTGTTGTTCCATCTATGTATTACTAACATCAAAATTCCTGTACTTTAGCTAAAAAATGTTAAATTTGGATTAGTAAATCATCATTTTGCAAAAATTCAAATATTTCCGTGCGTTTCTTCGGTGGTGAGCTATTCCCATTTTCTTGTGAGGTGGTTTAACATGCATTGTAATGTGCTGTAACTGTGGTTTGAGCAATGCAAAAATATTAGCATCGGTTATCGGCCATTAAAAATATCGGTATCGGCCCAAAAAAGTCTTATCGGTAGAGCTCTGGTTACAACGATGGTACTTGACGACATCGTAGCATAAAAGACAGATCGGCGACTGTCACATTGATACAACAAGATTACTTTGATTTTCACTTCACAATATCCATAGCCTTCAAAGCTAGGAAATGGACAATCCAGTGAATTGCTTTTTAAGCCTGAAAAACATAAAGGAAACCTTGTTAACAAAGTTCAAAATTTTTTATCGTTTCTTACTCTATTATCCGTAGCACACGCAGCTAAAGGGTGCTGCGTTCGGCACTAAACTGTTTAGGGCAGTGGTTCTTAACTTTTTCACTACTACGCCCCCTTTAAGTAATTGTCCTTTGTTTCAAGCCCCCCAGGTAATAAACAAGTTGTATAAGCAAATGTATTTATTGCTTACTTTATTGATCAAAGTTTCCCTGTTGCAGAGCGCATGAGGGCTCGCGCGCCCCTTGAAATCCATTGACGCCCCTCGGGAATCACTGGTTTAGGGGGGTCTTTTTATTCCGTACAAGACGAAGTGCTCTAACTTTGTTTCTAAACAAGAGTCTTCTGCTTGCATTGTTTTCTAAACTTTCAAACTTCCATGGACTAAAGTTCGGACTAGGAACTTTGTAAATTAGATTCGATACCCGGGCGTCCACTGAACTTGAACCTTTAGAAGTGAGTTCGCGTCCACAGAATAGAACAGAAAAATGAGACCTCTTTTAAGTCTATAAAACGAATACCTACGGACTACATAAGAATCATTATATACTGTACTTCCTGAAAAATACCAAATGCGCGTATTGCGCAAAACTACTTGACAAATCCACAGAACAGAATTTCTGTCAATATTTTTGAACGATTAGTAATGTCAAAAAAACTACCAAGTTTTAGCAGTGTTTGGCGCAAACGTTATTGTCACCTCGAAAACTGAAGTTAAACATGTGTAACCCAACAATTTAGGTTTACTGGAAACTTTCCAGTAAACCGCCAGTGGGGACTACTTTCATGACTGCGATGATTCGGATTTGCACATATCTGTGTGAAGTACTTAGTCTCCACCAAGGTAACGCAGTCGAATCTATCAGTAAATCATGTTAATAGGACATCGATTTCATGTACTTCTACACATGCTCACTCTCAGTCCTGAAATCTTATATTCTACTTTAAGAAGATTTCAGGATGATGGGTAGAATTACGTGGAATCGGTTTCCTATTAAAATATTTGATTGATTAATGCGACTGCGTGATTTTGGTGAAGCCAAGTAACACTTCAACATCAGTAACACAGATGCAATTCTCTAAATCAGATCAAACGAGCATATATACCTTTATACACAGAAAACTTATGAATAATTGCATTGCTTTGGTAGTAGCAACCCCGCTAATAAAAAGCATGCAAATTTTTAAACAGTAAATAAATAAAAACATGGGCATGCTCACCACCAGCAGGATTCTCTACAGAGGATTTCAAATAACTTTTTTTTCAAGTATACCAATTTTTTCTTCTAGAATTGCAACTCGAGACCGCAAGCTTTCAAGAACAACACCAAAAGCGCCATGCAATTCTACATGAGAAACATTAAGCATAAAGGTTAGCACAGCACTATTAGGAAGCTCCACGTTTATTCCAGTAATGACATATGCTAGTATAAACGTTTCCGTTACAAGAAGCACTTGTGACAACCTGGTAGGGATTGCCTTTCCGCGACTCTGGCCGAGTCCACCAGTGGTTAGTTTGCACCTAATATCAGACAAACCACGTACCATTTCCAGGAAGGCTTACAATGGTGTCAAATTTTCTTGACGATCAGGGCTGTGGGAAGCTAATTGAAGGATGCCCATGATGCCATGTCATGAATTACACTAACACATGCGATGAAGGTAACATGCTGTGCATCTTTTATAAATATAGTCTTGACCTCACTGTGCAAATTCAGCAGTGAAGGTTGGTAAAATGTATCCTTACAATCTCCTTGATGTGGCGATACGCACAAGTGTTGTTTAAAATTTTATCGTCTTCAAATTTTGCGACACCAGCTGTTCGTCTTAGTTCTGTCTAGTTCTATTGCAAATGCAGTAATCAAAATCTGTCCAATTAATGATGAAAAAAGGCCGCGACTTTAACGAACATACAAACAAATGGGTTCAACAGAAAGAAAATGTTTGCAAAAATGTAAGCATTTATAGAACTTTTAAATTTCAAATGAAATTTTAAGATTGCTTCAGTTATGTACTTTTGTGCTGGTGAGCCTTTACTAGATGTTATTTGTCAAATAAAGTTTTCATATATCAATGTCCGTCAACACTGACTTTCTGTGCACAGTAAAGTAGGCGACAGTGTCGCGAAACGAGGTTTCGGTTGCGCCGTCTGCGTAAGACGGCTGTTCACCTAGAAGTTTTACTGATACAACGCTTTATAGTGTGGAAATGAGTTCGTTTCTATCCTGAGTGACACAGGCATTGAGACAGACTTGTCCACGTTTCGGAAAATTAGGCAAAAATGCGATGCACTTGTGGTATGTAAAATAGTGTAGGTTATTTTTACAGAGGGCTTCGTTGTATCACCAATTCAAGGTCACTTTAAGTTACCAGCGGCACTATCTATTATACTGACACATACAAAAACAGTGGAATAAACCACAAATCCACATATACAAACTTAAAACTGAAGAAGTCTTGTATTTAAATAAATCATTTTAATCCATGAACAGGTCTGAAGGCAATGAACATATGAATGTTGAAAAAAAAATTATTTCAGTGTTGATCATTTTCTTAGGTATACCCTCACAATATATTTACATTTTTGAAAGAACATCTTACGTTCAGAAAATTCCGACGTATTGGCAAAATTGGGCACAAGATTTCCTGGAATCAGGTGATGTTTTGCAACTTCTTTTACTAAAATTTCACTTTGTCTTATGAGTTCTTTTTGTTGTTCTTCTGGACTGTAAACTGCAAAATTTACAGGACATCGTAATTAAAAAGCAGTACGCAAAGTATACTCTCAACACAGTCACGTCAGGGTTGACTGATTTAAAACAAGCAATAAAAATCAAATCATGTTGTTTTGGAGTTTTTTGTGACGTCTATGACGCATTTAATTACCATTCTAATAGGTTTTCACATAGCTTATGCAGTATATATCAGTGTAGAAGGCAAACATTCTTATGACGACACGAGTTAAAACCACACTTAAAAGCACTAGTGTTTCTGTATGCTTTCGAGGAATCAGTCGACTGCCATCTGCTTTCGTCTTTTTGCGATGATTCAAACT
>Ga0210059_1015367_pt1 | contig 11187 bp, 5 predicted proteins | sample Ectturendosymbi2_FD_188042 | JGI IMG/M metagenome (GOLD analysis project Ga0210059, IMG submission 188042) | Ecteinascidia turbinata endosymbiont from Florida, USA - Sample 2 (SPAdes) (version 2) | ecosystem: Host-associated > Tunicates > Ascidians > Unclassified | place: Key West, Florida... | reverse complement strand
GTGTCATTTTTTTTCTGTGTTTTTGCGTTGCCAATGAGCTCTTCAGGCCTTGGCCTGCCTTCATTGGCTGTTTGTCAATAAATTCAATTCAATTCAATATTTCAGTTACAGGATGATGTGTCAGGTGCATCTCTAGCAGCATTGAGACGGTACCTCATTTTTTGCAAGGAAATTATACAGGCTGTTTGTACAGAAAATGTACAAGTTCAAAAATGAAAGGAGTTCTAGATATCTTTTGAGACATGTCTTCGTTCCTGCTCTTCAGTGATTTATTTATTTCTATTTGAATAAGAGCTGATGATGCCTACATCTTAGGCGAAATATATACTCTGCAAGATCTTAAACTGTCTGATTCTTTTCTGAGAAAGGACTTCTTTCCGTAGACATTGTTGTGATTTATTTACTGCAGACTCGGATATTTTTAGGGGTAGTCTCTAGAAGTGAAATTTCTCACAGGCGTTCAAGTGCTTTTCTGCTAGAACACAACTTTTTTCGTTTCATGGGCAATTCCAACAATGTTGACATTGATAAATTATCTTGCCATTGTGTCTTCATTAATTCTAATTTCCACTGACAATTGGGTGCAGTATAGTGTATCGAATTCTGTGGAACCTTTAAATTTGATATTTCACTATGACAACCGCACAAGCCAAATGAACGTGTGATGCCGATCCAGCTGCGCAAGCCACCTTTGATTGGCATTGTTAAAACCCAACGACGATCTCTGAAATGTTACATTCATACAGAAACGTTACATTCTGATGTTATAACAGCAAAATATTTTGCTAGTGGCGAATATCTTTCAAAAAAGTTGCTTTGGGTTTCCAGTAGCGCAGCCAAGAATTTTTTTCGGTAGGGGCCAGTCAATAATTTCATCAGTCACTGACGTCTTTCCAACAGTTGAAAAGTGATACAAAACAACAGTAAAAATTTTAGCAAGTTCGTTTCGGGGGAGGCCATGGCCTCTTCAGCTTCTTCACATAGTCCACGCAGTCAGTGGCGCACGGCCACCCACTGTAGTGCAGGTTTTTTTTAAAGGAAAATCAAAATGTTAGGTACCTGGTTTGGACCTGTAGGGACACGATTTATCTGATTCTAGGGACCTGATTTCTCTGATTCTAGGGACCCAATGATAATTTTCTCTGATTCTAGGGACCTGATTTTTAATTCTTGGGACCTGAATTGGGTCCCTAAAACGCCTTGAAAAAACCTGCTGTAGTGTAATTCTGTTGTAGATTTTCTTAACTTTTTGATCCAAGATTAAGATACTGTGGAAGTCTAGCCTTGCATGCTGCCAATAACATGCATACTAGCCTACTGATCTTGATATAGTATGCTAATATTAGTAATGTTGACATAGTCATATGCATACACAAATCAGACTCAAAATCAAAAACAGGTTGTGAAGACAAAATTTCATAGACGAGTTACGAATAGCTTTTTTCATTTTACTAGGTTACACTAAATCATAGCATTATCTTAAAAATACTAGGCTAATTTTTTATTTATGTTTTTCTTGAAGATTTTTTTTGTTGAAGGTTTGAAGATTTGAGCAGTTTGCTTTAGTTCTTAACAAAGTTTGACTGTTAGTGTTTATCATTGATTTGTTTTGTGAATATTAGCCATTTAGACTCAAACTGATTTAGTCAAAGCATCTTAGCCTGTTCAGGACTAGTGAAAGGTGATACTAGACATGTTAATGAATATTTAAGATTTTCCATTCAGAAAGTTAGGTAAGCATCAACATAAAATCAATAACAACAAGTAAAATATGGGTGCCCTAAGACGGATATCTGTCAGTAGCATATCTTGGTTGTGGATATTGCTGTGATCGGAAATCCCGAGCGGCATATGCACAAAGCTCCGCACCATGGCAGCAAGCAACAACAGAGATCACCTGACGAGATCACTCTATTATTGTTTGTTTGCGCCACATTAATATATTATTGTTCTTCGCACAAATCTCGTTCATGGTCCATCACAGATTCAATGCAATGCCACCAGAGAGGTTGCAACAATATACAGTGATATGACTAGAATCGCGATAACCGATATTTTGCGGTGAGTAGTGACACCACAATGTTAGTAAAAATATTATTTTTAGCTAGCTTACTTTCAGCCACACTCCCTCTTGCAATAAGATTATTCTTTCTTGATAACAAGCTCCAATGGGTCTGAAATTTAGGTTTTAACAGTTGTGAAAATATAAAAAAATTTAATCATCGTAACTTTTTAGCATTAGGTGTTCGGGGAAAAATTGTATTAAGTTACAACAACAACTATTTTTTTCTTGCATTTTTACCTTCATTCATTGTGTAACGAAGTATTTTACCACTCCGTTGCATCATCACACATCTGTGGCGTTAACAATATCTGCACTGGCAGACATCCGTTCTTTACATTATACCAAAAATGTGTGATGTACAAGAACCAAGTCTACCCTGTGGTAAAAATTATCTAGAGCAGGGGTGTACAACCTTTTGCTATTGCCGGCCACATTGCCTTTGTTTATAAGAAGTACAGCCGCCAATGCGTTCGAGTTATATTTATGAGATACGTTTAATTAAAAAATAGGCTTTATTCGGTATATATCATTTACTTGTGCCTAAAAGTATAATATAATGTCAAACATTTCCAGATTGTTACGCATCGTGTCAAGTGATTTTCTTGCCTTGCGTTTGTTTTGCTTCAATATACACCAGCACGGCTGCCAAATCTTATATTTTAAATTACATGTGGATGGCTGCAAATTTCATTATCGAAAGCCGCAGGTTGTGCACTGTTGGTCTAGAGCAGGGGTCTCCAAACTTCTTTGTCTGAGTGCCACATAAGCTAATACATAACATGTTGAGGGCCAGACGTTTTACGTAATGTGATTGTTTCGGGATATGTTATATTCTACCAAATTCACAAATTTTTCGTAACTACGTTTTTTCATCATTGACAAAATGGCTTCGCGGGCCGTAGTTTGGAGACCCCTGATCTAGAATGTTAGGTTAACATCACACGTGGCTTTTGTAACGAATTACTGGTTGCATTTGCTTCAATTGCTGTTGTAATTATCTTCAATAAGTTTATTTTTTATGAATATACATGTACATTGTTTCAGTATTTTTACTGAATAGTTGGTCTTTATACTAGCAGAGTAACCCATCAACTTAAGACATTTTCTTTCTCACTTGATAAGATGTAGGACAGAAGATGTGTTTAAATGCACGAAACTAGTTTCTCTGTGAAATAAAATGTGGATTCATCTGCATCACTCCTGTGACTTACAATTATCTATGAGATATGTCACATTTCAATAACACAGGTCAACAAAAAACACTTTTTGTATTAAACGAGAATATGACAAAGCTTTTTTACATAACTTTTGGGTGCTGATTCCAGATTTGGCATTCGTTTTCTTGTGGCACGTCAAATTTTGGAGCTACAGCGAAAGGCTTTTTTGGGTATATAAACAGTTGTGTGCTAATATATTAACTTCTTTTTCCAAGTGAAAAATGTCCTGATAATTCAGTCTATATAAAGTATGTTAATTTATTACGAATGATCAAAAAAAGCAAGATGAACAAGCAGAGGGCTTCTGGCCTTGGTAGTGGAACTCGTAAACATCTGTGTTTTGAACAAGATTTTCTTTTGAAAAGGGTGGCTGGATCACCACGAGACAACATCCAGCAGGGGATACCATGATTGATTCTTTTCAGAACCTCTGGTATCTTGCTTCCATAGCTTGAATATTATTCACCCTGGTAGTCACTCATGGCATCAAGGTTTTCCAAAAAAACATTGGTGTGAATGAAAAAATCCATCTTTAGAGATATATGCAAACCCATCTCCAGGTAAGCTAAAGCAATTCTGCAACTTCTGCTTAAAAACAATGAGTCTTAATATTTCTTATAAAGATCAAACATATCCACCTGAATGCCCTCTGAGCTTGTAATTCCAGTGCATTCTTAACTGGACATTCCTAACTTGAAGTTTCGATCTGTCAAAACCTCTACAAATCTACAGGCGGCCTACAAAATTCCTTCTTTCAATTTAACTTTCCTGATATCAGGAAACTTGTCACACAAATACAGTAGTTAAATCAAAGCTACTGGAATTGCATCTGGCCATTGGTTTCACAAAATTTTTCATCAAGCCCAATTTTATATGCAGAGGTGACATCAGGACTTATCATGATTTGCTAATGGAGGATGCTGAGCTCTTGAACACTGTTCACTCCAAGAACATACAAGTTTCTTATGGACGAATGTTGCTTTTCATAGTGATCCACTGTAGCACCTAGAATGGTTGTCCCATAAACATAAAAAACAGCAGTACTTGGCAACTTTTATGTCCATCCCCATTGATATGCTTATGACCTTGAGAGTTCCATACAGGCTCCACTGGTAGTCAGTATAACCAACTAAAAAGCATTCTAAACAATCTGATTGTTATCATACGATTCATTCAAATTAACCTAATGTGCAAGGGGGATTTAATGTTTTAAATTGCCTGTGTACACAGAGATATCAATATGTCACTCAATAATACAGATTCTTGCATTTAAATCACTCATTTAAGGTTGGCAAACTTGCTTTTCTTTCGCAAATGGTATGTCTGCTACATCAATTATTATTCTGTGTTACGTCACAATGCAAAACAATGCTACCTTTTGTTGTTCATAAGCCTGTGGTAGGCTAGGTAGCTGGTAACCAAAACATACAGATATCTCAAAAACTAGATGTGCTACAAAAACAATAATGACATTTTTGAAATCAGCATCAAAAATACTTTTAGGGGCACTTATTGCAATCACCGTTTAAATTTTGCAGTTGACTAGTGTAATTACCCTTTACCCATAATATACTGAAACCTTGCTAATTAATGTCTAAGATTTATCAGCTATGAAATATGTTCAAGTTTGAGTCAACAACTTAGTGAAAAAACAGTGGTAGCTAAATTAAATATTGTAAACACACAGCATGTTAAATATTAAACAGGGTTTTGATCAACATTTTATAGTTACAATGCATTAGAAGGTAGCTATGTCAAATATCTTAATGTTAAATTTGTTAAAAGCACAGGACATATAAAATATGCAGTGTGTTTGATGTATACAGCAACAATGATATGACAGTGAATATTTAGCTGTCAATGCATGTTATTCAAAACCTACATTGAATCTTATTGTCTGTAATCAAATCAAAGTTATAGGAAATGCAGAGTTTGCATAACTGCAGTACACCTTCTAGACAATTTGATTTAAGCAAGCTTGACCAAGCAGATACTACATTGAATAAATTGACTGGAAGGCATAGCTGCCTACCTTACATGTTTTATATGCTTTACATATATATAAGCTCGACATATTGTGCAGATTTAACACATCTTATAAGCCCCACATGTCTTGTAGACCACACACATTACATATTTCCACATTGCAAGTAAGCTGTACTGAAACTTGTTGCTAATACCATGCTATTTAAAACAAACCACAAACAGAATTGCCCACTTAATAACAAAAAAAGTCAAGAAACAGAATGTTTGACCCAGTCCACATTTATTACATGCAAGTTTTAATTACATTATAATTGCATTGATTTGCATTCATAAAACAGCACTGCAGTTCAAACTAGACCACATTAGCAAAGAAAAGTATACTGAAGTTCATGTGAGTTTGCTCACAGGCTGTTTTGTAAGGACAACCTTTGCTACAAACTGAAGTTGTTCTGATTTGGAAAATTAATATTAAAAACTGCATGCTGTGCCCCCGTAAACTGGTTAATTTTAAACAAAGATTGTTCTGAAAGAGCTTATGTATATATTTAAGATGCTTAATTTTAGACTTGACCAGTTTTGAAAGTCACCAATGGAAACTGGTTTCTTTTGAAGTCAAACGTCATGATGGTGGTCAATTTTAATAACCTATACATTTTTATGAGGCTATTTGGTTTATTATGGACCCAGGTTGTGTTTGTTTTGTTTTTGATGTATTTTACAATAGCCTGAAAGTGTATGAAACTGAAGGTCGTGTAAGTAGATAGGAACTACACAAACTGCAAAAGTTTTGAAATTTGTACCATTCATAATTTTGAAACTTTCAAGTTTCTTAAATAATAGAAAGGTTGTTTTTCGTATTTGCCATGCATGATTGTTGATGCTAGAAAGAATTTCTGGAAAAGTCTGTTTGAAAAGGATCTATACAACTTATATATCTTCTATTTAGATTTCATTTTTGCCTAAAAATGAATTTGGGTAACACCTCCATTTTAAAGAAGTATAATTTTGCACAACTTTACAAGTTTGAAAGCACAAAGCTTACTTCTTATATTCTTATGATAGATCTATTCAACCTATATAAAATTTTTTAGAATTTTGGTATCACTTACTATCATCAATTTTCTTAATAATTGCAATTAAAAAATTCCTTTGAACTATGACCTGTAAACAGTCACAGTTTAAAATGTTTGCTTTTAGGGTTTGCACATGACTGTTTTACCAACTGCAAGATTTTTGGTATCGTCATCATTTACCTTGCAATACATTTTTTAAGATGTTAACTTACAAGTGTAAAGTTGTCTCTTGTGCAAAAAATGCAGCAACATTCAACAAAACATAGCATGTGTTCTGTAGTAAAAAAATTACAAAACATTGCATATGTTCTGCAGTAAAAAAATTATATAAACAATGAGATGAAACTAAGTCTGACTGACAGCAAGTTAGAGTATCACTTTTGTTTGCTATGTTTGGTTGCACTATTTAATCATAAATATTTGACTTCTCACTTCTACATTTCTGTACACTCTGTTTGACATTTTAGATGTTTGCTTAAATTGTTGAATACATGAGCAAGATAAAAATAAAGCGAAAAGTTAGCAAAGATGATAAAAGCAGCTACAGATGACAGATATTTAGATCATCTTTATGATTTTGATGGAGATAAGGAAAAAGGTACAGTATAAGACAACTTTTCATTTGGAAAATTTAGGGACCAGGCATTTTGTGTATAATCAGCAGATGTTGCTATAAACAGAAAGAAAATTTGAGGTCAGGTTAACTGTAGTTCAGTTTATGTTAAATTTATGATGTGGTTTTTTATTTGAATGAAACCTTATTACAGACTTTGAGCGTAATTGTCAAAGCCATACTAGCAATTTCTTTTCGATATATCAAGCATGAATAACTATTGCCACTTGCTTTGAAAGCCTTGGTGATTTTGCTATTTCTGAAGACTTTTTTGTTCAAGACTTGGTTTATTACAAGTAACAAAACAACTATAGCACCTAAAAATACATACAGCAAATAGCAATATGAAGGAAGGCTACCAAATTTTTGATTTTGTTTCCTGGTTTAACAAAATGAGCTCACTGAATGCCTTTTAAAATGTAAAGCAGTGTTTTCGTTTGTCTACATGTATTCATTATCATGTTCAATGTGGAGTTAAATGAAACCTATTCAAATAGCAAATGATATTAGCACAGAACTTGCACGTATGCCTATAGTGCTTGTCAGTTCATAACATTCTCAGGCTGTGTATCCATAACATGATTGTGCCAATTGCTAGAAATAGTCAGTGTATTATGCAAATCATGAAAGCAACAAGTGTTTCTAACATGTTGTATTTACAGCTTTAGCCATGCTTGCATAGTTAACTTAGGAAGGAATCATACTCATCAAAACTTCTGTGTCACAATAATCATTAGCCATTTTTGTCATTGCTTGCTAATACATATCACAAACATCTTTCATTTTCACCTTTAGCATACCTTACTGTACTCTACAAACAAGAATTGCAAGCATGTATATGGACTGTAAGTAGTAGTATGATGGTGTGGTTATGTGATTAGTAAAACTGTAAGACTGATTTGTTATGCTGCAAGTCATGTAGTTATGCACTGTGTAGTGCATTGTATCATCTTGACATACCAATGCCGTGAATACTTTTATTCATCTAAAAATTATCTATTTCAGTCTAGTATTCAGGCTACAATGAAGAAACACCATGTACACACAGAGGCCATTAATGCAAACTCTTATCTGTGTCAAATTCCAATTGTACTACACCCAAAGCGAAACAAAAGAATCCTCTGGTATCTTAATTAGCTTTATTGGTGTAGTTTCATCAATAAAAATAATGTGAAGCAACAATTATAAATTTAGATGGCAGAAATCTCTTCCACTTTTTTTAAACAAGTTTTCAACAAATATTATTGTGCCTACCCAACATTGGTAGTTTCAGTATTACTTAATTGTTGTTATCCAAAATTCCATTCTTAAGTATATGGCCATAGAACTTCAAAATTTGTTTTGGAAAAGATTGTAGCTGCTGTTTGAAAGTATATTTGACAGTGCTAACATGATCAACTGTGAAAAATTTACTAAGAATGTTGATAATTTCCAGCAGCATGTCAAACCACATTTCAAACAGTAAAACATTAGTCTCTTTTTAGATCAGAGGCAACAGATAAACTCCACCAAATTTGGAAAAATGAAAAGACATCAACCACCAATGTGGTGTTCTTTTTTTGGTTTTAGTGTGTTGGGAAAGGTCAGACTTATAAAAACTAACTTCATTTGCTGCTAAATAAACTACAAACTTATAAACCTCACTCTCACTTAAAATCCACTTTTGTGTTTTTTTTAGCTAAACAGAAATATAAAAACCCAAAGTTAAAAAGTTTGTGATATTGATATAATTCATGAGCTGGATAGCTTAAATGCCTAACTTTCCCTACTACATGAAAATATAGGTTAATCAGCATGGCTGCAGCAGACTATTCTGGCGTTTTTTCAATACAATTGAATAACCTTACTACATTTTTGCTTTGTTGTGTGTTTGTTCACATGCATGATGCCTTCACCTTCAACCATTTACATGAAACCTAGTTTTAACATTCACCATTTGAATTTACCATGTACTTGCCCTATATTTATCTCCATCTTATTTATTTGACTAGAACTATGCACATGGTGATATAGTTGTCTTGTGGAAACAGCTCAACACATTTTCCAGTTGTTGTAGTTGTTGTAAAACTTATCTTGTCTATTGCACCAAATGTGGTATCAATATCTTATCCCCAAAATTTACTTTTTAAGTCGTACTCAAGTTTATTAGGACCTTGGTCTGATGCCAGTGCTGTTTCCTTCCTAATATCTTTTTTGCAGTTGAAGACGAAAACAAGAAAAGCATTTCCTTTGGAACCACACTGGATCGAGGTTTGTTCCCACACAACTGCGCTCCTGATCGTACTGGAAATGAACTATATCCTTTGAAAGGTGCGCCCCACAGAGGACCTGGCTGCTACAATAATGCAGAAGTATGTTTACAATCATGACTGGCATGTTTCAACTCCTACTGTACTAATTGCTTTGTTGTTGTGAGGTTTCGATTTGGTGCAGTCTTAAGATAGGAGGCAGGATGCAGTCATCAGGGAGGGCTGTAAGCCCCCAACTCCTTTGATTTGAAACACTGAAAACTTTTGTATAAAAATAGTACCTTTTTCAGAAATTTGTTGTCAATTTAACTCTTCTAGTTTTAATGGGTAAAAATCGCATTAGATGGGTCTTTTTATTACTTAAAGAAGTTAAATTGTAAAATTTCTTGAAAATATAGCTTACTTTTTAGGTATGAACATGTTTTTTGGGCAAAACTTTCTAGCCCCACGGATTGTTTTGCCCCCGATGCCTATGCCTAAAGGTATGCCGGATTAATAACAAATTTACTGAATTATTATGTTGTTTCAACTTCAGCACGTTTTGGAATCATGAACAGAATTCGATGCAGTGACCCATAATTAAAAAACAAACTTCTTCGAAAAAATGCAGGAAAAACATTTTTTTAGATTACTAGCTTCACGTACAACTTGGACAAGTGGATCTGCAGCAAAAGCGGATATACATGTGGATCAAGGACAGATCCTCGTTTTAGACAGGTAATTCGTTCTTCAGTTTTTGACAGATTGCATTGCAACTGCAGGATACATTTTTATGCAGTGACTACGCTGAGACTTTTTGCTGAAGCAGTTATTAAACGAAAGTTGCACCTAACTTCATGCCAAAGACTATTATGGCCAAAGCAGTTGTCTTTGTTTACAGTAAGCACAAATTTGAAGATTATTCTGGAAAAATGTCATTAAATGCGATCCGTTTTAATTTCTTTCGACTGTTATTTGTTTGCCGGAAATTACTTGCACATAGTTTATGCTTTGAAATGCCTAACTAAAATTTTCTACCGCACGGACAAAAAGTCTGTTGTCATCGCATGTTTCACATGTCTAGTGATGGCACTAGCTTGTGAAATGGGAAATTATATAACGCCGTTATGATCTGGCTTCTGCTCACATCTACATTACACACTTTTGTAAGTATTTAAGAAAAAACAGCGCTTGCTGATCAAACAATCTTAATTCGCCTGAAACTTGCAGTCAGGCAGTCCGAGAAACTGTGGGATAGTCTGCGATAACACTTTGCTACTTCTAAGCATCCCAGTTTTCCGAAATCGGATGTTTTTATTTACATACTGTTGTGTTGCACAGGTTCATCAGTTGATTACCCCGAGCCCCAGTGAATATCAAACCACCTGGACGTCTAGAACAAGGGTCAAGCCAGCGTACAAGCCATTTGAGACTTCTACTGTGCGTTTCAAGCAATTGACCCAAGACCCAGAAATTACTCCAGGGTACGAAGTGTCTGAAACGCGTTGAAAATGTTGCACAAGTGTTCAGCATGCAGCGTTTTCAATCTGTGAGGCTTTTATTTAAAGTGTCAGAATATTTCATCCCGTTTGAATTACTTCGTAAATTATTTGATTCGCGCATCCTTAACTGAATACAAATCGTTGCAATGGGACGCTTATACTGGCTTTGATATATTGCAGCGGATATATAGATCTCATATCACGATTCACGACTGCACGCAAATCCAGATTGTGGATTTATTTGTTGCTTGTATTTACGCGAGATGAGTACGTATGAGAAATACACGAGATAAATACGTATGAGAAATACACGAGATGAGTACGTATGAGAAATACACGAGATGAGTACGAGAAATACTTCAGTGAACTTCAAAGTTCCGCTGCTTGCACATCTCAGCAAAAAGGAACAAAAATTTTTAAAACGGTCATAATATTTTAGCTGAGAAGTAATTTCATAAGATTTTAGCTAAGAAGTAACTTATCGTTGAATGTCGTTTCTTGTA
>Ga0210059_1015366_pt1 | contig 11187 bp, 8 predicted proteins | sample Ectturendosymbi2_FD_188042 | JGI IMG/M metagenome (GOLD analysis project Ga0210059, IMG submission 188042) | Ecteinascidia turbinata endosymbiont from Florida, USA - Sample 2 (SPAdes) (version 2) | ecosystem: Host-associated > Tunicates > Ascidians > Unclassified | place: Key West, Florida... | reverse complement strand
CTGTCCACGTCCTTGATGCAATACGCTGACCGGTTTAATTGCTATCCGTCGTCGAGAGGTGAAGTGACGTTTTCCACTTGCACGTTTTCCTAATTTTCAGGGAGTCTAAGTTCAGGGATTGTTACTGTTTGCTGCAAGTTTCAAGCAAATGTTACACATTAAAACATAAAATGATTCGCATGGTATCTTGCCTACAATGCCTGCCTGGAAACTACTTACTCCAAATCAGACCTCAAACATTAAACACTCCATCAAAAAATGAAACTACTATACACTTACTACTTGAATTCTATTCATTTATTACAGTTGTTTTCATGCGCTGAAAGCACACAGGCATTACGCACAAAGCCCAACCTCTCCAAACATTGACAAAATGTCGTGACCTCTGTGGTGACCGGATTAAGACATGTAAAAAATCTGTTAAAACTTGCCACAAGAACATCTTCAGTTTTGAAAACAAATACAGGAGTTCTACCAAAAATTTTTACTTTTCAAAAATTGTTGTTGACACTTGCTTTCAAACAAAAAATCGTACAGCACAATTGCAATCAAAACTACTCTTGAAACTAGAAAAAAATCAATATTGGATGAATGCAAATAAATTAACTCTTAATTACACAAAAACTAAAATTAATACTCTTTCCTAAAATTTCCCTTATCATCTCCCCAATCAACCTCTCTTCCAGTGGTATCCCAATAGAACAGTGGTTTCCAAACTGGGGGTAAGTTACCCCTCAGGAGTAATATACGATTCTTCGGGGAGAACGCACAACCAAAAACACAATGTTGTTCTATATCATGAGCCACACATTGCGAAATATTGAGGGTAATAGTAATCGCTATCTTTATTTGGGTAACGGCTCAAACAAGTTTGGGAACCATTGCAATAGAACAAGCAGAAAGTATAAAATACCCGTCATTTCAAAAAAATTTCGGTCTATGTGTTGCAATGGACACGCGGTTAAAATGAGAACTACATATTGCTCATGTAGGTAGAAAGGTTGCGTGTGGAAGTCCAGCACTGTACAAGTCGGAACAGGACTTTTCGGTCTGGCCGTTTCGGTTTGAGCCGTTTCGGTTTGGGGACATTTTGGCCACGATATTTCTGTGCATAAACAACTTATTACATTCATTTTAATTAAATGATTATAGGCAGGCGAAATGTCTCTCTAGCTGGTGTTACACAAACTCCCTTTGGAGAGTCATCATTGCGTTTAAATCTTAGTTGTAATTTTGACTTTGAAGAATTTGTATTTAATTTTCAAAATGTCGACATTGATTTTGCTTGCTGATGATAATAAAATCATATGTTGAAGCTGATTAACTGTTGGATCTTGGATCATGTTTGTAGTTGTAGTTTTAAATAAAACTTCGCTTTGATTTAAGTATGTTTGCACTAAAATGTGAAGATTTTTGCAAGATTTCATAGTCTGACCGAAATGTTCCCAGACCGAAAAGTCGCGTACCCGTACCAGCTGCAGCCCCAGGTTACATTAATGTAGATCTGCTTCGTAAAATTTATTTTTCTATTGTTTATTGTCACCTCTACTACGCAATTCTTATTTGGGGCACCGCAAATAAAACCTTAAATTCTTTCGTTTAGTTAAATAACCGAGCTCTACGTAATGTTTGTAAAATTCATTACAGTTAAAAAATATTCATAAAGGATATGTATCTTTCTACATATATTCTAGAGATAAGAAACATATAAATACGGACTGACTAAATACATGTACAAGGTATGTAATCAAACGTTACCAAAAGAAATCACAGATGAACATGAATACAATCAAAATATCATAATTTTCATACAATGCAACTAGATAAGGTACTAATTATTCCTTTATACAAAAAAACTGTTAAAACAACAACGCCATTCTGTTTACAGAAGCTCCAAGCCACGGAATGAAATTCCGCAAGACTTAATAAATAGGCGGTACCATACATTTATAAAATCATATAAACAGCTCCTCTTTCAAATATAAATTTCATTGATTCCCTGCATTATAGCATACGCACTTGCTCCGTTCGAAGCAAGCAAAGCCGTCTTTGTAATTATCGTTGCTCGTGCCGCTGCAGCTCGATATCACCTGTGACAATTTGTTGCTCTTGATGTGCTATACATCTAGTGCTTTTTTGTTTTGTTTTCTGTGTGTGTAATTTTCTTTCCTATTTCTTTGCGATAAATCATCTTCTGATTGCCTTTCTTTTTGTTCGTTTCAAAGGTTGGCTGACGTGTTGACCTTGCGGTCATTTCGCCAACCCTCGTATTCTTCTTGTTGAACCCCGCATTCTTTCACATCTTGCAAAAAAGAATGCAATACTTTTGAAACCAAGTCTCTCTCGCAGCATCGGACACATAAGAGGTACATTTGGGGAGGAAAAAACATCACTGCAGCCGACGCTTTCCTAGTCGTCAAAACACTGAAGACCTAGAATGTTGTTATGAAATCCGACCTTCAATGCTCAAAGCATTGAACAGAGGAGGTCATTGGCTGACTCGCGTGTGTCACGTGACCTGGTGTTCTGGCAAGGCACCAAACGATTGGTAAACTCTTCTTATCAACCCCATAAAGGAATGCACTAACTACCCGGACATATCTCCACTTGTTATACCCGAATTCCTTGAAAAAAGTTGCCGCGAAATATTTTAACCATAGCTGGAGAATGCCCAGGGCCGGATTTCTAGTGCCGGCCGCCCATAGGCTATATAAATTCTTCCGATCCTTTTTCACCCGCAAGGAAAATTTTGTCCGTGCCGTGTGAGTACCGGAATTACGATGATGCAGTTTTTGAAAAATTACACTTTAAATCCATCGGTTTTAGTCATAGGCTCCTCACCTCACTGGCGTGCACTGAAACAGGAAAAACAGAAAGGCAGCAACTCTAGATTGGGTGCTGCGAAATACTTACCAAAACAACACAAAAAAACTTTCTAAAAATTTTTCCCGCTTTTGGAAATTCTACTGCTCTAGGCCAGTGCTTCTTAACCGGGTGAATGGTTCACCCCATGCAGGGTGAATGAAAGAAGAGGATTTATGTTGCTAATTTTTTGTATCTTCTCGTAACATGCATTTGTCATGTTTTTTTTACCCAAAACACATCAGCAATCGTGAATAAAATGGCGAACTTCTGTAGTTCTAACTTTGCGTTTTCAGCAGTCAGCAACTCAGCACTTCAGAAAAACCACGGTGCCATTAACTGCGTCTATTACGTCATGGTGGTAGATTTCAACAAGAGATGCCATGTTTTATTGAATCGAGTAGTGGAATCTCTGCTGTGCTCCCTGCTTGAGCATACTGTACTCCTGTGCAAAGATTATTTGCTAGAATCGCAGTATTGTCGAGAGTTTCATTCCCAATGTCGAGCGAAAACCAAACACCTCAACACTCATCAGTAGGGCAACCAAAAGTCGTAAATTTTCTACATAATTTAAATTTATGAAACGTCCACAAACCAAATTTCACAGCGATACAATGAGCGACTAAAAAGTTATTAGGTCAACAAAAGTATACATTTATTGTTAGGTCAAAATTACTTGCAGCAGAGTTTTTCGCTTTAATGATATTTTGCTAAAGCTACAACAACAGATATTGATATGCTTTTGCAAGCTGAGTTGCAATTCTAATAATAATAATGGATTTGTTGCGACTTTGGACATGATAATTTTGTTTGGATGATTGAGTAGGCTAGGCGTGGGAAGGCAAAAAACGTGGTCCTGCAGTACTCCGTTTGGTAAATGCACAACCCATTATGCGTATAGAAACTTTAAGGCAATGGTGTGAAGCAGTACTTGATGTTGAAGTATAACAATGCAGAACATTCTCAGTGACTTCAGTATTCGTCCACTGTTTGTTACTTCTAGTGTCACTGAGTCTTTCACACTTTTATTTTTGGTTCTTTGGTAAGCAATGCACGGAGTTGCTGTCGATTTTTATTGCGAGCAATATAGCCACAAATATCGTATACATCATTGAACGCGTGATGGATTCCAAAGTTCAAAGGTCGCAACATATCTATCACTTGCTCGTTCAGCGCACAGAAGTCACTAGATAGACATTTAAGACTTAATCATCGGTTTAATTCCTAATACTGTATATGCTTTGCATTCCGCATTTCAGTTGCATCAGGAGAAAATTGGTAGGTCAAAATTACAAAGTCAAAATTTTACGTTTATAGGTCAAAAAATTGGTTGCCCTACTCATCAGATTATAGCCTTATCAGTCGAAGGGCAGGCCTAACCAATCGAAGTGCAGGAGTAGCCTGTTTGTGACATTTGCTTGTTAACAGTTTGGTATTGATTACAACATCTAATATGCGCTTATATCTCAGATAATACCTGCAGAATATCTCCGAAACACGCAAAAACTCTTTGTTTTGAAGAAAGTAAATGTAAATCAATGGATGAAATTGATCAGGACACGCCAGCTTCATCAGCTTCGCAGTTTGAAGAACGAGGTGTAAAAAGGAAGGTTATCATCACAAATACGTTCCCTTCAAAAATAAGGCAAAAGTGTGATGGTTATATCAAGTATGTTTTTTTCTTCCCATAAGTGAAGTATTGAGCTATTTGCTAATTTAAATGTAGCAAGCAGTTTTTGCCTCATTCCAACTCAGGAGTGGTTTACCAGACAAACACGGCATTCATCAAACCAAAGTCTCAATTTTTCAAGAAACAGCACGAAAATTTGTGCAGACAGCAAAATTCCCTCCAGTCATCAGTTGTGAATGACCCTACTAGTGAAAATCCTCTTCTCCCCTTTTCTCGTTTCAAATAACGCGTGTGTTGATGAAACGAAAAAAATATTTTGCGAGGTTGAGTTTGTAATCAAACCATATTTGAAGATCGTAGCCAATTTGCTGATGTTGTGGATAAAGTAGAGCAAATTCCGTGGTCTAAAAACGAACATTCGATGTACTTATCACATCGGCCTTACATCCACAATAGGGTAAATGGAAATGCAGCAATCGATGGCAGGGGTGAACGAAATCGAAGAAGGTTAAGAAGCACTGCTCTAGGCTATAGCCTCGAAAGCCTATGTGGGAAATCCGGGCCTGAGAATACCCAGTGCGGTTTTCGCCATGGGCGTAGCACTACAGATAATATTTTCACTCTTCAAAGTTTCGAGAAATCTTCGGAGTAAAACATGTAACAGATTCCTTCGGGAAAATTTTCGGGAGTGTGGTGTTGGATGGCTGTTAGGCTGTTATTTTTTCACGAACATTTCGGTCATTTTTTGCTGAGACATTTTGGTCATTTGTCTCAGTTGTATTAAAACTCGGCGTAACAGTTATCATTAGCCTATATTTTCAGACATTCTGATTGAAATGACTTATTTTTTTTCGGTCATTTCAAAAAAATTTTGGTCTATGATTGAAAAATAACCATCTGTTACGATTTGCTTGCTACCGCCGAACAGGGTCTATTACATGCACACATCACAGTTATCAGCTGCGTGCAACCAAGCGGGAATGGCAATTAGCAATAAAACGACTGAAGTATTTTGTCTCTCCAGAAATCCAAGCCAGTGTGCGCTGCGAGTAAGTGGCAACACACTGTAGCAGGTCGAGAGAAGTGGAAGTACCTCAGGGTGGTATTAACGGCTGACCGAAGGTAAAACAAGATTGAGACAAAGCATTGGTGAATCAAACGCAGTTTTGTCTTTGTGTGAGCTGTATTGCTCTGTGTGGGCTTTCAAACACCGAAAACCTGTCAGTTTTCTACTTCGTAGTCATGAACTTTGAGTCATGACTGAATGAGTGTTTTATATTATATCTCAAGTACAAGTGGCACAAGACTGGAGTTTTGCGAAGAGTTAACGGCATGACACTTCGCGAAAAAATGCGCAGTTGTGAAATTTGTGAAGCCTTGAATGTCGAGCCACTTCTCCGAACCGAGAGATTTCAGCTAAGGTGGTTCGGTCATGTGAATAGAATGCCCCTGGAAAGATTGATGAAGCAAGTGCTGCTGGCTACACCCACGGGGTAATAGGCCCACAAGTCAACTAAGAACTTGGTGGTGTGATTACATCTCCGACCTAACTTGGTCCTGTCTTGGTATGGAGCCAGGGTTGTTGAAAACCGTGAGGTATTTCGAGTGCTCCTATAGGGCTGCTGTCAAAGCGACCCTGACCCTCCCGAGACGAAAAGCGGGCTTGAAAACAGATGCGCAGTTTCAAAGAATTTGGTAATTAAATGAACTTCTTCAAAAATATAAATTTTTTATGAAAATTTTGTTTTACAATTTTTGTAGAGTGATTTTTTAGTCATAACAAAATTTTTGAATTGCGGGCCAACATGGACTTCTGGAGTGACTCTCGGTTTTAAATAAAATACACATTATAAAATAAAAATTCATTATAAAAGAAAAGTTTATTACGGGACTAACATTCACGAATATCACCATTGATATTTTCCAACAAAATTTAACTAAGTAACAAGCTTCAGGTCACTCGGAAAACAAGGCCTTGAAGTTACGAAGTTTGACAGTTTTTTGGGACTGAAAATGCCGTATTGACGGTGAGATCGATTTTCTTTGTTAATATATCAATATGTGCTGATTCCGGTGCTACTGACTCGATAGAGGCAGGATTTAGGTCAAAGTTTGACAATCTGCAGTTACTTGCCCATGTTTGTAAGCATCACAGATGCAACACCAGTCGCTAAAATCACCACATTCAGAAGTACTTTGATGCATCTTTAAGCATAACTCGAGGTACTGTTGTGTAATTTGGAAACAAACACTGAGCTATCAGTCTTACTCAGAGGTATTTTGCAGCGAAGAAAAAGCTAAACATACTTGAATATATATAAATATCCTTGTGTAGCGGTTACATCTGCAAAACATTTCATGCTTCTGCCTTAGCTTCTTAAACAAGATCCTGAGCGTCTTGACGTTCACAGACGCAAAAAGATAACTAAAAGCTTTTTACATGCAATATTTTCCTTGATTTCTTTCCCACCGATCTACAGTAGAATAGTTGCGCAGTAAGTTCATATTAATTAAGGGGCAATCAAGTTCTGCAATGTCTACGAAATATGTGCGAAGTCTGCTCTCTAGACTAAAACATAAAATTTATACGTAAAGCATTACAAGTGCTATGCGGTATACATACGCTATTAAATCTGGACTGTTGCTAGTGCGCGAGAATGAGATTTCACTGCGCAAATGGTCTGTTGGGACTGCGCATTTACGGGGTTGCGCACTTTAGAGGCTACACTGCGTCTGGGGGTCGTGAAACATTTTTGGAGAGTAGATATTTTATGTACACAGCTGCATTACATTTGGTTTCAACTAAAGGGTCCCTACACTACCCTTTGGTTGAAAACCACTGGCATAGGGCATGGAATCTGATATCCAGTCCAATGGACAGTTCTCATTGGAGAATAATTTCAAACGAATGATAAATTGTCCAGTAATGCGGGATAGATAAATGAGTATGAATGAGCGAAGTACACAGACGTTTACTTGGGCTCATCCGTTAGAGCCCGAGCTGCCCTCTGCAAATACGCATTTTTTAAATATAAGTCATATCAGATTAAATGTTTTTAAAGCAATGGATTTGCATAGCCAAGTTTCCATTCGAGAATATTTTCAAACGAACAAAAAATTGTTCATTTACTCGGGCTAAAATGAATGAGCCTAGACTACGCAGAGAACTGGCATTATCATTGCTCTGTGACGTACGTTACGGAACAATCGACAATTCTCACGAGAACTTCTCATTCATTGTTACATAACTAACGTCACATAGCCAGGATAGTGCTACCAGAATTAAAACAAACGGAAATTTCATTGATGCAAGCCTCAAACGGTTACATTCTGTCAGTGGCCGAGATTTAAATCGCGTGAAGAGCCCGAGTGACGCGTTTGACCTGGAGTCGCCTCTGAACTGATGTTGCAGAAACATTGTTTTCTGCGTTAGTGAACAACCTGCCACGTCACTAACTTCATGTGGATAGGATGTAAGCTCATTTTCCAGTAAAGCAGTGCAGTGACAAGCGATTGCTTGCCTGCGAATGGCAATGTAATGTTGGTACTTCGACACCAAGGTTATGTTCGGTAAATTAAGAACTTTCAGCCAATAAACTAGCTCTTTTTTTGCGAAGATTGCGGCACCATGACCCTTAGTCCGCAAACTCATAATCGAGTGTCATGTTTTACTCGTTAATGCTACCACGACATGTAGGGGAAATGTGGGATATTTGACCAGGGTGGGTTGAATTACCATAGGCCAGGGGTCACCAACCTTTTTGAAACTGCGAGCTACTTCTTTTGTACCGATTAATTCGAAGGGCTACTAGTTTGATACGCACTTCTGAAATAAAAATTTTTCTAATTTACCTTCAATTATTTTAGTACATTGATATTCGTTGAAGTGAAGACATTAATCATGCTAATATTATTTTTAGAACAGGCCCGCGTGCGACATACTTGGTGCTTGCTGGTGACCTGGTGCCCGCGGGCACCACGTTGGTGACCCCTGCCATAGGCTATTTCTTGCCACCTAGTGAACGTGTGTTCTTGTGGTTTTGGCAGTGAAGATTGCTTTCTTGTCGCCCGTTTGTATTTGAGGAGCTGCAGCTGTTAAATAAATTTTCGTGTGCTAATTTTAATTTTGAAGGAAGTTAAATTTTCGTAGCTGCGTTTTTTTGATTTTGCAAATGACAGACAGCTTTTTACGAATGATTTTTTGCAAATGTGATATGCTCACGGAAAGAGTTTCAAAACTGCAAGAGGTTGAGAATTGAAACCGTACAATTTTTGTTATGACACGTAATGGAAAAATGGCGTAGGTTGGGACCTTTCAACCATACGAGAAAGGGAATAATGACCCCGCGGTTCAAAGGTACTTTTGCATATTCTTTGATGTCTCCGGCTTGAACATGCTTACTTTCAAAATTTGTAAAGAAGCAAAAAAGGATTGTTTTATCAGGAAGACATCAATTAAGCTTTGCGCGATGTGATCGAGCATCACATCAGTCTACGAAGAGCTTCCAGAGATAATATTATTGACTATTTTACGTCGATACGACCAAAATGCCGACAAATAAGGTCGTGGTTCTGTTAGAAAACATTCGATGGCTACTAGACAGCTGAATTGCTAGACATGCAGTAAATAGACTCTTGCTGACAATCTTCATCAATTTTCCAAGTTATATGAAGCATCTAAGCACAGTATAGGCTAAACCAAACGTTTAACCAAGGAATCACCTTAAGCATAATGATAGCAGCAAACCAAGCAATCACCTTATGCATGATAGGAAGCACCTAAGCGCAAGGTTTCACGCAGTAGTGGTCTTAGTGAGTGTGCAGCGTGTGCAAAATGGGGACCCCATTTTCAATTTACCTGCTTTGAGGGCCCCCATTTTTAGTTTACGCGCTTTTGAGATTCTTTATAACTGTATTTTTTATTATTATGATTACACAACAAAACTTAATTTGGTTTGCTCCATGTTGTTATTAATAATATATTTTAACACATTTGGATTTAACCTGAAGGTAAGAAGCCAAACTGTAATGATCAAACATAAATCGTTTTCTTCATGATCAAAGGACAAGGGGCCCCAGACAAAATGTAAAAGGTCCTCAACCAAGATGCTAGGATCCCCCAATCAAAGGATAATGAAGCCCATTGGTCTTTGGTTAAACATAAACAGCCTGTCTACTGTGCCTTCAAAGGACACGGGGGGCCCCCAGAAAAAGATAATATGGATAAGGTGCCCATACTCTTCAAAAAGACATGAGTCCCTCAATCAAAATTAAGACGTTTCAAATCAATAGTATAGAGCCCTTACTTTTATGAATGTTTTTGCTATTAGTTACAAGGTTTGAATGTAGTTTACATATCCTTAGGCAAGCAAAATGCCATGCACAGAAAGCCATTGCCATAAACCTAATTTTTACGAACATAATGTGTTTATGTTTTTACTGCCAAAAGGTAGTGTTTGTAGCTTACAAATGGTCAAGCCAACATTGAATTCTGATTAAAATGTGTGAGTCAATACTGCATATTTTATTCATTCCAGACTTATCATATACATTATGGTTGGAAGTATTTACTGGAGATTAAAGGCATGTTTACCTGGACATTTGGAAAAATAAAATCTAAAAGCAATAAGTTCTTACAAAGCTCAACTTGGCACTAGGGTAAATCCATTGTTCAAATAGTTATGTGAGAAAATGCTTTTGCTTGAGAGAATTATATTGTAAGCACCATGTACAAGTGCGTACTTGCATGGTCTGCTGTATGCTTTAAAAGCTGCTAATGAAATGCTACTTCAATTGCTTTCAGTTTGCTTTTGAGTCAGAGCTAAATGTTTAAATAATTTTGGGGAAGCTTTCCTTAATTTCTTGAACCATTAAATCTTTTCCTTTGCCATATACCTGCATCTCTATGTTTGGAATGTTAAACTGGGTCATGGAGGGAAGCGTATTTCGGAGAGTGGACATGGAAACATTAAATTGCTTAAATTCTGGAATGTTGGGCAAATTGCAAATTGCGCCAAATTTCCGACAATTCTCAGAAAAGGTCAAACAAAATATTTGCGACCAAACCAAACGGTCAAATTTTCACAACAAAAACGCCAAGCTTCCTAAGCAGCAGTGGGGTGTTGTATTTTGCTGTATGTTATTTGTGTGGTAGTGGAATGTGGTGCATATATGGCAGTGGTTCCCAAACCGGGGGTAAATTACCCCCGGGGGTAATATGTGATTCTTCAGGGGGTTATGCGGAACCAAAACCACAATGTTGTTCTACATTCTGAGCGATCACTGCGAAATATTGGGGGTAATAAGACATAATCGCTACCTTGATTTGGGTAACGGCTCGAACAAGTTTGGGAAACACTGATATATGGGAAGTAAAAACCACTACATGAACTTCATAGACTGTACAAACAATCTGACAAATTTAAAAATATGAACATCGCAACATGGACATGATGGTGAAGAAGCCATACAGCCTGACTCTCTGGAAACAATTTGCTCCACTAGATGGTTAACAAGACTCTCTGCAGTATTTGGAACAAATAGCCTGAAGACATGGGCGCCGGAAGGGAGAGGCAGGGGGTCTTGGCCCCACCCTGGATTTTGAAATTTTCAGAAAAAAGGCCGTTTTCTTAGTTTCGAGTGGGAAAAATTAAATTTAACCACTTTTGATTCCCCTGGAAACAATTTAGAAAAAT
>Ga0210059_1015365_pt1 | contig 11189 bp, 7 predicted proteins | sample Ectturendosymbi2_FD_188042 | JGI IMG/M metagenome (GOLD analysis project Ga0210059, IMG submission 188042) | Ecteinascidia turbinata endosymbiont from Florida, USA - Sample 2 (SPAdes) (version 2) | ecosystem: Host-associated > Tunicates > Ascidians > Unclassified | place: Key West, Florida... | reverse complement strand
GGCGGCACTTTTCGGGGGGGGCACTTTTGGTGAAAAGAAGGAATAGCAAATAGTCTTTCAGGAATGAACCTGAAGCTAGTGGGGCGGCACTTTTCGACTCGCCCCGGCGCGGCACTTCCCCATGTCGGGACCCTGGCCAGAGGTTCTCAATTTTTTCCCCATGAACACCTTATACTTTAACTTGTTTTGGCAAACCTCTCAAAGACCTGTTGTTAGTGAGTCCTGGAGTGAGAGAGCCTGTTCTTAAAAAATTTGAATCCCGCCACTGAGTATAGTTCATTACACACATATATAGTTCATCACGAGTATAGTTCATTACACACATATAGAGTTCATCACGAGTATAGTTCATTACACACACATTTCGCTGATTTGCACTGAAGTCTTTTCTTGGCTTATACATGAAAGGCTTGATTAACCTGAAAATTTGTGGTGCAACTTTTTGGAATCGGGAGGGGAATTAACCCTCCTAGCTAAGACCTTCTCAGTCGCAAATACCAAACAAACATCCCTGAGCATGAAACACTGCTGATGAACATGAAAACAACATAACTTTTAAGAAAAAACGTAAGCTTAATCAAACCCGTTTGTCTGTGAACGAGGCATCTCATCAGTATTCAATCACTGTTGTCAGTGGGTTTACAATTTTTCTTTGCTGTTGACATATCAATATTTGTTTGGTGTTTACATTTTGTTTGCTATTTACTTGTCAAACCCTGAGATTGGCGCCGAAATGTAACAGGTGATGTTCTAGAAGATGGCGGCGCGAAGCCGTAAATAAATGTTGAGGAACAAAAGACGATGACGAATTCCACCTTTTGCAGGTGAATAGAGCTAGGCTGAGAAGTTGGCAAGGCAAACGGAGTCGCCTGTTTACTGGGGCAAAACCTCGCGCGTGTGAAAAAGTGCGCGGAAAGCTCAAGAATGAAAACAGTAGCTACAAGGCACTTACTAAATCATCCACAGCCAATGCATGGATCGGAAACCTGGAAGCGAAAAGCTGGCAGTCGTTTCTGCCGACAAAACCTCAGCGGCAGAAAGAAAGATGTTACCGCAAATCTTGTTTTTATTCAAGAGCCTCGCCTTCAAGCGACAGCGCATTGTGCGAATTGTTCGCCACAGGTTCTTCCCGTGAGTCGTAACGTGTTGGCGGCGAGAGCAAACGGACTCACTGTGCTGTCAGTTCAGCGACGATTCGTCTGCCCGCTGTGTTGCGCTGTTTGTAAAGAGAGCGCAAGAAAGCGTGCTACTCGCCAAATACGGTAATACTCTAGTGATTGAAAGCGAAAAATTTTTGCGGGTGAAGAGAAGCCGGAGAAAACGAGCTGAGTGACGAGCGCCACCCTGCGTATTTTCATTGCAGCATGAAGTTTTGCGACAAGCACTCATGAAGACATTTTGGACTTTCAAGCGCTCGACCTGAGACAAGATTCAGGCAGTCGTTTCTTTGCGTCAGCACTTTTCATAAGCTTGTTCGTCAACGGCAATCTAACTGGAGAACTTTTTCCGACCAAAGGGGAGAAACCACCAAAATAAAATCAAACGCGACTGAAAAGGACAAGATTTCATCGCTTTTCTCTCGACTGGCATTGCGTTTGGAAAGAAGTCCACGATGATGTTAAGAAAACGCAGCATTTGTTCGCTGCGACCACGAGATGTGATAAGTATTTTTGTCATGTAGGGCACAAAGTATATCAGGGATATAAAACATTTAGCGGTCACTGCTACACACGCCACCTGACAGGACAAAACTGTGGTTTTTATTCTGAAGAAAAAACAAACATCGTCAAGTTGCATAAAAATGTTTGGGGTTAAGTCTTTAACCAATAATCGTTGCGCATCAGGGTCATTTAGAAAGTGGTTGTCAGCAAAGCGGAATTATTTTCAAAGCAGCAAAGAAGTGCTTTGAATTTTCCTTAACATTGACAAACAGCACCTCATGTGTTTTCGTTGAAGATTCGTGGTCTAAGTTGTATATAATTTATACAACGACAAAACACTCAGCCAATTTTTGAAGTACGATCAAATCAGATATAGTAAAAAGCATGCCTCACCATAGCGAGGTAGAAAAATTCAGTGAGACTCATTGAATGCTCCTCTCCACGGAAATCTTTAGTAAAAGGCAATTTTTGTTTATTCGACATTGCGAATAAGATATGAAACAACGTAACAACATAACATAAAAAAACAGTAAAAGCATACAGCGCGGTATTTCAACACCGTTGCAGAAGTTTACAAGGCGATGTTAACCTCCCGTGAAACGCGTCTGCGTAAAGTTTCATCACATCTGCACATACTTTGTTTCGCATCATCATGTGGCGACGAACGATCGCTCTGAAAAGTTGATACATAATGCGCTGATACATCGCTAACATCAGAGGAGATGCGCTGAACGCAACTATAAAAGTAAAAGTATTTCGGAGTTATCGCAGTCGTTACCATAGCAATACATGTAGTTCCACAAGCAACCGTTTTTTTTTATTATTACACAAAACGAGCGATTATTTTCTGCAGATGCCACAAGGCCTTTCTACGTACGTACTAACGGAATGAAAAAAGAGAGACGCCAATTTGGAAGCACACAGGTGTGGCATGCCGTGCTGTACTCTTGCCGAGGGTGATTACAGCCAATCTTTATCACACGGCCAATTCTGCGACGTTACTTCTCTCATTTTGAGAAGTGCAGATATCTCGCTATTAAAGCACACACAAAAAAAAGCTGGCAGAAAAGACTGACATGCCAGCGATCGTTGCGTCATCAAACAAAGCACAACGCAAAATCAAAAAAGCAAAGAAGCGAAAAAAGCGCTTACGGTGTTTCAAATGGGGGCTCACGATTGTGGCTTGCGGTACTGCAGTGGTGCGAGACGCTTTTACAGCAATAGTCTTCATTACACATTCAACTCCACTGCGCTATACTCTTGCCTCATGTACGATAAAAGGTATCACGTCAGAGCAGCCAACTCATGGCTTAAATCACGAAAACTGGGCGTATACGTCGACGTTGTGTAAATATTTGCACGAGATTCATACAGCAGTAACAATTTGCGATAAAATGTTTTCGAAAACGGAGACATCCAAACGACGTTCACGTGTTAATCTACAGCGGAATGCTTGCTTTATGGACACAATGGTTTTATGAGGTTTGCTGTCTATGTTGTTGAAATGGATTTGATTTTGGGCTTTCCATATTTTATGACGGGTTGTCGTAATCAATAAAGAAATATGCTCAGTAAACTGCACTAGTTGCAACGGTACATTCATTGCAAAGCACAAAGAATAACTTGGTGTAAGAAATGATCCAGAGAGACGTTGTATGACATTTGTAATGTGAGTCCTTATTGGTTGAACATAATGACATTACAGTAAGAGGTGGACAAGACTTTCGGAATTAATTTTGCAAAAAGTACATGTTATTGCCTTGTCAAGTGAAGGGCGTGGAGATTTTTTCAAAACTGGTAGATTGTCCCAAACGCAGCGGTAGTTGAACGTTTTCAAGTAATTTGGAAGAATTGGATTGTGAATGTTTCGCCAATCAGTTTCTCAATAAGGCATGTGTTTTTTTGTGCTGTTCATGTTTGATGTAACCAAGATGTTATATAAAGATTTTACTTGTCCCCGACAAAGCTGGTCAAAAGTGAAACGGTATTTTTTACATAAACTTAAGGCACAAGAATAAAACGTGTTTGGAAGTAATGAGTGTGGCAAACAGTTACGGAAAGGGAGATTGTACCGTCTTGAAAGTTGTTGACCGATGTGATATTCGATGAAGGAGGTTTGTGGAGTGGGTTCTGTGTCATTTTTTCTGTGTTTGCACTACTCGCATATTGGTTTGAGAAAAATTAAATCGCAGTATGTTGGTATGTTCGCTACTGTGTATCCTCCAAGATGAGTGGGAAGCATCAAAGTTGTTATTGGAATGATGGAATTCGCGTTGCGTGAAACAAAGTTTTCTATGCTTTCGTTGATTTCACGTTTTAATCGAGTAGTAAGCGGATATGTGTTGCTTGTGTATGTGATCAAAGGTAAAAGTTTGGTTTTTGACAAGAGATTTAGCGTTAAAAGTTGGTTGGTAAGAGGAAAGGTGTTTTATTGTCTTTTTGAAATTGCTGAGAACTTCGTTCCATTCGCGACTAACGCTTGATGACTTGCCAATGACGACTCCAAGTAAACGTATGTATTCGTCTGTCCAAGCAATGCTTGGAAGTTGATTTGTGGAAGGAAGTCGAGAACAGTAAAGACCGTGTGTTTTTTCCATGTTTAACTTCAAGGCGCTCGCTTTCTCAAAGTAGCTGAGAAGACTAAAAGCTTGTTGGACATATGTATGGCCCATTAAAGAGCACCTCATGTGTTTTCGTTGAAGATTCGTGGTCTAAGTTGTATATAATTTATACAACGACAAAACACTCAGCCAATTTTTGAAGTACGATCAAATCAGATATAGTAAAAAGCATGCCTCGCCATAGCGAGGTAGAAAAATTCAATGAGACTCATTGAATGCTCCTCTCCACGGAAATCTTTAGTAAAAGGCGAAAGATTTATGCGTGTGAAGAGAAACCAGGGCTAACTAAAATCGTAACTAATTAAGTTTAATATTTGTCGAGTCGCACCTTGTATTTGTGGTAAGTGTAACGCAACGCTAAAACGTCACGTTTGAGGTGGTGAGGTGGCCTAGAGATGGCGCCACATGTAAATAAATGGTCACTGCTAGATGGTGTCATGAGTAACAAGTCGCTGTGATAGTCACTACAAGCGAATTATCGTAGTTCACTTCTCCCTATATAATAATAGTGCAACCTGGTTTCAGTAGAGTGAACTCGTCGAGGGAGTTCTATTGCTGCTGGTTGCTTTCCTGTTAGTTTAATGCCCCGAATTGCCATCTTTCTCTTGTGCTTGCCTCAGTAGTTCAAGGCGCTGCAAATACTTGCAACAGTGTTCTTCAAAACAATGTTTGACTTTGCAATCCATTCAAAACGCACTGGTCGACTTCTTCATTTTGCGAACGTGCACGAATGTTCGTGCAAAGCATTTCACCACTCATGTGTCTTAAATCAAGAGGTCATTGTTTTGCCATTTGATTTCATGGAAAAGCAAAGTCATCTTAATATAAACCAATTCACAAACTCACTTTAATTTGAACTTTTGATTATCTCCAAAAATGAACTCAAACTCCATGGAATTTGCATCACTGTCATAATCAAATCAAACTATCTTCATAATGGGTGTGCGTGGATCAAGAAAGGGTTATGGCAACCCGAAGAGGATTTCTTTTTTGTCGGGTTTTTTTCTTTTCCTCTTCGTCTGGAACCTTGCGGTCCATGACAATTAAACGTCATGGCCATTTGTGCCCGACAAGAGTAACCTCTTTGCAATTGGCCATTAATCCCGCAACCTATACATCGGACTGCGACAGCACGTCTAGCGGTTGACACAACCTTCACCATGGAAACATCAATCTCACGTAATTTATGGGGCACCTGACTAGATAACCTCTGTGTTTTTTCGGTGCCCCGGCGTTTTTTCTGTTTTATCGAGTATATCTAGCGCAATTAATTCAGTACCGCCAAATAAATCTATCTATCTATCTTCTGCTTCTTTCTTATGCCTTTTTAGTGCAAAGCATCTTTTCAGTGAAAAACACATTTTGGTAAAACGATTTTCAGTCAAAATTCGACTACTCAGTGCGCAATGTTTGCTGATGATGTCAAAGCTCATACTCTCGCACTCTTGCATCACCGACTTACTGCTGAAGTCACAATCAGCGTAAGACGCTCGTCTTTCAAAACACACAAGAAATTGCGAAAGTTTCTCTTTTTCAAACTGTTGCACTTCTGTGGAATACATAAATCAATTACAATATGTTCCAATCAAATAAAATTTAAACAAATCCCCAGTTCAACCATTACTTTCTGACACTAGTCAAGCGAAGTAATCGCTTAGTCGTGCACCGTGTATTTCGCCCAATGCAAGTCAGGCCACATAGCTGTTTGTTGTAGGGCATAGTCCCGCTGTCCAGTCGAAAGGGCTGAAAGATCGATCCAGTCGCCAGTCGAGTTTTTTCATTCTATCTCGCGTTATTATTCACTAGAGACACCTAAACGCCACCAGACGCAATTGCACACTTGCACTGCTATGTCGAATATTCTCTGCTAACCATGAAACTTCCACAGCACTACGCATATACAGTATACTAAAAGCAGTAAATAAAAAAGCTCTACAATTTTGACGCGTGGTGAACAGCCTAAAAAAACAAAGTGTTCTAACCACACCAAATCCCTTCACTTACATTCGATCCATTCATCTATGTACATAGGCATGCGCTTTCACCTGTACATTTCCTTCACCATGTTCTGCCTTCGTTCGTTTTTTTTTCATTGTCCTTATTTGATCTCCAACTGTTGTTCTTCAACACTTTTCAAAAAGTGATAAACGGAGTTGGTTGAATAGATCCGTGGTTTTCAACCTTTTTACCCCAGCGGACCGGTAAAAAAACGCCAAAATTTTTTCGGACCGGCAACATACAATCGCAATGAATGCAACAGATTGTCGCAATCATTTGTTGACCAAAGCTGTTACATGCGGCTTCTTTTCGAGGATTTTCATATTCAGGAAAATAATATACTCAAAGTCGTAAGCTAATTCCTACAGATGTTAGCTTATAGTGTTTAATAACTTTTCAGCATTGACATCAGCACTTGCCAAAAATAATTCAAAGTAGAAAACATCTCTCAATCTCCCTGCTGCGTAAAGCTATCTCAAAGTGCCAGTTTCTTTTTGAATGCGTCTGTCTTCTTTCTCCGTACAACGATATTTGTGCAAAACCATTGCAGAGATGTATTAACCTTGTTCCAACGGCAAAATACTGTATATCCACCATAAACGCAAGCATTCTCCTCCACATTTCGTCCAAAAGAAATTCTGCTAATGAAGAGTTCCTTTCTCTTAAAACTGTTTTGTTTCTTCCTTGAGCTCAACAAGACGCGAAAGAGCTCGTCCTCTTGACAGCCATCTTACGTTTGTGTGGAGAAGATGTTCATGCGCGGGGTCCCCTAAGTTTAAACAAAATCTCAACACCTGCTAAATCATAGTGGGTGGGTAAGGCAACCGTGTTGCTATAGCTTTCTCTGCATGCTTTCTCCAGTTTGCATCGTGACATGACAGTCTTGAGTGTATCGTGCTGACCGCCAGTGTTTGTGACCGAAATCTGCTAAATGATGGCACAAAAACTGCTAGAATTTGCTAAAAGTCTTGTCACATATTTTCAACTAAAATCTGCTAAAAGCACTGAAATTCTGTTTAAAATCTTTTATTTTATTTGAACATGATTAAAAGAAACTTATGAAGTTATACAATTCAATTTTTCGTTTTGCACTCGCTCTTAATAAGCATGGGTTGAAAATGCCGGTCATGGCCAACACACTTTTCGGCCCACACTTTTCTTTCAGTCAGCACTTTGAGCAACGTAAGCGCAGCTTACTTCGTTTTTTTGTGTGACACACAGTTCTTGACGATCTCTCTCTTGATTGCATGTTTTTATACAATAGAACAATGCTCAGCGATAAACAATCTGAGCATAGCTTCAGCCCTACAATTGTTTTTAAGTCTGGTCTTTGTAACTTAAAACCTTGTGTTACAATCGTGAGCATGCAAAAAGTTATTTATTCTTATACGAGTGCTTTTGCTACCAGTTACGCCTTTTAAGCTCACCATTGCTTCTCTATGATTGCATTGGTGTCCGTTCAGTTTTGAAAGGGAACCGATTGCATTACAGCAAACTTCGCAAAAGACTTTCTTCAATCAGCAGGATAGGCAGTAGGACTATAGGCACTGAGCCAACTTCTAAGTTCTTAAACTTGCAACCATATATGGCGAAACTTTTGGCAGCTTTGGTTTGCCAGGAAGTTTCTTACCAGACGTTATTACTTACTAATGTAACTGAACCACTTGGAAATATCGTGCCGTGGGATAAAAACATATTCTACCAATGTTGTCTATAACCCAACGCGCTCACTAAGCGCACAAGCAAATCATTTAGGCTTCACCAAGCCATGTAATTACGTGTTACTATCAGTGGCGGATCCAGGGGGGCAGTTTGGGGCAACTGCACCCCGAACCTCTGTGGCGCCCCCTTGAACGGCGCCCCTTTGCCATGAATGCGCCCCTTTTTGGTGCCTATGGAAGCAGAAACACATTAAAAAATACTCTAAAATAAACAACGTTTTTCGCTTAGTTAAACGTCAGGATTTACGTGCCGGACTCAACCTCTTATCGAATAGCGTGAACAATGCTATTGTTTCGTAATAGTTCCACTGTTTCGTTATTTCTTCGCCGCGTGAGAACTGCCCAACCTTCGCAAACGCAGTGGTGTTCGCTCAACAGTCAACACAGTTCTCGACATGTTGCTATGCTGTATGAAGATGGTCTGTTTTTTTATTTCTTTAACGCCTGATGGCCGCTTTGAAAGGAAAAGGAAAGGCAGCAGTAAAAATAGGAATGCAATATGGAAAACTTGTTACTCACTCCAGATTTTACAAGCCTCCAAAATGAAAACGAAAAACCAGTTTCGGGGCTGTTGCCAGTGCGGTTCGTGAGTCCGCAGTATGTCTACATCGTAGTTTTGCAACATAAAGGTGAGTAGATGAGTATCTTGACGGAACTAATCTCCAGATTGACAGGGGCGTAACGAGGTTAGATGGCGCCCGGGGCAAGAAGCAAGTTTGGCGCCCCCATTTTCGAACCTGAGGTCTTCCGGTAGCAAATGTACTGCATTGAAGAATGTACGTGTGACATTGTTGGGACGTTTTGGCGTCCCCGCAATCATTCGGCGCCCCCACAATATTTCAGCGCCCCCAGAGTGATTTACTGCCGGGGTAATTGCGCCCCCATTGCCCCTTCTTTACGCCCCTGCTGATTGAAACATAATGCAGCGTGTAAAAAGCTGCAGACGTATACGTTAGCAAACAACTTGCCGCTGTGTGACGATAATGCAGTAAACGTGCTCGATTAGCTCAAAGAATTATGACCTACGTAACCATGCAATTGTGCAACTCCTCATATACATGGACAACGCAGAGGAGTATTGAATTACTGTTAGGGGCATAACGAAGTTATATGGCGCCCGGGTCAAGAAGCAACTTTGGCGCCCCATTTTTGAACCTGAGGTCTTTCGGAAGCAAATGTACTGCACTGAACTATTTGTGACATTGTTAGGACTTTGTGGCGCCCTCATAGTAATTCGGCGCCCGGAGAATTGTTCCCCTTGATGATTACTGCGCTCAGCGACGCACCTCAACAAATCATGGTACGCAGTTCTAACCAGGGGCCAAGGGCGTACGCAGGGGAAGAGGGGTTGGGGTTAAAAAAAACCCTTGTGCTTGATATTTTACAAAAAAGTAGATTAATTGTTGTCGCATGCTTTTAGCTTGTTAATTTGTCGGCTTAATGCAAATGCCATGGAATAAATTTGCATGCAAATTTCAAGGAACATTGTATATGGGCCAAAAAGTAATAATTGGGGTTTGGTGGGAATCTGGGTTATCGTCTGCTTCCAGAAACCATCTCACCACTTTTTGCAGACCATCCGCCCACTAAGCATGTTTAAGATGGTGTTCCGCGGTAGTTTACTTTATCCAAAACAATTGTGTTTTTTTTGTCTGCTAAGGCTGATCAGGGCATGCGTTTACCGCATTGGCTACATTACCAACTTCTGTAGCATGATAGATCTGTTGCACGAGCTCAAAAACAGCTGTTTTTAACATACAATCATTCAGGCGTTTGATAATGTCTCAGCAGGGAAAAAGGAAAACTAAACGTTTGCTGGACTTCTTTAGATAACGAGAAATTGAAAGTTTTCTTGCGTAAGTTATGCCCATTCTCAATTCTTGTGTAGTTTAGCAATATTCGATCTTGCAAACCAGGGTGTGCGCGAAACAGTCCAGCCACACACTTTCTATGCTCGACTGCTCGTATTGGACAAGACATCAGCGCAGCCAGTGACGTACGCAGAAAATTTCCGAGGGGATGGCCAAAGTTTCGTCACAATCGTGTGACGTCACAAATCTACTTTAGGGAAAGTGCCGAAGGCACGACCATTCTGGGGGGACGGGGACACGCCCCCGGGAAAATTTTGCAAAATTACACCTAAAAATACGCATTTTTGTACATTCTGGATGCAAGTTTTAGTATAATGCTTTTACAGACTTATTAGCCAGTGAGACAGAAAACTGAACTTTTGTTGCCTGAGGCTCATGAAATAAACCTATGTGCGTGCTTGGATGTTATAAGTTTTAGACATGTATCGCTTATCAAAGACCCTTATTGATGTTTGTGGGTGCTTATTGAAGTTTCTCACGCCAGCCGAAGCTTTTTTCTTGTGTTCATTGTTACCTGTGATAAGTTACTTAACAGCCACGTGTGAAGCAATAATTTTGTCAGTGAAACAATGAAATCGTGAAATGAAAATCAAGCAGAGGAAACGTACTGTAGTCATAAAAAATTTGCGTAGTGCGTAAAACAAAGTCAGTGTATTTTAAATTTAGGCGACGGTTCCCTTCTGCAAATTGGTCAGTCACTTGACTATAATCAAGTTTGATGTCCTTGTTTATATACAAAAGAGCCAATGTATTGAGCCGATCTTCTTGCATGCTCGTACGTAAGTACGTTTTGATCAGCTTTAGGGCGCTAAATGACCGTTCGCCCGTTGCCGTTGTAACTGGCAACGTTGCGAAAATTTGCAGCAATGTTTCAGTGATCGGATACGTCCCAAGTTGCCTCGCAGTTTTGAGAGCGTCAAGGACATTCCCTGGACAGCGATCTGACGGCTGTCGAGCCCAGTAAGCTTTCCACCGCATCAGCTCGGCTTCGAAGCACTCGGCGCCTTCTGGAAGAAAGCATTCGTACTCCTCCTCAGCTGCGGTTATCAAGTTGCTTATATCAGCGTCGATGACGCAAGCAGGTAGCAAGCTGCTTAGGCAATAAGCAGTCGCAGTGTGCGCAGTGAACCTCTCGCGTAGTTGCTCTAGTTTAAACAAACGTCCAAGTATGAAAAGTACATCGACCGTCGGTAATACTCTTCAGCGCTATCAGCCGGATGGTTTTCACGGTTTCGTTGGCGAGCGTTGATTCCTGGTATCTCGACGGTTCCACCATGCTATTGCTCAGCATTTTCGAAGATTTTCTTGAAAATTTCA
>Ga0210059_1015363_pt1 | contig 11190 bp, 9 predicted proteins | sample Ectturendosymbi2_FD_188042 | JGI IMG/M metagenome (GOLD analysis project Ga0210059, IMG submission 188042) | Ecteinascidia turbinata endosymbiont from Florida, USA - Sample 2 (SPAdes) (version 2) | ecosystem: Host-associated > Tunicates > Ascidians > Unclassified | place: Key West, Florida... | reverse complement strand
TTCAATTCGCACTGACTCGGATTTTGATTTTTGAAGTTTGTTCTTCATCCAGTTAAATTGATTGCCATGCAAGCGCCTGCAGTCAGCGGGTTGCTTACCTGCCAGCTGCCAATATAATTTTCTTCTAAACCAGGGGTGGGCAAACTACGGCCAACGAGGGCATTTCGTGTGGCCCGCAGACAGCCACACGTACGTAGGTAGCAACATATTACGAGTCTATGTCAAAGTAATTTTATCGTTTAGATAAGAATTTTCGAGATTTCATTTCACACGTTTCATTCGAAACCGCATTTTTCTCAACTGCAAGTGGCTACTATTGTGTAAATATATGCGCTCCCCCCAGTAAAATACAATGAAATATAGGCGACCCCAGCAGCAATGAATTTTCAATGTGGGCCTCCGTAGAAAATATTTACCCACCCTTGTTCTAAATGCATTTAATCAAGAGGCAATAACAAGCAATAACGTAACTTTGCAACAGATAACACCACGAGACTGCATCGTGCAGGTTGCACGCAGAGTTTTTCAACCGGGAACGTTGGTGTTACGCGTTTTGAGACACGTTTTTTTCAAGATGCAACTCCTTTAGGTTGCAAGTTGGAAGCCTGGGCTGAGGACTTGAATTGGGACGAAACTTTTTGTTTTTCTGACATGGTTGTCATAACAACGAAACGATACAGTTTATTTCAAGCAGGAAACGTCAAAATTCTGTTCGCTGATAACAAAATCCAAAATCGACGATCAGCTAAACGAAGTGAAAAAACACCAACCACCAGTTAAGCCTATCTACTTTCTTGCAATTCCTTTCTCACCCACCTCATTCTTGTACATGCAGCCTCTACACACAGGGCAACACTTTCCCGGGACGTTTACACCGGAAGCACACGCTGCGACGCATTTCACCGGACGACACGTCACAATGCCGTGACGACACTGGCATTCCATGCACGGGTTATCTGTGGTCCATGTTTGGCCCTCTCTGTATGGTCTTCCATCAACCAAACAACTCGCACAAACGGGACAGCATTGGTCATCGACCTGGACCTGAGAACAGAAACGGATGCGCTGCAGTCGGACGAAGTAAAAACGGATGCGGCAAAGTAACACGCAACAGCGACACCACGTGGACTGCACCAGAGCACTGGCAGACAGAAGCAAACGCGATCGTGGTCGGGAATGCATTTTCAGTAAATTAGTCAGTTATTGCTGCTGCAAAAGGATGCAACTTTCTCTGACTTGTATTTGATTCACACGTCTTTCACAAAACGACCAAAAAAATCAAGAAATCTTTGACACCCAATCTATTCCAAACAATCCTCTCATCGATGACATGGATGACAACACAAAGAGCGCCATCTACCTGCTGCTGCGAGGGGCACTGCAGGGGGGGACAGGCCTTGGTGATGCAGTGCACATTGCCTGAAGTGCACACACAGTTCTGGCAATCACTGGGCCGGAAGATCTCTCCGCTCGCGTAGGTCCTGTTGTCGTAGAAACACGAATCGCAGGCGGGACAGCATTCGTCCAGGGAGGGCACAGGGTGGGTACATTGGGTGTCGCAGGACACGGTCAGGCACCTCTGTAACGCCAGACAGTTGTGGTGGTCATTACTGCTAAATGAAATCTAGCGATCAATGAAAGTTTCCGTGAGGTTTGAAAGTATCAACGGTGCGTGAATAGGAATCGATTATTAAGCAACATAATAATCGATTCCTATTCACGCACCGTTGATACTTCATTTTTCGAATGCCGTGGAATCGATTTTCACAAACATACACATCAGAATCGCAGCAAATCGCGAGATTTTCAAAGAAATGTCAGAAAATCACTTATTTTTCGACGCCAGTTCTGCGACGGCGCAAACTTGCTGCAAGAAAAGATCTAATCGGACCTTTGTATTTATACATTATAAAAATATCATCCACCTGAGCAAGTTGAAATGCACGGGTTTAATGAAAATACCCAACAAAGTTTCTCATAAATCATCCGCTCACCACAAGTCCACCGTGCGAACAAACGCATTCTCTGCACGTGCTCTCGTCTCTAAGCAACCATCGTGTGCCGGTTTCACGGATCTGTCCGCGCACTGAACAACCTGTCAATCAAATCTGCCAGCTGTCAATCAAACCCATCAGATGCCAATCAGATAGGAATAAACCGGGTGCTACAAACGCACATTAAAAGGTCCCAATTGTCGTTTTGATAAGGTGTAAAAAGTCTTCGTTGCGGAACCAATATTAATACAAAGCGTGCAACATTGCAACGACTGGTAAAAACACAGCAATCCTTCTAATGTGAAATATTCTTGAAACGAGACTGTTGCTGCTCAACATTAACACATCCACAAACCCAATAATGTCGGACCAACCATTCAGTAAGACTCGCTACTACTTTACGTCTCACTCAGTTGATCTGTGATTTTTAAGCCAACCAGCCATGACCGGTTTAATCCAAGCCTTCGGTTACATACACGTTTAACAGTTTGAATGGAGATTGCAAAATAAGAGTATGTTTGACGAGTCAAGAAACACTGAATACATGTTTAACGCTAAAAAAGCTTAAGATACGTTCTGCATCCTACAGCCCCCTTCGTAAGCTTTAGCTTGCTGTTTTGTAGGTGAACCATGTCACAACATCTTTGCGACAAAGTGTTTGTCAGTGACGTTTCGAAAGAACCATGATGACGTATCGATTGTGCGTCACGCACGGAAAAGTTACGAAAAACGTGGAACATATTCAGTTCCATTCATAAAATATCGAAAAGCGCTTTGGGGAGGTTCTGATGATCTTTCGCTGCGGGAGGAAATTATCTTCAAGTCTGCGGCTAATCTCGGCACGCGAATAAAGCTTTGAGGGGAAAACAGGTAGAGGGGGGATGATTTTGTTTTGTTCAACACATCAAGCACGTTAACACTCATGTCTTTCGCGGAGCGAATGAAGCATGATTGGTGGAAATCAGTCAACCGTTAAAGCGAATGAAGCATGATTGGTGGAAATCAGGCAACCGTTAAAGCGAATGAAGCATGATTGGTTGAAATCAGTCAACTGTTGAAAGTCACAGCACAGAGGCACTCACCACTCGTCAGGGCCTGGGGGCATTTCGGGCAGCATTTCCCGGGGGGAACCTGAGGGTTGGCGCAATTTGCTGGGGGGCATCTTTGCGTTGTGCACACTACGTCCCCCCCAGTGCACGAGCATCGCTGACAGTTGTCATTCTGAGGACTGAACGTTGAACCTTCTTCTATCCGCCTCCCCTGTAACAAGATACGCGCAATGAAATAACTCTATTTGAATAAGAGCTGATGACGCCTACATCGTAGGTGAAATATATATTCTGTAAGATCTTAGTGTCTGATTCTTTGCCGGGAAAGGATCTCTTTCCATAGACAATAAAATAACTTGCTTAAGCCACTTTGGCGCTGATGATTAGCGACTTGCATGCAATAAACATTCGACCAAGCCACGCAACAGTGGTGTGCACTTACCTGGAACTGACATGCAGAACAATCGGGGCAACAGTCAGACCTTGACACAGGGTGAGTGCAGGGTCGTCCACAACGCTGCTTCACACAGTTGACCGAACCATACTGGAAAAAAGCGCCGCATTTATTACTGACCGAAAAACCTTATTTCAACGAGATTTCACGAAAATTGTTGGCAGAAAGTAGCAAATAATAATTTTCACAGGAACTTTATTTGTCTTTTATGCTTTCGTCCAAAACCTCGCTAACTTTTTTTTACAGTCTGCAGATCAAAATACAAAGAAACAGGGCCGCAACCAACTGATCGTTTCGGGGGGGGGGGGCAAAATGATGTAAACTTGTTGCTGTACCTAGCAAATACATACGTTTTTGAATATTTCGGGGGGGGGGACAATTGCCCGATTGCCCCCCTCTGGTTGCGGGCCTGCAAAGAAACGCCGTCACAGCAAACGCTTTTCTTGTAAAATGCATCACAAAGCGCCCCCCTTCTCACCGAGCAAGTGCAAGTCGAGCAGCTGTCCGAAGGAAGAGCGAAGACCGCTCCATTGTTGTAACTCATCCCATTCGACTGACAACTTCCGATGCATCGCGGACAGCACTCCCCCACAGGCGTGGCGGGGTTCGAACACGTGACAGGGACGCACGGGACCGGTGTGCACTGGATCGTTCCGGACTGAACCGGAATAAAGCATAAGACAAGTTTATAGCTTTTTATTCTGTTCACCGTAGCAACAACACATCCCAGCACTGCGCACACACCCTGCAAACACACTGGTTGCACTTGTTCATTGTGTCCACGAATCTCTCTTCTTGGTTGTATTCCACCCCGAGGTAGTTGCACTTTGCGCAGGTGGGACAACCACAGTTGTCAATGCTGGGGTTGATGCAGTCCACGTCAGCGCACTTTCGACTTTGACAACGCACGTTGCCATCCTGGTAGAGAACGCACAGGATAGTTCATGAAAACAAGATTGATTCCGACAGTAACTTCCATTAAGAAACAAATATTAGGTTTTTGTGGCCAAACTAAAGACGCCTGAGTGCATGATGTGGCTCAGGCCCATATTTTGACCTCCGAGGGTCATTCACAGGCGCAGAGACCATTCCGCTGCATTGCCATCGTCATCATTGACATCACTGACATTGCCATCGTCACCATTGACGATATCAATGTTGTGCTTCCAATCAATCCCCATCAACCCTACAATACACATGATTCGAAAAAACAATAGGGAACGTCTTGAAATAGACACGAACAGGTATGTGAAAACTTTTTCGTTCTGATGAACACAGGAAATATTTAAAAAACTGCATCTGTCCATTTTACAGCCGTCCTTCCCTGGCTTCCCAGCACAATAAAAAATCCAAAAATAATTAAAAAAACAGGTTTCGGGATTCTTTATCGCTTCAACCGCTCTGGAAATTAACGTGGACTTTGAGTTTTCATAAATTAAAGCAGAATCATTTTTCAAGCTGCATATCATTGCAGTCCGTAAAAAAATAACTGAAATCCCAACGATTTTTCTGACTTACCTTTCGTTTGCGAAACCGAAAAAAGGACAAAAATTTGTGAACGTATTCGCATTAAGTATACCCTATCAATAAGTCTTACCTTTCAAAATGCCAGCATGCTTGGGGATAATGGATTTTGATGAAAGCAATCGTTGCGCTTGGAAACACTGGTCAATGCATTTTCCTCAGTTTACAGAAATACGCCCCTAGTTGCAGGGGCTTTCCCAAGGAGTGACATCACAATCAAAAAAGAAATCTGATCCTCAGAATTTTATCACCTTATTCTAAACGTCTGGCGATAAAACAAAAATTGAAGACAGTGAGTGAAAGAATCAAGTACCGAAGCATCTCCTCCACCTGCCGCTGTATAATATGTCGACACTACATGCACTGGCCCCAACTTTACTCGTCATCGACCCCAGCACTCACCTCACAGACGCAGTAGTTGCAACTGTCATCGAGTTGACTGAACTCCTCCCCATTTCTGTAAGTCTGTCCCACGTACTCGCATACGTCACAAAGCGGGCAACCGCAAACGTCCATCCCAGGATGAGTGCATGTCGACGACTGGCACCTACGTTTGCCGCACACGACGTTGCCATCCTGGAAATTCATGCACCGGCCCCAGTTAGCGTGATAAATACTTTTGAGTGTGCAATTTTTGAACTTGTGTTTGAAGAGTAAAAGTGGCGCCATCGTCAAAATCGCTAAGTTGATTTTACACGTTTCACAGTTCAGCCAGTTTATTTCTGCATTCCGACCAAGCACAGAATACTTCATCAGGAATGCAGGGACAGGAAGTGACGTCCGTAGGTGTCATTAGTCACTGCCCCCATTTCGACAGTTTTCCAAACGCTGAATTTTCGTTGTTTTTCTTGGCTTCAAAGATAATTTCAAAAACCAAATTTGCTGCGTCTACGAAAGAAGCGCAAGCGCTTATAATCAGGGGTGGGTTTCAGGGGAGGCGAACCAGGTGGCCGCCTCGGGCTTCCCCTTTTTCAGAGATGCCGTGGGGCCCTACTTTTGAGAGTTACGCGCTTAGTTTTTGCATTGTTTTGTTAAAAAGGTTATTAACCATTCTGGAACCACATTTCATAAGCTCTGAAGCAAGTCATAGTTTTTTCAAAATCAAGCGAAAATTATGTGAAAATGTGCCAAAGGGCTACTCAACGACTTTAATGGGTGGTTTTGTGGCCCCTTCCTGAGAGTTTGCCTCGGGGCCCTAAATTCTAATACCCACCACTGCTTGTAACGGTCTCAGCAGAAATTCATAACAGGAAAAGAATCACCCACTTTCACAGTCAATCCATCTACGCTAAGATACATATCATTGTTAAAATAATGACGAGTCTGCTAGTATACGCAGACCACGCCCACTGACCCACCCGGCAAAAGCATTCAGAGCATTTCTCATTGGCTGGATTTGGGAACTTTTCTCTGTTACGCCGACGAACGTCATTGAAAGCGCAATCGTCACAGACGGAGCAGTTGCACGAATCCACGACCGGGTTTCTGCAACACGCACAGCAGCGTCACAATGCGTCGACCGCATCACGTGAACAGTCACGTGACACAATGAACCAACCGGCAGCTAGCAGCCGGGCACTGCTTCGCTCGGCACGACACTGATCCTTCCATACAACTGCAAGACACGCACTGGTTCCCTCCGTCGCTGAAGCTGGCTCCGTTGTCGTGGACTTGGCCCTCGAACAGACAGTCTCCGCCGCACTGGGGGCAACAGGAACCCTGGGGGCGCAAAATGTTTGTTTGGGCCTTGTTTGAAAATACGTCAGTGGCGTCAGCAGCGCCAATGATGAGATCAAACCAAATACAGGTTAGACCGGTTAAAGGGATAAGCACCTTCCGAGCAAACACTTTTCGTTTCGAGCAAAGCAAGTTTGATATAAACTGATAAACAACACCATCAAAAACGAAGTAGTATGTCGGTTATAACAAGCAAAATGGCTCCATCAATTTACGGTGTAACGCAGCATATCACCTGCACATCGAAAAAAATTGTTACAAATTCGGCACCTGTCCGAAACCATTGTGCTTTTTTATCAATTGCGATTCAGAAAGTTCTTCTCTTTATAAACTTGCCGCAACACCTGATATGGCGTTTGATCGGGTGCAAAGTAGACCACGAAGTGAAGGCTGCTGCAAAGAACTCACGCGTGCAGACACAGGATGCGTGCATTCCGGTTCATCGCATTCTCTTCTTCCGCAAACAACGTTTCCTCCCCTGCATTGACACTCGTCGCAGTCATCCAGGGGGGAGGGGACGGTTGAGCCGTCCTGGATGGCGGTTCCTTCGTAGATGCAATCTTGAAATGCACAATACAAAAAAGGAATTGAAGTTTGTGGACAAAGTTACCTAGAAACCCGTTCGCATCACTTTTAAAGTGCGTGGCAAATAACAAACAAACGCAGAAAAAAACAGAAGTTTATAAGCAGTGACACCAACATTTAACATCAGAGAAAAAATTATTAGAAAAATATAAAAATATTATACTGGCCCTATCAGTGACGTGTACTCATTACCACATGATGCGAAACCAAAATACGAAGTTTAAGAAACCCGTTTAAAGAATACCGCAAAGTTGTAGCACTGCCATCAGTTGGAACGAATTCCCATTAAAATTTTCTTAATTTTGACAGATTCAGAAGCAAATGAAACCTAACCAAGAAGTGATGCAACAATTCGCTCTCCCCCGCCATCATTTCGAAGATTCGTTTCAACTTTTTATACGAATACAAGATTTCACCTCCACAAGTCTGACAACAACCATCTGAAGACGGATGAGAGCATGACGTCACCGGACATGACGTCATGGCACATTCCACATTGCCCTGAAGACATCTGCAAGTCTGGCAGCGGTCGTCTAAGAATCCAGGAACAACCTCCCCATCCTCGTAATTCCTCCCTTTCGCGAAACAACCTGAAGAAAGTTCAAACTTCCTGATCATCGATCGTGACGTCAACGGCTCAGGTAACATCGGGTGTGGGCAGTGGCGTAACTAGGGGTTTGAGCCAGGGGGGCAAAACTTAGCTGAAGGGGGCCCACTGGCTACCGCAGAAGAGGGGCCACCAGGCAACACTCAGAAAAAAAAGTTAAGAAATGATGGCGAATATGGATGTGGATGTCTGAAATCTGGATGTGGATTCGCTATACCGAAAAAAACATTAAAACACCCCGAAAAACGAAAACAAACAACTTGGCTAAAGGGGGCCCGTTTTTCACATTTGGCTTGCCAGGGGGCGATTCTACCCTTGCACTGGGCGTGGGTTCGAAGGGACCGGGAAATCCACCCGAACCGCGAATTACCGCTGAGGCCAGCCTCCAATCTTATACCATCGGTTTCTGAGTCTTGCACGTGAGCACTCAATCCTATGCCATGAATTGCAGAAACGAGACTGCAATCCCTACTTTCCTGTTATCGGCAAACATGCTGTAAAGCTAAACTGAAGACTGCGGCGGTTTGTCTTATGCTACCGCTCATGCTTCGCCAGCTGTTTGCAGAAATCTTAAGAAAATGCATTCCGTTAATTTTGTTTGGGATTTGGGGTCGGGACATCTTCGTTACGCGCGTCCAGAATCATCAAAAAACAATGTAACTGCTTGTGTACAATTTTGCCAAAAAATAAACTTTACGAACGAGGATTCTGTTCAAACAGGCTTTGATTTTTTTTCACATATGCGGTTAGAGATGATGAGAAAAATAAACGAAAACATTTCGCATAGGACCTTTCAGAATGGCCAGTTTTCTCAGATAGGTGAATAGGGATTGTTTGCGGACATGTGCGAACAATGGTGCAAGAAGCTGACCGAAGCTGTTTCGAGCGTTGGCGAACATGCGGCCGAACGCGATAGAGTCAGGACGCACTAGTGCGCGAAGTTACTGGCTTCAGCAATCGAACACTGCAACGTTGCAACCACGTCCTTGCGTAACTTGAGCAAATAACAGTGCTGTGGAGAACAGGCTTCTCAACTTTTTTAATTAAACTGAAAAATAACCACTGCAAATATTTTGAAAACGGCCAACAACGTTGCAGTGGTCGAACGAAACATCACAGTGGTCGAAGGCAGACGATTCAAACCTGAACATTGTCTGCAGCAACCCACAAGGACCGGGTTGGAACAAGTGGTCCGCGGACAGGTCTTCCTCCGGCACGTCACGTCGCCCGCACTGCACCTGCACAGCTTGCATCCGTCCACGAAGTCTTCGTCGTTCTGCAGCGTCTGGCCGTTGTATTTGCATGTTCTGCAGGAGTCACAACATTTGTCATTGCGCCCCGTTTCGATAAACCTCACTTTCACATCGGTCCAAGTTTACACGATCGCGCGTATTCATCGACTGATCGCAGAAACACGAGTCAACCACCATACCTCGGTTTCTCGGGACAGGAGGGACAGCACTGGCCGGACAGGCGTCGGGGATTGGGGCAATCCGGCGGCGGGCACCGTTTGCGGACGCATCTCACGTTTCCATTCTAAGAAACCAAACCACAGTCGAACTCCGGAAATGATGAACGCAGTGAACCAGAAATCTCTTAACCGATCACTGCTGAGCAGTCCAATCAACCAGAACACTCTTAACCAATCACTGCTGAGCAACGCGGTTTTTAAATCACCCTCGCGACTCACAGTGCAGGTGCATTGTCTGCATTTCTTGCGATGGTGCGAGAACGTCGCGCCGTTCTCGTAATCGCGTCCTCTGTAGAAGCATCCGTCGCAGTTGTCACGGCAACAGCGGCCATCGCTCGGGTGCGAACAACCGGGGGGCTTGCGACACAGCGTCTCGCACCGCAGCTTGCTGCCTGCGTCAAAAAGTCGCGTTCGCCAATAAAAGTTTCGGAGAAGTTCTAAAAATGCCGATTTTGGGCCATAACTTGCCGACCGATTACGCCAGAGCATTGGTTCTTAGCCTTTTTCTGGTTCATGAACCATCTTTTCAAAAATTACGTCCAATGGACAACGTTTCTATGCTGACGCCTCATAAACAACTAGTCGAAATTTATTGTGCAGTAAAAGTTACAATTTTCAAGGATTTATGGAACTCTCTGTGGACCACTAACAATACCAGATGGACCACATTGAGAATCACTATAGGAACAACCAAGGTTACAAAAGATGTGGATTTTCGTCTAGTTTACGGATAATTCCCACTCGAAAATTTTCCACAGGTCCCATTGATGTCATCGGGACCACCCCGTGACGTCACGATGTCCCACGAATTTTTCAAACCCAAAACTGTCCAATTTTATAAGAGTCGAAACTAGACGACTATCTAAACTATAAGGTATCTTTAGAGCGTTCGATTTGCTCTCTAGCTCTATCGGTTAGCAAGTTAAGACTGAAAACCTCCGAGCCGCTTGAGTGACTCGCGCAGGCGTTAAAGGGTTTTCAGTTGGGTTGTTGTCATTCCAACAGACGCATCGCTCAAACGTTCGGCTTCACTGTCGGATCTCCAAAACAACGCCCTAAACATGATGATGAACTCACCAGTGCAAGAGCACACGGAGCAATCGTCTTCCGGATGAGTGTGGTTCCGACCTTCCGCGATCGTCAGCATGTCGTTCACGCGACACCCGTCACAAACAGGACAGCAAGCTCCCGGATGTAGCACGGGGTTACTGCAGGTCGTGGCCGGACATGGGGCGACAGTACATGCGACTGTTCCTTCCTGTTCACACGAAAAAGATATCACGCAAAGATCAATATTTTTTATATTGTCTCAAGTAATCAAGTCATTTGGCAACTTTTCCACAATCCACGCCTTCTAGTTTTCACAGAACTGCAATCTTATAGTCTTCATTACATCTCAGATATGCGCTAGCGCTGTATCGCAAAAAGCTCGTGTTGCTGCGAGCAGTAAGAGCTCGGCTGGTATTTCAAACTGCCCTGGCGATATCGTGAAAACGTCATCAGCGGTGCTTTCCCCAACTCTTGATTTTCTGACAATTCACAAAAAGTCATTCGCGGCGAGGAACCTGTTATCTGCGAACTGTCGTCTGCGAACTGACGTCTGCGAACTGTCGTCTGCGAACTGACGTCTGCGAACTGACGTTTGCGAACTGTCGTCTGCGAACTGACGTCTGCGAACTGACGTCTGCGAACTGACGTCTGCGAACTGACGTCTGCGAACTGACGTCTGCGAACTGTCGTCTGCGAACTGTCGTCTGCGAACTGACGTC
>Ga0210059_1015362_pt1 | contig 11191 bp, 6 predicted proteins | sample Ectturendosymbi2_FD_188042 | JGI IMG/M metagenome (GOLD analysis project Ga0210059, IMG submission 188042) | Ecteinascidia turbinata endosymbiont from Florida, USA - Sample 2 (SPAdes) (version 2) | ecosystem: Host-associated > Tunicates > Ascidians > Unclassified | place: Key West, Florida... | reverse complement strand
CTTGCTTGTTTTCCTGCTGCAATTCCTCATGTGTAGAAACAACTGCTGGCAATAGTGTCACGAAAATGATGATCGAGTCATGTCTTTCTACCCAGCGTGTAGCGCAAATTAGTTTCAGCTTCTGTCGCGAAGAAGCCGAGCCTGTAACTTCTATTTCAACATTGTCTTGAAATATCGATACGCGCTGTGCAGAACGCGACAGAAAAACGCATGTCCGATCGATCAAGTACTAATGACCAAGTTAAGAACACGGTTGCAGCAATGAGTGTACATGGCCAAAGGGTACAATTCTATTACTCTAGCCTGGACACCACGATATTTTCAGCTCATAATACTTGCGCCATCATAATCTTGGTCACGCATATGTTCCAGATGAAGCCCAAGTTGAGATAGTTGGGTGAGAATCGTAGATGCAAGATCTTTGCCCGCTGTTGAAGAAACTGGAACAAAGCACAAATTTTCTTCGTGCACTTTGGTATCTTTGACAAACCGAACGGATAAACGAAGTTGCTCTGTTTGACATATATCAGTCGTTTCATCCGCTAGTATCGAAAAGTATTTGCATTGGGAAATATCGGAAAGTATTGCTTTTGTATGGCATCACCCATCAAAGATATAATTTGATTTTGCACTCTCCAGCTTAAATATGAAGCGTTGCGGGGAGCCTTTAAAAACAGGTCAGATGTTTGCTTGTCAGCAGCCTCCACTCGCAGTCTTAAGGCAGCTTTAAAAACTCCGTCATTGCAATCAGTTTCGTTCACTGAAAATGCACCAGCGTATCTGTGACCCCTCAATGGTACAGTATTTCTTGGCGACCGCAAAATTCAATGGTTCTGATGGTATGGGAAAGGCGATCTCGATTTTCCTCGACAGCCTTCTGTCGACTGCTGTTTAAAGCATTTCGTACATCTCTGGATTTGTCGGCATCTGTCTGCACAAAGTTATCGAACATGGATGCACATATGATAGTGACAGTTTTGGTGATTATTGTAATGTTCCTTTGCCTTTTTATAATTGCAGTGTGGTCCCGAAACTAATGAGAAGGGAGGTTTTGCGCTACGACTGACAGTCTTGAGGAGCAAACACAACGCACCATTTGCAAAAAGCTCCATTGTAAATATTACTGTACGCTAACCATGTAAATTCGTTTAACCATTGCTTCGGGAAACTTCGATTTTGAGCACCAACTGTTGCATATGGAAACGAGAAACCTGAAGAAGGGGACCAGCAATTAAACAATACCTTTCATCGATCAGCATCAGTCAGGGGAACTCCAACGAAGTTACCATTTACCAATATCATTTTCACTACTGAATACTTGACTGGCAGACTCTGAGCACGAGCTAAGTGTCATTTCTATCTCTTTTGCAAAAGTCTCTTTCTCTTGACGAACTCCTTTTGCGTTTGCGTTGTACAACTACAAACTTATCCATTTTTCCTCGCACTCTTCTGACTATCACGGTACCCGAAATTCGAACTACAGGAGGAACAACTCCAATCGTAACGCACTGCGCAACACGTGCAGAGTTTCTACGTCATAGCATGTATGAAGCGGTTTCTCTCAATGCCATTGTGACTCATGAGTCGCGACATTCAGCGAGGGTTTCCTATAGTCTTAGCACGATTTGCTTATTGCAATTGAAGTGTAACACTCGTAACGTAACAAGGTAACAGATCACTACAACACTAGTTATAATAGAAATCTCTATATAGCTATGTATGCATGTGCGGAATTGTTTTGTGTTTTAACAAATTTCAGCAACAAATTTCTGTTTAGGCGATTTCCGTTAAGGGAGGGGTTCTAGCCCCCTCAGCCCCCTCAGCCCCACCTGCGTGCGCCCCTGAATAAAACCACAATTTTGTCTCAGGATGATACATACAATAACGTAACTTGCTACAAGAAATAGCTGCGATATGGGCGAAAGTTGTGACGAATGACTGAGATCACGACTGTGTCGAAAGAGCGGCACGCTTGACATCACCACGATATGTTTTTTCGCTTTTCATCGGAGTGCTCATTTTTCGCCTGTTCATTTCATCACGTGATTCGGTGCTTCTGATTTCTCATCCAGTGGCAATCCAGCAACCCCTGCCTTCAATCATCATGCTCAGCTTCTTCTACACGGTCCTGGTAATTATCAGAAGCATTGTTCAGGAAAAGGAATCGAGAATGAAGGTAGTTGTGAAAGAAGGTGCTGGTCCTGACGTTGCATGTTGGGCCGAGGACCGAACTCGTGACGAATCCTATTCCTTTTGTCTATCCGTAATTGTTGTAGACTTAAAAAATTTGCAGTCAGCAATAATTTCGAAGTTAAAAGTTTTGGTCAATTTTAAGTTTTCCTAATTTTTCAGTGGGTGTTTCAAGCGTGGCATCAATCGAAAAATTGAGCTAATTTTGTCGCGCCACTATGAAAACAGATTTCGACTAAAAAGCAGAATATTTCCATTTACTGGCATTGTAATTTTATTCATCCGTTGCACTGTGCAGGAGTACATGATGATGATGGGATTGTCAAATTCATTGCACTGGGCTGCCTGGTTCATGAAGTACATACTCTTTCTTTCTATCACATGCTTCTTGATGACAGTCGTTTTCCATCTTAAGGTAAGGCATCAAGCGTTCATGCCCCAACGCAGGCTGAGTTTTTCAGATCATCAGATGCTTGCAGTAACCGTATGCGCAGACTGCAATCCATGTCTGAAATCTATTTTTATTTGTTCCAGCTCAAACAAATGTTTTTCTAAGAAGTACACAGGATTTAGTTAAACTGCTTCAATATTTTTCCTTGTTAACAGTGATGATATTTCAGTTTTATTTAGGCCAGCGCTTTACCACAAAGTCGCAAAGTAGGCGTAACAAGAAATGTAAGTAAAAGTGGGTCGCAAGCTCGCATGCTGAAAAGGGTTGGGTAGCGTGAGTTAGGTCATATAACACGTTTACAAAATTGCTTCAACGTTTAAAAATGCAGTCGCTCAAAGCCAGAAATCGTAACCATTATATTTACAAGTTGCACACTTGTGAGAAGGTGGAGGGATGTGGCCTTGAATAGAAAAACGCAGGTGGTGCGTTGGTGATATCATTGAATTTTGTTGATCAAAACACTGGTGTAGCTGAGACGTTGTTGACTGCAATAACACCAAATTCTGTGACACTGTTCTCAATTCTATCGCAGTGTTATACACTGTGGGACGATTCCTGAAAGTATTGTAATTGCTCTAAATGCTTTAAGGTTTCCACATCTGAAAACTAAGCTATTTGAAGACTGGGCATTGAACAAAGTTTGCACTGCTGTGTTGGTTTGATGGAATAATAAAAACAAGCAATTGTTTGTTGAGAAACCAAAAACATGTTCAATAATTGGCCCTTTTGTTCTTCTAGTTTTTTCAAACACTTTTAGCAACATTTTGATCGACATCAATGGATTAACACCTTTTTGTTTTCAATTAGCACGATTTTTATTGTTGGCCCGGGTGATGTTTTTCCTGGATGCAGTACAAAAACCTCGAAAAATACACTTTTTCTTGCAGCATGTGTATGCAATCTAGAACACTATTAGCGTGCTGATCAATAAGACCTCAACTACCCGAACAGGTGATTGTACCTAATTTTTTTATAAGATTATTTTTCGCAGGTTATTGTTAAGACAAAGCCATTGTTGCAAACAAGAATTTGGTTTTAAAAAAATTCAGGCGGAAGCGCTTTTGTTTCAAGTTCGGTTGAGATTTACGTCCAGGCCCTGAAGAGTTTTCCTTTCAAGTCGACACTCGTAGCACTCTTCACTTCCAAATATTTTTACCTGTCACTGACATGAGATCTTTTCCTTGCAGGTTGGTACTGGAAGTGTCTTCACCTACAGCGATCCGTCAGTGACCTTCGTCTTTCTCTTTCTGTTTTCAGCAGCGACCATCGCCATTTGCTTTCTTTTCACGGCGTTCTTTACCAAAGGTTTGCGCGTTTTTGCTGCCTGGCCCTTGCCTTTACCACAGTGGGCACAAACTGTTTATAGATTTGCTGCTGCAAGTGGTGATTTTCAAATTTTTCTTGGGGTATTTCCGCACTAATTTCAAACCTAAAGTCGGCTTTTATTTGCACATTTCAACTTTTGTACAGTCTGCAAATTCTGTGTTTCTCTAAAATTTCGTTGGTATGTACGTACATGATCAATTAAGCTCTGTACATGATCAAATCAACCCTGTACATGGTCAGTCAAGCTCTGGTGTTGCGAAGAGGCCCTCACGTCAGATTTAAAAAGAAAATTGGTGGCTCTGCGTGCAGAAAATGTGGTGTGCTACAATCAAATTGCAGACAAATTGATTACTCCCATATACACCAGACATTTCTTATGACAAAAGTATTTATATTTGTTTTTGTTGCTGGGCTTTGAAATTTGCCCTGAAATTTGTCTGACTTGCCAACCTGCCAAGTTAAAGTGAAAAAAAACACGTATTTTGTTGTAGACGTAAATCCAAATTTGAGCTTCATACTTTCTGTTATGCATGTGTATCATGTTGTGTGCCTTTCTTAGTCAAAGGTGAATATCAGGTTTGTGAAAGTATCTATGCAAAGACCGTTGTTAAATTCCTGATAATGTTTGATGAACACAAAGGGTAGTGCCACAAAAATTTGGAACCCTCAAAACTTTTTTAGCCATCTGACCTATACCACATTGTAAAGAACTTGTAGTCGCGGTTTTAGTGCTTTTGCTTCACATGAATAAGGTGAAGACGATCATGTAGAGTACAACAGCTTTGAAAACGAAAGGATTTTGGATTAGAAATCTTTTTTCTAAATGACCCTAGTTAGCTGTCAATCTTTCAGAGCAAGAGGGGATCCAGCCAGAAAGGTTAGGGGGAGCGATTTCAGTAACATTGGGTAGACAAGTCTCATAACGGATCCGGTACTTTAAAAGGGATAAAGTATACTTAAGAACACTGCTGTGACAAAACAATGGACGAGAAAATGGCATTATATCACGGCTACTGTTTTCCGAATTGTAAAAATAATGATGAATAAAGTTTCTTTCGTATATTTTAGGGGGGGCGATTGCCCTGCCTGTATCCGCCCCTGTTTCAGATTTTCATCCAAACAGAGTTGAATGATTCTGTCAGTGGTTTGAAAGTCTCATTGAAAACGGCAAAATTACTTTTATACCACATTACAAGAGAAACATCTACGTGAGCACGCAGAAAAACATTATAATTTTCGATTTTGTTCATATCAGAAGTAATTTGTTTTATTTTCACTGCACTGTTGACCTGTTTGGCCAGTTAGCGTTGCTTCGTGCAATACATCAGGGCGGTTGTTTTCTTCCGATGGCTCTAAGCAAGGGCTCGTAGAAACAGATTTTTTTCGAGGAGGCCCTGCTCTAAGCCTGCGATTCTTGACCTTTTTAACCCCTGGAACTCCTATTCCTAAAGATATTGGTTGGAGACTCCTCATCGGCGGTTATATCATTAGTCAAAGTGGTGGTCATTGTTGTTTGTGCATCTGAGGGTTAAAAAAAACAGTTTTGGCATTCCTTCTGGAGACCCCCAGATATTGCACTGAAGACCCCGTTAAGAACCGCTGCTTTAAGCGCATCATTCGATTCGTGTAGCATAGAACTACCAAAGCAAGTTTTTTAAGGTTTGACATTGGTGTCCGCTAAGATATTTTAAGAGACTGCAACATACGAGTAGAATTACCAAAGTATGGTTACTACCACCAGCGAACGGTTCTAGGACAACTGCCAACCAGACAACTACCAACCGCACAATTGCCAACAGGACAACTGCCAACTGCGTACAACTAAAAAATTAGGATACAACTAAAAATTAGGAAAGCAATACAACTAAAAATTAGGAAAGCTACCATCCGGAGAGCAGCATCTGTGAAGCATAGTTGTAAGAGAAACCATTAACAATTAACGCTTCACAGGAGCTGTTCCCCGGTAGGCAGTTGTCCTAGTTGCCAATTGACCTGATATCCCAGCGAACAAGCCTTTCTTGTTCCAGTTTTCTGTAAACTTCAGCTGAATGAGAGTAAACGTACCTAGGTTTTCAGCGAAAGACCAAAACGAGTGGCAATTCCGTCGCTAAGTTTGATTTTTGGCACGCTGTTTTTGGATCGTGATTGTCTTTCAGCAAACGACGCAGCAGCAGCCGGCGGAGTTCTTTACGGGATGACCTACATGCCTTACATCTTCGTCCAGCTCATTTACGACCGGCTCGGTCGTGGTGTTAAACTTGTCTCGTGTTTGCTGCCGAACATGGCAATGGGCTTTGCCTGTCAGATCATCGCGCAATTCGAGGCGCAAGGTACAGATGTAACTCCTAGTTTGCTTTCTACGGTCATGATAGATACTGTTAAATTTATTCGCTAACCGATAGAAACGAAAATAAGCAAGACGTTTTCTGACGTACTTTTCTGCTCAAAACATCAATGAAAGCTTGATATTAACAGCTGTTCCCAGAAAATTTAATGCGTTTTGAATAAGTATTTTTCATGCCCAAAAACGCTAGAAATACTCAGGTAACAAGACAGTTTAATGTGAAGGTGCGTTTGCATTGTGCATTTTTCGTGCGCAAAAATGTACAACCGAATTTTGTGCCAAGGTATGCAGATTGCAGGCGCCACGTACATACAGCTTAGGGTCAAAGCAAATTCTTTCGTGCCCTTACCAGTGGTGTAGCCTGCACAAAAACTTTGGGGGGCAAATATTTTGTCTTTAAGCGAACAACAGTATTTTGTTTGGAACACCGCCTTTCAAAGCACAAAACGCAAAACGACAAACAATGCTAGAAATTTGGGGAGAGCAAGCCCCCCTTGCGCCTCCCGACTACGCCTATGGCCCTCCCACTGTATATTTTTCATGGGCGAAAACGTACGGGGAGTCCCCGTCTTTGTTGTGCGCAATCGCATACGAACGCGTTGCTTCACATCTCTTGCGATGCGATCGCGCGAAAAGCGAGATTTCTGTACGCATTGGGCATTATGTGCGGAACTTTCGATGATTGGCAGGTACTTGTTTAGGCCGCTTGATGGGTTTCTGGTGTCGACGCGGTGTTTTTGCATGAAGGTATTTTGTTTTGTTAAAACCAAAAAAGGCTGTCAGCTTACCGTTTGCATTTTCTGCAGCGAATACAAGCGTCTGTGCTGTTGCCATCATTGTGACCACAGAGTCCAGTTTGAACATTGTTAGACTATAGGCTCAGGTCACCGTATTTTCTTTAGGTTTTTAAATCCAAAGAATTATTTTAGGATTTTGCAATTTCGTATTTGTCTAGTTTGTATTTTTGTATAAAATCATTTGCCTTCAGTTTTTATATGCATTCATCTGCCTGTCCTTCCCTTTTATGTATTCGGGTGTCTGCCTTCAATAAGTCCTTTATGACGTTCTAAAACTCAAAACTCGGGGAGTGCATGCTCCAGAACCCCCTACAGCTCACACCAGCGGTGATTGTGTCCAGCCCTGACGAGAGAGGGGAACAAGCGTGTGCGCTCTGGTCGGGATTTTCAAAAAGCTCTGACACACCCCGTATTTTAGAAAGCAAGGTGCAAGTCTGGGTTGATTTTATGCCATGTTGTCAGAAGGTTTTTGTGCCCATAAAATTCTGTCAATAAAATTCATGCAGATTTTTGCAGATGATCAGGGAACTTTTTGCCTTATTTTTGCATTTTTTTCACTAGTTGTTAAAATTTGAATGTATTAACGCAGTTTGGAATGTCCAAAACAATGGTTTGAATGTTAAATCGTGACCAAAATTTCAAAGTGGGGATAGCTTCACGCGAAACGATTAGACTATTAACTCTGTGATAGTTACAACAAACAAACTTTACCCTTGCGGCAAGCTTCTGAGGAATCTGCCTGCTTTCTGCTTTCATTCTTCTGCGACGATTAAAACTTGCAAGCGTATCTATTTTTCATAGTTATAGGCCACAAAGATGGCGGCAAGTAAATCAGTCACAATTTATTGACGGGGAAGCTGGTTTCGCGTTTTCCAACGCATCATCAGTCCTGTAAATGTAAGACAAATCTTACAGGCGAAATGTTGGCACTTGAAAACAAGTAAAGAAAGAAACACGAACTGTGGCTAATTACAGCGAGATTACTAAAATTTTTTCGAAGCTAAAAGGATGACCTTCCCAGAGCCTCATAAACCAGTCACTGCTAAGAAAATCGGCCTTTGGTAGCGGTCTAAGAAAGACACTTTACCTCTGGAGATAACACACGTGTGCGATGACGAGTGCCAGAGAGAAACCACGCGATTAAACAGAGCGTAACTGTTCACGAAAAATCAAGAAAGGCCGAGCCTTTCTGTGACAGTTAATGATTTCTAAGATTTAAAGATGCTAACGTCATTTACGCATTGTCACAGTCGTATGAAGTTGGGTCTAGAAACAAATGTATTCGGGGCCCGAGTCAGGTTTCAACCCCCCTTTAATCCCAACAGATTCTTTGCATTTATGCTGCCGCACGAACGGGCTAGGTGGGGACGCCCAAACTGACTTTGTCCCTGGTCGCAGGAAACCCTAGGTTTGGCATGCTGCATGAGGTGTGGTCGTTATAGTCAGTGACTGGATGTCATTTTCCAGTTCAGATCGAAACTTTCGCACCATTTGTTTGGAGACGTTTAGCGCTTTTCATGAAAAGTACATGCAGACGTTTGTTCACACGTTGTGTCGTTTCAGGAGCAAGCGTACAGTGGAGCACACTGAACGAACCGTCGACCGTGGACGACAACATGTACATGTCTGACGTAAGTGCTTGTTTTAACCCAATGGATCTTTAGCCTTTTCATGCACTCGTACTGCTTGAAGCATTTACAAAAAGTTTTCTTGTTCGTCTTGTTTGAAATGAAATAGTACATGATGCTAACTACCAATTCTTGTCTGGACAATAAGCTGTGGACAATGTTACATCACACTACTAAAAATTACGATAAACGTCAAGGAAAAATATTGTCAAAATTATCAGGGCGAAAAACTTAAAAAACTTTAGTGTTCGAACTTCCTCTTTTGGTTCTTTGTATCCCCTATGACAGGGCTTCTCAAACTTTTTGTTCTGCGACCAATTTTTCAAAACGTTTTTCTCTGCGACCCCTTGACGGATAGCAAATGCACATATTCCACGAAAGTATCTATACAGTAATAACATTAACACGTATTGGAAACAGGCGAAAAAAATTATCAAAAAAACAATTCAGTTTATAGAAGTTATCAAGCGTAACCATTGGGATTGATACACTTGAATGTTTTTACACAGATCATCTGTTCGTAGATTGATACAAACAACGCAGGACGAAGGAAATTCGTAGCATTTTTCAAAAAGGATCGGTTTTTGAACTTCATGATTACCAATTTCGAGAATACTGCTTCACACAAATACGTTGTGGAAAAGTCTAAGAGTTTATGAATTGCTAGATCAGAACTGGCTCGGCTTTCATTTCTTGTTCTTATCCAAAAATGACATAAACTCTGTTTTGAAAATTCCAGTTGCAAACTTTTGTCGATTAATAACTCCGCAAATTCAGCCTGGGCATAGCAGATGTGTGGCCTCCTGAAATTTCAATTGTGTATTGTTTGTGGATCCAATTTTTCCTTAATCAAAATCCAAAGTTCTTCTGAAACTATGTTCTGTAAACTGAAAGCTTTTCCAGGGGCTAGGCTAACTGCTTTCAAAGCACACCAAGTAGTTTCAGACCAAAGTTAGAGTTCTAAACCGAAGCATGCCTTCGTGTTGGGGTGAATGCAGTAAGGTCAATATTGGTCAATACGTTAAAACAATCATGAGACGTAACAACGCATAACTTGTTGTGCTTGGTTGATTATTATCATATGGTAGCTCAGGAAGACATCCTGGCAAACAACTGACAGCACAAAGCAAGATATTGGTTCTAAAATGCACATGAAGCTAGAAATAGATTCACTGCAAGCATACTTTTAGTTTCCTTGCAAAGTTTACAAAAATTTTTATATCTGATTTGTCAAGCCAATTTGTTTCGCGACCCAAAACGACATTTCACGACCCAAATGAGGTCGCGAGGGGCCTTACCAAATTTGAGAACGTCAAGCCCCCCTGAACAAACGTAAAGCCCTATTGAAAACTTTCTGGCGATGGTTCTGGACCCATAGTTTGAGAAGCTCTGTCCTAGGAGTACATGTACACCCGGTTGAAAACCAATGTTTCAACCTGATGAAGTATAGGCCTACTCACCAGAAATACGCTTTTCGTCTGTTAGTCTCTCAGATGCTGACTAATAGTTTTTTCTCTTTAGCAAGGCTAATGACTCATAAGTGTTTTGTCGTTTGTTGATTTCTGTTCCAGGTGTTCTGGATGTTGTGTGTTGACACAGTGCTCTACATACTGCTAGCAGTTTATGTCGAGGCTGTGATGCCCGGAGACTACGGCATCCCGAAGCCATGGTACTTCCCCTTAACGGTAAACAATGAAATTCGAATCTCCACTGACTTCTTGGTTATTTGTTCCTGCATGGAACTTTCCGTTGTCGGCCGAAATTTCGTTTTATTCATCAAACCAAGCGATGCTTATTTCTGTACGCCAGAACCGCTATTACAAACAGGCGCGTAGCAAGGTGGGAAACGGGGGCAATGTCCCCCTCAATTACTAAAAGTTGCACCAAATATTTTCAGGTTAGTCAAGCTCTTGATGTATAAGCCAAACAGATACTTCAGTGCAAATCAACGAAACTGCTTGGGATATCTATCTTAAACTTGGGCTTCAATCGAACTTGATCAAAGCAGTACGGTTTGCTTAATCGTCTATGATTACGTTATAATATAGAGTCCCGTCGCAACGGTGTTTACGTGGGTTTCTCCCCCCAAACAAAGCTCCAACTCCCCAAATGGAAATATAAAACATCAGTGAAAGGTTTTGCCAAATTTTCAGGTCACAAACGGATATCCTCCCTATTGAAGACTCTCTGGCAACGGTTCTGTGTATATAGTGTAAGTTTTAGGGAATTCCTATCACGGCTGACCTTTACCTGAGATTTACACTCCCTGTTAAAGTCGGGGATTATGAAATTAGTCGCTCAAGAAGTGGACAGCAACAAGATCCACGTCTTATATTAGTGAAAGTTTGGTAGAAGACTTACTTCGGAAGTCGGTGTCTCTACTCGGCTTCGATTGGACGTGCGTTGGTGAACATAAGTGGCGTGTAAATATGAAAAATGCAATCGTAATGGCGGC
>Ga0210059_1015361_pt1 | contig 11191 bp, 7 predicted proteins | sample Ectturendosymbi2_FD_188042 | JGI IMG/M metagenome (GOLD analysis project Ga0210059, IMG submission 188042) | Ecteinascidia turbinata endosymbiont from Florida, USA - Sample 2 (SPAdes) (version 2) | ecosystem: Host-associated > Tunicates > Ascidians > Unclassified | place: Key West, Florida... | reverse complement strand
CATTTTGTGGCGTCGTAACCTGCTCCGTTTGTGGCTACCTATTGTAAGGGTGAAGGTGTGAGTGTCAACCAGCTCCATGATCATGCGGACCATGTGCCTGCCACGAAGCAAGCGCAGTAGCTTGAAGGTGAGGCCGCAATGCCATACAGTGACGCAGGCTGCTGTGAGATCGACAAACACAGCTCCGGCCATCCTCTTTGCCGAAAAGCTATCCTCGATACAGGGCCGGATTTAGCTGATGCGAGGCCCAGCTAGGCTAATTCACTTGTGAGGCCTCTCTCCCACTGTTACGAGGAAAAAATGGAAAAGCCTTAATCAGATTGCGAAAAGGCCGATAATGAAGATATCGACGCTCTAAAAGTACGGTCAGAGAAAATTTTAAATCAATACTAGTGTGCCCCAAGATCACTGCGCTTGTTGCTGCGTTAGACGCAAAAGCGTTCAGTGACACGGAATGTTTCGGTATCATTGAACGCTTTTGCGGAATTGCGGGGACAAGATTATAACTTCCACAGGCGAACCAATTGAAAACACCCCAGTTAAAATATTTGACAAAACACATGTCCTACGTTAGGCGTCGGCAACCTACGGCACGCATGCCACACTTGGCACGCCAAAAAACTTCTAATGGCACGCAGACGGTCCGTGTTTCACATATCGATTTTGTTATGATCCACACAGAAGATATATTGACCTTGACTTGTATAAAAATACGTATGATGTTGGCACAATGAATCATGTGAAACCTTCAAGTCGGTTTACAGTTAGCAAAAAGTTGCCAATCCTGCAGAACCGTCGCCAGAAACTCTTCAATAGGGGGACTCTATCTTTGTGCGTGGGTGCTTGGCATTCTGAAATTTACCAAAACTCCAATAATTTACAGTGTTTCATATTTCAATTTGGGGGGCTTGAAGCGTTGTTTGGAGGGCTAAGCCCACCAAAGTCCCCCGTAGCGACGGGACTGGATCTCTGGCCTACGCTTTTTATAAGTTTCACTCTTGTTTTTCTCACCTGTGCCCCCCAAAAAGACACACTGCACATATGTGTGGCGGAATAAAGACGTTAAAGCACAACGTGAGGTGAGGATCACATTGCGACACGCTTTAACTTTGCTGTAAAAATCTCACACACACGAGCAAAACACGTCAAGCCAAACCCACCAAATGGTTGCAACTGCTAGGATCACGATTCACGTGTTTGTTGCTTTTTCAGACTGCCAAGAATCGAATGCAGCGCAACTGTGGCGCGAAAGGATGTGAGATTTAAACCAGAACCGTCGCTAGAAAGTCTTCAATAGGGGCGCTTTACATTTGCGCAAGGGTATTGTCATTTTGAAATTTTGATAAAATTTCCACTAATTTATAGTGTTTCATATTTCAATTTTGCGGGTTGAGACCACCAATGCTGTCCCGCCCCGTTGCGACGAAACTGTTTTAAACTTCACTTATGCTGTCTTTATTGAAATACGTATTTAGAAATAAAAAGCTACTATCATTGAAACAAGTAAGGTTGAATATAGCACTGTAAACAATTGAACGAGTTTTGTTCTGGCACCGAATGCTTAACGTGGACACTCTATCCTGGAACATTGTGGCCGTTCATTTTTAATTCTTTTGAATCTTGAAAAAGACCCTTCTCATGAGCAGTTAGTGATCATCAAGCTGGGAAATACTGCAAGGGTCAGGTGAAAGAAATGCTGTAAGGGTCCGATATACTAAGAACCACTAATCAAAAGCATCAGACGTAAAAGCGCTTTTGTCATTTTCTTGGTGTTTCCCTACTCATTTTCTTTTTGGGAAGAGTTCTATGTTTGCCAGTTGGCAAAGTGACTTTTGTTTGCTATACAAGATCATCAAGATCTCTGATTTAGTTAGCATGGGAGGTGGAAGCAGTATAAATTTGCGTATGTACTCAATAGCAATCTGATACCTGAATGATTTGTTAAAGATAATTAAAATGGAAACAAAACTCATCTAAAAATACCGAAAGAGTTTTACGTAACAGAAAGACAGCAAAACTACAGTACTGTATTGCTCAGAAGAAGCAACTATGTTTTTATTGTAGGATACTGCTGCTAGCCCTACACATAGCTCTTATTTGCATTGCAACCTTAAGCTTTGATCAGGTGCAGCGTAACTAGAGGTTTAAGCCAGGGGGAAATGCTCCTCTGGCGTGAAGGGGCCATTTTCCCTCAGGTGTTGGGACCTTCCAAAAGTCGGACAGCTGCTTGTATATGAGCCTGGTGGACTCGCAGTTCCCGGTCTTGTGTGCCCCGATCTTCACGAGTTGTGAGACAATGGAGTTTGCTGGGATGGGGCACAGAGCCTGCCAGTGAGTTTGTTGATGGTGCTCCACTCCATGCGGCTGGCGTGCGAGAAGTCGATGGAATCGACAGTTTCTTACCATCGCTCCTAACTCTTCTGATCGAGCGGTAAAAGTACTGTAGGGATCTCCGTCAGAGCCAATCCCCACTGAGGCTCAGAAGAAGGAGCGATACAGGGTTTCTCACTTTTGTTCTAACATTGTATGTAGTTCTTGCGGAAGCCATGTGGGATACATTGTTTCGCCGCAACTGCAGGCCCTTGCATAGTTCCATCGCCTTCTCGATGTTTGTTGTGTCCGGAGGTGGCGGTCTCACAATGGATTCTCCAGTAAGAAAGCAAAAGCGCTTCCAAACAGCCTCGCGAAAGTTGCAATGTTTCACCGGATCCATGACTGTATACACCCACGATTTATATGAATGACACCTTCGAGAAAGAAGCGTGAATATGTTCGCGAGATCTGACGTGCAAAGCATAAATCCGCATATATACCTATAGTTTTCTTTGGTTGTAGTTGCATAAACATGAAAACATACACGAAATAAGCACTAGATTCTGCCATGTAGCTGCGAAAAATTCTCGGTGCTGCGACAGCGAAAAATCTCTGCGCTACTGAAGAAAAAACGGCTCGTGTGTTGCAGCTAAAAAAATTTACCGACCGCCATTACAGAAAACAAGCGCGAAAAACAATACAGTAATAACAATGTGCACTCAACAGCGAAAAAACGTCCAGCAAATTGAAAGACGCAAAACCAAAAGCGATGACATACAGTAGTAGCGACAATAATGGCAAAGCGAAAGAAAAACAAACCGACATAACGAAAAGTTCAGACACGAGGATTAAAACGATCATTGACCTTGCAGATAACAAGATAGAACGTAAGGAATATAGCCAAGAAATAAGTAGATGCGTCAGAATGGTCAAGATAGAGTAAAAGAAAGTTGAAGAACCGTTTTTTTTCTGACGGGAAGACCCGTAGGAACTTGGTGTTGAAGAATTTCTCGAACTTCTTTGCAACGGTGTCGACCGCGTGCGTTGACGTTAAAGATATGCAGAACTGTTAACAGAAACTGCTTGAGGTTCGGTCGCCGGTGGGACGTTGCTGTCAAGCACTCAGCGTGTAAGAGCTGATAAATACGTTCGCTGAATTTTAAGATCGCCTACATTCTGGCTAAAGAGCTGTGCTAGCGACGTAGTCGAATCGGCGATTCGACAGGTTGGTCATTCGTAATGCCATCGTGTGTGGTCGCGCACGCTCAGAACTGTGTTGCAGTGAAAATATTGCTGACATGAAAAAAAAGGAACTTCTACCTAAATGTTGAAACGCTGAACTGGGATGCATTTGATGTTCGCAGTCAAAGACGAAAACTCGAGTCATACTACAGAGAACGTAATTGCATTACCGTGATTTCCATGCACTGCAAACGAGTCAGAATGCGTGTTGAAAGGGAGAAGGCGTTCGTAAAGGAGAAATGCGCAATGATTACGACACGTAGAAACAGTACTGCCAGAGGGTTCTCGGCATAAATCACTAGATTCACAAAAAAAATTCACTAGATCTGAAAAAAATCACTAGATTTAAAGTTTTTTCGCAGAAATTCGCAGTTTTTCTTAAAATGATGTATTTATATACTTTATTGCCCAAAAACCTTTACATCATTTGCAAGTTTGTTAAAATAAATGATGTTGAAGTCTGGAAAATCTCATACTAACAATAATCTTCAAGCTGTATTCAAGAGCTGATAGTGACACCACTCGCAAGTTGTTAGAGCAATCAACCTAACAGGTAATTAATTATTTCCAATGCACTGCAGTGTTCCTGCTGAGAAATGAAAATACTGTCATGGCCAATACTGCAGCAATTAACAAGAAACAACACGGACGTGCAAACAATGAGAAACTCAAATTAGAAACACTTGTTCATTCTGTTGGTGCAAATCTTCAAGCAATAATTCAAATAATCAATTCTTTACGGATTAAAAAGGATGAAAATCTTTTAAAAGGGGGCTGAAAAATTGAAAAGTTAGAAAACAGTCAACCGATTTTCTTCAAATACATACTTTGAAAACAATCACTAGCTTGCAGTGAAAAATCATTAGATCACTAGATGAGCCTAAAAATCACTAGTTCTAGTGAAAAGTCCCTAGGCGTGGCACCATTGCGTAGAATAGGTTTTAATGGAAATGAACCAACCGACACACCCAACAGTGTTGAAGCATGTGTGCCTTTGACCGCAGAAAAAATACCATCCAAACCATCAATGAAAGGGCTCGTCAGTGGTGCTTTGCTCGTACGTTGAAAATGAGATTGTGGATTAAATGTGGAAGAAACTACCCTGAAAGAAGTAACCCTGGTGGTGTGAGACATCATTCCAAGGGGCACGTAAATCGTGCGTTTATAATGACAGCAAATTGGTTTATTGATTACTCTTCTGCCGCCTTTTTGTTTTCTACTGCTATTGATTATAGTCAACCTTTTGATTTTATGAGGTAAATAATAAAATGAAAAGGCTTTGAACGTGGTTAATTTTTGTAGAGCATATTCAGATGAGCGTATGTTTGATTTTCTTTGCATATTAAAAAAATGTAATTCTATTCTAAACATTCGAAAGCTAGTTCTTGATTGTAAATCGTGGAGTGCGAAGTCAGAACAAAATTTTTTAGGGGTGCAAGAGTAAAAGGTTGGAAACTCCTGGTATGAATGAAGACCCAAAATAAAAAGTGTGGAAAAGGAAGGTTACTGACACAAGAGAAAGCAAAGCACGGAATGAATTGGCAAATGTATTTGCAGACGGGAGCTGAAGTAAGCTATGGATTCGGCGAAACCTAGCAAGAGTGATGGTGAAACTGTATGATTGGAGACGGCATGGCGGAGATGTATGTGCGATAAAAAGCAAATATCACTAAAGACGCAGTAACAACATATACAAAATGCATAAGAGACAGCAGCTAGTGATGTTCACAGGCTTTGACGTGTGGCATGAGTGTGAGTTTATCGTCGTTGGAACGGAAATGACGTCGAGACGAAGGCAAAACACACACGAACAAGGAATTCCGCAGAAATTACGAGCATCGCTGTCAGAGACGCATCAATGCGCTGCGTACCAGAGAGTTGCAACTTGCAAGTGTTATTTAGTGGTAGTCACAAGTGATGAAGCATAAGAAACAGTGAAAGCAAAAGCAACACGAAAGCGGTATGCTTTCCCGAGCGGAAGCAGCCTGTAGCGTCCTGTAATGGATATAGGTCGCTTTTAAAAGCCCGTTTCTTCAAAGTAGCTTCGTATATATGAGTCTTGAAAGTGTGCTCGTATGAATGTCTAAACCTCAAGCCAAAATCTGCACACATGGGCATAAAAAATCCGTCGTAAAACAGCAAGTTCACGCAAAGCTAATCCGGAGCGATTAGATCAGAAAAGCGAATTTTAACAAAATATGTACCTAGTCCTAATTGTTAACCTTTAGCACGTAGCACAAACCAAGCAATACAGGTCCCAAAAATGCGCAATAAAGAGAAAACTAACACCAGCAGAGCAAGCAAATCTCCTGATCAGACAATGTGTGTGGTAAACCTACATTTATTTCAGCGAAAAAATATCTGACGCAATAGAGCACAAATTCCGAGGTATTATGTCGCTTTACAAACCGAAGGCAGTGTTTGCTGCAAGTTAGCGGCAATACACTGCAGCAAGGGGAGAACTTCAAGTACCTAGGGGTGGTATTTACGAGTGACGGAAGGTGGAGCGAGGAGATTGATGCACGGATTGGTCTAGCTAACGCAGCTCTGCATAAGCATTATCGCTTTGTGGTCACAAAACGGAAGCTTCCAAACGCCATAAAGCTGTTATTCATTGAATCGGTCTTTGTTCCGAGCTTTACCTATGGTCGTAAATCTTGGGTACTGACCGAAAGAATATTATCTCAGAGAGACTGTGACACTTCGCGACAAAGCGCGCAGCTATGAGATTTGCAGAGCCCTGCATGTCGAACCACTTCGCCGGATTGGGAGATCACAGCTACGTTGGTTCGGCCATGTGTCCAGAATGCCCCACGAAAGAGTGGCGAGGCAGGCCCTACTGGCTAAATCCACGTGAAAGGGCCTTCCGAGGCCTAGGTGGAGTTACTACATGTCCGACCTTGCTTTGTCCCGTCTTGGTGTGGAGCCAGCAGAACTCTGAAATTGCTGTTGATCGTGAGGTATTTCAAGTCCTACTAGGGCCGCTGCCCCCGCTACACTGCCAAGAGGATAAGCGGGCATGAAAATGAATGAAATGAATAACATTTACGTTATTTAATTTATTCACCGGTGTTTAATAACGCTCAGCTGACGAGTGAACAAGTTCTTTAGATGGTTAGAATTAATTAATACTAACGTAGAGACGGCTATGATTTGCCTAGAAGTCACATACCTTTCGCAGGAAATAAGATGTAAAAACTGTTTCTAGTAAGTTCAGGTACCGCCATTGTTGCTTCAGCGTCATACTGCGGCCCGCGGGTTACCTTATAAGCCCTTACGTGGCCCAAGCACCAATTTGAATTTGAGACCCCTGCAATAGAGGCATGTGTTCGTAGCAGCTTCGAATGCGGTTGGCAAATACGGACATAAGATTTGATGATCATGTGTTCGTAGCAGCTTCGAATGCGGTTGGCAAATACGGACATAAGATTTGATGATCCTTTCGAGCGGCTGTGGAAAATGCCACTAAAGTAGCCTCGAAAATAATCACATATAGTCTTTTAGCAGTTAGACTTGAGTTTCAAGTAAAACAAACGACCAGATAGATTGCAAAGAAATGAAACAATCTTAATTTGCCTGCTACGAACCGCATCAACTCCGCAATAAATCCATGTGTGGAACGTGGAAAGCGTACATCAGCGACTTAAGGACGGAAGTAGGAATTAATCTTGAAAAACTTTCGAAACAACGCTAATGTCCCGTAGGCACTAGACACTAGACATGTCGAATGCATATGAAAAGTAATTTGAGCAGTGTTCACTTTTGCAATAAAGCGCACTAAAAAACTGGAGAGATTGCTTGAAACTTGAACCAGAAACAAAAAAGTCCAAGATCAAACGAATGATCTTTGCTGGTTGTGAGGAATACGTTTGTGGTGTATGATTCCACGGAGGTAACTGCAAGTTGAGGGAGTCAATCTAGTTGTCGCAGGAGCACGAGTTAGTCTAAGAACAGAGTCACGCGACGTCTTGAGATTGCCAAACAAGGCCTACGAGAGGGGTGTACAAGAGGTGCATCGTACCCAGGATCCGTGGGTACTGGGGCCGCGGAAAATGAAAGTACGCACGAGACGTTTTCCCCAGCCAAACCCCAAACTGATGGTCACTTTATCTACCTGCAGCGCTAGTAGCTATATTTAAAAATTTAAAATGGTAGTTGTTTTATCTGTATTCTAATTACTATTCAAGCAAGTTGTAAAAGTTTCGATGAGGACCAAGAAGCTAGGGGGACCCGGTATCTGTCTTCGTATCCTCTGATAAGATTTATCTCGGAAACTCTGTTGCTAGGCGAAATTAAGATGAAATTTTCCATTATGGGGGCTCTCACCACTTTGTCCGTTACTATCCTGTAGCACTCAGACATGAGGTAATCGTCAATCGTAATCATTTAGAATCGATTACAGTTTTTTGAGTAACCGTAATCGATTGAGCTGACCAAAAATGAAATGCAATCGTATTCGACTACATCGCCAATTTAATCGTAATTGACGATTACATTTGCGATTAAACTTAAAAATCTTCACCCTGCATCACTGTGCGATGAACGGCGTTTTTGGTGACTGGGTTTCCTCCTTCATCACCTTTTGTTATGGTTATGTTTCAGGGGAGGTCATTTGCCCTTTTGTGTGCTTTAAATCCGATAGTCCTGCGGCAAGCACAGCATTTGTAGCTAATTCTCGCTTTGTTCCGGCTATATAGCCTTCCTGTTGGCCACTTGAAGTAAAGTAGTGTCTAGTGAGACGTAGCAACAAAACTAAGATCTTTTCTTAAAAACGAGTTGAAACTTCGGAAACAGAAGAGATAACGATACATTACGAGGAGGGGTGTTGGCTTTGTTTATATAGATTTAGAGTGGATCTGTGAATGTAAGTGCTGGAGTAGGCTACGTATGTAATTAGCAGTAATTTATATAAATTTAATTTTTGCAATGGAGTGAGGTAATTTAATCCAAGTCGAAAGCACCTTTGCACAACGCTGATAACTAGCATGTCAACAGAGATCACCGACGGATACCGGTAAAAAAAAACTCAACTAATCCAGTGAGCTTGTGTCAACCGTTGACTTTTTGTCCAATTGACAGATACTCAGCTATATTGACATCACTGTTGGTTTAATTTCAAATGAAAAGCTATACATACAATGCTGTGCTGGCTTACAGACGATCCAACGGCCATCACACAGCTGTAAACATCGTAACCCGCAGTTTGAAGAAGTAGTCAGCAATTTAGAAATTACAGTGCTAACACACGTCTTTTCAGCATTGCTGGACGAAAGTTCAAGTCTGATTGATGTCGTTTGACTGATAAAAGATTTGAAGCGTTGATATTTGTCAACTGCAACAAACATTTTAAAAATTGATTTTTGTTTAATCAAGGGAAAAAACATTGTGTTGGGTAAAATACATTTTCCTGTGCAGACGTAAATTTGTGGGAAAAAAAGAAAAGCATTAACATTGTTTTTTTTATGAATTTCGGGTTTCAAATGCTCGATATTCTACTGAAGCGTAATACAGTTGACTGGTCAACGATGAAGAACACTACTGCAAAATTACCAAAATAAGTTACTGCAACGACAGCATTGGACATAGAAAAAACTTTTCGGGAGACAATTCCAACTTCAACACCATATTAAGCTAATTTAAAGTGAGCAATACTCCGCGGAGTATTTTCATGTGATTTGAGGTTTTAGTATAGCCATCCACATCCAGATTCACCATTATTTCTCAAGATTTTTTCTGAATGTTGTCTAGTGGACTCTTCACAGCGGCCAGTGGGCTTCTTTCAGCTAAATTTTCCCCTCTGGCTCAAACTTTTACTTACTCAACTGTGTTTGTTGTCTGCAGGGCCGGTTTCAAGCCGATCTGACCGATTTCGTCTAATCGGGCCCCGCGCTACTAAACAACGCAAACTTACACTTTCTATCGAAGCTGCTTGTGTATAGTGCCGACGCGGAACTCAAGTGTTTTTTAAAGATGTTTTAAGAGACCAAACAGTTCTCAGTTTTTTTCCAACGGTCTCTCAAAATACAGTATAAACTCGCTTTACAACCACCACCAAAGTACACCAAAACCTTGCTTTACAATCATCTTGGCATGGAGATAAGACAGTTGCGGTTCCTCAAAATATCTTGCAGTCAGCAAGGTTAAACCTTAACAAAATCCCTGTCGTGGCCCACAGTATTTTTTAAGCGTGAATTCGTTGACAACGAAAATTCAAGTGAACCGCGTGTTTTATACGCCCTCATCAAAATTCTATAGTAGGAATGGTCCTTGTTTTCAGCAATGTGCAGAGATTGTTTTACAATAGCACCTCGCCCTGGAATACTAATCTTCAGTTTTTGTCACACTAACACTAACATCGGGTGTGCATGACCCGGTATTCAAGAATGAAAAAATATACTTTCCTTCAACTAAAGTTTATCACAAAAACTGCACTCAAAATACAAAGCTCACTGAGCAGTTTGAGCACTAACAAAGTTACTTTACTCTAATATCATACGATTTTTGATGAAAAGTAAGTAGACCAAATATAGCGAAGGTGTCATATATGCCTGAATTGAATCACTCATAAAAAAGTTATGGGCGTGAGGAACTTCTTTTGAATACTACTAACAAGACCGTAGAAGCATGCGCTGAGTGAGTTTCAGCTCTTTATAGCCACCTGGCACTCAACCTCCATCTAACCATAACGTGGGTTCAGCCTGCATTTGCCACCTCGCACTAACCATAACGTCGGGTCAGCGTGACCCGAACTCGTGACGAGCTCGCTCCTTTGCAAAATCGAAAAGAACATGGATGACCGCAAGTGCCCCTATTTACAAGTCACACAAAAAATGAAGCTACTGAAGAGTTGAAAGTGCGCCGACGCGCGCTTACGTAGTTTCGCGTGGATGACCTCATATGACCCGGGTCACCGTGACCCACGTTAGTATTCCAGGGTTTTAAAGGCAGAGAGGGCTTAAGTTTTGAAATTGTTTTCTGTTTCATGTACAAAAGCGTTTCGTATTTGGCAGGTCAGGTTTCAATAGTTGCTGCAAAATATGGTTCAATAGTTGTTTATATTTCAAAAGTTCGTAATGGAAATGTGTGCTGCTTAGTCCGTCTTTTAATAGCGTTGTTCGGTTTCTTCTCGTCACGATTTGATGAGGCAATTCGAGATTGGCGAAAACGTTTGAAATAAACCTAGTTTTAATTATGAATGACTATTTCAGGTGCGCAAAACATAAAGGTTCTAGTAACAGAAACTACTAACCATTAAACCATTTGCAAAGTAACAGAAGTGACAAATTGGTTCAAGTGAAGTAAGCGTAATGATGTTATTATGGTGGCAACTGCAAGGTGAATTACTACCGAAACAAGGATTATGGTATCAATCTCAGAGATTGGCTTCGTAATTTCTGAGATATAACCTAAAAAATGAAAGTTGCGAAAAGTCAGAAAAGGTGGAAAGTGGATTAACTTTGAGGTTACTGCAGTACTTGTTATTTTATTGTATTTATTATTAACAACAGTACTTGTCTGTTTTGAAAAATTATAAAGTATGTTTAAATTTAGTGGGACATCTACAATCACTTCATATATTTCTTTATTATTAATAGAGAAAATAAATTTTAACCTTCTCCGGGATATTCAAACTCTG
>Ga0210059_1015360_pt1 | contig 11192 bp, 9 predicted proteins | sample Ectturendosymbi2_FD_188042 | JGI IMG/M metagenome (GOLD analysis project Ga0210059, IMG submission 188042) | Ecteinascidia turbinata endosymbiont from Florida, USA - Sample 2 (SPAdes) (version 2) | ecosystem: Host-associated > Tunicates > Ascidians > Unclassified | place: Key West, Florida... | reverse complement strand
GGCCCTGGTAAGGCCACCAGTCCCCGACAATTTCACGAATCCGCCGTTGGACAACATCTTCTTGACAACGCCGAATGTGCCTTACATTACAATAAGGACAAATTATCTGTCCTTGCTCGAGCTCGCACTTCATTTCATCTTTCTGCCCTGGAAGCGACTTTCATCAAATCTCTGAATCCTCTTCTCTGCAAACAAAAAGAATTCGTTTACTCTTTGAAGATCTCCTAAACCTCTTGAACTCTCCATTGGTTGACCGGTCCAACGTTTCGACGAGGTCCAAATGACATCTTCAACCAATGACAACTCGCCTTTCTTATCTACTAAACCCTTTCTTATTGGCCACTGCTTTAACCAATGAGATCTCTTCTTTTCTGTATATAAACCAGCTCGGTAGTATATCCACTTCATTCTGACGATATCCCCTGAAGAGTGTCAGACGAAAAGCTTTGGGATGAATCTCCTACTTCACGCCATCTTCAAGTTCTGTACCACCAAACGTCTTTTCAAGTATATAAAAATTAATTATACAGACAGCAAAACAAAATTGCTTTATCCAACGTAAAGATAGCTAGACAATATGCACATTAAGGATTAAAGAATTCAGAACACAATAAATAACCATTATTATGGATCAAAATGAGTTTCAGGATGTTAACAGCTGCTGAAATAGATAACAAACACAACTCAACAGATGGAGAAATATGTTTTGTTGGACTTGGAGGTTAGCATTACACTGTTTGCCACGAAAATGTGTTGAATTTTTTAACCATTCACTTGTCACTACTCTACTGTATATTTCTCAGAAATAAAGTGAAATTGAATTTTTCAAGGAATTTTCAATTCTTGGCTAATTCAGAATTGTTGAACAGATTTTTGGATCTGCATAAGTACCCTAACTGATTTTTACTCATACACCATCATTCCTTCATGAGGGTATGCAACAACTACTGAATCACTCAGCCAAATAAGGTTTAAGCGGCCTATAGAATTAAAAAAAAAAATTAACTTTATGTTCAATGAAACTTGGGTGATTTATCATGCAGTGATCATGCACATACACATAAATATACTCATCAGTACCAAATCGACAATACTGTACAGTGTAAAGGGTCCACGAACCAAACTTACTATGCAATGATCGGTGTTGTCACTCTGTTGTTATGGAAAAGTGCTAGGCTTTCATGATAACAAACACTAGGTTCACAAAGAAACACTAAAGGTTGTGTCTATTTTACCACCAATATTCTGGCGGCAACAGATCTGTTGGAGCTATTGTGCCACCAGTCGCACATTCGGTCTTGTGGCATGACACTGACCATTCGAATAAAAATGGTCAGTTTGTTAAGCGATCAGCATGCTGCTCGTAGCATAGTGGTTATGCCTCAAGTCTGGTATGCCATTGCTTTTCAGTTCGACTTTCACCTTGGCGACTTCCCTATTCATTTACTTTTTTAATAATTTTCCAAACTTTTCCCTTAGGTGTTAGGTTTAGGCTTCAGTTAGCATTTGCGTTACAGTTACCATTCGGTAGGAGTTAGTGTTAGGCTTAGCGTTAAGGGTTAGCATTAGGGGTTAGTGCTAGGAATTAAGGTTAAGGGTTAGCTTTAGGGTTTATCTTTTGTGTTTATTTCGTTTCTGCCAAGCCTGTTACTGCTGGTATCTTGGCGGAAGAATAGACACTGCCAACATTAAATTACAAGTATACTGGCTTAACAATACTAAGCAGTGCTTATAACCAATGCTAACTAAGCTATACAATACTAACTAAAGCTGAACAATACTAGGTTTTACTTTAGTACTAAATAATATTAATTAGTCTTGTAAAGTAGTTCAATGTAAGTTAGTTGTGAAAGCAATTAGGCTAACTTACACACAATGAAAATGACCAGAAAATGCGTTGTAATGTAAACAAAGAGTCTGAAAGACATTTGCATAACTCATTGTAACAAAACCAGAAGGAAGTAACTACGGATACACCTGGCCTGACACAATTCAAATAAAAGGGTCAGTTTGAGTTTGTCATTCAAATGGCAGCGTGGATTTCAGTTAGCCTAGGGGTTATATGCATTATTGCAACAATTTACAGCTGCTACACCAATGGTTTTCAGTTAGACTCTCACCTTGCTGACTTTCATTTTTTTTCTTTACTTTTTTTCAGGCTTAGGTGTTACCTTTAAAGGTTAGTGTTAGGTAATAGGTTAGGACTACGGTTCGGGTTAATTAGGTTGGGGTAAGGTTTATCTTTTACATTTAGTTCGTTTCTACCAACCAAGCCTACTGAACTCTTGTCGTGCATTACTGTTACATCACAGGTGGTGTATGAATAAGTTTTCAAATTTCAACACCCACAAGTGTATCTGTAGCCACTGCCAAACCAGAAATAAAGAAAATGGGAGATACTGATAGCAGCAATGCTTTTGTGTTTGTTTGTACAGATCCTTGACACTTTTAACAGATGACCGCAGTCCAGTGTCTTCATAGCGGTTTCACTTAAAACAGATCATATGATCTTGTATAATGTAAGATGCAATTACGTAGAATAGAATCTTTAGCAAATTACAGTATATTGAGCATTGCACAAAATCAAAGTCTCATAGTCATTGCAGGCAGAATCAGGCCTACACAAAATTGTGTAATTAATTACATTCAGCTCACTCATAAAACACTGGATAGCTATGAAAAAACACTAGAACACTAAATCAGTAGATGAATTGCAAAAACACTGTATCTAGTGGAAAATCACTAGGACTATCCGAGTAGGATTAGGAGTGGCACCACCAGCAATGATTATAATGCTGCGTTGAAGTTATTGCAAATCATCAGAAAATAAGTGTTTCACTGTTGAATGCTTCGTACTAAATCACCAAATCTCTGCATGACTAACGGTGTGAAAAACATTGCTTGATAATACTGTATTTAAAATGAATCAAACTCAACTGACATTGCCCGGATCGTCTCCACGTCTGAGCTCAGTCGGAGTGGCAGGTTTTTGGTCTGTCCATTTCGCGGGAAATTCTGCACAAAGATTATGCTGTGTTGCCGGTTATTTATCTGCTAGAAAATACGTATTTTACTCTGTTAGTGTTTCGTACTACATAATCAAGTTTCAGTAAATGCTCAAAAGATGTAGAAAACTATTTTGTGGCGTTTTCCACAAGCAAACGTATTCACTTCATCGGATACGAATTTTTTCAGATCAAACTGAAAAAATATCAGCTGGGTAGCATTTAGGGTTTGTCCCTCTTTGACAACCCATTTTTGCAATGCTGGATTTGATTTGCACTTTGGAGCCATCAGCGAAATTGACGTTTTGCTGCAGGTTATTGTACATTTTATACGTAATTAATGCGTGCATATCTCTATCTGTATGTATAGGCCAACTATATGGTGGGAGTGACAAATGTTGTATGTATCAAACCTCCCGCGCTTATCACTCGCACGTGCCACTGGTGGGGACACCTGTAAATACCACCAGATCACATGGCCATTGGCCAAGACAAGATCACTAAGATTGCTAAGACATGATCACTAAGACTGTTAAGACAAGAAAACTAAGATTGATAAGATCACTAAGATTACTAAGATCGTTAAGTGATCTTAGCGTCTACTGTCTAGCAATCTTAGCGATCTTAATTCTTATCTTAGCGATTTTAGCAATCTTTCTTGGATCTTAGCGATCGTATAGTGATCTTGTGGTATTTACAGGTGTCCCCTGCATAGGCATACCATATTTTTGTGATTGAAAACCGGGATGTTTCAGAACAACTAGCCTTCCCAGATGAATGTGGTTTGTATGTAACTTGGAGCATGTAGCTAGTAGTATGAATTCCTGCACTTGAGACACCAAGAAAAACTAAAATAACGCATTTTACTAAGAAACACAACAATGTTCAAGCATTGTTCTTCAGCAAGTTGAACAGACCTGAACAGACCAATCACAGCTTGCCAATATTTGTGTAGGTCTATGCAGGCTAACTGAACGCCTAATCGGGACTTTTTTGTTGACTCATCGGGATGCTAGGACAATGCATTTAAACTGGGACTGTCCTGGCAAAAACGGAACTTATGGTAATCCTATGTCTGCAAGACTGAAGATGTGTTAAATACACGAAACCAGTAGTTTCCCTGTGAAATAAGTTGCAATATATTCACTTGCGTGCCGTATGTTAGTGAGTACAGTGGTTAACAACCAATGTTTGCTGCTAAACTGATTGTAATCTGTCTACACCTTTGTCTTTTCCAGGGCTCCCATTGCTGTTTTTTTCCATCCAGATCTGTTTTTTTTCGAGTCCATATAGGTGTCTAGGTTTAATTATAATTAAAGTGGTAATTATCAATTGATAATTTTGATAATTATCAATCCTGTGAAATCTGTCTTTTTTGAAGATATAAATTTGGCAATTAGCCATAGTACACCTGATAACGTAATAAACATATTCCATTCTGGTCATCACAGTGTTTGCTTGCGATCAGGTGAAAAAAGTACTCCTATCAGTAAAACAAGATGTGTTCACTCGATTTCACATTCTTATAGTTATACTAGTATCAATATCAAATACTGTAGTTTTGCTTATGATCTGGTATAGTCAATCATGCAATTGTACCTACAACAAAAGTAACATGAATAAATAACAAATAATTACCTGAACAATTGAAAGATTTGCATTTGGGTGAATGATGTATTGTATAAGGTCATTGTGTTAGTACGCCAGCTGAAGAAAGTGATGAAACAAGTCTTAAGAATGATTATTTCAATTTCTTGGTTGCCAATGCATGCAAATTTAAAAATTACTGCTGGAACAAGGTGTTAATGCCAGCTTAAGGATGTTAGATTCCCTTGCATCTTAAAATCTCACAAAAGATCCAAGTTGAATAGCAAATGTGGCCCTACATTTTCTTCATCCTGTGCCTGAAGATCAGCTGGAAGCTATTTTGACAGTTCAAAGATGTGCTCTTGTCCAATAAATCTATTCTTGATTTCTGGTATTGTCATTATGTGTGTTTGCGTAACATCAAAGGCAGCTTAGATGAATTGGACTTTGGAGTACTTTTTTATGTAATGATCAGATTTATGTTTTTTCCACACTTTTGCATCAATAGAAAGAATATTATCACTTGTTTATCATGTTAAAACATAAACAACCTCGTTAAAGCAGTGGCTACTAAGGAAAGGTTACTAGCAAAACGGCATTGATAGACACTCAAAGCTGGAATTAGTGGAAGATGTCATTAATGGAGTATGTCACCAACATTATATAAACGTCTCAGTGTGTAATGGAAAAGTGATCCAAACATTAATGTTCATGTTGCAGATGAAAATTTGGAAGAGGAACTATAAGTAAAGATTTTCTTAGGAAAGAAACTATAAGAACCACAAGTAAAGAGTTTCTGTTTGAGAAAAAAGAAACATGTGTGTTTTCAATGTAAACCTAAACCTCAACAGCTGCATAAACGTGATTTAGTATAGACAAATAGGAAATTAAACTGTTGTCAGCTACCTGTTTTCATTTTCTTTTCATCAGGTCCTTTTATGCCCCTTATTATCTTCCTACTCTCTGCTAATCAAAGCTAATTTTAACAAGCATTTGTAATAAACCCTGCAACATTACTTATGCAATTTATAAACTCATGTTAAAGTTTAATTGGTTTGTAATTTTATCCTTCAATTAAAAACCTCATTATAAACTAGTGTAATTTTGCTTTGGCCATATTTATTTATAAGCACAGTCACATTTTTGCATACGTACTGTAGGTGCTACGTAGTTAATTTTAATTTCAAAGTTATGAGTTTTTTCACACTATGGTCTAGCTTGTAATTGCTTCAATTCCACCTCTGCCACTCAGAAGTAGGTAACTTTATTTTGACCGCAGAAGCTGTTAAATATGCTTAATTATTAAATGATTATTTTGTTAAATGGTTAACATCTTTTTTATACAAGGAAAGGTTAGTTGCATTTGAATAAAAAGTCTCATTGCAAAACTTTTACTTGTGTTCACCGAATTTCATTTCACTAGTCCGTGGATTATTTCTCAGATAGTAACCTGTCAGTTGTGGGTTAATAATTGTAACCAATACAAAATTAGTTTGATTCTTTATAACCTGCTGGTAGAAAGTTGCTGAAGGTTTTGAATTGCTCAAGATTGAATTCCACAATATTGGCACTCTGATGGAAGAACACATGGAACAAACTACATTTTCTCTTTCCAAGGTGACTCTAAAGTGTTATTTTTTAAATAGGTCTCAGTGATTATCAGCCAGATCTTTGAATTACTATTATTTTATGTGGTTCTTTCCTTAGACTTCATTATGTTTCCGACAATTCTAAATTTTACACTTATCTTTTATCATTTTGGAGGATGTGATTTTAAAGTGCTTTCTTCAGCCTTTTAGAACGTGTGATTTTAAAGTGCTTTCTTAAGTCTATAATAAGAAAAAAAGTATTATGTGTTTTTACTGAATACAACTGTGATTTGACACTGCTTGTCAAATGTTAATAAGTTTAATGTCATTAAATTTGATGCGGATTTATTGCATTGTTTTATTTTCTCCACACATCACATGTATGCTCTGGAAGATGTTGCATTTGTTGTTTTCAACGTTGCATCATGTTGTAATCATTCATATAGATTGTTTTAAATTTGGAAAGATCATTACCACTTTACCAGGAAAGATTGCACACACACATAAGGGAAAGGAGCGTTTATATTTATTGTAATATTCTAGTCAGCTATACCCTTCAACTTTTGTTTTCTTCTTTCTGATGTCATGAAGGTGGCAATACATTTCTCAGCATAGTTCATAAACACTATGCTTTGCAAAATCAATAGCTCATTGTCATAAAAAAATGTCCTAGTTATATGTCATTTTCCAATCCACATTTAAGAACATTTGCATGCTGGAGTGGCTTTTTGTACAGGGCTGTTTCGCCATTTCAAATAGTCCAAAAGCATGCCGAGTAAGCAGTGGTGAATATCTGAAAGAAGATGCTATGAAGAGTGATGAAAGGTGGAAGCTTGCACAAGATACGTGGAGTAAAATTGAAATGGCTGTCAATGTAAGTATTTTTCAGTGAGTTTGTATTACAATTGTGTTTTTTTGAATGGTATTACAAAGTTTATTTGTTATTTAGGGTGTCTAAAGTTTTTTGCAGGTATTTGCAGTAATAAGTGTGTGTTCAGGATTTAAATTTGGTCATACAAAAGAAGCTTTTTGAAGACTTAGAGCAGTTTGTTCAAAACGCAAGAAAGTGTTGCTTTTCATCAGGACGGAGGAAAGAAATTCCCACTGCTGCTTTGCTGACTGGTATGTTTGAAAAGCTTTGCAGTGTCTTAAATATTGAGAATTTAAGTAAATCTGTGGTCTTCAATATTTTTATAATGCATTTGGTTATATGCCAAATGATAAAAATTTTAACCTTGTAATAAACATAAGGATGTTCTTTACGTTGTTTTTCCGATGGTTTTTCAGGGCTAAGGAGTAGATGTAGATGACTTCAAGTTAAGAGTCACACTGTGTATTGAAAATTTCAGGAGTCAATATGCCAGACCACAGCACACTCTTTCAGCAACTGAAACAAAAGCTTCAAATGCGTGTGTCACCTTTTACAGTAACCATACAAGCAAAGGACTGCACAAGTAATGTCGTTTGTGTTGTTTGTTTTCTTGCAGTAAGTATGTAAAATTGACTTTAAAGTCTAATATTTTTAAAATAAGAAGACTAATAGACCGCAATCGCTGTGGAAGCCAGTTGTCTTTTTGCTTCTTTTGAAAATGAAGTACATTAAGCCTAATGTCTTGGAAAGCAGACTCAAACATTGTACTTAGGTTTTAGATAACCGTGGAGTTTTGCAGATGATTGATTTTTTCATTCTTTCCAGTTTGTTTTCCACTTGAGTCGCAAATAAACACTGAAGGCTACATACGGAATACCCATGTGTTGATCCCAGTTAATGAGAATTAATGCATGCCTTTGCTAGAAAACAACGAATTGAACTGAGCCGTAACCAAGAAAGTAGTTGCCGGCAAGTTTTAGACACACGGTTACCGAAAAGAAATCGTTTTTTTCGTTAAAAGACAAAACCTGAACTCGAAGAGTCATTTTAAGATGTTAGTGTTTACTTGGGTATCATCTCTCCCTGTAGCTAACCAAATTCGCGAAACGTATCAAAGAAAGCTCATCAGTCCGGAAATGGGCGATATTATACTTACCGCAGTGAGTAACGCAGACTGTGAGCAGAACGCAGCAATAATAGTTCTGTACGAGAACAGACATTGTCTATATCTAAGCGCGATTAGCGATTCATATCTTCAGGTACCTCTAGCAAGCCCACTCATTCTTTTTTCAGTGGTTGCGTTTGTTGAATTGATTGGTAGTCAGGATAAACAGCAAACAATAGCTGATCAAGAAGTTTGTTGAGTGCTCCAATAAATCGTTTCTTTTAACTACTATTGTCCGATCTCAGATAAAACTGCTCTGTTAAATTTATTTTAGCAATGCCGCCAATGACACCACACAAAAGGATAGAATACGTTAGTCAGGCTGTGTGCAAGACTCACCTTATTTAACACTGACTTTTAAAATGTACCGTTGCGAGTAAACGGTTTGGATTGTTTTCGATCAACTATCTTTACAAATTGTTGAGGCGATTCGATTGTTTTCAAAGAGGGTGATAGATCTCCACACAGGTCCGTAACCAGGGGTAGGCCTTTGTACCGTATTTGCAGTTGTTGACTCGAATTCGTAGTATTGATGAGTTTTTTTTAAGTTTTATCGCTGAATGTGACCCTCCCTAACAAATAAAACCTGACCACATGCCTGTATGCACAGCAGATACAAATAAAGCTGTCTCGGTGTTCTTAAGTTTATGGCAATTGCTTCTGGGCAAAAATTTTCTTAAACTTGAAAAACAAAGTTCGCATTACGTCGGAGCACAACTTTAGCGCAAGCAGCGGTGGTGGCACTTTTGCTAGGTCTTCACAGCTTCTTCGTCGTGGAATCGATTTACCTTTGTGAATGGTATTCTTTTTTAGAGTAATGCTGACAAATAGTTGCCTGGTTTAACAATATGAAATTAGCACAAAATTTTTTCGCATAAATACTTTACCAGATAAAACATACGATTAAAAGAACGACTGAGTTTTGCGGTTTTGCTATCAAAAAAACTTTTGAAATTGAGCACTGAATGTGCTGCAAAGAATTTGTGATAAATTTTAACCCAAACATACTCTATCTACACATCAAAGTAAACAATATGGATGATTCATTCGCCTAACTCGACATTTGTTCTGGAATGGCTTATCTGAAGAACGACTGCCGTTAGTTTTGCCGAAAATAACGAGATTGTTTGTTAGTTGAACGTGAAAAATTTTTGGCAATTTCGCATGACCTTTTCGCGAACTAGACATGTTAAGTTGATTCGTTTCCAAGTGTGGACGAATGTATGAAATTGCTTTTAGATAGTGAACCAAGACAGCTAACTAACGAGTTACGCCTCGGAAAAGCTTGAACCACCTCTGAAGCGAACTAAGCGATGTTGGTTGCAGGAAACCGAACCGTTTGTTTTAAGAAACCTCAAACCGGAACAGAAATATAATTACTGTGCTGAGGAAAAGCCGTGATCGATCGGTTTTGCAATCGATTTGGTATCCTTTTTAATATTAGTAGGAAAACTTCCCAGTCCTCCTAAATGACTAAATTTTAGGAATGGTTTCAAATAAACACTGGCTGCCAATTTTGTTCTCCTCATGGCTCAGTCCAGCATCTCTTTCAAGAAACGATGACTGATCTGTTTCATTGAAGTAAGTAGCGATCTGCATAATTCCAAATATTGCTGATTATCTTAAGTATTTACATCTCTTAGTGATGCAAAAACGCACAGTCAGACAATATTCACCTTATTGCTTAATAAGCAAGCAACGGCGTAAACCACTTCATTACAAGAAAGGCGTTGCCTGATACGCATCGTTCGAAGCCTTGCCGGACAACTGCCATGGCAAGGTAATAAACATATAGGCATGTTTCCAGATGCAATGGATGTAATTTACTGTGTTTGTAGCATTTTTGTCAGTGTGATAAAGGTGCACCTTGCTGGTTTTAACGTTTTGAACATGACTTGCAAAAGATTACGTGGCTGAACGAAAACAAAACGAAATTCGATGGGTAGAATTAAACGACAACGTGCCGGTAGGTTTCTCGAAATTCCAGAAATGCTAGTGTTGAGAAATGGTTTAGCGTTGCACATATTTCGTGGATGTAACTTGCATGCAGGTCCTCTAAATCGAAATGAAAATATTATTTTTGTATTTTCTTCTGAAATGCAACGGATAATGTTGTTCATCTCATTTCAATCAGGGGTGTCCAACACGTGGCCCGGGAGCTGAAATTTTGTGGCCCGTGGAAAGGTCCAGATTTTAAAACGGTGTTGCCACTCTTCCGTGGGTGGCCAGCGAGTTGTCTACCCCGCAGATCTTGACACATGCAGCTGTGGTCCGTGTTCCAATCTGGCTATGCGCATTTGGCCTGGCAGTGTTGCATCGTTGGACACCCCTGATTCAAATGAATCGCACTAGTTGTGATATTATGAATATTTTTGTGCATACTTACACGACATTGCAATTATATTTCTAATTTCTTTCGTCATCAAATATCTGTTGATCTGTTTACATATTATTATTTTCGGTGTTTGTTTTCAACACTTAATTGTGCATGCGGTCTCCGTTAGTTTCTCTTCAGATACAGTTATACAGGGTGTCCCAAAATAAATGAAACCCATTAATTTCATTACCATTTTTTACTAAAACAAAATACGCTGAAAATGTTAACATTTTCTCTGAGCTGACATAATAACAATTGAGTACTGAAAGTTTGGCGCCTTTAGCTAGATTTTAAGGTTTATTAAAACACATGCTCCAAATGAACACCATTCCGTCTCAGACATACTTGAAGCCGTCGAGCAAAGTTATCAATCACTCTGGCACATTCTTCTCTTTTTATTGCACAAATGTTCTGCGTAATGACCAATTTCAATTCAGCAATAGTTTTGGGGTTATTCTGATAAACTCTGTCTTTTAACAATCCCCGCAGGTAGAAGTCCGGGGGACTCAAGTCAGGCGAATGTGGCGACCATTCTGGATCACGCCGCCTGCTAATCAAACGATCAGAGAGCTCCGGCCAACAGAAACTCTGGACGCTT
>Ga0210059_1015359_pt1 | contig 11193 bp, 9 predicted proteins | sample Ectturendosymbi2_FD_188042 | JGI IMG/M metagenome (GOLD analysis project Ga0210059, IMG submission 188042) | Ecteinascidia turbinata endosymbiont from Florida, USA - Sample 2 (SPAdes) (version 2) | ecosystem: Host-associated > Tunicates > Ascidians > Unclassified | place: Key West, Florida... | reverse complement strand
GCACTGAAATGAAGTGAACTTTTCTCCATCCATTTCAGTGCTTTCGAGCAGTACGCGCATCATCGAAACAGTGCCCGGTTTTGCTTGACCTTTGAGAGCGTCGCTAGACCGTGTTGTGTTTTTATAAATCAGTTAAATCCATTGTAAATGCTTGCCTTACAGAAATTTCGTTTTGTAACGCCCAACAGTCCTGTCAGTTTGATGAAATGCGTGAAAAACGCCGCTGAAGTGAAAGGTATGAAAGCTGCCAATGTTCGTGATGCTGTCGCTTTGTGCCGCTACTTCCACTGGATGGAGCAAGAGGTTCGCTTTTATTTGACTTAAATGATGCTCGCTGAAAAACACTTAGGTTTGTATATTTCTCTGAAACCATGCTCACGTGTGTGTGTGTCATTTTCGAAACATTTATGTTGTAAAAGCAAAAACGTTGCTAAAAATCCTCAAACTCAAAGCTTGTGTCAGTATTAGGTGGTTGGTTCTTAAAGGTAAACATAACAGCTACACTTAGACTGCGTCTCCATATCTGATTTAAGCCCTAGTCGTTTGTTCCAACTTGGCTTCATCATTATTGGCTTAAAAGTGCTGCTCTGTGCGTGTCTATCATATAGTTGTGCCTCACTGGCAGGTTCCGAACGGTGGAGTCACCGAATGCTCAGCCGCCGAAAAGTCGCTTGAATTTCGAAGCCAGGAGGACCATTTTGTTTCGCTCAGTTTTGGGACGATATCAAGCTCCGGTGCTACTGGTTCAATCATTCATTACAGGTACAACGTACGTTTAATTTCGCGTTGCATCTTAAACCATATCGAAAAACTTGTTGTAGTATTTGTTGCTGATAGCAACAGACCTCCTTTGGTGTATGCTTCGCCATTGCCACTTGCTGCTGGTAAAGTTGGTTGAAAATTGTAAACATAAGCTATCGGTAGCCTCGCGGAACGTAGTTATCTACAGCGCATAACAAGTGGGTCAGGGTTTCTTAATATTTTTATTGTTGCAACTCTCTGAGAAGAACCAAATGGATTTCAATTGCATCCTTTTCAAAAAATAGCAAATTATATGTTGCAGTCAATTAATGATAAAACACAATTAAGTGACGTCATCATCTACATTTAAATAAAGTCAAATTTCCCCTTTGGGGTAGTTAGTTCAAGGTTAAGAACCACTGACGACTGACGTAAATCAGTCGTTGTTGATTTCTTTCCATGCGGCAAAGTAGTTATTTCATGTAACTTAGCCCACAAGTTTAGCCTTGTTTGTCCTGAAAAAGAAACGCATTGATTACAAAAAGCATGTCACTATTCAGTACGTAACAAATAATTGTTTGTTCTACCCTCCAGTACGTGTTTTTTTGTGTAAATAAGTGAGCAGTACGTAACAAGAAAGTCTTTTGTAATGACGTGATGGATTTCAAGAATATGGAAAAGTGTGTAATGATGTTAGTATGAACTACACTGATTCAACCCACCGAAAGATTCGCATCAGATTTTTTGCGACTTGACTTCAAAGTGTAACTGGACCATATTGTAATCATTTTTTATAACCTTTTTTACTGGTCGTTACTGCTGTGCTCAGTATATTAGTCCACTTGCGATTTCTTAAACTGGTGACAATATTGCCTTTCCATGACAAAAACTAATGTCTTGTTCAAGATGCCGCGCTCATTAACGCTACGACTAAACAAGTATAGATGATTCGATAATAAACACGTGTGCAGCGAAAGAGCGAGTTAGCATCGTGTTGTGCGTCATACTTCTCTCAGGAGCTGAATTCAAAACGTGCAGATAAAATTCCGCAGTGGCCACCAACAGGTCCACTGTCACGAAAGCTTGGAAAGAAGAGCAAGTAGTTCTGAAAAATGACGATGTGATGTCAAGGAATGCATTTGTTGCACAGTTGATGTATCCGCAAAAACAAACGAATTTTCGTATGGTCTTAGGTCCGCAGTACTGCTAGCTCCCGATACTTTCCGAACCAAGCTTGACCACGACTGAACTTGATCTACGCAGCATCCCCCAACAGTGCGCCTCATTGGTAAAAAGCACAGTTTTTAACGAAAGCATGGTGGTGTGTGTCAGCCATTTTCTTCTTTTTTTTTTCAGTCCAAATCGCGACGAAGATAGGCCAGTGGAAGCTGATCAGCTGTATCTATGTGATTCCGGTGCCCAGTACAGGTAAGCTGCTGATGTTGTCTTGGTAACAGCCGGTCGCGATCACCGTAGTAATCTGGTTAAAGGCAGTCGAGCTTCTTGCGGCGGTAAGCTCTTGACTAATGGTTAGAACAACTACTGGAGCTGTCCTTTTGACCAGACGCTCACCTCCCGATTGGAAATGTCGCTTTCCTTATTAAATTTCCTGGCGTTTTTAACTCGCTTCTCATTTGTTGTAGCAACTTTGGTCTTGGTCGAAAGCACTGGCGAGACATCGGCGTTGGAGCACAGTACAAGTCCGGCGCGTCGATACATTTTTACGAAATTTTTGGCCGAGCAATGCTCCGTTTTCGGGAATGTTTACGTGCGATTGCTGCCGCGACTGGTTGCATAGCGCTGTTGTTTGCCTGTGAGAAGCGTATCAACGGTCGCCTTTGTTTGCGTGAAATCAACCGATCACGTGTTTGTTAGAGACGGCACAACCGACACAACACGCACCGTGCATTTCGGTCAACCGACGCCTCACGAAAAAGAATGCTTTACCAGAGTTTTAAAGGTAATGCGCATGTCGTGTTACGTAGACGTCGACATCTTTTTAATTGCAACTGGTATTCTTACGTAAATTCGAGAATCAGATCTTTGTGTTGAAATTGCGTAGAAAACAATGTCGCTTTTATTGCTTGCTTGCAAGGTTTTCTTTTTTTTTCTTAATTCAGTACTTCTGTCAAGACTGTGGAAAAGTTGCTTTGAACTTTGTCTTGCGACTTCAATATAACTGCAGTCCGCGGCAAAGTTCGTAAACAGAAAAACAACTCAAATCAGGCGCAAAACAGCAGCGGATTATTCGCGTGCTTTCGCCATGAAAATCTACGTTAATTAAGACCCTCGACTTCGGTGTGATGACCTCATGACCTCAAACCACGTCTGGTCGGGCGACCCTTTCATATGCGCGCATAGGTGTGCTGGGCGTCCGGATCAAACCGCGCTATTATCAGCTGATCCTTGCGCTCGTCCTGCGTCACGTTTGAAAGCAATCCCGACTGCGGCTTTGCGTGTTTACGGCGTAGTTCATGGAACGCGTCGCGTGGGAGGATGATATCCTACGAACAACAGAGTTAGTTCGATAAGAGTTGTTTTCCTCGCAAACACAAGCGTTGACCTGTTTTACCCTGCAATTTTTCAGTAGCGCTTGCTCTGATTTGCTGGTGCCCATGTTTGTCCAACACGGTCAGTAGAGTGCAATTACTCCGGGCGTACGACGGCTGATTTTTTCGGTCATTTTCGTTGATTGGACAAACTGTTATTGAAATGACCGAAAAAAATTGTTAGTCAGTTTGGTCGTGCTGTCCCAAAAGGTAGCCGAGTGAACCCTGTTACAACGAGTTTTGATACTATCACGGGACAAATGACCGAAAAGTCTCAGCGAAAAAAAAAACAGTGCGGCAGTAGACGTAACCGCACAAAGCGGTGACAGGTTTTCCGAATCCTATCGAGTGCAAAGCGCGGTTGACAATCGGTGCATTCGTCGACGATTAAAATAAAATGTCCGGCAAACTTTACAACCATTTCTGCAGAAGTTGATTCGATGCCGCCACTACTGCGAGACAACTGTGTCATTTTAATTCGACTGTCACAGAAGTAAACTCTGCCTTTAGTCTTTTAACCCGAAACAAACGCCAAGAACGTGAATTAATGCAGCTCGCCGGCCTGCTCCCGACCTTTGTTCGCCTCCGTCTGATCTTGCAGCCGATTGCCGCGAACATGGCATTAACTCTGCACTTTCGCAGGGTCACATCTCGTTAGCCTCTGTCGTCTTCCCGTCCGGCGCGAAAGGTTACTGGCTGGACACCCTGGCGCGGATGCACTTGTGGAAAGTCGGCCTCGATTACAGACACGGTACCGGGCACGGCGTCGGCAGCTTCCTTAACGTTCACGAAGGTACTGCGAAAAAGCACGACGACATAAAAATCGTAAAAGCGACCTGCCGTGATTTGCGCCGTTCGATGCCACTTGTCATTGACACGCCGTATAAAGTTCAGCATGTTTGTTAAATGCTTGATTGGGTTTGAATCTGTTTTAGCAGCGAAGCGAGCACGCCAAACTGAGAATTTCATGCCAACTGATCGGAGGTATTTTCGTTTTCTCGTTGCACTACGACCTCAAAGTAGCATATATCATAGTAACTAAAGTGTCAAAACAAGCTTTCTTATCGGCGTGTATTTCGTGTTCAGTATCGATCTATTGACCTGCTGCTGGCGCACTAAATCTCACCGAGACATTTTTTCGTACATATAAGGTCCTGGGAGTTCAAGTGATTTCAAAATCAACAGTGTTTCTATTGGGTGTCATTTATCCAATCACAAACCATCTTGCAAAGACGTTTCAATGAACAAAACAAGATTTTCTGAGAAATTTCTGTGTGTTCTGACGTCGTTGAACTGTAATCTCTCCTGCACCACTGTTTTTACCGCATTGTTTTTAACAGAACTAGAGCCAAAACTTTGCTCCACTAATCAGGGTCACGCCATCTTCTCTAGAGCTCTCATACTTGTATAGGCTATATTACATCGTTATAATACAACTTTTAACTCATAGTTCCTGTTGAAAAAAATTTAACTCTGCATTTTTACACAAAATGTCCGATTTTAGCTGATTAGGGCGGTTGTTGATAAAATCTGACAAACCAAAGTCGGTTCCAACAGCGAATCTGGCGCTCCTTTCGTTAAAAGTACAACTCGATTAGCCGGTGGTTTTGTGCAGGACCCGTCGGTTCGTATATCGGCAACAGCGATCGAGTGGTCTCCGTGGCAGAAGACATTGAAATCAAGCCGGGAATGGTGCTGACCGATGGTGAGGGTTGCTGTTTGTCAACGCAAGCATCGCCCTGTATGTTGCAAATAGCCAATGCTGGTGAAAATGGCAAACGCGTCTTGTAGATTCATTCGATTCATTCGTCCTTAACTTGTGTGAAAGTTCTTTTTTTTTTCAGTACACGCCTGAACAGTTCAATGCGTCCGGATGACGTAACATACTCTGTATTACGTGGTCTGTTGATAAGATGAAGTGACTCAGTCGTTGTCCGACTTAAAATGAATTTTGTCGCCTTTAAAATGCTTTTCTCATTTAAAAAGTGCCATTCGAAAAGCACGGGATGTTTATTGTCAACTCCAATTAGCAAAGTTCAAACCACTCCTTAGTAGAGCTTGAAACTGATAGAAACTTATTGGCAACAGCCGTGTTAACTGCTGTCGTGCTTGTTAAGGAGCAACAAATATGGTTGGCGTTGCAGAAGTAGTGCCTTGCCATTGATATGCTGCCCCTAGCTCGCAAACAAAGGCATCAGCAAATTGTATACACGAAGGTGCGAAATGTGCAGCGTCTGTCACAATCAATCAATTGTATTCTTACGCGTGGTATAAAAATGCCATGAATCAAAGAAAAGAATGCGTGGATTGGCGAAATGACCGCGAGGTCAACAAGTCAGTCAACCCTTAAAATGAACAAAGAGAAAGGCAATCAAAGGGTATGATTAACCCAAAGAAAGGAAACAATGGGGAAAACAAAAAAAGAAAACACAAGAAATACAACAGACAAAGCCCTATAATGTCAGCAAGAATCGAATTCCGACAAACAGCGGCGCAAGCGTTGAACTAATTACAACCGGCAACTGCCTGGTCATAACAACAAAAAGTTAGACATATGTGCAAAACCAAGGAGGAATGAAGACAATATTTTAAAGAGCATCTGCTTAAATAATTTTTATAAAAGTAGGGTATAGTCTGTTTGAAAGTCATTCGGAATGGCATTCCATAGCTTTTGAGCGTCTGTACACAGAACGGCGCTGTTGTTTGACAAGGAATAATCGGTTTCTTATCATCAAATTGTGTGTGAAAATTGTGATAGTTTGATGTGTATTCATTGCTCTTCCGTAATTCCGTTTGGTAGCATTTGAGTGCATATGACATTTATGTATTTTGCAAGTTCGTATTTATGATACAAGTAGAAAAATGCTAATATTTTATGGATGTTTGTTCGCTGATGTGAATTTTACATACATCACCGTCCGATTGTCGAAGTTACAATACGAATACATCGGGACCATCACTCGGAATAGCCTGACCGTAAAACCTGTTAACGTGACCTTGTGGCACGCAGTCTGTTGTTTTTTGTTGTCCCACTCCATACCAGTGCAGTCAGCGACCTGACAAGTCATGCGAGAATTGCAATTTTTACTTAGGAACTTTTCTTTTCTTTGTTCGTTTGTTTCATTACAAGCTCCAAGTATCGGCTCTTGCCATAGTGTTTGCCCGTCTGTCGTTCAGGCGAACAGCACCGCAGTGAAAATTGAGCAGGGTGTTTGGCAACTCTCCCTTGGAAGTGAGGTGGTACTGATTTCGTGCGGATAGTAATTAACGTTTTCAGGCATTTCTGTAAAAAGCGAAATTTTACAGGAAAGCATTTCTGTGAAGAAGTACTGCAATTTATATTGGTTGCCTCCTTCCCCCGAGTAGCTGGGGGAGAATGCCCGACCACCGCGCCGACGTCCTCAGGTTGCTGTATGCGACTGCGCGTTGCTGATACAATGTTCGCCTTCGTCTCAGCAAAACCCGCTACATATCGCCATGGAAACAAGCATCCGATTGTGTCGAAAGCTTTGCGCATAATCTGCTATGAATAAGCTATTTTTTGCTCAATTTCGTAGAACCCGGTTACTACGAAGACGGAAAGTTCGGAATCCGAATCGAAAATGCGCTTCTTTGCAGGGAAACAGAAACGAAGGTTCGTAGTTTATTTTGTCAGCGGCCTCATCGTCTTTTTGCTCGTAAGACACAAACAACGGCATGTGCATTTGTTTCAGCACAAATTTGGCGGCAAACAGTTCCTCACTTTCGAACCTCTCGCCCTCGTCCCGATCCAGCAGAAACTGATTGACCGAGATTTGATGACGAAGGATGAGGTTTGAATTGCTGCTGTATTTATTAAGAACTTGCTGGCGCAATGTATCCGCAAAGCACGATTGGCGTTGTTGCCGCTTTGAAACGCTCTCTTCCGCCCAATGTCTTTGTAACAGTTAATGATAAAGGTTGATATAGCGTGTTGCGAGCACTTAAAATGTCGTAGTTGAAGTTACTAAAAAGCATCCGTACAACCGTGTTCTTCAAGACCGTCCAGATTTCAGGCACTGTTCGGTCCCCGTCAGACCCGCAGCCAGGGGTGGGCAACCAGGCAATTCCCCCCCTCGAAATTTTCCAAAACATGTTTAATTGATAGGTACAAAGAGTCACAATCATTTTGCCCCCTCTCGAAAATATCAGTTGGTTGCGGAACTGGTCCCCGTCAAACCACTGCCGTGTTTTACAAACCGGAAAATGTTCTGTGGAAGTTACGATACGAATGCATTGCGAACATCTGACCAATCTTCCCTCTGAGGAGCGCAAATGCGCGGTAGCACCAGACCATTTGCGCAGTGAAACCTCATTCTCGCGCACGTGCAACATTCCAAATTTGCTATTGTATATATAGTAGGACAGCCCCTGTAACGCTTAAAACGCTTCGCTGGTTGCGTGTCTGCATGGTTGCGCAATTGCATGCGCACTGAAACAAACATCTGCTCGGTGTGGAATTTTCTTAGAGGGAACACTGCATCTGACACTCTATTAATGCATGAAGTTCGTTATTCATACGGAGAGTGAAATCACCGGAGTAGCCCACCGCTTATCCCGAAGCGGTAGCTGGTTGTAAAATTACCAGGCTTTGTAGAGAATTGCGCGCAATAGTCAGTCATTGGTGTTTTTCAACTGGAGAACAATATCCTGTGTTGCGTTCTAGCCAGTCACTACTCTATTGCTTTCAAACTGCCACGCGAAACAAAACGAACGAAACGTTTTCGCTGGTGAGCGCTAAGTTATTTCTTCATTCGCGACTAAGCTTTAACGGTGGACAGGCCCGTAGCCAGGTTTTAAGGTTTGAGGGAGAAAAATACATTTTTAAGGGGGAATATTTTTGTTTTTGTTATGTTTTAATAAAAAACTTTCTGGGCCAACAAAAGTTGGGGGTGGCATTATCCCCGAATGCCTCCCGTAGCTACGGGCCCAACGGTGGATTCTTGATTAGATCCCCAACGCTCACGTGACTCGTTTGTTTTGCGTTGCCGAGCTGACCAGAAGCCATAATTGCTGCAGAAAGTAAATGGAACTTCCGGGGCTGATCACCGCGCAGCGTGGATAATGCCGGCCGGCTTTTTACGAACGTCCTCGCCACACCGGCTCATCGACTAATCCTTAATGTTGATGCAGCGTGTCGGAAGCGACATTGCGCATTTTATTGGCTTTGGAAGTTGCTCGCCGCGCTGCAAGCTGCTGTTCGCCTTCGAGAAAAGCCCATTTGAACGCTTGTCCTTTCGCAGATCGATTGGCTGAACTTCTACCATCAACGATGTCTCGACGTTGTGGGCGCAGCACTACAGCGAGGCGGACACGACGCCACGTACCAGTGGCTCGTGCAGCAAACCAGACCCATGTGATGCGGCCGCGCATCCTTCGCGTTGCACCGAACGGTTCAGATTTTACAAGCCTTCAATTTTTGCGATCGTTGTATTGTGTTTTTTTGCGATTCTTTTCATTTCATTTGTTTTTCTTTAATTTCCTTTCAAAGCTATGCCGTGGATTTTTTAAGAGCGCAGCTGTTGATGATTTCTAAACGTCAGTGCAATGACAGACGCCGTGTGTCCCATCGGGCGCGTGCAGTGTTGAACAAACGCTTTTAGATTTTTCAGCAAAGCTTGATTATCACCTCTTCGACCGCAAACAATTCATGAGCTTTTTGCACAATCCAGCGAAACCTGACGTGATTTTACGCGGTACGAGTCTCGTTACTCGCGAAACAGCCTGTGTGGCGCCAAGTGCTGTTCTTATTCTGCTCGACTGATGTTCGCGTGTGTCGCAAACGACACCACTCAAATAGCGGGACACTGAAGTACGAAATCGGAATGGAAACCACTGGACAGCGGGTGTTCTTTACGCTACAGGTTAAAAACCGTCGCTGTTTGCATCTGGATTTGCTGCAACAGCGCCTCCCGCCTTGAAGGTGATTTCGTGGCAGAGCACCCGAGTTCTGCTGTTCGTTACCGGCCGTTTCATGCTTGACCGTTGCTGCTGTCGCTAAATAAAGCATCTTTTGTGCTTGCAATGTTTGTCTTTTTCCAAAGCTGTGGAATCGATACCGAAAACATCCGACTCTTCCTTTGAGGACCCAACTCCGATTCCTCTATTTCAGATTTTGACCATCGTAACACTAGTTATGAGTATGTGACGAAAATGGTTTCAACAAGTATTGAATACCATAAGCAGAGTAACACACTAACCCAGGGGTGCCAAATTTTCTGTGAATCGTAGTAGCGCACACCTATGCATAAAGTATAAATGTGAAAAAATAAAAAAAAGGTGCGCTCACTCGAAGTTTTTGGTCGCGACCGCGTCTTTGCACCCCTGCAACCATATCGGTTTAGGTATTTTGCATGTTCAAAATCAGTACTTGCGTCTACGTGATGTTTTTACCACAATAAATCCGTCGTTTTGTGTGCGTAGTAAACACAGTAATTGATTTTCTAAGGAAGCAGATGGATCATACAAATTCTTGATATAATCAAAAAGACTGAATTCATTTGCTGTTATGAAATGCGTCTTTGTTTCGAACGTGCTAAAATAAAGTGGGAGTTGAGGCTTATTGAAAAAAATAAGCAAAAATTAAGACCACTGCTGTAGTCTTTAAGCAGTATGCCAAATTATCGTTCCAAGGAAAATAACTACTACAGTCAGACGCGAAATCTGATCTGATTATTTTTAGTGCAGAAAACATATGCATTTGGGTGGGTGGTATTGCTGCCACAGTTCTATCCACATCACCGACAAGTGGTTTTTGTCTCTTTCGAAGATCGGGCAAACAAAGTGCGGTAGATAGATTTATTTGGCGGTACTGAATTAACTGCGTTAGGTGGACTTACTGAAACAGCTAAAACGCCGGGGCACCGAAAAAACAGGTTATCTAGTCAGGTGCCCCTTGAATTTGCCGAGATTGATAAAGGTTTCCATGATGAAAGGTTGTGCCGACCGCAAGATTTGCTGTCGCAGTTCGATGTATAGGTTGCGTTTGTGAAGATGTTATTCTTGTCGGGCGCAAATGGCCATAACGTTTAATAGTCATGGACCGCAAAGTTCCAGACGAAAAGGAAAAGAAATATCCGACAAAAAGAATCCTCTTCGGGTTTGCCATAACCCTTTCTTGATCCACGCACATCCATTATAAAGATAGTTTTGATTATGGCTGTGATGTAAATTCCTTGAAGATTGAGTTCATTTTTGGAGATAATCTTCGTAAGAGAATTTGTCTGCTTCTGCTTTTTGATATTCTGCAACAAGAACTGGACCGCAGCAGTAACGTATTCACGACATAACAAGCTATATTAACACGCATAGAAAAAAGCAAACTACAAATACACACATACGACCATTTAATTATGAACATGGAATGACAGACAGTCGCATTATATTAGGCTACATAATTCAGGCTGGAGTAAGAGACTTATCCCAAAGCCTTTCGTCTGACACTCTTCAAGGGATATCGTCAGAGTGAAGTGGAGATACTACCGAAGTGGTTTATATACAGAAAAGTTCTCATTGGTTAAAGCAGTGGCCAATAACAAACGGTTTAGGAGATAAGAAAAGGCGAGTTGTCATTGGTTGAAGATGTAATTTGGACTTCGTCGAAACGTTGGAACAGTCAACCAATGGAAAGTTTAAGAGGTTTAGGAGATCTTCAAGGAGTAAACTTTTTGTTTGCAGAGAAGAGGATTCAGAGATTTGATGAAAGTCGCTTCCAGGGCGGAGAGATGAAATGGAGTGCGAGCTCGAGCGAGGACAGAGAATTTGTCCTTATTGTAATGTAAGGCACATTGGGCAAGAAGATGTTGACCCATGGCGTATTCGTGAAGTTGTCGGGGACTGGTGTCCTTACCAGGGCGGGGAAGGCTTTGACGGATGTGTGGAGTGG
>Ga0210059_1015358_pt1 | contig 11193 bp, 8 predicted proteins | sample Ectturendosymbi2_FD_188042 | JGI IMG/M metagenome (GOLD analysis project Ga0210059, IMG submission 188042) | Ecteinascidia turbinata endosymbiont from Florida, USA - Sample 2 (SPAdes) (version 2) | ecosystem: Host-associated > Tunicates > Ascidians > Unclassified | place: Key West, Florida... | reverse complement strand
TAGCTCAGTGGTAAAGTGTCCGCCTCCCAGTTAGAAGGTTGGGTGTTCGATCCACAGCCACTGAGTGAATTGCCGTAGCGCTCCTTGGGCAAGAGCGTTCACCTCAATCGCCCCGGCAAGAAGCACAATTCAGGCTTCGGCCTGCCGGCAATTGCCGTCGCCAAAATTAACAAAAAAAACATTTAACATAAGTGATGAAACAGGTTATGCCAATGTTAATTAAGAGGAAGAACTAGTTAACACTCAACTGCACAGTGTCTGGCGCGTCAAGTCATGTTGATTGCCACGATTGTCAGTAGCACGTCTGCCATGTAAAGTTGGACATTCTGGAACGTTGTTTGACTATCTGAACTGCGCGACGTTCTGAAACATGGTGTAGCGATCTGCATAAAAAACTGCACATTCTGGAAGGTGACATGGCATTGAAAGTGTTAAAAGTATTTTCATTGTTGTGACAATCATTTAAGGGGGTTAACTATAGTATTTGGATAGCATTTTTGCCATTTTTGTTAGCATTTTTGCCATATTTCTGGGTCTGTGGCCACCTAGCACCAGACCAGGTGCCATGGGTATAGCCATCGACCATTTTACCTAGTTAAAATGCTGTAACAATGCAAATTGTCAATTTCTGAGCAAACGTAGGCAGTTACGTATCATCCAGCTGCTAAAATAGAATTTTGGCATTCCCTCAACCTTATGGTGTTTGTTGTTCACCCAAGCCAACTTTGTATTGCAAACCAACTACTAAGGAGCACTTTGCTCAGTATATTAAAATTGGCTTTTCAGGATGATAATCTACTGTATTAGCACTGCAAGCAGATGACAAATGTGACATAGCTTTGAGATTCGCTCACACTCGTTTACAAACCGATGGCTTGATAATGGCGTTTTCAGCAAACGTTTGTGTAGAGGGGAACACTGCTGATATTGGTTATAGATACTGAGCAATGATTTATTTGTGTGTTTATTAATAAGAAAAATATGTATTGTATTGTGCATTTTAATAACACAATTACCAGCGGGTCCTATTAGTGCAGATACCAAGAAAAAAATGACCAGGAATAAACCAAAATTTCTAGTGCATTTAGTTTTCTCTTGATCGTGGGTAGCAAAATAGCACAACTTAATCTTCTATGAGTAGATCGGCTAGCTGAACCCAATGCAATAGCCTGTGCTGTTCACGTGATTGATAATAATCCAAACGGTCATTTTTTGGACCTGTGGTGGAATTTCTGCATAGTAGTGTGAACTGTGCTAAAAAATCAAATAATAAGTTTTTGTTCTAGAAGAGATGATTAATTTCCCATTCTGTGTACTAAGTGTACCACAGTTCCTTTGTGATGATATGGGTAGAGCTACATAAAGTGATGTTAAAGAAATGGTAGACTGGTGACATAAGCCATCGATATAGCAAATCAATAGAGAACCAAAAGACAGTAACAGTGGCTTACATTCATGGGGCAGAGTTTTATTTCACAACACCATTTCTAGTGGGTTTATTGCACAACACCAGCTTTTCCTTTGGGGAGTGTGGTGGGGCAGCATCCTTATGACTCAGGTGCTCAACGTCTGATAGTCCTGGTGGCTCTACACCATGGGTGCACCACCTTTTCACTATTGTCAGGCGCACTATGTTTATGAATCACGATTGCCAATAAGATCAAGATGTTTTTATTTTTTGTATTGCTTCCACACGTCTGCTTGGCCGTCTTTCTCAAATATCCTTATACAGCAGACAAAAAGTTTTTATTAATGCACGAGCATCAGCCATCACAGCTTACATTTTAAATTACATGTGCAAAGTCGCATCAATTTGTATTGAAGGCCGCGTACGGCAGCAGGTTGTGCACCCCTGCTCTACACCAAAGCAGTGTTGCGATCGGAAACCCGAGCGACATGTGCGCAAAGCTTCGTACTGTGGCAGCAAGTAACATTAGAGTTCACCTGACCAAATCACTCTATTATTGCTTGTTCGCCCCACATATATATGGGTGTTGTTCTTCGCGCACATTCCGTTCGTGGTGATCCGCACATTCAGCGCAACGCCAGCGGAGAGGTTGCAACAGCGCGACCAAGCCAGTCCGTGGATGTTTTTGATGAAAGTATATCAGATTATTAGAGCTGTATCAGTGGATATGCCAGTTTTCCCCACAGCTGCCAGTGACAAGGCATGCTCAGTACACAAAGTACACCTTCTCTTCATGGTACTTCATAATGTGCTAAACCGTTGTTAACCCAGCTCTACATGTGTTTGTTAGCAGGCCAAGACACATCTTACCATGGTTGCAACAAACATGTGTAAACTCTTTCTTCTCATGCTAAGAAACCATTTCTATTGGTGCTGCTTTATAAGTGAGCATCGCTTACTGGCTGATGTGTCAATGGACCGAAAGATGACTTACTGAAGATATACAACCTCGAATGTCACCTTCAGCATGTTTGCTGGAAAAAAATTTATATTGAACTTTTGCCACAGAGGCTTTATATTTGCAGCAGTTGGCCGCTACCTCATAAAAGCACAGGTAGAGTCACTGCTATGGACGGGTGTGCCCTGGCTTGTAAGGGAATGGTGCGTCTTAAAATCGTGTGTCGTCAGTACGATAGAGTGCATCACGACAAGCGATTCTTCATGTAAGAACGCAGTACTGCTTGGATAATTGCGGGAAAGACTTTGAAATACTGGTGACAACCCGATGCGACCAGATGAGTAAGACAAAGAAGTTTCATCGAAATTACTTTGTTCTTCTTTTGCAATATGGTAAGCAGACAACCCTCACCAAGTTCTATGCCACGACGCAGCTGGCCATTTGCGCGGTATTAATGTTGCAGCAGTGACAGGTTAAGGTTGCGTCCCGTGTGAAGCTTTCCCTTCACTCATCCATAAACGCCGAGCAAATAGCTACAAAGCTGCAAACCGTATTTCAAGTCCTGCGTTTTAACTGGCCTGGTATCAAACCCTTCTCGACAGGGCTTATAGAAACCCGTTTTTCCAAAAAAACCAACCCACTTTATTTTTTTTAAGCAGGTTTTTTTGAAAAGAAACAGGTTTTTGTTCTTTTTTTGTGAAAAACACAAACCCCATTCTGACTTGTTTATATTGCATCATGCAATATTTTCAGAATTGCACAATAATAAAATAACGGGTTAACCAATTATGACATTCAAAATCGAGGGTAAAGAAATGTACATCATCTTTTTATTCGAAAAGTGTTGTTCAGTTCACTCCGAAGTGGTAAGGCTTGGCAAGCATGCGTACAGCAAACAGAGAAAAGCCACTCTCACACAACCTCTGCAGTTTCACATCTCGTTAATGTGCATGCCCTGGTAGTTCAGCATCTGTAGAGTGCATTTTTTCAACATATGACTTGGTATGTTCCAACATCAGACAGTTTGGATGTAAAGAAGGCAGAAAGACTGGTGAAAATGTACCGATATTACAGAGCGCAAGAAGATAACCAGGAGAATTTACTTGAACTGCTTGAATTATTCTTCTCTTTTTTCAAGTCCTTTCGAATTTCGTTGCTAGTGGTTTTGCTTTTAAAAGAATTTACAGCTAACTGTACAAGCGTGCTGCTTGATTTACTTTTAACTTCATAGTAGATTTTTGAAAGGAAAAGTTTCAAGTGTTTTTGTGGTGGGTTTTGTTGTTTTTTTTAAGTGGGCTTTTTCAAAAAAATCGAATGTTTCTTTCGGGTTGGGTCCAATTGCATCAACCCTGCTTGTCGACCATTTTACGACGCGTGTGTTCAACCACCACTCGGGTTATGCAAAACGTTTTTTCCTTCACTTTTGTACGACAACGTTCCTTGAGGCCTGCAACAGTCAGCTCGTGGAAATGCAGACATTAGCTCCTGCTAGGAACTTGGTGAGTTTTTTCTGCCAAAATGTTGAACTCTGCCTATTATTTTTTAAACCTCAGGAATTCCTCCCGATCAGCAGCGATTAATCTTTGCTGGCAAACAGCTTGAGGACGGGCGCACTCTGAGCGACTACAACATCCAGAAAGGTTTGTCTAGTAACGTAAATCGTCCGTGTAGCCAGATATCAGCCTGATTCAGACCTTAATTGTTAAAACATTTACCTTCGTTTTTCCGTTTTTTTATGTCGTAAATGTAATTGGACGTAACTACGTTATTACATTTTCTGGTTACGGATGTTTTGCCGGGTTGCTTGTACGATCATTTCACCACTTTGCAATGAACAACCTTCGTTCATAGAGTCAACACTGCATTTGGTCCTTCGCTTGCGTGGTGGCGTTATCGAACCGAGTCTAAGGATCCTCGCTCAAAAATACAACTGCGACAAGATGATCTGCCGCAAGTAGGCTCAGACCTGCAGTTGTTTTGTTTTTCCTGTGGTGCTTTTCTTGCTGAACGTGCAGTAGTTGCTGTCGGAATCACATGCTGTACTTGGCTTTTTCAATGCTGTCTCAAAATGTTAACTGAGGGGCTGAGACAGTTTGTGGCTTTTTTTTCGGTCACAAACCGAAAGTTCTTTTAAATTACCGAAAAGAATAAAGTCAGTTCAGACACAGTGTCTGACCAAAATATCTCAGCGGAAAAAAGCACGTTTGTGAGATATCTTGTGTGATTAAACTCGTGGCTTTGGAATTGATAAGTGGTACGCATGATTTCAAAAATTTCGTCAATGATGTGGAGGGAATTGACCGAAAGAGTGCCTGATCACCAAGGTGACAATGGCCAACATTTTCTACTGATGTGCCTCGACCGAATTGAAGCTCTTGAAGTACACGTCACTAGAAGCGACGTGCAATTCTCGATTAAGGTCACAAAGCAAAAAAGTCGAAACAACAGTCGCCATTATATATTGATATTAATGGCATCAATAATGTTAGAGTGCCCGCCTCCCAATTGGAAGGTTGGGTGATCGTTCCTGGACCACTTAGTGACTCGTCGTAGCGCTCTTTGGGAGCAAGAGTGTTTGCCGTAACCACTCCGAAAAAATGCATTTTTCAGGCTTCGGCCTCGCGTTGCATGCGATCAATAAAAATTTGAACACCGCGGAAACCTATAAGTAAGCCTGCTGTAGACCTTTGTAAATGCGTTGAGATCTTTTGTGTGCATCATGCTCGGCAGTTCGAGAACCGGAAATGGTGGCGAGGGAAATTTAAATGATGCAGAAAATTCGCTCACAACAATAGGAAACTAACGAGCGCAAGCGGTTTGTGTTCTTGCGATGACCGCAGCCTCTCATTCTCAGGTGCTATGCTCGTCTGCATGCTCGAGCCACGAACTGCCGCAAGAAGAAGTGCGGCCACACCAACCATCTCCGACCCAAAAAGAAACTGAAGTAGACGTTTCCGCTTGTCACTCCGTTTGCTGCACAGCGAATAAACCTGTTCTGCATTGGTGCCCGGTTCGCCTTCTCTGCTGCTATTGAGTTAAGGTCAAAGTCATAGTGAGAAGTAAATGTCAACGCGAAGGATACGCTTTTTGTGCTATGTGGAAAATAACTTGCAGTGATAAGCACATGCCGTTGAAAGGTACCGAGTCGCACGTTATGAATGCAAACATTTTAATCATGAGCGACAAATGCGAGGTGGTTAATTTGACCAGGCTACCACGTAAGAAATGATTTCTTTAAACAAGTTTTTCACATCGTGGTCCAAATGGACCACCGGAAAACGTTTCTGAAAATTGTAACCTTCACTGTACAATAAATAAACTGATGTAACGTGTCAGCATAGCAAAGCGATCCAGCGGCAGATTTTTAAGATGGTCCACGGGTCAAAAAGTTAGAACTACTGCTTTAAACAGAAGCAACAAAAGCTGTTTCGTTTGGTCACTCCAAAAGTTATCTGGCAACATGTCCCTTATGATGGTGCTGAGCAATGATCTTGGTTAAACATGGAATCGGCGCCACAAACCTGGGTGCAGGAAAGAAGTTCGGGTGATACAGTAATCCAGTTCGCTGGAAAGTTAACCCAGTCCATGTTCGGTTGTGTAAACACAACGTTAGGTCGTTACGAACTCAACCATGAGCAAAACGAATGGTTTCCCCATATGCTATTCCGCAAAAGTAAATCTATTAATCCACCATCAGTTGATTTGCTGAGCGTTTGGCGTTGGGTTGATGGGGTATCTTTCCCGAATGCAGTCAAAGACAGTGCTCTGCCATTCATCCCAGACGAGGCCAGCTAGCACATATGTACTTCTTGGTCATCTGGAAGTTTTTTGCCAGGCAAGCGGGTCTCGTAAGAAATTACGATTTCTGACCGTTATATAGGCCTACTGGTGTTTTCGGTATAAATCGATTCGCACGCTAAACGGCGTGGTTTATGCCGAAGAAGCGGACGGTATCTTTTTTGTTCCGCTCCACTTTTACGCCAATTTCGAAATCCGTATGTTCATCAACTTGACCGAATCTCTTATTCAAGGTATACCAGACACCGCACGTATCAACCAATAACATTGCTTTATCTACTCTTGAAAGACTATAGGTTGGGAGCTAAATATACTTACTTTACAACACGTGAGTTAGCAATATTGCCTCAACAGGCACTGGAATTTGTTTTCGAACATGGAGCAAACAGCACCTTACGGTTTGGGTGAAGATTTGCGTTTACATAATTTGAGTTCTGAGTGTCTTCTTGCATGCAGCAGAGATGAGCACGCATCAGGACTGAAGCCAAGTTTGGCTGGATCGGACTGCAATTTTTTGAAAATTGGCGGATCAGGGCTGGATCGGAATGAGCATTCTTTTGTTATTTTGATGTGTTTATTCTAACCGCATCAAATTTTAGTTGTAATGTAACTTTACAGATTTGTTAAAAGGTAGTGTATATTTTGCCATCAATAGCAAAAGCCCTGCGGGGACTATTTTGCTATTCGAACTGCATCCACTTTTGTCCAGAACAGATTCCACATATAGCGTTGAGTTCGTAGGCTACAGAGATATCTATTCTAAAGTAGTAAGGTGAACGTAGTCGAAGCGTTAGTGTCTATCCCAGAATGCACCAGAGTCAACAAAATACTGGCTAAAAATAGCTGAATATAACAGGGAGCCATATGAATACAGCCATAAAAATGGCAGAGAGCCATATGCATCTGTCATGACTTGCATAAGAACAAAGCTCAGACTCACCCTTGTGAGGAGCACCCTTGCTGCAATATGAGGATTTAGAGGCAAACGAAGCGATGTTCACCTCCAGGACCTCACAGACATTGATTTCAGTTATATTCCAAGGCTCACAATCATGTAAAGCTAATTGGTATTCCAGTTACCCCAAATTGTCCAACTCCCGTAATGCAGCTCCATCACCGGTTGCAGTTTAATTGGGAGCGCCGCGTTTCACGAAAGATAGTTTGTACGTAGGAAATATTCCTGGATTGTTGACGTTCTTCATGTTAATGCTGAATTAGTCATGAGAACTGGAAACAACTTTACTTTCACCTCAATCTTATCTCGTCGATTGTTATAAAATATTTATGATGACAACATTGTGAAATATAATCACAAAATGCCAATAGCAAGTTTGATAGGCACGCTCAAGAAAACCGTAAAAAAACTTTTAAAAAAGTTTCAGCTCATGTTACTGTAATGGTGTGACGTCAGTGTTGTGATGTCACGAGTTCCAGACACGCATGGGCTGTCATGTTGCCATATATGGTCATAGTACACCGAGCGTAACGTATGAGTTTTCGTGTGAAAAAGCAGTTTGCATTTGACATTGGACCGTGATGTATGTCTACTGTTTTTCTGTTTAATAAAAGTTACGTCCACAGTGCGCTGGAGTGGTAATTGCAGCGTGAACGCGTGCAGAGCCATCTGCTAGTCAGTACGAGCAGTCCCGTCGCTACGGGGGGTTTTGGTGGGCTTAGCTCCCCACAAACAAAACTCCAAGCCCCCCAAATTGACACGTGAAACACTATAAATAAGTGGAATTTTGGTTAATTTCATAATGTCAAACCCCCCCGCAAAACTGCAAAGCCCCCCTATTGAAAAGTTTCTGGCGACGGTTCTGAGTACATGCGTGGAGACATTTAGCGACGAGGATGGGATTCGAACCCCACAGTTACTTCTATTCAGCGCTGAAATTATTTGATGCCATATTCGAGACCTTCCCCCAATATTTCATGCAAGGTATCGAGAATTTTTTCAAACAATCGCTAAATTCCTTTTTCATTTTGCATGCTTTGTTGCTGGTCATTTAACAGTGTATATTTTACTTGAAAATACTAAATAAAGCTCTGTTGTCTAGAAGAGTACCGCACAGTTAAGCAAAGCTTCATAAACGCCTTCAGGAGTGGACCTCTGCTGTAGGGCCTTCTTTTCTCGTACTTTCCTTGTATTTTATGGAAACCAAACCCTATCATTTGCATTGCAGTTGCTGACCAGTCCACCAATCTAAGTTGTTATATTAACTACTAAGTGGCTCCCGAATGTTATCCGAGCTTTAGCTACCGTCACATATGATTATCCCAGGTTTTATAGTTTCCTTCCAAAACAATTCTGCATTTTCACTGGGATTTTTCCAACAGAAACTTCCCATTTCAAACAATACCGTTGAGGATTCAAAAATAAGTCCATGCACTAAGGCTATGCGACAACATTTCTAGGGTTGACCTGACATACTGCATGACGTAGAATCGAAACAAGTTCTTGATGTTATCAAAATCAACTCTGGATCTTTCGAAGTTTGTCATCGCATCAGATTGACGTATTTGAAAATTTCACATTGAGCTAATTCGAGTGTCACGAAACACTGAAATCGAGACTGATTTTATTTCTTTACTACTTTTGTCATTTCTGCGCTGCAAACTCCATGGCTTTGCGCTGCTTTTCAAAACAGTCGGCAGTAAAAGCATGAGCAGATCAACATTCAACACGATGCAAAATTTTTCCCTGCGTGTCTTTAACCTTCCCAACAAATTAAAACATACGGGTGCAAAAGAAAGTACTAATCTGATACAACGAAGTAGAAAATACTTTTTTTGGCATTCAAACTGTTCGACAAAATTGATGAAGCAGCACCAGGAAATCAAGTCTTTTTGCGCAATACAATTTTAGATGAATGCTAACGTTAAAAGATTTAACTTAGTTGTAAGCAAAATTATAGACGCTGCACCAGTAATTCTTTTCAACGCTAAACACATGCAGAGCAACATCATCGTGATAGCCGTAAAAGTGTTGCAACTTCCAAATTTCACGCAAAGACAAGACTGTAGACAGACACAAAAAGGCAGCTTTCTTAACGAGAACTATGACAAAAAAGCAAATCATCCGGGCTTGATACGCAGTGCAGCGATTGCTGTTAGGTTGTAGCGGTCTGCTACTTTATGCGTTGTGAAGCGGCTTGCTATTAGTCGAAACGTCTAGGTTTTGTGATTTGCAAGTAAACATGCGCTTCAAAGAAAATTCCATCCACGCCCTCTAAAATCCTTAGGCAGAGTAGGCGGAGATGGGTGCCCGCTGACCACTCGTGGCCAGGGGCGCAACGAGGGGGGAGGGGTGCACAATGCCTCGGGCGCCGAAAAGTCCCAACAGCGTCGCAAGTACTTTCTTTAATGCAGTGCATTTACACCCAAAAGACCTTACGTTCGAAAATGGGGATGCTAAACTAGTTTATTTCCCAGGTGCCATTTACCCTTGCTACGCCCCTGCTCGTGGCACTGCAAAGGGAGTACAAAGCGACAACAACTTTGCAAGATTAATTGTGCTGGAAATGGATTGTATATAATCAGACCGGTAGTGAAAGATTTAGAAGAAACACAGCAGCCGTTGATTCTCAAAGCACGACCGAAAATATATCTGTTGCTATTTTCAAAAAAACATATGCGAACAGCAGGACATTGCAGAACAAGCCTTTTAAGGTGTAATGTCACATACAGTGCTTCCAGCCTGTCCAAATGCAGCTGCTTTGTTAGGTGGTTCCTTTTTAGATAGAGTTTGTTTAGTCCCTTAATTTGTTGATTCGGGTGCAGGCTGCATCAGCGTGTCACCTTTTCCTGAGTCACGATCCTGCTCTTTCGGTTTTTCTTCATCCTTTTCTGTGGCTGGTTCGTCGCTTTCGTTGCTTGCTTTCTTTGTATCGTCTTCCGAGTCACTGGCGAAATGGAATCAGAATTAAAGCACAAGTTAACAACACGCTGCCAACAAGCACCCATCCGCAAATTTCTCATTTGGAATGTTGTTGCATTAAAAATAAACGAGTCTTGTTTGAATATTGGTGCACAGTGCAAAAGTGTCGTAACATTTTAGCAGCCCTGTTGGTAAGTTTGCAAAGTGTAGGTTACAATATAAAAAGAACATAAAGTAATAGCAGTCTACGCATGGATTGGCTTTTGTTACAGTTACAGACAAAGCTGGCATTAAGAGATGGGAAATTCCACTGATGGATCCAAATATAAGTGCTTTAGATTGTTCAGTCAAAAATATTCCTTTGTGGACAAGAGCATAATGTTTATATTGAAGAAGGTCAGCAACAAGCGTAAATCATGTCAGGTACGGATTTAAGATGGATCAGTCAAAACGCATTAAACTCATCTTTAGAAATCCTGGTCACATGTTAATCCAACATACACATTAAGCAGGTTTTGTTCTTACTTTTCTTCCCTTAATTCCTTCTTGTTTCCGCGGCAGCACTGACTTGCAAAAGATAGCTTAATATTGCGTTTGGTTTTTTTTTCTTCACCAGCTTGCTCTTCAGTTGGATTTTCTTCATCTTTTTCACCTGAGTAGTTGAAAGACCTTATTGCACATTTCTCGTTATCAGAGACAAACAATGCAAATTTAACAAAACAAGCAATTTGTTTTGTGCATATGCGAATTGTTCAAACCTTTATTTTCATCTTTCTCGGCTGCTGGCTTTTCTTCAGCTTCCGTGAGCTTTTGCTTTTCTTCAGCCGTTCCTTCTTCTTTTACTTCTTTGATTTCATCGGCATTTCCAACTGCACTGCTCAAAAAGAAATCGGGCATTTCAATCAATTTCTACCTGCAGTCTGTGAAGAACCTACAACAAACAGAGATAACAGAGAAGCTGATTGGCAAATCAGGGATGTGGAAGCGGAAGCTGGAAGCGGTCCTTTTTCTGTGGAAGCGGAAGCGCGAAAATCCTACCGCTTCCACATAGGTTATTTGACTTGGAGAGTAACTTGGCGAAAAAGTTTTGTCCATTTCCCAATGTGGATTTAAGCGGTGAAGTTGCACTATAAGTCTGAATGAACGTGTGAT
>Ga0210059_1015355_pt1 | contig 11194 bp, 13 predicted proteins | sample Ectturendosymbi2_FD_188042 | JGI IMG/M metagenome (GOLD analysis project Ga0210059, IMG submission 188042) | Ecteinascidia turbinata endosymbiont from Florida, USA - Sample 2 (SPAdes) (version 2) | ecosystem: Host-associated > Tunicates > Ascidians > Unclassified | place: Key West, Florida... | reverse complement strand
GCGTTGTTGCGATGGTAAAGAACGAGCAGCAAGGGTGCAATGTGAGCTATTGTTGGCAGGATCTTTTATTGTCCTCTGTTGAACTCTAAATCTCCATTGATATGAATTGTTGGGAAGCAGCAAAAAAATCACAAGCCGCGATCACTGAATTACTGCTTTTTCGCAAATCAACGGGTGTCATTCTTCGCGATGCCCTTCCTGCCTTACAAAGGCTTTGCGCTAGCGGGCCATTTGAAGACTGCCAAGTGCGAATGTTTGTGAAGCAGGGCTAATTGCCAAGTGCGAATGTTTGTGAAGCAGCCGAACAGGCGGCTCCAGCAGTTACTTGCTGTTGAAAATAAAACAATTTTGCAGCAGCTAAAACCGTCAACCCTCTACATGATGTTCCAACTTAACACTAATTTTTTATCCACATCACGCTGGCATGCATTCAGAAATGCTTTACACTAACCGGCGGTTTGAAATCTGCCAAGAACGAATGTTTGTGAAGCAGCATCGAAAAATTTTGATCTTTTGTTATCAACCGTTCTATAGTAGGGAAAATGTTTTTCTGTTAGTTTCTGAGTTGAAAAATGACTTTGTCCTTGCCTCTAACAAAACGAATTTGTTGTGTGTCGCTTTCTTGACCTATGTAGGCTGCACGTGGAAGCGACTGGCTTAAATGGCACTGAGAACCGCCAAACGGGCTCCGGGTGTGGACGTCACAGCCCCTTTCGAATCGAAAACTGCGTCACAACGAGAACAACCTCGCTCTTATCTGCGAAAAAAACTTCGGTAGTTATGTCCTGCTTTTCACCTAGAAAGGCCTGAAATGGCAACCTTGCTTGAAGAATTCGTTCTTCAAAGTCTTCGTTTGATTGCTCGATAAAGGTTCGAACGACGTGACTAGTGCGGACTTTACTTCTTGGCAGCACCAAGAATACGTGCGCCCTCCACTGAAGCTTGATCAACATAAAGCTTGAGCAAATTGTTAGTTGTCTTGTAACAAAGCAAGCAATTTCATTGCAAAAACCGAGCGCTTCGTGGCAGTTGACATCTTGTTAATTTCACAGGCGTCGTTTGCATGAAAGAACGTCAAGCTTCAATGGAGTGCGAGAAGTGACGTAACAACCGAATTGATTAAAACGTCAGCGGAGCGGTAAAATACAGCAGTTATTCGGGAGGTCTTCGGTGCTCGGATTTATATTTTCATTATAACTGCGTGCCAAACAAAAATGAAGGCTAAAAATGCAGAAGGGAGCACTGAAATCTTACGCTTAACATATTTGGCAGCAACGGAAGCGCCTCATAATTCACCGAGAGACCGCATTTTTTCTAAAACTTATGATTTTACTTTTGCTGATAGAGAGCCAAAGATGATCGACCTCACAGGCATTCACCCGAAATACGAATTTATTCCACACCCGCGACAACAGTCGGCGACAAAAATCATCAAATCCACAATCCATAAAATAGTTGAGTAAAACAAAACGTCCGATATCCGCGCTACGAACGCCGTTACCGTCAAAGGGACGAGGTTTTAGATTTTCAAAACAACAATTTTGGCTTTGACGTAAAAAAACGGCAGTTGCAAGCGGATAAAACGTAAGGCACGCGCGGAAGAAGCATGTCTTGTGTTTGCGGAAGAAGGAATCCGCGTGGCATCGTTTGAACCAAAACAAATGACGCGAAGACGATGCTGAAAAGGATTTGGTGGAGCGCAGAAAGGCATAAGACATATTGCATGAGGAGACTGCGCTAAGACAAAGGATAAAAACGAAGAAAACATGACGAAAAAATCTCACTGACGCCACGCGCACAACGAATTTCATCATCACGACGTAATGTCAAGACGCGCAAGCATTGTGATTCAACCACACCGCCAAGGGTGGAGGCGGTTAGGCAACGGTTCTCACCCTTTGAAGTCTAAGCATCCCTTCGCAAACCGAGCAAAACTTCCACATAACCGCATTAACCGCGCGTCTGGCAAAAGCGAAGCACAAGCATAAGGTGTTCATCTCACTTCAGGCTTTGTCTGGATTAGCACTGCATTGAAGCGAGTTGAAAAACAATAAACAGAAACAAACGTCGCTGGCAGCGGTCTTTCAAAACTGCATTGGTCGTCGCCGAAACTTGTCGGTTTGTTTGAAAACAAACAACAACTTCCTACAATCTTTAAATAAATTTGAAGTCCGAACTAACATCAATAGTTCATTGAAGAAAGCCCAAAACGCGCTGCGCACATAATGGCGCAAAAACCGGGAAGCCGCTCGAACGAAGACCCGCCACAACAAACCGCACACAATGTCCACTGGGCCCGCACACAACGGCCAGGCTCCCAAACCCGATGCTGGTTGGAGATGCTTCGAACGGTCACTTGACGGTGATTTTCAGGCATCCGTCGTTGGCGCGACTGAACTTCATGTTCTTCATTTTCAGCCACTCGACGACCGCGTTCTTTATCTTTGACACACCGGTGGCGCTGTTCAGCCCTGCAACAAATTCCACCGCTCGTCACAGAGGCCGCGACAGGTCACGTGACCTGCTCGAAGCTTCCAGCACGACAGCTGAGAATGCTTTTTTTCATAAATATCTTTTCACGGCATTTTGTTACAAATTTCGAAAAATTACAAACACCAAATGGCGTTCATGCACTCGACAACTGCGAAACCATCATGTTCTTCGGTTGTTGCTCATTTGTTCTGATTCAACAACTGCATCACTTCACGAAACGCCAACATCATAAACCTTCATCATCCACTTGTTTTGGCAACAGCCTTCTCAGGGCTGGCCACACAGCGTGGTCCCAGGCAAACCAACCGTTTGCGAGGCGTGCAGGGCCAGGCACAGCGGATTGTACCAGCGTTTGCAGAAACTTACATGTTCAGAAGTTTGGAAAAGACGTAAAGTTGACTTTGCGATTGCGCGATCCTTTGCAATAGTTTCCACACAGTGTGAAGATCGCTTACAAAAGTGAGGTGATATAAGACTCCCTCTCAGTAGCGCTACAACACTTGTGTGAAAGAGTCGAGGGCACAAGTGTATCTAACCCGGGCTGAGCAAAACAGTAACTACTCGTAAAACCGTGACATGCAACGAATCAGGGCGCAACTAGCTGATATTTTCGGGGAGGGGGGGGCAAAATGATTCTAATTTGTCATTGTGTTCTAACAACCAAACATGTTTTTGAAAATTTTGGAGATTATCCGCCCCCTGGTTGCGGGCCTACGACGTATCAGCGTAAAAGTTACATACTGGTCTCCACGGCATAACAAAACATCCCAGCGATCAGTACCAGCGCAGCCCACAGTACAACAACAGAAGGCCGGAGGCTCACCTCGGCCGGTGATGACGTAAAGAAACCGAAGGTCGTTCTTTTTTCTTCGCTCTATTCGCTCGAGAACGGAGCGCAGGGTGTCGATCGCCTCGTCCACGTGCAGACCGTGCAAGTCGAGCTCGTTCTTCGATCGCCCCTCGTTCCTGGCAACCGTTGGCATGGTAACCAAACATCGCTTTCTTCGCACGTGCGAGTTCGCGAACCAGCAAAAACGCAAGCTTACATCTGTCTGTAGGTGATCTCTGCCGCTCTGTCGTTCGCCTCACGCAGTCGCTTCTTGTGAAGCTGGGCTTGACTCGAGTAGTACATCGACAAGATGCCTTTGTTCTGGTGAGTCGCAGCCGTCGCCTTACGACGGCATTCCAGCATCTGATTCCTGTGGGAAGCGGAAGGGTTGGTATCAGGTTTCCGATTAAGATGAAATCCGCACTACTATCTGCGCAACGCCTGGGTGCGACTGCATTGTACGACCGACGATGCGTAGTGTTACGTGAAATCGATTTCCTATTAAAAATATGGTGATTGATTTAGACTCTTTCACCTGTGTGGAGACTACAGTTACTTGAATACAGATACGGGCAAGTTTGAATCATCGCAAAAAGATGAAAGCAGAGCCCGGTCAGCTGGTTTCTCGAAAACTTGCAGCAACAGCTAGAGCTTTTCATAGCAACTTCATCCGTTCACACAACCCGTACGAACAAATACCAACAAGCTAAAGGAAGAAGTGCCGATTGAGCAAGCACAGCTTATGAAAAGAATGCACACCACACTACACGGCGAAACGCACACAGAAGAAATCATGACGTCACAACAGAATGGGGGGGGTGGTCAAGCGGTTCTACCGAACGCGCCGAAACTTCGACGAGCAATTTTTGCTCTCCCTCTTTTCACATCAACTCAAACACGACACAACAAACCTGTGTAGATTGGCTTCCGCTCTGACTTCGTCGTACGTCAAATTCCTTTCGCCTTCCATGACCAGGTTATTGTCGGAATCAGAGGTCGGCGGTTCGTCGCTCGTCTACAAGGAAAACATGACCATAGCGGTGGCAACTGATCAAGGGTTAGTAAACTTTAACGCAAGCGGGGCCGCAAGCTTTTAAGCGTGATAAAACAGTTTTCAGCCATGCATTATGACGTCACACAGACGCAGGGTCGCGACGCAATTTTGAACATAAATTTCCAAACTTTTTCCGGGCTTAACTTTTCCGAATGACATGCCCAGTTGAAATACAGGCACTAGAATAGTTAATACGATGAAAGTAAAATTATCAATCTTATCAAAAATATCAGAATAAAATGTTATCAGAATGCATGTCAAAAGATCAAGTCTGGAAAATTATCCCCTTTTTCCATACTGACAGACCAAAAAAAATCTTTTTTCCAGACTTTTCCAGGCTGGAAAACAACCAAAATTTTTCCATACTTTTCCAGACTCCGTAGGAATCCTGCAGACGGCACACGAAACTATTAAAGCGTGACGTGCAAGTGCGTTTTGCGGTAAGGCGATGCGATCAACAAACCTGGGACTCGCTGCAACTCTCAACAGCTGATGGCAGCAAGGAGCCGTACTTGACGATGCTGGACGAAGTGTCTTCGTCGCCGAGAAATATGTATTCGACCTCCATCATGGTCTGCTCGAAGTTGCAGTCGTTGGCCTGGTGACAACAGGTGTTGCCGTGACAACGTTGCAACATACGATACAAATTCGATGATCGCCCTATAATTCCCAGAAAAAAACGTTTCGTATGTTTGAGTTCATCGCCTCTCGAAACCTGACTCAACAGCCCAAAGCGAGAGCTCTTAATTACGTAACAATGGCGCACCGTCGCGGACGAAAAGTCATTGTGCGCGAAAACCTTGGCAAACGCGACACAGTGGCTGAGTGTAGCAAATTAAAGAAGAAATGTACAATACATTTCAACGGTTTCAAAGCTGCAACTACTTTTCCTTCCTTATTATATCTCATTATCTTCAATACAGTTTTAAGGAATTCTAGAGGACCGTTTTTAACTGGCATTTTGGTGCAAACGCTTTGGAAATAAAGTATCTTTTAGCTCGGAATTGGTACGGTCGAAAATGTGAACAACCTTTTATTGAAGCAGCTTCATCAATCATCATCATCTTAAGCCTTCTGTGGGTCGCATTAAAGGCACGAAAGGAATGAATCATTTCTGCACAATGACAATGGCGGACAGAGCGTTTGCTTTGGTCTCTAGTCACCGCCTACGTATTGAATGCGACCATGCGTAACGGCGGGCCGAAAGAAATCAAATCCAAGATGGAAGATGTAAATCTTAAACTAAAAGAAACATTTAGGAAGGATCGGCAGTATGAAAAGGAAGATCTGGATATTTGGAAACACGATTTTCTTGCGAATGACTGGATTAGCTCTTGCATGGTAACGCTGGCTCCATACCGACGCCATTTTGGGCAGAAATCGAGGGCAATTCAGCTCAAAGAAAAAGTCGTCCGCAGTGAAGGAACAGCACGATGGCATTGTTAGGTCTAAGTGCCCTTCACGAGACACCAAGATAAAGACTGAAGAATTACCCCCTCAAACTTATCTGACAACTCCGCTGTACCCACAGAGGCTGTATTCGCACTCATGCAACTGCCTTAAGTGGGCAGCAGGCATTCGATCGCTATTGAGCGCCTGGATTGGGATATTCGCATTATTACATCACAGTGCGAAATGGATCGCTTGAACCCACACTGGCTGAGGTTCTGTGATGCCGTTCCCAGACAGAACAATTGCGTTTATCGTATCAAGTAGCCTGTGAAGTGGCCAACCATTTTTCAGAAGAATTTCCAGCGTTTGAAATTAGTTTATTGTGTTGAAAGAATTAGTTTGGACGGCTGCAACTGGCCTGGTAGCACAGGGCTAAGGGAAGTCAGGGGCAGATTTACGACAAAAAGCAGGATGTCGGCAACAACAGTGCACCAGCGGCACAAAAACTCTGGCCCGGCGACAAAATGGTTGTTACATGCGCTGCCCTGCTGCTGCAAGAGGCTGCCAGTGAATTGCCCTTTTCAGAGCTGAATAACAGGGGGTCCAGTTACTCGTGGTTCACGACTGCAACGTGTCAATGGAAAATAGCAACCGTTTCTGCGTGAGTTGTCCAGCAGCCAATACGTGCCGTAGCTATACTGCCAGCAACTTCCTTTCTATAAGTAATACTGCTTTTCATCAATGACCCCAGGTCTCTCCTGCGATCACGCTGCTGTGCAAAAAGTGTTTTAACGGACGTAGTTAACTGTACAACGACCTTGGCTTCTGTTTCTAATTTCTGCGCCAACGCTGTCACTGTGTTCGATCATTTTTTTCGAGTGAATGTTTTTCTTCTGTCGCGAAAGAAGCGCGTTGACTCCAGACTGGTAGACTCGTTCTAAAGGCTTCGCACACACGCATGAAAAAAACAATCCCCCCCCCCCCCAAAAAAAAACGGAACTTACAAGAAATATGTCGTCGAGCAAGTTCGCCGGGACGTTCGGGTACATGTCGCGAAGCTGGTTCCGCTTCAACTGAGACGCGAGTTCGATTGTTTCCAACTGGAAAGAAGCCACGAAATTGTGAGCAACAAACGCGGGCACCTCGAGCGAAGACAACGCGCGCGCTGAGCTCACATTCTGCTGCTGTCGCTTTTTTTCCGATTGCTCCGCGCACATCTCTTCTCGCATGATCTCGGTCAGCGGTTTGCGCTCGTGTTGCCCGGACGACCACGTCTTAGCTGGGCTGTGCGGCGCCGGATTGGAGCGAGACGTGCCTCCGCCGGGGGGTGGGGGGGTCCGCGACCTGCGAACGGAAGAAAAGCGTGTGGCGCGCATGAGGGGGATGCGTAGGGGCGAAATTTCAATCTTCCGCCAAATGTGTTTCGTCGCTTTTTACGCAAACGCGGCTCAAAACTGCGACGACGCAAAGAAGTGCCCGGAACGAGAAAAAGGTTTTGGACTGCAGGAGTCCATCTGCTGCATCTGAAAATCCTTTGTTTATCAACTCGTGACGTAATTTATCCTGACGTCAATTGCACTTTTTTGCCGAAAACAAAACGCCGACTTTTGTCATAAGCGATTCCCGCACGAAGGCCAAACTGGCCGTGATCATTAATCGAAACGTGTTGTGTATACTTACGTGGAAGGGCCCGGTATTTGAGAGAGGCCGACGAGCGGTGGGTTCTTCACGACCGGTGGCGCTCTGCGAAAATCCACACAGCGGCAAATAAACACAACAAACAGCGCAAGTAAAGTTTTTATCGTCCGCGGTACATTATCAGTTACCACCAGTCACGTTGATACTGATGTTTATACAAGCTACTTTAAGGACTTCAAAGGAAGAGTGTGTGTTGTTGTTTAGAGGTGCGATTGTCTGATCATCAAGAAAAGGTCTGCGACATGATCCATGAAGCGGCGACAAAGCACGTGCCTTCAAGAAACTGAAGTCGCAACGAAACATCTGCGCGAGTAGATTAACTCCTCCATTTACGCGGGTAGATTAACTTACCCATTGTTCTTGCACTAACCTTGATGCTTATTTCAATCACTTCATAAATCGAAGCTGTCGTTAGAAAAAAAACACGCTCTCGAAACTTTTCAGCCGGATTTTGATGAGAATTTCTGCTGATAATTTTTGATTGAGCAACAATCGAACATTTTCGACAAATCTACAATTCCAGTTGGACAAACTCTGCAACAAACTACGCTCAGGAACATTCAATAAAAGAGTCGCACGGATCCCCCCATTAAGACGATTCGCCGAGATGTGGCGCACACACGGTCGGACCAACCGATCTATTTTCGTCGGGTCTATGCTGCTCTTCTTATACGGAAGTAAGCCATACTCTTCTTCCATTTGCAATCTGAAAAAAAAGCTTAAGCTGTCAGGGCGTCTCGAACTGTTGCTGAGACGAAGCCATCGGGCTTCGTTGGGGTCAACAAGGACCGCAGACCATCGATTTACAGGCAAGTGACGTCACTGGTCAAGCGCGGCATTGCCAGTGCAATGTTGGTGAAGACGAGAAGAGAAGAATCGTTGAACGCGCAGCTGCGAACAGAGGAAAAAGCGAAAGGGGCGAGAGAAGGGTCGAGACAAAGCGAGTGGCAAAGCAAATATTGAGAAAGAGATCGACCGAAGTCAAAGTCTGAGCCAGGTCTTATGAGCAGGAAGGCATTCCAAGATCGACAGGAAGACATTGAATTCTTTCAATCAACATGATGTGGTTGCGACCTTCAGGAAATGAATTGTACGTGTTTTTGTGCTGATGATTTTCAAGATGTAAGGTGGTGCAGTGGATTAAGCGCGCGTCACTGAAGCTGTTGGGTAGGGTTCGATTCCCGGTCGGGCCATACCGAACACTTGAAAAAAGGCACTGACGGCCTTTTCCACCCTCGTGCTCATCGTTAACGGACGCAAAGGAAATGTTAGTTCACCCGAACTACTGGCCACGCCGTGAATACTTCTAAATTCGCTGCCAGACGTGGCAAAAAGAAATTCGCTCGCAAGCGCTTTTTGCAAAAGAGAATGCGATCGCATACATTGAACAAAACGTTACTCGAACAAAGACTTGCCGTCTTGCCAGCAGTTCGTCCTCTTGGATCTGTTGCAATTCAAACGACGAGTGCTCCTTGTTTTCCTGGAACACGCGACTCGACGACAAACTCGAAACGGACGCTTCGGGTTTCAACGCAGGGGTGCTTTGCGATTTTGCCGCGTCCTGCGGGAAGAGAGAAAAAGAATTAACGAAAATAAAATAATAAACAGGTCTTCCTCAACTCAAACTGGCGAGATTGCAGTCAAAGCTCCTGTACCTTACTGGAGCGTCGTGCCTTTGTTCGCATCCAAGCCGCGTAAAGCTGTTTCGCCAAGTCCATGGTCAGTTCCACCTCCGTGAAATCGACGTCATCCTCCGGCGCCTCCCCAACGAACGACGTCAATCTCTGCAGCGCCTCTGGCGGCAGCGCGAAGGAAAACACTGGTTCATCGACTCCTGCGCAGAGAAGAGGAGGGAAAACATGAAGGTCAATGACCTGAAGTTTCAGCGGATTAATCTTCGTGCGTCATCGACACGAAACAGCAGCAAAAGATACAGTTTTTTTCACACAGTCCGCTCGAGCTTGAGTGCTCAAGACGCCACCGCGCTGCTGTGAAGTACGAGTCTTTCGCTCTTTGGTTTTTCGGATAGAGCGCTGCACAGCGACATGTTGTGTCGACGCTGCGTAAGACAGACCACCGTTCAACCACCACTGGTCGGAGGGGGCCCAAGACTGGTTGGAGACAGCAAAGGCCAAAATGGCGCGGTCAGGAGCCTGCTGGGAACAAGGAGAAATGGTGTGGTGCAACTAACGGCAGGCAGCAGTACTTTCCGAAGCACGGCTGCCATTGGCTTGCTGGAAATAGGCAGAAAATGTTGCATCCGACGTCCGGCGCCGAAGTGAACGAAAGCCGTGCTCAGTCCAGGCCAGTGCGGTCCAATGTGCGCAGGGTGCAGTGCTCAAGCGAAAAACCTCAGTGCGGAAGTGGTGGTGAGCTTACCGGTGTAACTTCTTCATCGCCCGTTAGAAGTATAGCCCTTTATAGTGGCATCTGGCGGCAGTTTTGAAACATTGCACGGTTGGTCGTTTGAGGTATCGTGATGATGACAGCTACTCAAGAGCTTGTCACCGAACTGTGAAGTTCCTAGTGGCGTGTCAATAAAGTGAGCACATCGATCATACCACACCAATCCATGTTTCAATCAAGTTTCCTGTTGCTGATGTCTGCGTCTATAGCGGATACAAATACCGCAAAACTGCACTAACGTTTAAGAGAAATGCGGTTAAAAAAGCATAATGTACCTTCGCTCTCACATTTCTCGGCATTTTCTGCAGGCGCCAAACTGCTGTAGTATTCATCCAGGGTCACCGAGGGAGACGGGCATGTCCCGCTTTTCTTTGAACCTGCAACGAAGTAGCAGGGGCGTATACTCCGGGTGACCGGCGCACACTCAATCAAACTGATCGTGACACTTTTCCAGATCGTGTGACAAAGGGAAAATCACAAGAAAGCTTGAAAGATCACTATGTACGTCTCATTGATTTTCTGAGTCAAATTTCAAAACTGCCCCATTTAAAACTGCTTTATTTCGTTGAATTTTCCAGGCATCACTAGTTTCCCGTTTCGTTTTTTGATGTGGCAACCCCGGGTGTGCGCTGATACAGCCGCACACCTTTGCGTGTAATGAAAGCATCAACATCTACCAGGACACATTCAACCTTCATTAATTGGCAGGTCAGCCGGATTGAGCATAACGGCTCAAACAAGCTCGTATCTGTTCTGTCGCGCCAGTAGTTGTACATTTAACAGCTACATATTAAAGAAATGAAAATTTCTTTCGTGGGCTACTTTATGCGCATCATCAGTTCTTTTGTAGTAGAGCAAGTTTTGATCTAGCAACCCGGGGTGTGCGCCATTCCAGTCGCACACCTTCTGGACCCGACTTCTCGTATTCGACAAGACATTCGCGCAGACTGTTTTTGGAGTTGTGAACTGCGCGGTTGTAGGGCTGAGTGTATTTCCTCCCCTGTTTTAACGCGCTATCTGACATATGGCAGTTGTGATTGCTACAGTCTGGGTGGTGGCAGACGGGATGGCCGGGGAGTGTCTTTGCGCCACCTCCTGGCCTTGCTGTATCTGCATTGAGAAGTTTACCAGCGCTGAGGCCAAAAGCGAAGCTGTTGTTGTTGTCGTCGTTGCGTTGAGTGTATTTTCCTCGTTCTCCTAGTTGGAGCGCTGGTAGTTGAAAGCAGGGACGGGGAAACTATTTACTAATACAGGCCAGATGAATTGTGCAGTGTCGCTGGCGGGCCGCAAAAAAACTATGTCAAGGAGCGAGAGATACTTTT
>Ga0210059_1015353_pt1 | contig 11194 bp, 4 predicted proteins | sample Ectturendosymbi2_FD_188042 | JGI IMG/M metagenome (GOLD analysis project Ga0210059, IMG submission 188042) | Ecteinascidia turbinata endosymbiont from Florida, USA - Sample 2 (SPAdes) (version 2) | ecosystem: Host-associated > Tunicates > Ascidians > Unclassified | place: Key West, Florida... | reverse complement strand
CTTCTCCTAATCGAGAGATCCCAGCTATGTTAATTCGGCCATGTGTCCAAAATGTCCCAGGAAACAATAGCGGACTAAGTCCTTCAGGCTACAGTTTACACCCACGGGAAAGCGGCCCAAAGTTTGCCCAAGAACCAGGTGGCGTGGCTACGTCTCCGACCTTGCTTGGTCCCGTCTTGGTGTGGAGCCAGCAGAACTATTTGAGATTGCTGTTGATCGCAAGATATTCCCGTACCCCTCGGGCTACTGCCCTCGCGACTCTCCCCAAAGGAAAAGCGGCATGAAAATGAGAAAATGAATGAGTGTGTAGGCCTACATTGAACCTTTGTATTTATGAAATTGTCTGTAGTTTGTTTGCCAAAAGTGAATGTCCTTTTCAAATAAGGTTATTTGGACGGAAACTTGCGTTTTTGTGGAAATCAGTTAAAAGTATCAGACGTAGAAGGGAAAATGGTATTGACAACCTTTTGAAAACCTTAAAAAACACTGCTTCAGTGTATTGCTGCTTATTTACAGTGCACACTCACCTGGTTTTCTGGAGTTGCACAACACGTTGATCTTTTTCATAATACCTTGGTCATTTGCTTTTTTGGATGTCAGCAAAACAATCATAGACATCTTTTCTCGAAAACTTGCTGGATAATGAAAATTTGGTCTGTAATGCTACGGCCAGGATGCAAACTGGACCTGCAATTACAGGAAAAAGGTCCTTTCACTTTCCTTTAACTTCAAGTTCTGGTGTGTTCAACATTTTCCAGATCAATTGCAACATTGTACCCATGCCAAGTCTTGGACGCAGACTAAGCAAGTAGAGTTGTTTTGAAAGTGCGAGCAAGTTTTAGTAAGAATTGTGCTTTTAATTTTTATTTTCTTAAGAGGAACTATTGACTATCTTCTTGTTTCGATCATTAAAAAATCATTGAATTTGTTGGATTGGTCTTTGTTGTTCTGAACAGATGAGAAACGAACTGGTCAAAAACCACTGAATTTTAAATCGTTGAAAAAAAAACAAGCTCAGCTACATTTTATATTTTATAACATACAGCTTACAGGCAACATTGCACTTGATACCCTCGTACTTACAATGTGAAATTGTGGTCAGGTGACTATGTTGCTTATCTTAAGTTTAACACTGAGCATCTTTTCTAAACTTTTCAGGATCAGAAATTTGTTAGATGTATACCTCACATTTTCAATAAAGATATGGAGTAAGATGGTATTAACCCGGTTCTTTTTGTATAATAAATGCAGTTCTCATTGTCAATCTTAGTACCTACAAGAATTAAAATTCAGAATTTTAAACGATATTAAATACCTGAAACTCCGAAATTTTATTACATCCATTGGTAGGTTATCAGTGGCATATTTCTTATCCAACTGAAAAATGATTTCTTTCTCATTAATTTTAATGAAATATCAAGTATCTAGCCTCTTACGACGATGAAACACCGACCCACAAACTCAACTTTGGTGTTTTTTTCTACCTTGACAACTCGCTTCCTGCGGAATTTCAGCCAATTAATTGTGCGTAAACTTCGTATTTTGCTTCAGTGGGAATCCCCTGACAATATTATCACATCTTCGAAGAATGGCAACGTGAGCCTTGGACCGCCTCAAGCTTATGAACTCGGCCGTTTGCTTAACTTCACCAGTTTCAAGGAATTACAAAGGTGATGCGTCTGTCTGCAAGAGGATTTACTTTTGGTTCACCCTGTTGCAGAGATTTAGTTTTCTATCCAAACTACTGAAGGCCTTTACTCCTTTGCAGCAAAATTAGTCTATCGTTCAATTGTTTGCCTTGCCGAAGGTAAATATTCGCCAAACTATGCAAATATAAAATATCTCTTGCCTCTTTACAAAGCACCTGCTTCTTACATATTTCCTCCCACTGACTGCACAAACTTGAGCAAGTGTCATCCCGTAAAGGTTTAGATACAAACAGGGACGGATTTACGCATAGGCCATGGCTTAGGGCCTTGCGCAACTCTTCCTATGACGACTCAATCTTAACTAAAAATTTGCGAAACTGCGCAGAGGCATAACTTAACAATTTACCTTGAAACGAGTGGAAATGCAAATGTCTAATCTAGACTGTTATTAGTACAGTAGCAACAAGACAATGTTGTGCATCTGGGTGTGAGAGAGATGCAGGCCGTCTGCATAAAAGTGGTTACAAAAAAGAATAAAAAGAAAAACAAGGGACTTACTTGATGTTCAATTTTCCACTGACAAAAAGCTCGCAATAACGCAAGACCGCCAGACACTGCAAAACTCTGATGAAAAGCAATATTGTCAGTATTGGATCCTACGTTTGGTTGTTTTTACTAGATTTCGCGCAAACAGAAATTGGTTGAAACTCTGTATGTTAGTTAAATAAGCTAGAACAGTTTCTCGTGAGTTTTAAAGGGAGAAACGTGTCTATATTGCGCTTACTTCATATGGTTAGCTGAGGGTGTTGCGACAATACTTTGCTGCTGTGCAAAACTTGTCTTCATCCTGTTTACCATCGGCCTATGGGATAGAGCAGGGCTTCTCAAGCTATGGGTCGTGGCCCCAAATGGGGTCGCGAATTGTAGTTTTGGGGTTGCGAAACCAATTGGCTTGACAAATCAGATATAACAATTTTTGTAAAATTTACAAGAAAATTGAAAGTAGGCCTGCAGTGAATGTATTTCTACTGCATTTTTGTTTTTGGGGCAATATCGTACTTTATGCTGTCAGTTGTTTACTAGGATGCCTACCTGAGCTATCAAATGTTAATATAAACCGGGCACAACAAGTTATGCGTTGTTACACCATGATCGTTTTAACGTATTGACCGATACTGACCTTATTGCATTCATTCCGACACGGAGGCATGCTTCTGTTTAGACTCTAGGTCTACTCTAGTGGCTAGGCTAACTACTTTGAGAGCACACCGAGTCGTTAAAATCTTCATACACAGTTTTAGAAGCACTTTGGATTTTGATTCAGGAGAAGTTGGATCCACAAACCATACACAATTGAAACTTTAGGAGGGCACACACCTGCCATGCCCAGGATGAGTTTGCGATGTTATTAAACGACAAACGTTTGCAACTGGAATTTTCAAAACAGAGTTCAGCCTATGTCATTTTTGAACAAGAAATGAATATCCGTCATTTCTGATCTAGCCATTCATCAACCTTTAGATTTTTGCACAAGATTTATGTGAAGCGGTATTCTTAAAATTGATAAAATCATCTAGTCCAAATATAGATCCTTTTTGGAAAATGTTAATGTCCTGCGTTGTCTTGTATCAATCTACGAATGATTGATCTGTGTAAAAATTATGAACTGCATCCATCCCATTAGTTGTGCTTGATAACTTCTAACAAACTGAATTGTTTTTTGTTAATTATTTTTCGCCTTACTGTTTCCATTACGTGGTAGTTTTATTAGTGTGTAGTTACTTTCGTGGGTTGTGTGCATTTGTAGGATTTCGCCATTGACAAAAATGCATCCTGAGATTTGTAATGAGACGTTGACACGTATCATTAAGATCTAGGCCAGCTTTGTCCAACCCAAAGTGCTTACTGAGCCAGAAATTATGTCACTATCTTAACCAGGGCCGCAAATTGAATGACATATTAATGAGGGCCGCACAATTAATGGCTTACTTTTATCTTTACAAACTAAGTTTAGCTTAAGTTAATGCACTTAAAGCGTTCGAATCCTGACTGCAATGGTGACAGACGTGATAAAGTGGCACTGCTGAGGACCATCTGTATCAAAAATGTCAAATTCAAGATTATCACAATAAGGACTGGTTGTCAGTATGTAGGATACTTTTACTACAGCGAAAACAAACTGGGCCGCATGCGGCCCGCGGGTTGGACAAAGGTGATCTAGCCTATCCATCAAGGGGGCGCATAGAAACAACTTTTTTTTAAATGGGGTCACAAAACAAAAAAGTTTGAGAAGCCCTGGCACAGAGGATTAAAATACTATATTTTGTATTGCTTGGAAAATTATAACTTCAAAGCGGCATAAATAAGCTCTGTGTCCACTGAATGGATTGTGCTTGTTTGTTTCACTAAATATGTGGCTACTATAAAAAAGGAGTTTACGTACAGGTGATCAGATCGACAGCTAGACGATATTTTCGAGAGCGGCAATACGATCCTGCATGAAGATGTATACATAAAAAAAAACTACAAAAAACGCTAGAAATTACGGAAATTTAACGAAAGAACTTCTGAACTACGCGAAAGAGCTATAAATTCCAAGAAAAGATCGCAATGCCATTTGTCCTTTAGAAGAATGTAGGAAAGGCTTTAATTTTTATTTAACATCTAATGTAGAACCAAAATCGCCAGAACAAAAGATGGATTTCTGAGGTGGGCACTACACATAGGAAGGGCATACTTTCACGCTTTTCAGACAAACGGCCAAACAGGTCACATATGCTTGGGACCCCCAAAACTAAGATGGCCTGGGGCCCCGCGCTCCCTAAATCCGTCTCTGGATACAAACCACTGTTGTAAATTGCAGGTTTGTGAAGCAAAGGTCAAAGAAGGGCATTGAAAGGTGGATGCCACGTTTTTGCCGAACAATCGATGGACACCCATTCATGCCTTATCCAGGTATAATACACTACATATTTCGTGTCTTTAAGCGGATCTCTATGATAAGATGTGGCGATAAAGTCTGTTTACAATTTAAGAAAAAATAGAATATGAACAGTCAAATAAGTGGAAAGTTTCACAAAAGGAGGAATAGATATTGCTTTGGCCTCGTTTAATACATCTCTATATGCGCACCATTAGTCGTACGCAGGGCGGTAACGACGGGGAGGAAAGAGGACGTTACTGTGGGGGCCTCGAAAAGTCGACCTCGAAAAGTGTGCCGAAAAGTCCTAACAATGTCACAAGTAATTTCTTCAATACAGTACATTTGCTTCCGAAAGACCTCAGTTTCGAACATGGGGGCGCCAAACTTGCTTCTTGCCCCGGGCGCCATCTAATCTCGTTACGCCTCTGGTTGTACGAAGCACATCCAAACGGTAGTCAATTTCTTGCTGTTTGCTGAAGCAAACCTTCATTATTGTTCGCAGTGGCATGGATGATCTATCACTTTGGATCAACCATGTCCTGTTACTTTTACCACCCTTTGCTTAACAGTGATAATAATATGATGATTTTTAGTTGTTCCTTTTCATCAGCATTTTTTATTTTCTTTCTGTGTGAGTGGTTATTGCTTGAAACTTGATATGATACCAGGTAAAAGACATTTTGTGACTCCAGTAATGCAGAGATTGCGTTCTCGCTGATTTCATTTGAAGACGCAGGTTACTTGAAATAAACTTCTGAGTTTTTGCGTCCCTTTGGGGCTGGACGCGGAATGAAGTCATCCAGCAGTGACATTAATACAGAAAACTGTAACGGTCGCTCACGGACTCAGAATGCAGGGAGCGCGACATTATAGCAGTACTGTAAGCAATAAAGATTCCCCAGTCGGCCATCGGTTCACTCAACTGCTATTGCTGCTGCATTGCGCCCATTACCACTAAATGACTTCCTAGTGGCGCAGCCAGCCCAAAAATTAGGGGGCGGCCAAAATGTTTGATTTTGTACGAATAACACTTTTTTGTTTGGAAAAACGTTTCTCAAAGCACAAAATGACTATATTTTCTAAAAATTCGGGGGGGGGCACGGCCCCTTTGGCCCCCCTGGCTACGCCTATGCTTCACAAAAGTGAACAATGATTAATTACGTACCGTTTTGCGGAAAAAATTCTACCGAAATGACAACCGGTTATTTGTCGTTCAGGCGACAGGCACTACCCACGAGACAAAGCTCTCTGTGACAGCGACGAGATTCACGAAGTGCCGCTCACGTACGAAGAGATCATTAGCGCTGAACCGCGTCAATTGAACCACATGCACGTGATTAACGCGCAAAAATACCAGCTTGCTTGTGATTACTCTCCACCTCATGGTCATGTTTTGCCCACGAAACTACCGAATTACTTGCATAGATCGTTAGCGCCAAACTTTCCTGAATGTCTTGAACCCAAATGATTCAATTTTTTGCTAAACGTAATTATCTTCCAGCAATTTTTTCCTTATCTGCGTCCATGATGGCGCTCGCACGCCCAGGGCCGCAATCAACTGATATTTTCGAGGGGGGCAAAATGACTTAACTTGTTGCTGTACCTAACAGATACATACGTTTGTGAAAATTTCGGGGGGGGCAATTGCTCACTTGCCCCCTCTGGTTGCGGGTCTGTCGCACGCCTCAACATATTGTGATTTCAGAGCAATTTATTCAATGTGTTCATTGAAAGAAACTGCTTCTGTTTTTATTAGCAACGATCGTATAAGTTTTTATTGCAAGAAAACGTCCAACGACAAAGTTTTTCAAAACTGCGCAACGTCTGTAAATCTCCAGATTAATGAGGAAGAATTAGCCACAAATCATATGTGCGTTGCTTCCGTCGTATAAGCCGTTTAGAGTCTTTGAATTACCATGGAAGAAAATACTTGGTAGTTAGCAATCGAAACGCAGAATAGACTTTAGCTTTCTAATCCTTTTCGTTTGTGTGCTGGATGACATGGTCGCGGCATTGTTTTTCCCCTGAATTTGTAGCATTTAGCCCTAAGCGAAATGTCTTCTCCGATCTCTGATACAAGTACATTAGTGTTTTGTATTCAAATCTGTTGCACTATTATTCTATGCACCTAGCTTTTCAACGATTCCTTTTCCGCTTGTTTCACTTTTGCCGATCTACGCTCAAGATCTATTTGCGATGACCTTCAACCAAGGTGTCAATATTTGCGGTCGCCCTGACATGGTTCCAGGTTAGAGAAAGCAATCGGCAGTGTCGAAGAGATAAGCGTTGGTTTGCTTAATGTTGTTTTTAGTTCCAATAAATGTACGTGGTGTTCCTGAGCCAAAATAGTTCATCTTTGGTATGATTTACTTTTATTTCCCATTCGTTGCTGTGAAGAACATTGAGAAAGTTCATGTACCCTCCAAACTGTTTGCGCCCGATTTTAATGCGTTTGTGTTATTGTCATCTGCGTTTCAAGTTCTTACTGTTGTTGCTTCCATCTTTTAAGTGTTTACAATTTCAAAATTGATTTGCTAGACATTAAAGTTCTCTTTACGCATTTTGTGATTGTGGCATCACTTATGATCAGGTGCTCAACGTGTGAAATGATCCATCCGACTTGGTTGGCTGCTTTTTCTTTGATGACGTCGTCACGGTTGCTCGAATGAAACCGACTTGATATGTTTGAATGTTTTTCTTAATGCAGTGTTTTGCTGCTTTTTACACGTTTTAGTCTACGGCAATCTAAGTGTTTCGCTATCTTAACCTGGACGGCGTTATATGAACCAAACTTTAGTTTAACGCACAGTGTTCGTATACATGTACCTCATTAAGAATTGAAACTACGAAGTTCAAACCGACATTTGTGTTATCTCGTGATTTGAGTCACAAAAATATATGAATATACCATTAATATTACTCCACATTCACTGTTTGATGCCTGCAGTTTCATATTTTGCTTGAAACAGGAAATGGTTGTAGAAGGCAGAAGTCATTGTCGAACTAAATATAATCCGTAGGGCCATTTAAAGTCATAAAGGTCATATTTTTTGACGACCGTAATTCTGGTCTCACCGAAGCTGAACTGCAAAACTGACGCCGATTATGGAACGGCTATCTGCAACCAAAGCGGAGATGAGCCAATCAAATATTCTTTCGACGTTAATGGCTTGCTTATTTACAAACTGGTGACCACTTTGCAAAAATTATACAGGATACGTCATTAACAACCGGTAGACACTGTGGTCAGCAGTTCTTAGTTGAGATAATGTGGGACATTGAATCTCCTCGCTGCTCACACTCAGGGACAGATTTGGTGCTGCGGAGCCCCAGGTCATCTTAGATCTTGGGGCCCAAACCAGGTGCGACCTGTATTTGGTCGTTCATCTGAAAACAAGGAAAGTATGCCCTCGCTAACGCCTGGTGTGCCCCCAGATTTATCTTTCGCGGCGTCGACTGCAATGCCACGATTGCATCAGATCTCCGAAAGAAACAAAATGATTTTGCCAAATTCTTATCAAGAACAAATGATAATGTCATTCTCACTTGGAATTTATACGTTTTTCGTATAGATCAGACATTCACTTCCTTAAATTTCGGTGACATTTAGCGGTTTTCGTATTTTTATTTTTTGGATATTTATATTTCCATCCTAAACCCCATTGCAGCCCTTGAAACTTGCGTTTGGTTGTTGTAGGTCTGATTAATGCCGTAGGTAGACTCCTTCGTTATAATAACGGCAAATTCTGTGAAACAAACATGCACAATCCATTCATGGGGTTTATTCGAACAGTTTTATGCTGTCATTTTCCAAGCTGTACAACATTCTGTTTCACCCATTATAAATTATAAGGTAAACAGCGTGAAGAAAAATGTTGCACAGTAAAGTGTTTTCGCAATACAATCAGCTAACACTTACTTCAAGTTAAGTTCACGTGAAACTGTTCTAGCTGGTTTAATTGTCTAAATCTTCGAAAGGCAAGCTCTGTACAATTACACTCGTGCTTGAAGCAAACAAATTTGACGTCCGCATTCCGCAACACATGCGTCACAAGCTGTTAGTCAATATTTTACTTCTTGACCTCTGCTCATTTTACCACTGGACATCAAGACCAATGTACTTGATAAACAGTTTGACCAAACACTAGCATCAAATGCAAACCGAAGCATCGGCAATTCGGCAATGAAACCCAGCGAGTGGGATTGCATCCCACTGCAAAAACCAATGCGTTGCACGAAACACACAAGAGTCGACCTCTCCCCATAATTAGTTTTGGCCATTTTGCTTTGTGCCAAGTTGTTATTTACGCAATGAAACTGGTATGGGTATCGCAATTTTTTACCAACATTAGGAAATCGTAAGCCACGACTTTGAGTGCTGCCTATCTGTAATGATTAATGCATTCGGATAAACAATTCAAAAGATGCAAGGATTGTTGCTTTGCTAAAGACTTGCACGTCTATTTTCACAGGAAAATTTTCATTTCGCCTTCACTGCTCAAATTTCATCTTGACGTGATGGCTTGCTTGAAAAATACGTCGCATCCGTGAAGAAACGTTAGCAGGCTCCGTGAATATATGTCGCGACAGTTGCAACTAGAGCTAAGTGGGAAAGGAAATTTAGGTTTTAGCAAAATGTAATCGATGACTTCAAGGAGTTCTAATTAGATACAATGGTTTTTTTTGTGCCGTTTAAAACTAGGCGTTTCCAAACTGTATTTTCCTGTGTTTGTTGAATTTGTATAACCCTTAGGCCAGCGGTTCCCAAACTTTTTTTGTTGACGGCGCCCTTTGAAAACTTATCATTACTCGCGGCGCCGTAATGAAGCCAAAATTTGCAAATTTCAAGTTTTATCAAAAAAAGTGTATTTAAATGATGTTCATTGTTCAAAACGCACAAAAATGTCAGCGGTTATTCGCAAAATACTGAAAAAACGTTTAATGTGAGCAGTGAGCTTGTTGCTCTATACACATTTTATCAAACCGGAATGTTCGATATTGCTACACGAATGTCGCGTTTAATGTCAATCTTATTGCCGTACTTGGACTTGATTTCTGCTACCGCAGAAAAACCGGCTTCGCAAAATGACCTCACGATCTGTCTAAATTGGTCAATTGAACAAAAATATAAGCGAACCAACAACCAACGTACGATAGTCAACGAGCAAACCCGCATCTCGTACTTCATGATAATAGTTGAAAGTTCAAACGTGCTAATTTGGCTGTTACACGCCCAATCTTGAATTTCAGTGTTATCAGAATCGCTAATATTTGAATGCAACAGCAATTCCAGGATTTTTAAAATACCCGGGTTTGGAAGTTGAACAAAAACGGGTTCCGAGTAGTAGGAAACAGCCAAAAAAAACGGGTTTCGGGTTCGGGAAAACCCGGGTTGGAAACAGTACGATTTCTTGCTATGTTTGCTACAGCAAAGCTTCATTATTGTTCGCAATGGCATGAATGATCTTTCACTTTGGATCAACTATGTCCTGTATTACTTTTACCACCCTTTGCTTATCACTGATAATAATAAGATGATTTTTAGTTGTTCCTTTTCATCAGCATTTTTTATTTTCTTTCTGTGTGAGTGGTTATTGCTTGAAACTTGATATGATACCAGGTAAAAGACATTTTGTGACTCCAGTAATGCAGAGATGATTTCATTTGAAGACGCTGGTTACTTGAAATAAACTTCTGAGTTTTTGCGTCCCTTTGGGGCTGGACGCGGAATGAAGTCATCCAGCAGTGACATTAATACAGAAAACTGTAACGGTCGCTCACGGAGGCACGGACTCAGAATGCAGGGAGCGCGACGTTACAGCAGTACTGTATGCAATAAAGATTCCTCAGTCGGCCATAGGTTCACTCAACTGCTATTGCTGCTGCATTGCGCCCATTACCACAAATTACTTCCTATTGGCGCTGTGTTACACGGCTCCACAACAGTGGCGTAGCCAGCCCAAAAATTTGGGGGTGGCCAAAATGTTTGATTTTAGACGAATAACACTTTTTTGTTTGGAAAAACATTTCTCAAACCACAAAATGACTATATTTTCTAAAAATTTTGGGGGGAACGACTCCTTTGGCCCCCCCTAGCTACGCCTATGCTTCACAAAACTGAACAATGATTAGTTACGTACCGCTTTGCGGAAAAAATTCTACCGAAATGACAACCGGTTATTTGTCGTTCAGGCGACAGGCACTACCCACAAGACAAAGCTCTCTGTGACAGCGAAGAGATTCACGAAATGCCGCTCACGTACGAAGAGATCATTAGCGCTGAACCGCGTCAATTGAACCACATGCACGTGATTAACGCGCAAAAATACCAGCTTGCTTGTGATTACTCTCCACCTCATGGTCATGTTTTGCCCGCGAAACTACCGAATTACTTGCATAGATCGTTAGCGCCAAACTTTCCTGAATGTCTTGAACCCGAGTGATTCAATTGTTTGCTAAACGTAATTATCTTCCAGCAATTTTTTCCTTATCTGCGTCCATGATGGCGCTCGCACGCCCAGGGCCGCAATCAACTGATATTTTCGAGGGGGGCAAAATGACTTAACTTGTTGCTGCACATAACAAATACATACGTTTGTGAAAATTTCGGGGGGGGCAATTT
>Ga0210059_1015352_pt1 | contig 11195 bp, 10 predicted proteins | sample Ectturendosymbi2_FD_188042 | JGI IMG/M metagenome (GOLD analysis project Ga0210059, IMG submission 188042) | Ecteinascidia turbinata endosymbiont from Florida, USA - Sample 2 (SPAdes) (version 2) | ecosystem: Host-associated > Tunicates > Ascidians > Unclassified | place: Key West, Florida... | reverse complement strand
ACTAATTTTCACTGCAAGGTATGGTGGGCCGCACTAATTTTCACTGCAAGGTATGGTGGGCCGCACTAATTTTCACTGCAAGGTATGGTGGGCCGCACTAATTTTCCACCAACAATTCTGTTCCCTTTGCTGTTTATGATGTTGATAAAACTTGCAAATTTTTGGAATTTTAATCAGATAACTCCTGATTTTCACAGTTCTTAATGAAAGCCCAAAATGAGACATACAGTACGTTTATAGCAATGTGGTTGATCATAAATACTCATAAGTATACAATACAAAAAGTTTGCAAGGAGGGCAGATTCATAAAATATAATGCCACTAGACAGGCCATATAGTTAATACAATTTGTAAACAAGCTGTGGGCCGGATGATTTTGCTTGGCGGGTCGTAGGTTGCCGATCCCTGACTCAGTGTCCAGATGGCTATAGTCTGGATACCTGAAGCAGCACAGGCTGTTCTTCAAGTCTTTGGCATGACCCCAGTAGGAATTGAACCCAACCCGCCAACTTTAGTGGTACAGCTTGTATGTGCTCAATGCATCATACCACTTAGCCAGTTTCAAAACCACAATTCCACTGGAAATTTATTTTGTTCGAATCATGTTAGCTAAGCCAAAAAACGACTGTTTTCATCATAAAAAGCATTTCTTTCACAGCATTCACCATTATTTCATTTCAATTTTTGGTTTTATATTGTTGTTTGTAAGAAAGTCTATGGCACAAAAAATGTTCAAAAGCATTTTTTCTGTGATTAGAAAAAAGTCGTATCTCTCGTTTGTCTCAATACTGTTGATTTTCACATGTCTTTGACAGACTACTGCATCATAGAAGGTTGCCATGGGCTGCAGTCACGTGTACTGTCATTCACAGAAGATTATTGTACGAAATTTGGTTTGCTGTGCAGGTACCAGCAGCATTGACACTACTTGCACGATATGGGGTCTCGAAACTGGCCAAGTACTAGGAAGAGTGAATGTGGTGTCTGGTCATGTGAAAACCCAGCTAATTGCCCATGATAAAGAGGTAAAGGAAAAAGTTATTTGGTTTGTGTTTTCAGTTACTGCATTCTTCGGGAAGGTAAGTCCGTTGGTGTTCAGCTTTCCAGCAGGTTTGTCAATCGAGTAGAACCACTGGTTACTTTATCAACAAAGCTGTTCAGTTTTCCTATTCATTTACAACTGCAAATCATCATGCATTTTTCAGCAGGTTTATCGATTTTAAATAGGACCAAGTTTTGTGGTTTCCTTGTTCGTTTAAATAAAATAGATCAGATGAATGCGTGAAGCTCCTATGACTCCTATGAAGTTTATTTTGTAATCATTTATTTGAACCAGTTGACCTTGTCCAAACCAGCTATTACTAATATGAGAACGTACATCACATATTGTTATGTTCTTCCCTGCAAATCCCACTAAAACGCTCTACATGGAAAACCAGGGTTTAATTCACTAAAGACTCTTCCACCATTAGAAAGTGTCTTGCACGAAAAGATACATATGAACAGAAGAGCAATAACAATAGGTGATGTACAAATAAAACCCTTAACAACCTATCTTATCGATTGCTTCCCATAACAGGCATGCTTCGCAAAAAGAACACTTTACTGTATTGCAATGATGAAGTTGTGAGCACAACACAACAGCCGCAGGGCGAAACAGAGGTGCAGGATTGCAAAACCGCTGGCGCCACAACGTGACAGGGTACTAACAGATTCATCACAACTATCAATGAACTGTAAACAACTAAGCAAGAAACCAGAATCGAACCATCCGTACAGTTACGACAACGCTGTTGCAGAAACATCAAATCTGACTCCGGTCAAATTACGCACCGTGCCTTTTTGTCGGCGCAAACTTATAACCTTTGGCCTGTTACTATCAATCGAAGTAAATTTTGCTTAAAATCTTGCACACAACAGGGCTTGTTATTGGTCGAAATACGCATGCTTATCACTTTCTGGTGTTAAATAGCCCTCGATTCAATCCTCTCCTGCAAGGCAAATGTTCAGATTACTAACCTATCATAAATTTTGCATCGCACGTACAAGCTATAAATATCAACAAATCTAAAATAAGGTCTACGTGGACGGAACATGTCATCTGCAATTCACTACATGAATTACTCTGTCGGCATTAGCTTTGCAATTATTGTTAAAACGAACCGCGTTACACAACTAACTCCACCTAGCTATCTGAACGGCAAGCTGTGCAATGTTAAAACTTTAGTCATAAGCATTAAACGTATTTTACTTTTGTGCAGTATAAAATACGAGAAGACCATCTGGGCAACCTATGATAAACTTTGCGCAAAACCTTCCCTGCACTGATTACAGTGATGAAGTACAAGTCGCAGTTTTGTGCTCCCACAACTCGGCATGTAAGAAATTTTAAGTTAAACACTCGAAACAATGAATGCTGAGGCTTTGCGTTCAAACGCGTTTATTACATCACAACCGAATAAAAATGACCAGACAATGTAATTCCGGGTCAAACAGGAAAGCGTGATAATCTCTGTTGCTCCTGTATTTTTCCTGCAAACTGCGACGGTATCGCTGTAACCCGATTTCAGAAACAGTATGAAAAAAATAACAAGCGACTGAACAGAAAAGGCGTCGGCGGAAAAAGCAACTGTGTTCTAGTGCTTCCATTTACAGTTTAGGCGGGTTGAAACCTAGTTTGGGGATTTTAAGTCTTCCAAACCTCGCCGTGGTGACATATTTGGTGATATAAACTCTCACATGTATCTCGCAACACTGGTTCCTGGGGTTATGCTAGAGATTTTGCAGCAGGTTGCAAGTTTCTTCTGAGCTGATCTAGCTCAATTTTGGGGTGGGTGTTTTGGGGGTGGCTGGCAGGGTGTCCCACCACTTAAAATGTCTGGCATTGGTCATTTCTGGTTCCTAGGATTATGCTGGACATCTTGCAACATATTTCAAGTGGTTACCTTTCCAGCTGATCTAGCTCAATTGGGGGGCACCGTTAAGCACCCCCCATGGCCACACCCACCAGCTGTGACACGGCAGACCACCAGTTCCTTGTACAGGAAGCCGCACCAGATGATGTGATACCATTAGCAATTGGTTACCTTTCCAGTTAACCTGGACCCTCTGTGCTCTCAGTCTATGTGTAGACAATGGAGAGAGGAAGTAAGAAGTTACAAGCATATATGAATACCATAGTTAGCATCTGGGTTTCTTTTTTCACTGAGACATTTCGGTCATTATTCCCACAATAGTATTAAAACTCACCGTAACAGTATTCAGTAGCCTACCTTTTCAGATATTATGACCGAACTGACTTAATTTTTTTCGGTCATTTCAAAAAAATTTCAGTCTACGACCAAAAAATAAACCCAGGTGCCTTCGTAGCAAATATAGTGTTTTCCTCTTGCAGCAGCTTCTGTGGAATATGCTTGTAGCAGTAGTGCGTATTTTTTCGTGCGAAATTTCAGAATCTTGGTGATGCTGAAAAGTAAGTTAATTGATTCTAAGTCACTGCGATACGCTTCAGCCAGACATTGCCTATTAACAATCGTAAGCTGATAAATAACAGATTCAAAGGGTACAGGGAACACTAGACATTGCCTATTAACAATCGTAAGCTGATAAATAACAGATTCAAAGGGTACAGGGAACACTGGTGTAAGAATGAGGCACTACAAATTTGTATTTTTATAACTTGAATACAGGGAAGTCAACCTCTTTGTGCTTGTGGTTTTGGAACGGAAAAAGTAGTGCTTTTGATTTTGATCTTTGTATTAGTTTTCGTCATGAACTGAAATGATCAAGTAAATGTTTTGAATCTTCACTCAGGTGTTATGCTTTTTGTATGAAAGGTATATGACATCGCGTTCAGTCGTGCCGGCGGCGGCCGAGATATGTTCGCTTCTGTTGGCGCTGATGGCTCTGTCAGAATGTTCGACCTGAGACATCTGGAACATTCAACAATTATATATGAGGTTAGGAGGCGTTGTTTGTTTGTAAACTATATAGATAAAAATACGTTATTTCGTGCATTGCTGTCCAATCCAGTAACAACAAGGTTTCTTTCAGGAACTCATAGAATATTCAGTCTGTTCAAAGACCTATCCTGATCAGTAGCTCTCATAGTTCCTCTAATCCAGTGCAGTATTTTGGTTCCTTGTTATATTTCAAGACGCTTTTTCATTCATTAATTTATTGACACTTTTGTATGCATTTATGCACTAGCTTGATTGCGTCACGATGAGCTTATCAAAGTAACGAATCATAACAAGCACAATTTGAAGATATTGCAGGATTCCAATAACATATATACAGCAGTAAAAACAACACTGAAAGCACAATTATAGAAAAACCAAATGTGGGAACAAGCGCAAAAAATCATTTTGTCCCATAAATCCAAAGGTCAGATTTGGCAAAACATTACAAACACTTTGAAGAAGTGCTTCCTTCTTCTTTGTTTGAGCGAGTTCTTCTTTTATCCACTGCTTGGCCGCGCTAGATTTCAGGGCAGGTGTTGAGCAGCCATTAAGTTGTCTCATCGTCCAGAACCGTCAGGCCATGCAGTCCATGGGGAGGTCGATGGATTGGACATTGGAGGACAACATGGTCGACGGTTTGTTCTGCGCCACACTCGCAGGCCGCAGAGGAGGCCATATCCGAGAAGTGCTGAACGAGCTAGACTACTTTTAACGCTACAGTGAAAGAATAGTTGTAGTTCAATTTCCACGCCGCCACTTACACAAGCACCATATAATGTTTTTTTGCAAAATTCAGCGGATTGTGAGCAAAGCGCAACATGCAACGGTAGACATCAGTGGTAGGTCGAACCTGAACAGATGATAGGTATTGTTTTTAGGAATATAAACGATTCGTGAAAATAGAGCGGGTATTAGCAGTCTAGCACGCGGTTCACTGACCAAATCGCAGGAAGTCAGAATCAAGTTGGATAGTTTTGGAGGAGGAGGAGAGTTGTGCCTTCCTATGCATTCCTTTGTGTTCTTCGGGGCAGTTGTAAACGATGCTACCATGATAAACATTGGTGATTTGTTTTTTTTGTAAACGAGAAAGGTGTGGCGAGGCACAGAATTTGCGAATGGACGAATATACTTCATTTAATCATCATTTTTTGATGTAACTGCAAACTGTGACTGCGCCAAGAAAGTCTAACCTTTAGGAACAGCTGGTCTGACAAAATTAGTGAACTTAAGATCTGAGAGTAATGTTCAAGTGGACAGCTTGAAATTGTTTGAAACAATAGGAGGTTAGAAGATTTGAGAGCCAGCAATTCCAAACTGTTACAGTTTGAATGTCTAACTTGAATTCTCTACTCGATCATAAGCTTTGGTAAATATTTCATGGAAAACCATTTGGGAGAAAGATTCGAATTGTAGGTGTGGCGTGAATTGTGGCAGAGAGCCAGCAGTGAATTTTGGGTAAAGTGTTTTCATATAAACTTTGAGGTGTTCAGTATCAAAAGCTTATGAGATACAAGGTGTAAAAAGGAATATGCTTAAGCAAAAATTTTTCGAAAAGATATGACAGACACGGCAACAAAGGGTCGACTAGATAGTTTAATTTATCAATTAACACCCTAATCAATCCCAGAGGATTAGCTAAATGATTTGTTTTTTTGCCATTACTTGCCAACCACAAACGCTAGAAAGCCAATCAAGGACGTTAAAGATGCGGAATTTCACCGGAAGGTCTTTCAAAAAGAAAAACCAAATAAATTCCCCCTTTAATTTTTCTCTCAGGCGTCCTGATGACGTCATGCAAAAAGCCTTTGCTCCAGTTGTGTCGTCACCCCAAAAAAACTCAAACCCAAAACTTCCCATCAAAAAAAATCGCAACTACAAGACTTTCCGCATTGTTAAAGTGTTTGAACAGCTCTCTAGGTCTATCGGCTTGCGAGTTATGTCCGAACATGTGCGAGCCTGAATTTTGCCTTTGCGGGACTTGAAAGAATAAATCTCTCATTAAAATCATCTTTAGCCAATTAATTTTTCGTTGAATTAGGGTACTAGTATTTTGATAAAGCAGTTCATGGTTGTTAGTTGTGCGCCAACATGGATAATGACGAGGTCGCTTTCGAATCAAGAGTTTAAGCTCGAGATTAAACCAAAGTTCCTTTTGTGAAAGGAAAAGTAGATCATTTTGCGGTTTTCAGCGTTTGACATCTGTGCTGTTGTAGAGCTGAGTCGACATCAGGGGATTTCGTGATATGTAGTCCAAGCGGTTAGCATGTGAAACACTTTGGTATAATCCCACACAAAAAATGGTTCTGAAACTTTACAGCGCTGAACTGAGAAATTAAGTTCAATAAAAACGGGTTTATTATCTCGATGACTGATAGGGTCCAAGGTAACACGATAAAGAACAGTCCAGTGGTATATTGGTTTAAGCCATTCAATAATTTTATATCCGCAAGTAGGAGTGTCAGTGAACTGCTGAAAGCCAAAAGCTGACCAAAAATAGGTTAGACTGAAGGTGAATGCTGTAGACTTGCCAGCAGAACGGCACTTTTCTGTAAACCTCTCAATTTGGGATGAACACATGATCCTTAACTTTATGAAATGTTTTTCTCTTGATTTTCTTACTACAAAAATGCACATGAAATTAAGAATGAACATTAAATTTAAGCATCAAACAAAAATGTAGCATGAAAATCGATGTATTAAAAGAAAGGGGTCTTTGTTGTTGTGCTCGGTCGCTGCTCTTGTTGAGAATGTCTCTTTTTTAGGTTTACCTAATATTAGAATGGCCGTGCGAATATTAAATTTTATAAGCTGCATTGCAACGTTACGAATGTGCTTGTTTGACCTTGGACTTAAAATGATCTCCAGCTGTTCGTGGTATATGAATCAAAACTAGTTCAGCTATTTCTTTCAAGTAATTTCGAAAAAGTTTCGTTTCTTAGAATTACAGTATTTTTAACCAGTGCAGTTTGTGAAAGAAAAAACTTACACAACTGTTTGTTTGTGACTGTTGCACTGGATTCACCAAGAACCGTTGAAAAAGTAATTTTTAAACGTAATTCTGTAAAAATTCTCCTTAAACGAAGTTGATACGTCTGATTCAATTTTATCCTACAAAGTTTGCCAACTTCTTTCCAATACAATTTTATAAATACTGTGCTACAAACATTTTCCCTGTCGACCAGAGTCCTTAGTTGTTTCGTGTTAAAAGTAAAGTTTAGTGCAAAAGTTGCTATCGTAAGTGACATAATTTAGCTAAATTTAAAAAATGTCCATCTTTCTGTGTGACAGTAGCCAGTCTTTATTTCGCACTGAGGCGATTTATTTCGTCATAATTGACCTGGCGCCATAGTTCTACGACTGAACCTCGGATCGCTTGTTTGAAAGATTTAACACCTGCTAGTCCTGGTGCATCGCAATTTAACATGGTTTCAACTGCTGGCTGCAACTGGACTTTTAGGATAGCCTCGTACTGTTTCTTCCTCTTTGGCAGTACAGTGTACTTAATTTTATGCAATACATACTTTTGACAAACATTGTTTTATGACCAATTTGTGCAGCAAATCCTGTGATATTGTTATCCTCCTCTAGGACCCGGGCCACCAACCATTGTTACGTCTATGTTGGAACAAACAGGATCCGAATTATTTGGCAACAATGGCTATGGACGGCATGGAGGTGAAAGTGATTTGTTAGTTTGCTTATTGCTGTAAACGGCGCATGTGACGATGCAGCGATTTTTCGGTATCCTAAAGTCACACCGTCCCTACACTTGCTCTGTTGACTTCAGTCAAAATGTTCTCAATGTAACAAGTCGTTCGAGAGTTAACATGTCGCAATGGCTGGTCGTAAACGGTCATCGCTTGCATCGGCAAATACGGCGTTTTTCGTATTCTTAAATTTGGATAAATTGTTGTGGACGCATCGCCAGAATCGTGGATGCTTGAGCTAGCGTCGGATATTTATATTTTGAGAAAGAACGTAAAAAATCCTGTGTTTTGCCCGGTCGCCTCCCCCCTAAGCAGTACCACCTTTTTCCAACAAGCTTGCGCCAAATTTACATTGTGACCTGGATTTTGACATGCTCGAATACAAATTAAGTTGCAATCATACCAAGCCTAATTACTGTAGTTGCTCTTTATATATATATAGATATGTGCTGTCATACGCACATATAATTTCAGGCATGCTAAATTTTGAAATGGATCTTGAAAGCAGAAATCCATTACATTAGGAAATAAAAGTCTTATCCAACTTGTCAAAGTTTTTATGATCCGAGTTCAAGGGACGTGAAGAACTGAGTGCCAGTGTTCTTGTCAGTGAAGGTGAGATTGTCATTACGCGCAGGAGTCGCTAACACACGGTACTTGGTGCTCGGTGATATTACTTCGGATCAGTGTCGGGTAGTCGCCATTAAAAAGCGAGTGCGAGTCAAGTCTGTCGATGCCGGACTCGGGTTAAGAAACAAGTAATTATCTGGAAAGGACCAAAAAAACTTTGTAAAATATAATTTTCAAATAAAACTCGATTCAGGCCTCATTGTTCCTAACTTGTGTGCAGTTCCTGAAGCAGTGGTTCCCAATCTGATGGAGCATGAGATGCTCGCGCCGCCGCCCCCGCAGCTTTCTGTATTAACGCACAAGGTCAACGACAACCGGATAAGATAGCGATTGCGTGGTTTCAGTTCGATGATTGTGAATCTGAATTGAACGTTACCACTATGTCTGGTTTTCAAGGTGTTGCATATTCACAAGAGTATAATGTTAGTGTCCTGCGAGAGAAATGTTAATCGGGTCCGGCAGAAGGGAGGGGTAGGAAAGAACCCTTTTGGTGGATACTTGCCGGTTTACAACTTCTCTCCAGTCTCTCCAAAAAATCTCTAAGCTTAAAATTGTTTCTTGACCAGTGCGATGTAACGCCAGGAACTGCAGAACAATTTAAAAGGGGGCCTGTGATATGACTTAAAGGGTCTGTGAATTAATTTAAATCCAAATCGAAAACATACACTGGACGTCAGACGGATTTTTCCAGGGGCCCTTTGTTATTTGCAGTAAATGCACTATACAAGCATGTCTGTCCATTTCTAAACTCGTTCTCTTGCTCGCTTTTTCGTTTTTTTTTTTAAATCCATGTTTACCCCCATTTTTTATAGACTATGCTTTACTTTTCTCCGCAACAAGCCCTAAGACCTGTCCTCCACTTTTCACTAAGACGATGTTTGTCTGAAGGTTTGCACAGATTTAAAATCGAAGCGGAAAAAATTCAAGAAAATTTTCAGCTAAATAATATGTTTCGATTTTTCAAACCGCGCGAGCTACTGCGAAACAAAAACCACGAAAAAGCATATGTCAAGACGAAGTTGATTTTTCGGAGTTGATTGTGGAAAATAATAAGATTTAAACAACTGGTGCGGAGCACTGACACCACTTTCGCATTCGGTGCTACTGCCATTGACGTTTTACAGTGGTTAGCAAAATGTCTACCTGACTCCGCATTTATGTTTACTTCTTAATCTTTATCTTACCATTGGTGTTTCAATTCCCAGTTGCGAAAGAAGTTTCTCCAAACTCAAAAATCTGCAATGTTATTTATTTGCCTTATACTATGAGTGAAAGTCGGTTATCGGCTTTGTCCATATTTCCATAGAAAGAAATTTATTGACAAGCTTGATTTTGCAGATGACTTTGAAGCTGTTTTCAAATGACTATTTTTTGGATGCGTTCCCACACCTTTTTTGTAAACACTACATCCCTCACAACATTGACTAGCTTATTTGTTGATATCGGTTGTTTCATCAAATAAATGGTGGAACTTTATTTCATTTGCTGGTAATTCATCCGAATAATTTATTATTGTAGGTGATCATTTTGGACGTCCGCGTACCGTGCACTCCAGTGGCAAGACTGAACAACCATCGTGCTTGTGTGAATGGAATAGCGTGGGCCCCCCACTCCTCATGTCACGTGTGCACTGCAGGTGAGCCGCTCTTTACTCCCACCAGTAGCGTTCTGCTGATGTGTTCAGCAGAAAGTGATCACGTCTGTCGCGCATCGTGCAGGTGACGACCACCAGGCGTTGATATGGGACATACAGCAAATGCCGCGAGCCATCGAAGACCCGATCCTGGCTTACACGGCGGATGGCGAGATCAACCAGATACAATGGGCTGCCGCGCAACCGGACTGGATCTCAATCTGCTACAATAATGTTCTTGAGATATTGCGTGTCTGACGACTCCAGCGGTCCCCGCCCCATCAGCACGTGGCCCACCGGCCAGGGCCGAAGGTCAAATCCGGACGGTTGGACTCAGCGCCGAGCCGTCCGAGCCGCGTCATGCGCGAGAGACTGTGTCACCTCCAGCACCAACCGACCACTCTGCGCGGTTCTCTGACACTTGTGTAAATCCTGGACGCACTGCGGACGCGTCGGAAGCCCCGTCCTGACCAAAGCAACAAATGTTGATGGGTTGAACTGTGGTCTCTTTCCCCCCCCCACGCAAACGATGGAGCTCAATCCGAGTCCACTCAGACTGCGAGTTGCAAGCTGCGAGTATTCGACTGACAAGTCCATAGTCAGAGACAACATAACTGTTCGGTGGATGTCACAAATGAAGCTGATGTTTGATCAAATCCAGGGCCTCGAAGACTGATACTGGGACCCATGGAAACTTGTATAAACGCAGTAAACAAAAAGGTTCTGTATGATTTTAGACTTGCCAGGGAATGGCCTAAAACCTAACAAACATGAAAAATAAACGAAGGCGATTCCACATTGAAGAGAACAAAATTTAAAAAATGCAATTTTTTTCCACACTTATTACTATAACGATGTTATTAACCGGGTTAAAGGAGAATATGTATTGATACTTGTTATTGTGTATTTATGTGCTGGGAGTGAAAAGTTGGTTTATATTTATGGGTACCTAATCAGGCTGCTTGAAGGTACTGGGCACCATACTGCGGTCATAACTGAACTGCAGCATTTAAGTAATTCCCTCCGTTGAGCCATTTAAAGCGGCTTTAACCAATTTTAAGGAATGAATTCCCAACAGGTGAAGAAACGTTGCCAGAGCTTCGCCATTCGCTGTTAAGGTCGTGCAGTTTGCGGAACATGTTTGCACCAAACCGATGGTGCTTTTACATCATCCTATCGCACATACCAAACTTATATTTATGTAACGCTGCTAACCTCGAGCTTCTTGATCGCACATCTGGCCCGATCCAGGCGCGGAGCCAG